>Ga0180432_10000334_pt1 | contig 75835 bp, 80 predicted proteins | sample SS_ome_10_FD_132414 | JGI IMG/M metagenome (GOLD analysis project Ga0180432, IMG submission 132414) | Hypersaline lake sediment archaeal communities from the Salton Sea, California, USA - SS_1_MS_2 metaG | ecosystem: Environmental > Aquatic > Non-marine Saline and Alkaline > Hypersaline >...
GGTCGGCGACGCGTTGCCGTTCGTGCCGTCGAGCAAATAGAGCCGCGACGCGGTGCCCGATTCCTGCAGCGTGATCTTGTAGCCGCGCGCCGTCGACGCGTCGGCGACGTCCGTCAGCCAAACGGCGACGTCGCCGTCCGTGTTCGGAAAGAACGAATACAGCCCGACGCCGGGCGTTGCCGACGCGTCGACCCACGATACGTCGTCGTCGCTTTTTGCCGGAAACTGCAACGTGGGCACCGACGGCAGCGGCGTCGTGATCATGGCGTGCGCGAGGATGCCGACGCCCGCAAACATGGCGATGTAGGGCGTGCGAAGCACGATCGCCAGCACGATGGCGCCGAGCGCGATCGCCGCGTACACGCCGATCGTCGTGTTGCTGACCGTCGCCATTTTTATTCGTGCGCTTCTCACCCGCGTCGCCGTTTCGCGGAACGCGCGGCCGGGGTCGATCGGGCGCGCTTGCGTTTCGGCGGCGGCGACGGCGACGCCGAAAGAACGATCTCGCCGTCCTCGACATCGCCGTCGCCGTCGTCGCTCACGCTAGCGCTTTCGCCGCCGCCGTCGCTCGCGCTTTCGTCGTCGTCGCCACCGCTGTATTCGCTTTCGGTGTCCGATTCGAACTCCTCGATCGCCGCCTCGATCGCTTGCGGGTCGACGTCGGACGCCGCCAGCAACTGTGCGTGCGCGTAGCGGCACCGGTCGAGTTCGCGGTCGAGCGCCGCCGCGATCTCTTCGACGCGCAGCATCCAACGCATGAGCCGGCCGTGAAGGACCAGCGTTTCGGGATCGTCGCACTGCGAACGTTGTCGAGGCATCGTTAAGTTTTTGTTTGGATCGCGGCGCGCGAGCAATCGCACGATCGAAAAAAAAAGATGACGCACTCCCGAAAGAGCGTGACGATCGTGCATTGCTCGCGCGGCGGGTTCGGCGCCGGGATCGCGAAAACCGTCGGCGATCGCCTTCGTTCGCGCGGATGCGACGTTCGCGTCGTGTCGGCGCGCTCCGCTGCTGGCAGCGGCGCTACCGTTGCGTGGACCGATCCCGACGTCGTTGTGGCGATCTCGCCCATTTACTTTCGAATGATTCCGCGCGCGTTCAAGCAATTCTTTCGTCGGAACGCGTTCGGTGCGCCGACCGGAGTTGGCGACGACGACGCCGACCTGGCGATGCCCGAAGTCGTACCGCTGGTGACCGCCGGCCGGCCGACAAACGGCGCTGCGCGCCGCCGGCTCGGCAAGTTCTTCGGAGCGCACGGCTGGCGGACGCTGCATCCCGGGTTCGACCTGGCGGCGATGGCGCCGCGCGGCGTGACGCCCGATGCGGAAATTGACGCGGTTGTCGATGCCATCGCGACCACCGAATGAACCGTTCATTGTTGTTTGACGCGTTTCAGAAGCTGGGCGCGGTGACCGGGGTGCTCGCGGAAGTACGCGAGCAGCTGCGCGCGCTTCGCCGCGCCTATACCGCGCGGAAAGTCCTTGCGAAGCTTTTCCGCCGAAACGGCCGCGCGCAAATACTTCCGCATGACGTCGACCGTCGCCGCCGCTACCGTCGTCGGTTTCGGGCGTCGGCGACCGGCGGCGATTGCGCGCTTGACCCTCGACGACGGCGCCAACGCGATAGGTGCTCGCGCGCGCGCTCTCCGCGCCTGCTTCGACGACGGCGCCAACGCGATAGGTGCTCGCGCGCGCGCTCTCCGCGCCAGCTTCGACGGCGGCGCCAACGCGATAGGTGCTCGCGCGCGCGCTCTCCGCGCCAGCTTCGACGGCGGCGCCAACGCGATAGGTGCTCGCGCGCGCGCTCTCCGCGCCAGCGCTACCGGCGGACGCGAGCGCTTAACCTGCGGTGACTTCGACTTCGCTTTCGCTTTCGACGCCACCGATGGTGGCGCTCGCGATCGCGAAACCCGACTGCGTCGACGCGCCGACGGCGTGCGATAATCGGCCGCGCGAATCCAAACGGTTCCGTCGGAGTCGAACCCGGCGCTCTCCAGTCCGGCTTGCACGGCGGCGTCCTCCGACGAAATCATGAACTCCTGTCGGCGGCCGTAGATTTTGTCGAGCGCGATCGGAAACGCCGTTCGAGCGAACGCCGCTCTGTCGGCGTATTGCGGAAGGCAAACGTCATAGACTGCCATCCCGAGGCCCCATTTGAGCGGGCACGACATCCACGACATCCAGAAATCGCCCGACACCGCGCGCTCCAGATTCGGATATCGAGACAGAAGGATGAACCTCCGTGCTTCGTCGCTGAGGCCCGGGTCGGTGAATACGGATTGCGGAACCGCGCACCCACCGCGGCGCGCGATCTGTTGCCGCAGCTCGAACGGAACGTCGGCTTCCGTTACGACGAACGGGTAGACGGTGCCCGAAAACGTCCCATCGCTAACTTCGAACGCGGCGACCGGTTCGACGGATTTGCTTCCGGCGGCTCCCATCGTGTTTTTATTTTTAGGCGCAGACGCGCTTGCCGTACTTCATCAAACGCTCGCAGCGGCGCGGGTGCTTGCGAAAGTACGAAAGCAGCTGCGATCGTTTCGCCGCGCTCGTGCCGTGCGGAAACGCCTTCTTGAGCTCGGACGGCGGGATCTTGGCGTTGCGCAGGTACCCCCGCATGACCTTGACCGTGACCGGGAACCGGCGGTTGGCGCGCTTGCCGCGGATATCACCGGGATTCGGGCACCCCTTGGCCATGCGCACGGCCTTGCACACGGTCGTTCCGGGGCGGCGCGGTTTCTTCGAGCTGCGGGTCTTCGACCGGGGAAGCGACGCGACGGGCGTTCTGAACGACGCGCTGCGCGGCGTCGCGTATCCTTTCGGGCGCGGGATCGGTCCGATAGCCCGCGAGTACGGGCTGCTGCGGCGGACGCTCGGCGGAATGCCGCCGAACCCGCCCATGTAATCCGCAGCGGGCGTCGAAGTGGGGTCGACGCCCTCGGCGTCTTTTCCTCGGATCCAGTTCCAAAAACCTCCGCGTTGGTCTTCTGCCATATCGATTTTTTGTCGGAAGCGGTCGCGCGCAATGTGATCGCGCGACCTCAGTCGCACATGTCGGCCCACGATCGAGCGACGGGCGGCGACGACATGGGCGACGTTCGCGTCGGGGACGCGTCGGGCGGCGCCGGGCTCGGCGTCGGGGTCGTCGTGGGCGACGGCGTCATCGCCCACAGCGGCGGCAGTCCGCCGCGGAGGTCCTCGAGATCGCAGGACGCCGTCATCGATCCGTCGGCGTCGGAGTCGGATCCGGGCGACGGCGGGGCGTATCGAACGAGCGGCACGCTCAGCGACGTGGCGACGTGGTTTTGGATTCGCAGCGCGTGCGTCGGGTTCTCGTCCAGGTCGCCCCACCGCGTGCGTTCGACCAGGGCGACGCGGTTGCCGTTCGCGTCGACGTCTTCAGCGTCGACGAGCGGTCGGTACCATTCGAACGCGTGCAGCCGGAACGCCGCCCACGTGGCTTGCGACGGAAAGCAGTAGCGGGCGATGCACCCCCGGTGAACCGGTTGCGCTGCGGGCGTCGAGCGCGCCACGTCGGCCCACGAGCGCCGCGGCGGCGCTGTTGGTTTCGGCGACGCGACCGCGACGGGAACCGCGAACGTGAGCGTTCCGTGCGGGCACGTCGGTTGCGCGGCCGACGGGTACGTCGCCGCGAAGCGCGCGACGAGCTCGCGCATCGTTTTCGGCTCGGCGTCGCGAACGATGCGGGCGACGGTTTCGCGCACGTCGCGCGCCGTCGGGTCGTACTGCAGAAGCAGCGCTTGCGTCCAGAGATCCGTCGCGAGCGTTTCGCGCTTGCACGTCAAAATTTCCCGGGCGCGGCCGTCCGGCCGCGCGCGCCGCGCGGCGTCGGCGCACAGACCCGATCGTCGAAGGTGGCGTTCGACGCTCTCGAGAAGGTCGTCGAAGGGCACGAGGAACCGGCGCTCGTGCTCGTGCTGCGCGAGCGCGATGTGCACGGCGCGCTGGACTTCGTTGCGGACGCGCCGCCTGAGCTCGGAATCGCAACCGGTGCTCGGTCGCGCCATATTTAGCGCTCGTAAGATACCTCGGTTTTTAATATACGTCGAGCGATCACACGCCGCCCGACCCCTGCGTCGGCGGCTCGAGCGTCGTCAGCACGAGCGTGCAGCTCCATTCGAGGCCGCGCGTGTCGAAGGGCGTCAGGTCGGGATTCAGCAAACGTAAGCGAAGGTTTTGGATGCGCTTGCCGCTCGCCGAATCCATGAACACGGGCCACAGCCGCTCGAGCTTGAACGCCGGAAACAGCTGGACCTTCGCCAGGACGCGGCTCGCCGTTCCCGCGCCGGTCGCTTCCGAAAACATACGACTCGACAGGTGCTCGTTGTCGACGAGCTCCAGGAGGACGTACATCGGCGGCGTGTGGTCGTACGAGTGATCGCTGTCGAGCCAGCGGTGGCACGAGTCGCCCGTCGATAGGTATTCCCAGCGGCGGAGGCCGAGCGTCTTCGGCGGAATGATCGGGTAGCTGTCCTGCGGGCGGACGTTGTGCACGTTGAAGTGCGCGTAGCGATACGGGCCGCGGTCGATGCCGAGCGCTGCGGGTCCCGCGAGCAGAAACGCGCCGACGTCGGCGCATTCGTACCGGAACGCGCTCGCGACCGTCGCGACGCGGAACAGGTGCTGCCGCCACGTCGTCGGATCGGCCGGGTTCACCATCTCGGTGAGGTGCACGACGGCGCCGACGCGATGGCCGTGCGCCACGGTTCCCGTAACCGTTAGCACGCCACCCGTGCCGCCGACGCCCGCGCCCGCTGCGTAACTGAGCGCGACGTCGGGGATCGGCGACCGCTTCGCGGCGCTGATGTGGTACGTGCGCTCCTCCTGGCGCGGGACGATCGTGTAGATCCAGTCGGCGTCGTGGAACTCCGAGTCGCCGTACCGCAGCGCCGTTCCGTCGCCGTGGTGCGCGCGCGGGCTCGTGTACGACGAGCAGCCGCGGTACGCGATCGGCTCGAACCCGAGCCGCGCGGCGATCGTCATGACGCCCGTCGGATCGTACGGGTCGCCGCACTGGAACTCGAGCGAGAACGCGTGCCCGTTCGTCTCGGCGATCGTGAACCGGTGCGACGAGGCGTCGAACGCGACCGAGTAGTCGTACGCCGCCGACGTCGCGTCCATAAGCGCCTCGACGTGCGCGGCGAGCGTCTGCGGCACGTACTTTCCGGGCGTGATGACGATGGCGTGCGCTTGCCCGTCGGCGTCGACGAAGCAGAACTCGGACGGCGACGCCGGCGGACAGCTACCGGTACCGGCGCACGGCGCCGGGTCGAACCAGTAGCGCTGGAACTGGAAGTTGAGGTCGTCGGCGAGCGTCGCTGCGTCGTGGTGGCCCGGTTTCGTGCGCGCTACGTAGGCCTGGTGGTGCGCCTGCTTGCCGACGAGGCGCGACGGCACGGTCGACTGACATCGGAACCGCTCGGCTTTGGCGGGCGCGCCCGAATCGTACGGAACGCCCGTGAGCGGATCGATCTCGAACGCGACGGACCCCGTCGACGGGTTGACGCATCCGCGCTCCGGGCGGAAGTTCGTTGTCACCGACGCGCCGGACGTCAGCGGCGGTTCGGTGAGCACGGCGCCCAGTTGCGACGGCGCTTCGATCTGGTACCGCGCCGCCTGCTCGTCGTAGCGCACGCGGATCGACGATTCGCCCGCGATCGCGAACCCGCGCGTCAGCCGTTCGGCGAGCATTCGCGGGCTCGGGATCGGCGGTGCGAAGACGTGGCCCCAGTCGCCCGCTTGCCCGACGCCGACGGGGCCGATCGCCGCGACGAGCGCCGCCGGAAGATTCGTCAAGCGAAAGACCGTCGGCGACTGCACCGAGAAGCTGGTGTTCGACGGCATGAGCGCCGCCAAGGCGTTGTGGAGCACCGGCGATCCGATCAGGCGAATCGCTTCGCCCCAGTCCCACAGTGTGTTCAGCGCCAGCCCGTGCGGCTGCGCCGTCGTCCAGTCGATGGTCGTGGCGTCGACGGGCGTCGCCGTCGTCACGACGTTCGTGTAGAACGGCAGCCAGACCGTGAACGCGTTGGCGCCGCCGTTCGTTTCGACCGTCATGTGCTGCAGCGCGACGTCGCCGCCGTGCGTGTGGAGGCCTTCGCTGATGCGAACGAAGTGGGCGTCGGACGGCACGACGTACTGCGAGTTGGGCAGCTCGACCGACGCGCATTCGATCTTCTGCACGCTCAGGACGTTCGCCGGGTTCAGCCGCACGCGGATGTCGTTCGACGGTGTCGTCTGCTGGTCTTCGCGCTGCGACGAATGCACCATGAGCGTGTGCTCCGTCGGCACGAAGGTCTTGGGTGGCCTGGCGTTCGCCGCCGGCCGATACATCAAGTTCGCCATGACGCGCGCGTTTTTATTTGACTCGGGCGTTCGCACGGAAGCGGTGCGCAGCCGCGCGTCGCCGCCGCGCCGAACGCAAGCGATCAGCTTTCGCGCCATTGCCGCTGACATCGCGCGCACACGTAAAACGTCGTCATGCCTTCGTCGCCGCTGCGCGTTTGCCGCTGGAACACAAGAACGCGAGCGGGAGGTCCGCACGTTTTGCACCGCGTCGTTTTCGGCGCCGCGGCGCCGGCATCTCCGAACACGTTCGCGTCGCCGATCACGTCCAGGTCGACGTCGAGTTCGCGGTCGCGGCGCCCGGTATCGCCCGGCGGTGCGGCGGTGTTCGGCGGCGCGAAGAATTCGCGGCGCGCGTTCCTCGCCCATCGCGCGAACGTCGGTTCGCCATAGCCTTCGAGGCGCTCGAGTTCGTCGCGGCCGGCGGTTGACGAAGCCGCCGTCGCATCGAGGTGCGCGCGCCAGACGCGCGCGCGCACGTCGGCGGCGTTGGGCGTCGGGGCGCGCCTTCGGGTTTTCGAGTTCGAGGTTCGCGGTCGGGGCATCTCCGTTTTTGGCAGCGGCCGGCGGACGATGCCGGTGCGTCGGCGCTTTCGAAAAAATGCCCGGCGGAAAACTCGCGTACACGCCCGTCGACGAACCGTTCGGTATCGAAGGGACGCACGAACCGATGCCGAATCCCGCGGCCGCGGCGCCCGTTCCGACACAAGACGGATGCGGGTGCGCGGAGAACGCTCAGTCCGCGCCTGCGCTCGGACCGGAGGAATCCACGCCGCTCCCGGGTACCGAACCGGCGCCGCCCGCTCCTACCGGTGGGTCCGCGTCCGCTCCGATTCCGCCCGCCGACGTTGCGTTGGCGCAAAAGAGCCGCGTCTCGCTTCCCGTGCCCGTCGTCGTCGGTACGGTCGTGCTCATGCTGCTCATGATCCTGCTCGTGTTTCTGTCGTTCGCCGCTTCCGGGCGCCAGCGACCGCGATTCTGAATGAACGACTTTCGCGTTCGTCGTGGCATCCACCAAAAAAGCACGATGGCCGCCGCGATCGCCCCCGCTCCCGTCCCGCCGTCGGTTGCGCCCGCACCCACCGCACCGCCGCCGCCATCTCCCGCACCCGCGCCCGTTGCGCCGCCGCCACCGTCTTCCGTTCCCGAGCCCGCCGCGCCGAAACCCGAAGACGGCGGGCCGCTTCGCGTTCTCGGGAAAATACCGCTCAAGGTCTGGATCATCGTGGCGCTGGCCATTGTTACCGCGTGGTTCGTGTTGAAGTACTGGAAGTACATGAAGTATCTCGGCCCGCTCGCGCTGCTAGCGGCGCTACTGCCCGAGGCTCTGGGCGCGATACTCGCCGGTTTGCTTGGGGTCGGGTTGGCGGCGATCGCAGCATCGTTTAAATGGCTCAAGAAGAAGCTCGGATTCGGCGCCGACGAAGAAGAGGCCGGACTCGAAGCGAAAAACATCATGGAGACGGACGAGAGCGCGCGAGCGTCGGTGCAAACGGACGCCGACCGCGTCGAGCTCGACGCGGCCGCCAAGAAATTGCAAACGGCCACCGACGAGGCCGAAACCGAAGACGAGGTCGACGACGCGAAAACCGATTACGAAGCCGACGTCGCCGACATCGGCGCGTGAATGTCACGCCATCAGGAACGGGAGCACGAGCATGAGCGGCGGCACGAAGTACTGGTTGAAGTACCCGAGGTAGTCGAGCGCGCCCTTGACGGGCGACGACGAGATCGACGCGCAGTCGCAGTGCTTCGACATCGTCGTGCTGTCGAGTGTGGTCGGATCCTTCGGGTAGTAATTGCAACGCAGGCATTTGTACAGGCTTCCGGGCTCTAAGCTCGTTTGTGCGATGGCGTTGTGAAGAAAGACGAGATCGTCGGCGGTCGGGACCGTTCCGCGCTCGCACCACGTCGAAACGGCCGTCGCTTCGTCGCTGTCGACGTTGAAAAGACCCATCTTGGCGAGCGGTAGGTACGCGCTGGCCGCTGCGACTCGCCAGCCGTACGCCGCGCCGAGATCGCCGCTGGCCTCGTTGCCGATGCGGATCGTGTTCGGGTACTTCTGGCGAAGCGCCGCCAGCGCGTACACGCCGGCGCCGCCGATCGCGAGCAAATAAAGCGGAAGCATCCGGATTTTGCGCGCGGTCGTCGATTCGGCGGGCGCCGGCGGGCCGTCTCCGGTCGCAAGGTCCGGTCGCGCGACGCCCATCGATCGTTGCAAGCCCACGAAGAATCGCGATCGTCCGCGGTACAGCAGGACGATCGTCACGAACAGGATCGCGGCGGCGGCTGCGCCCAGCATGACGTAGGGCGTTTTGACGTGCGTTTTTGTCAGAGTCGCGGGCGGCGCGTAGTTGTAGCCGCCCGTCATGGATGTCGGGGCGATGGGCGGCGAGTTGTCGTCGGCGCCCGATTCGCGGATCGCGAGCCCGTCGAGAACGTATTCGGCGCCCGACGAGCCGTTGAACGTGTGCGAGATCGGCGCGTCGCTCGTCGTCCACCGGTCGTTCTTCGTGCCGTCGACGTCGAGCTCGACGGTGTCGGCGTCGATCGTCAGCGTGATGCCGTCGGCGTACGTCGCGGTGATGGGCGACGACATTTGGGTTTTTTTCTTTCGGACGGCGACGGCGGCGATCACCCGATCGTCGACGACGACGCGCAACGAAACAAAGATGCCGGTCAAGAACACGTTCCGAAACGCCGTCCGCGTCGATCACGCGGCGCTTCCCGATCCGCAGTACAGCTCGCGAATCGGCGCCAATTTCGGGCCCGTCTTGAAAATGACGCCAACGCCCAACCCGCGCACGACGCACATCGGCCCGACCGGGTGCCAGACGACGGCCGATCTTTTCGTGCAGCCGGGCGTTAAGTACGTCGCCGGCGGTAGCTACGCCGTCGGCCGCGACCGCGTCGTCCTCGCCGCCGCCGTTCCCTACGGTCAGCTCGATCGGTACACGGCCGCCATCGACGCCGCGAAAGCCGGCGCCGCGTGCAAGTGCAAGTGATCCCGCGCAAAATAAAGCTGCCGCGCGCCGCAAACAAAATGAACTCGCGCCCCGGGCTTCGGTGGATCGCGGACGCGTGCGGACCACAGCGTTCGCGGCCGTCGGTCCGCAGCCGCTACGACGAAACCAACGTCGTCGACGCCTACGCGCTCGATCCGACGCAACCCGACGTTGTCGGCGTGCCGCGGTACCACCCGGCGACGGGGAAAGTCGTCGCCGACGAGCGCGACGACGGCCTGCCGATGCGCCCGGAAGCGCGGTTCGTCGGCGACCTCCGCCCGCACCAGCGCGCCGTCGTCGACGCGTTTCGAACGCGAAATCACGGCGTCGTCGTGCTCGGGTGCGGCCGGGGCAAAACGGCGACGGCGATCTATCTGGCGACCGAACTCTTTCGCCGGCGGACGCTGTACGTCGTGCACCGCGAGCCGCTTTTCGACCAGGTCCGGCGCGAGCTGGCGCGGTTCGCACCGGAGGCGCGCGTCGGTACGATCCGCCAGAACCGCGTCGACGCCGGCGACGACAAGGACGTCGTCGTCGCCATGCTGCAGTCGCTGTGCATGCACGAGTACGACGCGAGCGCGTACCGCGGCTACGGCGTCGTCGTCGTCGACGAAGCCCACCACATCTGCTCGACGGTGTTTTCGCGCCTGCTTCCGATGCTGGCGGCGCGCGTTCGCATCGGCCTGACGGCGACGCCCGAGCGCCCCGACGGCCTGACGCCGCTGCTGCGTTGGCACGTCGGCGACGACGTTCGCGTCGACGACTCCGCCCCGACCGAGCCATCACCCCAGCAACAGCGACTCGCCGTCATGTTCCGGCTCGATTACGACGGCACGAAGCTGGGCGACGAACCCGCGCGCGCGCCCCCGAAATCGCACGCCGCCAAGATGGCGCAGCGGAGCGTGCTGCTCAAGCGCATGACGGCGTTCGCGGCGCGCGAGCGGTTCGTCGCAAAATCGCTGCGCGCGCTCTACGACGACCGGTCCCGCGGTCGGAACGTCGTGGCGTTCACGCACCAGGTCGACCACGTGCACCGCATGCACCGCTCGTTGTGCCGGCGGCGCCCGTCGGCCGCCAAGGATTCGGCTGCGTACGTCGGAGCGCTCAAGCGCGAGGCGCGCGACGCCGCCGCGCAGAAGCGCGTGCTCGTCGCCACGTACCAGATGGCGAGCGAGGGGTTCGACCAGCCGCGCCTTGACACCTTGTTTCTGGCGACGCCGGCGCGGTCCGACGTCACCCAGATTTTGGGGCGGATCGAGCGCGAGCACCCGGGCAAGGCGCCGCTGCTCGTTTACGACCTGTGGGACGACCTCGGGCCGTTCGCTCGCGGCGGCTGGGCGCGTCGGCGCACGTACGAAGCGCGCGGGTTTGCGGTCGCGATCGAACCCGTCCGGCTCGCCGCGCTCGCGCTGAGCGCACCGCAATCTTAATTGGCGTCTTCGCGACGCGGCGGCGATCGACAGCGACGATGACGCTCGTCGTCTACGTGTGCGCGAGTTTTCGTTTCGCCGAAAGGGTTGAGGAGATCGAAGGCTTCCTGGTCGAAAGGGGAATCGAAGTGCTGACCTCGAAAGTGGCGGATCCGCGCGGAATGCGAACGTGCCTGGAGAAGATCGCCCGCGCTGACGTCGTTTACGCTTTTTTGCCCGACGGAGTCGGTCGCAGTCTGGCCTTTGATCTCGGCTACGCCGTCGCCCTGAAGAAATCCATTTACGTTTCGCACCCCGTGCATGATCCGCCGATCGACGATTTCGTCGTCGACGCGCTTGCTCCCGAAGAATTGATCGGAGTCGTTGAGAAAATCCAGCAGGCCCGCTTTGCCGCGGTCGCGATCGAACCCGGATCCACCGGCACCGACGCCGTTCCTTCGAAGAAGCGCCGGCGTCGCCGGCCGAAACGCGAACCGCAATAAAAATGCACGCGCGAGCCGATTACCGCTACGTTCTGCAGCTTAACACGATTCTGATCTCGACGCTCATCTTCATCACGGGCCTGCTGTGGAAGGAGTTCGTGATGGCGTCGTTCGTGCGCGTGTTCGGGCGCGACCACAATTTGCTGCCGTTATTTTTGATGACGGGCGCGGTGACCGTCGGCACGGTGCTCGCGAGCGTGCACCTGTGGCATCGCTCGTACCACTGCAAGCACGGCGTCAAGAAGGCGTGCGACGACGAGCGATGCGGCGCAACGTGAAATTCGTTCATTTTCTGGCGCGACGAGCCCAATACAGAGATCCGTTCACCCGACGTCGCGTTTCCCACATGCGCCCGTCGCGTCCGCGCTTGACGACGCCCGAGCCGCGCTGGTTGTGGGCGCAGTGGCCGAGTCCCTTCGGCGACGGCTCCTTGCCGGTGAACCGGCAAGGCGCGTCGATCGCGCTGGGCTTGGTAAGCTTGCGAGCGCGCGGCTTCGGCTTGCGAGCGCGCGGACGGTACTCCATGATTCCCGGCGCTACGATGTTTTCGGTCAGCCGCGCCCAGTACAGCGAACCGTTGACCCGTCTCCTGGTTTCCCAGAGGGTTCCATCGCGACCGATTCCCACGACGCCGGGCCCCTTTTCGTCGCGCGCGTGTCGGCCGAGTCCGTACGGCGACAGCGCGGTCGTGAACGTTTGCCCGGCGACCGTGATCTTCTTCGCGGGTCGCCGGCGTCGTCGGACGGCTGGTTTTCGAGGCATCTCGATCACTTTTTGCGAGCGACGGACGCGACCGAGACGACCCGGTCACGGTCGCCGGATCGCATGCCGGCCAGCGTGCGAAGGCAAATGCGTTTCGAAGGCGGTGGCGCCGCCGACGGTCGCCGCCGTTCGGTGGCGGCAGCGGGTCGATTCGACGGCGGCGCCGCCGACGTCGGCTTGGAGGCCATGTCGCCCATGGTCGCGGTTGCGATAGCACGAGGCCGCTTGCCGGCGACGGCGCTTCGGAAAAAGCTGTCTAACGTCCGGATGCCCTGCTTGCGCAGGAGCGCGCCGCGGAGGATGCCGCGCGCTTTCGGGAGTCCGGCGAACGCCTTTTTGGCGTGCTCGATGTAGCGCTCGAGGTACCAGCGCCGATCGATCTTCGCCAGAGTCGGATGGGCGATCGCGTACTCGAGGTCTTCGTACTTGTCGTACAGCTGCCGCGAGTGCGGGTTCTCGACGACGACGTACTGCAGCCGCTCGCCGGCCCGCGGCCCGGTTCCCGGTTGTCGCCGCTCCATTTGTCGGTAGCAGACGACCTGTGGTAACTTGTCGGTCTTGTACTCGGCGAGCGCCTTCATGCTCGTCGAAAAATCGAACTCGGTCGGCGGCGTCGCCGGGTCGAAAATGCGCCGCACGAGCGCTTCGAGGATGCCGTGCGCGCTGGCTTCGTCGTCCCGCATGATCAGCTGCGTGAAGAACTCGCGGTCCGTGTTACGAAAAATCGACGGCGCCTCGCGCCGAACGAAATCCATGCCCTTGGCGGCGATCTCTGGTTGCGGCACGGCGCGCTTCGTCGCGAACGACCAGAGCCACTGCTTGCAGACGTAGTGCTTTTTCGCCTTGTCGACGTAGTACGGGCAGTAGCCGCCTTCGTTCTCGAGCTCCTTCGGCGGCGCGAACTCCTTCGTGATCTCGGCGGCGACGCGATCGCCCGTGCGAAACGCCTCGTCGATGTCGGCGGCCGTCCACGCCAGATCAAACGCGACCATGATACTGTCGGTGTCCCCGGCCACGATGCGCGCTTCCGGAACGAGCTCGAGCGCGCGGCGCTGCGTCAGCTTGAGCATCTCGCGCCCCGTGAACGTGATCGCTTCGGCGACGTGGATCGCCAGCTGCTTCATGACGCCGTACGCCGAGTTCGCCGCCAGCTTTTCCTGCAGCTGCTTCATGTTGAGCTGCTTGCCGCGCGTCGATGCCGGATCGACGCCTTTTTGCGCCTTCTTGGTGCGATCGCGCGCGTCGTTGAACGCCTCTACGAGCATCGGTAAAAGCCCGCCGGCGCCCTTGCGAAAACACGTGCGGCGGCCGGGCGCGACGTCGAGAACGTGCAGGTGGTCGTCGGAAAGGCCCGCGGCGCGCGCGGCGTCGACGCCGCCGTCGACGATGGTCGACGCGCACAACCGATCGGCGCGGATGATGCTCGGGTACAGGCTCTTGAAATCGAGCACCATCACCGGACACCGGTACAGGCCGGGCTGCGGCTGCACGACGAGGCCGCCTTCGTACGTGAACTGGTCGGTGAACGGCGTGTAGGCGCCGAGCATGAACCCGCGCTCGAGGCCGAATCGCGCGAGCGCGCGCGTTGTGCGCACAACGGGACCGGCCGTCAGCACCTCGAACGGCAGCAGCGCGCGGTTGACGCGCGCGAACGCGCGCGATTCGTCCGTGCACATATCGTAGCGCTCGATCTCGGCGACGAGCTCGCAATCGACGATGCAGTAGTGCGCGACGGCCGCCAGCTTCGTCGGATCGCCCGTTTGCCACGCCTCGTTCATGTCGGCCGGCGTCACGCCCGTTTTGCCCGCGCCGACGAGTTCGCGGCCGATGTAGTCGAGCTTCAGGCAGCGGAACTTGTGCCGCTTGCGCACGAACGCCATTAGGTCGAACTCGCCGCGCAGCAACCGGCGCGGGACGCACGTGTTGTCGGCCGAGCGCACCATGAGGTCGGTGCGCAGCGACGCCAGCTTCGACATGCGCAGCATGAACCCGCCGCCGCGCGACCACGGCGCCGTCGCGTCGAGGGCGTCGAGCTCGGCGCGACGCGCCGTTAGAAGCGCGGCGCGCTTGCACACGTACGGCCAATCGAAGCCCGCCGTGTTGTAGCCGCTCACGTAGTCGGCGTCGAGGTCGACGACCGCCAAGCGCCAGAACCGGCGCAAAACGTCGAGCTCATTCGCGCATTCCCAGATTTCTTCGTCGGCGTGGTCGAGACGACCCGGTCGCGCCCGTCCGCCGTCCGTGTTCGCGATGTAGATCTTGCGCGTGCGCGCGTGCGGCGGCGCGTCGGGCGTTCCGCAAACGTCGCCGCGCCACTGTACGACGCATCCGATGCCCATGATCGCGTCGGCCGGTCGGTCGGGTCGAGGGAACCCTTCGCTCGAGTAGGTTTCGATGTCGAACGACAGCAGCGACGACGGCGCGTCGACGGCCGGCCAATCGTTCTCGGCGAGAACCTCGACGGCCGGCGCCCCGCATTCGACTTCGACGTCGCAGTGGCTGTAGCATTCGGACGGCGCGCGGTACGCTCCGTCGCGCAGTCGGATCCATCCGCCCGGCAGCAGGCCGAGTTCCAAAACGGCCGCGAACTCCGCGGGCATGTCAATGTCGGGCCGCCGCCGCTGCGTTTGCGGCGTCCACGGGCGACCGAACGGTCGCGGCGGAGCGATCGACGACAAGCACGGCGGCAGTTTCGTCATTTTGCCGCGGTACGTTCCGCCCTCGTGTTCGATGCCGCGGCGCATGCGCGCTAGGTCGCGGAACGACGTCGTCGCGATGCGCACGTGCTGGCGCAATTTCGCGTCGCCGGTCGCCGGGTCGTGCTCGTAGCCGAAGAACCGGCGCCGCCGTTCCAGTCGGAACGAAACGGACGGGCTGCCCGTCGCCGTGAACCGGGACACGCGCTGCGCCTTCGCCACCGACATCAGATACGCTTCGGTCTCGGATCGCGACCACGGCCGACCGGCCGTGGTCGAATCGGTTTCGAACCACGCCCACGGCTTGAAGCCGCGCACGCGCGCGCACACGCCGACGCCCGCGGCGGTGCGCCCGAACAAGAACACGAGCGCGCGCGGCGCCGATCCCGGCGAAAACCGTCCACCGCCGCCCGAATCGACGGCGTTCCAGTTACCGTGCGCCGCGAACCGCGCGTACGCGTCGCGGTCGGTGCGCGGCGGCACGTCGATGCGTTGGCCGGCGAAATCGTCGTCGGCCGCGTGCATGCCGAGCAGTTGGAACTCGAGCGGGCCCGACCCCATCTGAAACGGCGGACGGAACCCGAGCTCGGCGGGTGTCGCGTTCGCGTACGATGCCATTTTTTTCGATCGGTGCCGCCTGCGCGGGTCTTTGATTAAAGACCGTTCGCCGACGCCCGGAACGAGCCCGAATGGAAACGGACCGCGCTGATTTTGCAGCGGTAACGCCGCCGCCGAGCCGGGCCGAGCTCCGACGGCGACTGCACGAGAAAATTCACTTTGCGCGCTCGCAGCGAACGCGCGGCAAACCCGCCATCGCCGGTACCGGCGATGGCGAAAACGAAGGCGGCACCGAAGCCGAAGCCGAAGCCGAAAGCGCTGGTGGGGACGGTGGCAACGACGAAGCCGGCGCCGGCGCCGCCGAACCGAAAAGCGAAGCGGCGCGCCGCCGAGCGAAAAAGAAACGCGAGCGGCGGCGCCAGCGCAAGCTCGCCAAGGCGTACGACCGCGGCGGCATGGACGGCATGATGAACGCCATGGGCATCAAGGACCCGACGATTCGCGACGCCGTTCACCGCGTGACGGGATCCGGCAGCAATCAACTGCGACCGGGATCCGGCGCGCCGACGCAGGAGACCGTCGACGGCCTGATCGGGCGGTTCCAGGACCTAGCGGGCGCCGCGGAAGCACCTGCGCCAGCGCCGCTGTCGGTCCCGAACCCGGCGCCGACGAGCGACGTCGTCAACCCGAACGACCGACCTTTGCTGGAAGACATCGCCGACTGATGTAATAAAACGCAAGAAATGGACATCACCGATCGCGCCGCGGCCGCCGTCGGCGGTTTGGATCGCGAGCGCGCGTACGTTCCGCGACCGCTCGATCGGTTGTTCGGAGCGGACGCCGACGAGTTCCGGCGCCGACGAACGAACCGCGTCGTTCGCACCGGCGCTCTATCCGGAGCCGTCGCCGCTTTCGTCGCCGCCAGCGTCGTCGTCGTCTGGTCGCTCGTCGGCGCTTCTTGACGGTGGTGCCATCACCGCCGCCGCCATGGCGTCGCGCTCTTCGCTCGTCCACGGCTCGAACTGCACGCGAAACGCGTCGACGGGCCACGCGATTTGTCGGGCGTGCTCGTCGTCGGCGAGCCAGCGCGAAACGGCGTCGAACGAGCATCCCCACTCGTTTCGCGACGCTTGGTCCGCCAGATACGCTCGAAACGCCGGGTTCGCCTCGATCCGGCGCACGGCGTCCGGAACGTCGATCCGCGCGACGTTCTCCGCGAAGCGGCGCCGGTCGATTTTGCCCGACGCGTACAGGACGGCGTACGCCGTCGCGACGAAGCCGACGGCTTCGAGCAGGCGACGGCGCGCGTCTTTTGACGGCTGCCGATCGAGGACGTCGACGACGTCGAGCGGCGTCGGCGTGCCGTCGGCGCGAAACGGCGGCCGTCGAAGCGGTTTCGCGATGAGCCAGATGCCCTCTTCGTCGACGACGACGTCGTGCAGCGTTCGCAGGCGGAACTTCGGGTTCAGCTCGTTGCCGAGACCGCCCCACGAAAGCGCGCCGACGAAATCGTTGCCGCTCGGCGGGTTCTTGGGAAGCGCCGTCTGCTCCGACGGACGGTGCGTGTGAAAGAGGTTTTCGAAGAACCGGTCGAACCGGCACTCGTGGTCGTCACCCTCGCCCAGCACTTCGATCATGTGAAGCGTCGCGTCGTCGATCTCGGCGTACCCGCCGATCTCCTTGCGTTTCCGCGCGCCGTCGATCCACGCCTCCTTCATCTGGCGGCGTGCTTCGGCGCTGACGTCGCGAACGCGAGCGAACGCCATTGGTCTTTTGTTGTCGCTCGACGCCGAACCGCGTCCGCGGCGAACGGCCGGCGGCGACGGGACGAACGCGACGCGGATGCGCACCGACCGAAATAAAAATGGTGGGTAGCGTAGATTTTTCGGACGTGGCGGAAAGCGCGGCGCCGTCCGTCGGCGCCCAGTTGCTGTTCACGCAGGTGGCGTCGGGCGACGCCATCGATCGCGAGCGCGCGGAAGCCGATCGCGACGAGATCATGGCGGTCATGAAGGATCAGCTTACCGCCGGCGCCGGCGGCGGGTTCCGCGCCCGCGCGAAACCGCGACCGGCGGGGCGCGGTCGAGGCCGAGGCCAAGGACGCGGGCACAGCCGCGGACCACCGAACCCCGCAGGACGCGGGGCGCGGCGCGCGTCGAAACCCGTCGACGACGATTTCACCGACGCGGACCAATTCGCCGATTCCGAGGATGACGATTCCGACGCTGGCGGATTGCTGCCGCCGCCGGCGACCAAGAGGACGACGACGCGCGCGCGGATTTCGCACCCGCGCGACCTTGAAAGCAACGGCGAAAGCGACGACGAAGACGAAGCCGCGGGCGAAAGCGACTGCGAAGCCGAAGACGAAAGCGACGAAGAATACGCGTTCGCCGGCGCCGAGGAAACGGTTCCGCTGCCGAAACGCGACCCTTCGGCGTACGACGACCGGCGTTCGACGGAACATCATCGCCGGCAACGCGCGTCGACGGCCGACGCAGATACCGGCGGCGGCGTCGACGACGATCGCGAACCTTTGCCGACGCGCGACGAGTCGCCCGAAGCCGTGCAGATGCGTCGCCAGGCGCTTCTGATGCGGCTTCGCGATCTCATCACGGCCGGGTACACGCCCACGCGCCCCGAGTCGTATTTCGCCGACGAAATGCGATGCGGCGAAGACGAGCTCGGGTTCGAAGTGAGCTACGGCGAGAAGTACGTCGACCGCGAGCAGTGGGTCACGTGGATGTGCCAGGGCCTGCTCCTCGGATTCGGCGGCATCCATCGCCTCAACAAGCAGTTCGGACCGTTCATTCACACCGAGCGGTTGCCGGCGCGCGCTCGCGCATCGCAGTCGAAATTCAACGGCCCGCTGCGCGAGATCTACGACCGGCACATCGCGGGCAGCGGGCCGTCGAATCCGTTCGTGAAGCTCGGCATGGCGATCGGGATGGTCGTCGTCGCCAACCACTTCGCCGAGGAAGACGAGATCCGCCGCGAACAGGGAATCCCGTCGGCCGCCGCTCCCAGCGCGCCCGCGCCCGCAACCGCGTCGGCCGCCGACGTCGGCCTCGATCCGATTCCGCCCGCGTCGGCGCCGGAACCTCCGGCCGAACGACCGCTCCTCGAAAACATCGCCGACTAAAAATACACGTTCGAACTACAACAAAGACCCGCGCGCCCGCGCTTCCGTTGCATGGTAGCATCGCTATGCCGCTCGGGAAAACCATGCGGTACGCGTTCCTCGACGAGGACGTCGAGGTGATCGCGCCGACCGACGACGCCCGACCGTCGTCACCCCCTTCGTCGCCTTCGTTACCGCCGCCGCCACCGCCCGAACCCACGCCACCTGCACCGCAACCGTCGCAACCGCAAACCATTTACGTGTCCGCGCCGCCGTCGCCTTCGCCGTCGTCCGTCGCCGATGCGTCATCGCACGTCGACCGGCGGATGCTCGTGTGGCTCTGCTGCGCGGGATGGTCGTGCGCCATCGTCCTGTTCGTCGTCATCGTCGTTTTGCTGTGCGTGCTTGCTCTTCGGCGGCGAGAGCGCATCCGATACGTTTCCGTCGGTCCCGCCGTCGGCCCACCGACGAGTCCACCAGCTCCGCAACTGTTCCCATCCTTGCTCGAACCACGCTGACGCGACGCGCCGGCTCACGGCCAGGTCGAGGCGCATGAACGTCGACGGAACGACGCGAAGCTCGACGACGTGACGCCGGAACGCGTCGTCGTCGCCGTCGAACGCCGTGCGCCGAAGATGGTCGACGCGCCACTCCTGGTGGCAATAAAACGCCAGCGTGAACGTTTCGTAGACGTAATCGACGCGGCCGCGCGGCGGCGGTCGTTCGTCGTCCGCCGCCGGAGCGAAGCACAACCCGAGGGTTTCGCGCGGAGCGCCGAACGCCGTTTCGAACGGAAAGTTGTCGGCGAAGCCGCCGTCTACCACGAAGTCGTGCGCGATGCGGTCGTACTGCGCCGCGACGAGCGGCGCGACGGCCATCGACGCCCGAACGGCGAACAGGACGCGCGCGTTGGGCGTCGTTCTCCACGAATAGTACACGGCGCGCTGTCGCGACATGCTCGTGGCGCAGACGACGAGGTCCGGAACGCTCAGCGCGTGCAGCTCGCCGAACGTCGGGTCGTCGAGTTCGCGCAGGCGCGCGGCGACCATTCGCCGGAGCCACGCGACGGCCAGCGAATCGTCGAGGCACGACATCGTGCACGCCCGCCCCGTCGGCGGGCCGTAGTCGCAGACGTCCGCCTCGAGGAAGCCGCGCATGTCGAGCGGCCACGTCGGCGGCTCGACGAGCCACGCCGCGACGATCTCGGCCGGCTCGAAGCCGATCGCCACGAGCAGCGCGATCGCTGCGCCGATCGACGTGCCGGCGAATCCTTCGAACGCGCGGTGGAGCGGTTCGCCGGCGATATCCCGGAGGGCGTGCAGCGCGCCGCAGTACGCGAGGCCGCGCTCGGCGCCGCCGGCGATCGCCAGGTACCGGAAGGGCCATGCGCCATCGCCAGCCATCTTTTGTACCGGCGCGCGCTCGGAGCCGTCGGTCGCTCAAAACGCGGGTCGCGAACCGGTGCGTCATCGATGGATCCGACGCACGTTCGTCGTCTGAAGAAAGCTGCGGAAAAGCACGCGCTGACCGAAACGCTCGTGCGATTCGCGCGTCCCGAATTCGCACGGCGGCAACGGCGCCACTTCGTTTCGCAACGCTGGCCGCCGTCCGTCGCGTTGTTGGAATGTTTCGAGGACGCCGTGGAAATATAGGTAGTCGCGTATTTTATTCGAGCCACTTGATTCAGCAAATTTCAATGAAACATTGTTTCCTTTATTCCTCATCACTGTCCACTGGAATAACAATACACCCTTGCACCTTCCCAGTAGAGTCAACAAACATTCGCTGGGTCACTTCAGATGAAGACAATTGCTTGCTGCGCTTGCGTGCTGCAGCTTGTTCTGCCCGATGAGCACGTTGCTTGCGCTTCTCGCTCTGCTCTTCGATGGCAGCAAGCGCTGCGGGAGAGGTCAAAATTTGATTAGACAAAGAAATTCCACTCCTAGTAGATGTTGAGCAAGCTGGTGTTGGGTTATCAGCAACAAGCGTTGGATCCGACAACACAATCGTACGATTGAGTGGCCAATGACCCGACGCGCGCCATGCCTTCGCGACGGTTCCAGGAAATGCCGCATGATACCAAGCCTCATATGCTAATTTAAGCAATGCTTGTCGTTTTTCTGGCACATTCAGGCGGTATGTGTTGCGGCGTTTCAACCGGATCCATTCTTTGAAGGCAGCAAACACGCCGCGATCAAGTGGCTGACAAACGTGCGAGCTGTGAGCTGGGATTGTTCGCACAGTCACGTTCGCATCCAATAATGCCTGCATCGCATCAGGTTCAGCACGGCTACTATGTCCATCTAGTAATAACAGGCATGCACCATCATCAACACTTACACCAAGCTCTTTTCGCCGCTTCTCAACAGCCGGAAGGAACACTTTCATCACCCAATCACGGAAGATCTCGCATGTTATCCACCCCGCATCTTGCCCACTCCAGTGGAAATCGCTAGCTAGATCTTCACATCCAGGTGGAAATTCCTTCAAGGGAAGGATAATAGTAGGCTTGATGTGGTTACCATCAGCTGCGGAGCACGCGACGGTACGGGAAAACCGCTGGCTCGCTCGACGAACTCGCCGGCGAGGTCGAAAGCCTGCGAACGTCCGTTCTTCGACGTCAGGCGCTCGACGCGTTGGACTCGGCGAACCGACTGCTGGGAAAAAGAATCACGTTTCGACGCGCTTTTCAAACGGCCCCGAAAGCGCCCGAAGACGATCGGGCGGAAGCCGCGCGCGATCGCGATCGCGCCCTGGATTTGCTGACGCGTATCGTCGCACGGGTGCGCAAGATCGCGCTCGGCGCCGCCGCTCGCCTTAAAACGTGTGTCGCGAGCGGCGGCGATCAACATTTCACCATGGTGCGAGAACGCGAACTCGAATACTACTCGGGCTGGGTAACCCGGTACATGGAAAACGATCGCGCCCGTCTCGAGGAGCTTTGGAACGCTTCGGAAGCGACCGGCAAGATGCGACGCGTGCTCATGTGCGATTTCAACGTCGACCGCCTGCTGGCGTACGGGAAAGCGCGCGCCGTCTCGAAAGAAACGCGCGAGTGGGTCGAAGCGCTCGCGAAGAAATTCTCGACGCCGGCGACCCCCAACGACGTCGACGTCCTGACGCTGTACTTCGTCGGGCACCAGATCACGGAAGACCTGTAGCGCGATCGCGCGCCGACGCAACGAAAATGAAAGTTCATTTGCGACGTTTCCTGGCCCGTTCGAGCCTTCGAAGCACGCCCGCGACGTCGAGCGGGCCGTGCGAAAACGCGCGCATGTCCGAGCGGTCGTACGTCCGGTAGCCGAAGTCGACGACCGACACCTTCTGCGTCGCCGGGTCGACGACGAAGTTCGCGAGCGCTGGGTCGATCCACGTGACGTCGGCGGCGCGCAGGTCGCGCGCGATCTCCTGCAGCTGACGGTGGAGATCGGCGGGCGCGTTGTCGGGCGTCAGCGGTTCGCCGCGGTACGTCATCGACACGCGTAACGCGTGGGGGTCGCGATCAACGATCCGCGGAACGTGATCGCTCGCTAGCGGCGTCGCCGCCATGCGGTCCAAAATTTCCGTGTTCTTGCGGTAGCCGCGCGCGCGCCGATCGGGCGTCCCGCGCGAGTACGTCTTGGTCACGATCGTTCGCGCGGGGCCGCGCCGGCGGTCGATGACGACCGTCGATTCGGTGCCGCCGCGCGACTCCAGATCGCGCGACTTCGAGGTGCGCGATATCGTCGCTGCGACCGCGGCGACGATTGCCGCGGCCGAGACCGAGACCAAGACCGCGACCGCCGCGCGCCGGGCGCGACCGTCCGTGATATCGGCGGCGGCGCGATCCATTTTTTTGAACCAACAAGAATGCCTCGCGGCGCCGCGCTCGTCGACGGGACGACGTTCCACCTGCTGTCGCCCGACGACGTTCGGCGGCGGAGCGTCGTCGAAGTGTTCGAGCACATTTTGACGCAGGACCGCGCCGGCGAGCCCAAGGTCAACGGCGTCCTCGACCTTCGGCTCGGCACCGTCGAGCCGCGGTTTCGGTGCGCGACGTGCGGCGGCACCGTGCGCACGTGCGCCGGCCACACCGGTCACATCGAGCTGCCGGTGCCCGTCTACAACGTCATCTTTCTGCCGCAGATTTTGCTCGTCCTCCGCTGCCTGTGCTGCGCGTGCGCGCGTCCTCTGCTGTCGGCGGAGCGCATCCGCGACCTCGGCGCCGGACTGCGCCGTCCGCAGGACCGGCTCGCGAAGATCGCCGGCGTTGCCAAAGACGTCGCCGCGTGCCCGCACGAAGATTGCGGAATGCCGGTCTGCTCGTACGCCAAAACGACGGCGGCGACCGCGGCCGCCGACGGTGGGGTGTCGGGCATCGCGCGCCAGTGGTCGGCGGCGGCGCGCGCGAAACTCGACCCGGCCGATCGCGCGGCGTTCGCGGCGCCGTTCACGTCGTGCACGGCGCACGCGCTCATGTCGCTCGTCGCCGACGACGATTGGGCGACGCTCGGGTTCGACCGCGCGACGACGAACCCGTGCGACATGATCATCACGGTGCTCGTCGTGCCGCCGGCCATCGTGCGGCCGACGTCGTTCCACTACGACAGCGGACAGGGCCGCGGAACCAACGACCTCACGGCCGCCCTTCAGGACATCGTGCGCCAAGCGGGAAAAGTGCGCGCGCTTCTTCCGCCGCGCGTCTTCGACGACGTCGTCCGCACGCTCGACGGCGACGACGGCGCGCCCGCCCCCGTCGGCCGCGGACCGATCGATCCGCTACTGCTCTTCGAAGCGTTTGCGGAATCGCCGCCCACCCCGACGCTGCTGACGGCCATCGCGCTTTTGCAGCAATGCGTCAACGCGTACATCTTCAACGACCCGCGCTCCGTGGCGCCGACGTCGACCAGCGGCACGGCGGCGTCGGCGCGCCGGCAGACCATCGGCGGTGCCTCGTCGCAGCGAAGCGGGGCGCCGCGAACGTCCGTGCTCGGCCGGCTCAAGGGAACCAACGAGCAGGGCGGCAAGGTGGGCCGGCTGCGGCGTTCGTGCCTGGGAAAACGCAGCGACAACACGGCGCGCAGCGTCATCGTTCCCGACCCGGCGCTCGACATCGACGAACTCGGCGTGCCGCAGCGCATCGCCAACACGCTCGCCGTACGCGACCGCGTTTGCGCCTACAACCTCGAGGATCTGAGCCGGCGCGTGCGCCTCGGTCCGACGGACGGCGGCGCCGTGTCGGTGATCCGAGCCGCCGACGCCGACATCGGGTGCGGAAGCGCCGAGCGCGACGCCACCATCGACCTGCGCTCGTACGACGCCGCGGCTCACGGACCGCTCGTCCTTTGCCTGGGGGACGTCGTCGAGCGACACGTGTGCGACGGCGACGCGGTCGTCTTCAATCGGCAGCCGTCGCTGCACCGCAAGAGCATGATGAGCTTTCGCGCGCGCGTCGTCCCCGACTACGCCTTTCACCTGAACCCGGCCGTGACGACGCCGTTCAACGCCGACTACGACGGCGACGAGATGAACGCCCACGTCGCCACCGACGTGCGCGCCGTCGCCGAATCGCGCTTCATCATGAGCGTCGGCGCCCAGCTCCTGTCGGGCCAGACGAATTCGCCGTGCGCCGGACTCGTGCAGGACGGCATCATCGGCTGCTGGCGGCTGACGGATCCGCGCACGCGCGTTTCGAACGACGACGCCATGGACTACGCGATGCAGCTCGACGCGACGCACCGTTTCGACGGGTCCGACTTCGTTCGGTTGCCGCCGCCGGTCGACGACGCCGGCCGGAGGACGGGGCTGCAGATCGCGTCGCTGCCCCTCCCCGACGACTTCACGTGGTCGAACGAATCGCGCACCATCGTCGTCGTGCGCGGCGAACTCGTCGCGGGTCGTCTCGACAAGCGAGCGGTCGGACCGGGCGGCGTTCTTCTGGGGGCGCTCGTGCGAAAGTGCGGACCCGCGCGCGCGCTCGCGGCGTTCAGCGATCTCCAGCGGATCGCGTTGCGCTTCCTCGAGCGCCGCGGGTTTTCGTGCGGCCCGCGCGATTCCATGCTCGATCCGATCCGAACGATAGCGCTTTCCCGAAGCATCGACGCCGTCGTGCGCGACGCCTACGCGGCGGCGTTCGATCCGACGGTTACGGCCGCGCGCGCGCAGCGCGAAGCGGTGGTCGTGCGCAACCTCGGCGCGCTCATGGATCGCATCGGCCGTGCGTTGCCCGACGCGCTACCCGCCGACAACGCGCTCGTCGAGATGCACCGGAGCGGCGCCAAGGGGAACGCGTTCAATCTGTGCCAGATCACGGCCGCCCTCGGCCAGACGCTCGTCGAAGGCCGCCGCCCGAACCCGCGCGCCGACGACGCCGTCGCGGCCGGTGGCGGTACGTCGGGAGGGCCGTTCCTGCCGTGCTGCTACGTTCGCACGTCGGCGTTGCCATCGCCGGACGCCGCCGTGCTGGCCGCCGACCGCGGGTTCATTCGGCAGTCGTACGTGCGCGGGCTCGATCCCAAGGCGTATTTCATGCACGCCATGGGCGGCCGCGAAGGTCTCGTCGACACGGCCGTTCGAACCGCGGAGTCCGGCTACGCGCAGCGCAAGCTCATGAAGGCGCTCGAGGACCTCAAGACCGAGCACGACGGAACGGTGCGCGACGCGGCCGGCAACATCGTCCAGTTCCGCTACGGCGGCGACGGCTACGAGCCGGCCGAGCTCGTCCGCCAGCGCGTCGACGAGCGCATCGCGGCTCGCGTCGCCGGCGCCGCGCTGCTCGTCATCGACCGGACCGTCGCCGCGATCGATGACGTCCGATGCACGCTGCCGTTCTACGTGACGGACATCGTCGAGGCCGCGAACGCCGCGACGCCCGACGCTTCGGACGGCGACGGCGACGGCGACGGTACCGAGATCTTCACGGCGCAGGAGACCATCGTTCTGCGCGACCTCCTCGACGGTCGCCCCCCGCATGCCGTGCGCGCCGGCCTTCGAGCGGCGGCGGCGGCCGTCGACCGCGCGCGCGTCCATCCCGGTGAGAACGTGGGCGGCGTCGCGGCGCATTCCATCGCGCAGCCGGCGACGCAGATGACGCTCAACAGTTTCCACGTCGCCGGCAAAAGCCAGCGCCACGCGCTGGGCGTCGGGCGCATCTACGAGCTGGTGGACGTGCGCGGACGGCGCGATTCGTCGTCGGTCGTCGTCGAGGTTCCGGTGCGAGCGCCGTGGCGCGACGCCGGACCGCGCATCGCGCGCTCCATGAAGCGCGCGCTCGTCGCGATCGCGTTCCGCGCGCTCGTCGCTCGGTTCGAGGTCGTTCCGACGTACCGGCCGATCCGACGGCCGCCGCCGTTCGCGTCGGCGTCGTGGCGCGGGTTCGAAGCCCAAGCCCAAGCTCAAGCAGCCGGCGGCGGCGGCGACGCCACCGACGAAGATCGCTGGCTCGCCGTCGCCGTCGCGCTCGGCGAGATCGACTGCGCCGACGAAAAGCGGCGCCCGCACGACCGGTGCCTTCGGTTCGAGTTGTCGCCGTCGGCGATGTCGAAGCACGGCATCGACCTCGAGCAGGCGCGCGTCGCCGTCGAACAAACGCTGCGAGGCGGCAGCGGCAGCGGCGGAAAGGCGTCGGCGCGATCCGACTGGATCGTCGTCGCCGGTGACGGCGCGTCGCGCGTGATCCGTGCGTACTGTGCGTCGGCGCGCGGCCGCGCGACCAAATCGGCGGCCGGCGCCGAAGACGCGTGCGCCGCTCGCGGTCGCCAGCTGATGGCGTCGATGATCGTGCGAGGCGTCCGCGGCGTTTCGACCGTTGAACACGACGGCGTGGCGCACGCGATCCGCGTCTGCGGCAGCGAAGCGCTTTCGGCCGTGCTTGCGACCCGATGCGACGCCCTCGATTACCAGCGCTTGTATTGCAACTCGCCGATCGCGTGCGCCGCGCGCCTCGGTCTCGACTACGCCGGAGCGATCCTGGCGAGCGAGCTGTGGCGCGTCATGCGAAGCAACGGAACGTACGTCGACGGACGCCACGTCGCGCTCCTCGCCGATTCCATGACGCACCGCGGCTACATGGTGCCGATTAACCGGCACGGCCTCAACCGCCTCGACACCGATCCCATGGTGCGCTGCTGCTTCGAGCAGCCGACCGACGTCATCCGAAACGCCGCGCTGCACGCGGAATCGAGCGTCATGCGAAGCGTGTCGGAGCGCGTCGTCTTCGGGCAGCCCGTCTTCCTCGGAACGGGCACGGTCGAAATACGCGATCGGGAACGAACGCCGCGCGGCTTTGTAACGGCAACCGCGACCATGCACTGCACGGAGATAGGGTTGCTGCCGCAGCACTTCTGTGATTTGCGCTCGACGAACCGGGCCGAACTCGGCGCGTACATGCAGCCTGCGCCGGCCACGTGCGCGCCCGTGCCGTCGCGGCTGGCCAACGTGTGGCGCACCGGGATCGAACTGCTGTCTCGCGACGACGCGTCGTCGATACCGTCGGCGACGACGGAAATCGTCGGCGAGCGTCTTCTTCCGCCGAGCAAGCGCGCCGCGCAATCCCTTTCCGACGCACGCGATCCGCTGCGCTTGCACGCAAACGGTCGAAGGCGCGGCACGCTGAAAAAATACCGGCTGCCGAGGCGGATCCGGTCGCCGTTTCGACCGTCAACGCCTGCGCCGGGTTCGACAGTTTCCGTTTCCACGGAGGCGACAAACGAACCCGCGCCGCCGCGCCGACGGTTTTTGCGCCGCGGACCGCGGTGGCGCCCGTGGTCGCCGAGCGCGGACCCGGACGCCAAAGCGTTTTGAAATACAGCGGGTCGACAAGCGATCGCGGAGAAAAAAATGGACGACGCGCGGGATCTCGCCGCGGTCGTCGTCGACACGGCGCGCGCGATGCTCGAACGAAGACGGTGGCGACCGCTCCGTTCGCCGGAACGCGACGCGACCGGAACGCTGTGGTTCGTCGAGGATGCGCCGGCCGCCGACCGAGCGCTGGTCGTGTCGCCGGCGATCGCCCGCGCGTTTTGCGCCGCGTCCGTCGAAACGGACCCGGACCCGACGCGCGTCGTTTTCGATTCGCTCGTGCAGCCGCCGTCGTCGTGCGGGCGGGCGCAGATCGGAAAGCGGCGCGTCGACCAGCTCGTCGCCGAAGCCGACCGGCGCGCCGTCGATCGCATCGTGTTCGTGACCGACGAGCTCGCGACGCCGGCGGCGCGCGCCGACCTTCGCGACGGAAACCGCGTCGAGTACTTCCACGCCTCCGAGCTCGTCCACGACCCGATGGGCGTGGCGGCCGGCATGCCGACGTACCGCGTCGTCGACGCCGACGACGCCGAACGCCTTTTCCGACACTGGCACGCCACGCCGCGCCGCTTCCCCGTTCTCGACGTCAACGATCCCGTCTGCCGGGTTCTGGGATGCGACCGCGGCGCCGTTCTCGAGATCGTCGACCCCGCCACGGGGTTCGTGCGGTACCGCGTGGTCGGCGACAAGAAATGACTCGCTCGCGTCGCCGCCGCTTCGACGTCGGCTTCACAAAAAGCATGCATTTGTCGCGACGCCTGATCGCCGACCGGGACGACATCCAGATCCCGCTGCAGTACGACGAGCGATGTCGGAGCGGTCGCGACGAACAAGCGTGCAAGGCGCTCTACGGCTCCGACGTGCCGAACCCGAGCGCGAACGGTGGCGCCGGCGCCGGTAGCGTGCGCGACACCATGTTCTGGCAGCCGGTCGCGACGCGCGGCGCTCCGCACGATTACCGCGCGAACGCGAAATCCGTCGCCGACGCTCCGAACCCCAAGGATCTGGCGCCGGTCGTCGTCGTGCCCGACTCGACCGACTACGCGTACAAGTCGCCGCCATCGATGACGCCCGACGTGCGGCGGACGCGTCCGTTCACGGTGAGCGCGCCCGACCTCTACATGCGCGACCCGACGATGGACGACCGCGTTCCGACCGTGCGCTGGACGGATCCGGCGACGGGCGTCACGTACCAGATGTACGAGAACATGCCGCCGCCGCCCGATCGCAACTACTCGACGCAGGCGCACCGCCGCGGGTACAACACGCCTCACTTCGTCGGCCTCAAGGGCGGATTCGACCCGGCGCAACCGCGCTACCCGAAGAAAGAAGTTCCGAAGTCGCTGCCCGGCATCGCGGACGGCCCGTCTCCGGCCGGCATGGCTCTCCTGCAATCGAACCGCTGGGAGCAGCAGCTGGCGCGCGCCGTCGACGGCGCGGGACGAAAGCGCGACGACGAGCAGCCGCGCACGGGCGGCCCGGAACGGGGCGTTTGCTTTGACGCCGGCGGCAACCAGGTCATGGACATGTACCCGGGCGGCTACGTCGGCTTCCAGCCGTACTTCCGCGGCGCCGTCGCCCCGGGCGTCAGTTTTCGCCAGAAGCGCGAAGACCGCCCCGTCGCCAACCCCGAGGTCGCGCGCAACGCTCTGTCGTGCGACCTGCTTCCGCAGCGCGACACCGACCGCAACCCGCAGTACGTGCGCACCACGGACAACCTGGCGACGGGACCCGTCACGCCGCCGGTGCAGTCGGGCGGCGCGAGCGGCGAATCGACGTCGGCGCGCCGGTCCGAGCGGCGACAGGGCACGTGGCAAAACCGAGCGGCGTTTGACGCGCCGACGAAGCGGCGCGGGCAGACGTTCGGCGACCCGTCGATGCGAACGCCCCAAGGGCTCGTCGAACACGGCCAGGTGCTTTCGACGGCGCGTCCCCAGGTCGCGCGTCCGGCCATCACGATCGCCGCGCAGGAATCGCCGGGAACCGTTCGCGGCCTGATTCCCGAGAAGCCGCTGACGGCGCAACCCGACTCGCTCGTGTCGCACGGTCGATCGTGGGCGTCGACGCGGCCGCCCGACACCGATCACCTGCCGAACCCGCGCGGCATTCTGCCGTCGGCGCCCGTGCAGCGGTTCGACCACCGCACGCCGCTCGCCAGCGTCATGCCCGACGGAAAGGATCGGCTGCGAGGGCGCAAGGACGGCGAGTTCCAAATCAACGCCGTCGGCGCCGCCGACCGGCGGTCCGTAGCCCCGGGCGTACACGGCGCGTCGTCGTACACGCAAAACCACACGGAAGCAGCGGTGCCGTTCTCGCAACCGCATCGGTCCGTGAACCGCGACGTGTTCACGCTGACGACGGGCGATCGCCGATGCGACGGGCGCGGATGCCGTCTCGAGGCAGCACCCATCATGAACGCGCCGAGTTCCGCCGGCGTCTACAGCAACGGAAGCGCCCGCGGCGGGTACCCGAGCCCGTGCGTGCGTTGACCCCGCACCGCGACCGCTCGCGAACGAACGAAAAGGTCGGCACGATCGCGCCAATAAAAATGCAGCGCGGAAACTACGCCAGTCGGCAGATGCCGCCGGGGTCTATGCCGCCGCAAGCCGCGACCGGCGGTGGCGGCCGGTCGCCGGAAGACGCGTTGGCGCGCAACCTTCCGCGCGGGCCCGACCGACCCGTGTACCACCGCGCGATCTTGTACGTGCATCGCGACGACCCGCATTCGGCCGAAGCGCAGGCGATCGCTCCCAGGTTGCTGGGCGACTTCGTCTACGTGCAGGACGTCACGGAGTTCGAGCCGCACCAGCGCCCCGACTTTTTGCGGCAGACGCCGACGCTCGTCGTGTACCGCGAATCGAGCGACGCCTACGACGTCTACATCGGCCGCGAAGCCAAGCAGAAGCTGCGCGCGATGAACGATGCCGAGCCGCGCGTCGGCGCTCGCCTCGGCGGAAAGTTCGGCGCGTGCGCCGTGATCCCGCCGTCGTACGACCAGATCGGGTTCGGGAGCTCCGGCGACCCGGGAAGCGATCGCCCGGACCCGAACGTCGACTCGAACGAACTCGTCGAGCGCTTCATGAAGCGCCGCGCCGAGGAAGATCGGTACCTGCAGCAGAAGATGGATCGGATGCGCGCCGAACGCAGCGGAGCGGTCGCGCGCAGCGGCGACGGCCGCGCCCCGCCTCGAGGCGCGTACGCGTTCGCCGGGAACGATCAGGGCGCCGTCCCGATGGACGCGCAGCCGAGCCTTTCCTTTTCGCGCAGGCAGTAGTAAATTGGAAAAATGCGATGTATTGATCAAGGGTCGCACGCGAACACGGTCGTTTCGCCGTCGCCGGCGGAACGGAGTCGGACGGTCGCGGGCTCCAACGTCGGTCGACGACGCCGCGGCGACCGTAAGATTTCGTCGGTCTCGGCGACGCCGAGCGTGCCGTCGCTCGCTCGTCGGCAAAGGTCGGCTTCGTTCGCTCCGAGGTCGAAGACGCGCGCCGGCGATACCGGAACGGCCCCGCCGTTCAGGTAACACGAGAGCCCGAGCCGGCCGGTGCCGCGACGTCCGGTCTTCCACGCCACCACGAGAACATCGTCGCCGTCGGTATCGGTGTCGCAGAGTCGGAATCGAAGACCTGGCATCGCGACCGGTCGTCGAGCGTTGCCGGCGTCTTTTTTCTCGGCGCTCGGCCGCCGAGCGCGCGGCCGGCGTTCGCCGGATCGCGCGACGCGCTCGAGTTCGACGCCGGCCGTCGAGCGCCGAGAAAAAATGATCGCCGGCGACTGCCTGTTCCAAGCGTTCGCGCACGTCGTCGAAACCGAGTGCGGCCGGCGCGACATCACGAGCACGCACCTCCGCGCGATCGTCTGCGACGCCGTGCGGCGCTACGACGACGAAAACGTGAACGAAGCCGTCGCTCAGTGGGTTCGACTGTACGAAGACCTCGAGAGCGAGCGCGCGTGCAAAGCGCACGGCGTCGAGGACGCCGCGCCCGACAACGTCGCGTGGGGGCGGCTGCGCCACGTGCACGTCGCGCTCGCCGCGTTGGAACGGGGTCCGGATACGCAGGCCGACGAACGGGCGTTTCGCGACCACCTCGCCCGAGCCATGACGGACCCGACGCTGTACTGGGGCGACGAGTTCGCGCTGTACGTTCTCGAACGCGAGTTCGGCCTTCGCATCGTCGTCCTCCAGGGCGTGGAAATCGCGCGTCCCGTTCGCCAGCGCATCTACGTGCCGAAGACGCACGTCGGCGACCCGTCGTGGCCGGACGACGCGCTCGTCATGTTCGTGCGGCACGAGCTCGCTTCCGAGCACTACGAACCCGTCAGCATGGCGCACGACATGCGCTGCTCCGACGCCGGCGACGCGCGCTACGTTTGGTTTTTTCACGAACTCCCGCCCAAGATCCGGCGGATTTTGCGCGGAACGCCGCCGCCGCTGCCGTCGTCGCCGAAGTGGATCCGCGTCGCCGATCGCCGCGCGCGCGACCGGTCGCGCATGGGCCTTGTCGTGGACGATTGAGCGCCGGGCGTTCAAATACACCGCGCGAGTTCCCTGGGTGCACTTGCGCCGATGCATCGCACCGAAGAAGTGGGGGTTACCGTGAAATACATCGTTTTACTTCCGTCCGCGCAGATGCGCTTTGTAAAACTCGATCCAGGGCATGCGGGCCTTGCGGGCGCGTGCCTCGGGCGTGGCGGCGAGCTTGCGCCACTTGGCGGCGGCGCTCACCATCGAGCGGGCGTTCGATTGAAACGGGGGCGGGGCGCGGTAGCACTTCGTCTTCGCGACGGACCACGCGCACGGTCGGGCCTTGGCGCACTTGATCTTGGGAAGCGCCGAGCATCGGATGCGTCGGCTTCCGCCGCCGTCGACCTTGCGTTCGGTTTTCTTTCGCTTGACGATGCCCTTTTTCGACAGCTTCAGCTTGCGGGGCTTCGTTTTCTTCGTTTTCGCAGCGGCTTTCACCATCTTGCGTTGCACGGAGTCGTTTGAAGGAAGGCGCGCGCGCGTCGCGTCGTCACAGGACCGAATCGTCGCCGCGCTCGTCCGCAGAACCGATGCGTAACGGAGACGCCGGCGGCCTTCGATCGAAGCAGCGAGCGCGATCCGGCGTCGATCCGCTCGGGGCGGTTTCGTACGACGTCGACGCGAACGGCGAATCCGTCGCCGACTCGCTCGTGAACGCGCTCGCGGTGGCCGCCATCGCCCCCGACAGCTCGTCGGCCGCGCACTCGAATTCGCCCGCGGCCGCCGCCGACGAGTTCATCTCGAGCCGCACCATCGATTCCATCGTCGGCGTCGGCGCCGGCATCGGACGCACGCGAACGTGCGGGGCATCGTCCGTGATGTTGTCGAGCCGCCGCCGCACGAGGTCCAGCGTGTGCGCCGCACCGCCCCGCGTCATCGGATCGATGCGCAGCGTCTCGTCGACGTAGCGCACGAAGCCGGACAGGCGCGACTTGGCGCGCGCGTGCTTTTCGGTCATGCACGAAAAATGAAACACGTTGTCGACGCCGATGGCGCACAGCGCGATCGCCGACGCGACGCCGGCGGAGACCAGGATCCATTGCGCGTGCACGCCGCCGCCGGCGCAGATCGGCGACGACTCGCCGGGAACCGTGAGGAACACGATCACCGTCGCCGCCGCCGTCAGCACGGCTTCGACCGAGCCGCAGACGCGGTCGCACGTGCGGTGGATGCGCGTCATGCGCTGGTGCTCGTCGGCGCGAACGATGGCTTCGCGTTTCCACTGGCGCAGGAGGTTGCGCTCGTCGGCCGTCCACGTCTGCCTGACGTTGACCGACGCGGCAACGGTCGCCATTTATTTTGGGGCGCGCGTTTCGCGCATCGCGCGGACGCACGCCGTGTGCAAATCGAAGCTCGTTCTCAGCACGAGCGCCGGATCGACGTCGTCGAGGGCGCGCATCGGCGCCGTCGCGGCGAGCGCCGCGTCGATGATCGTGCGCGGTTCGGCCACGCGGCGCAGCTCCGCGACCGTCGGAAGCGGCATCCGCTCGAGCGGGTCGAGGCGTTCCTGCGACAGGAACGCCCCGAACAGGAACCCTTGCGCGGCGATCTCCGCGTGCTCGCCGAAGCCCAGGTACGCCCGGTAGCATCGCGCGCGGTCGGCCGGCGTGCGCACCGCGATTTCCGGCAGAACCCGACGTGCACCGACGGCGCCGCACGCGTCGAACGCGGCGCACAGACCGGGCGCGTGCGTTTCGAGCACCATGCGAACCCGCGCGCGCAACGTTCGCGTCGACGCGTCGGCGTTATCGCCGCCGAACAACCAGACGCTGCAGACGGCTTCGTGCCATCCGACGAGGATGCCCGTGGCGAGCGCCGACGCCGTTCGCACCCCCGGGTCTTCGTGAACGTCCGACGCGCGGCGACCGCCGCCGCCGCCGAATCGGAAGCCGTAGTGCCGTTCGATCTTTGCTTCGAAGCACGCGATCCCGTCGACGAGGCGGTGGAGCGGCGGCGATTTGGCGCCCGCATCGGTCAGGCCGATGAAAATCGGCACGGATTCGGCCCACGTTCGGTCGCGGACGTCGGCTAGGCGCCGAATCTTGACCTCGGCCGCCGCGCGGTCGCCGCGCCCCCATTCGAGCCCGATGTCGGCCATGGCGGCCGCGCGCGGATCGCCGTCGAAGTAAACGCCGACGATCGCGAGCGCGTCGCGCTCGCGCACGTCGTCGGCGACGCCCGCCACGCACCACGGGCACCACGGCCACAGTCCCGGAAGCCACCGGTCGAGGCTACGTCGCGCCAAAACGTACGCGCCGAGGCATTGCGCGTCGGCGTCCGGCTTGAGGGCGCGCCGCGCGACCTCGAACCACAGCCCCGCCAGCAAGAACACGGGTTTCAGCATCGTTTATTCGGTGGTGCGCGCCGTTCGCGGCGACGCCGGCAGTTGCCAAACGCATCGTCGCGGCGTTTGCTCGCACAGCCGCAGTCCCACGACGACGTGTCCCTCGGGCGCCGGACATTCGATCAATGCGCCGTCGTCGCGCCGCCGCAGTGGAAGGACGCGCTCGGCTTCCTGGAAAGCGCGCCGTCGCATTGCCCCGTCAACGTGGGCCGGCACGTACACGCCGAGAACGTCGCCCGTCAACAGCTCGAGATTGGCGACGACGCGCTCCAGCGAATCGCCCGACACGAGGACGGGAATCACCGGCGCGCCGCCGACGAGCTGCATGAGCAACGGAACGGCGTCGGCTTGCGCGCGCTGCATGTCGTTCGCGCGTCGGTCTTTCGTCGTGACAACCACGACGGCGGCCAATTGGTTGCCGACGCGCCGCGCGCCGTTCGCGATGTCGCGCCAGTCGCGCGCGTCGCGAAGCAGGCCGGCGTACGTTTCCGGTGCCGGCGCCGCCATCGTTTGTATCGCGCCGTGGGCCGATTCGCTAACCCGGCGACCGCAGCGCCGCCGGCAGAACGCGAACCGATCCGGCGTCGTCGTTACCGCTCGGCACCAGCAGCGACGTCACGAAGAAGCCGATCATGAACGTCGGCAGCGCCATCGCGGCGAAGGCGACCCACCGCAGCCGAACGGCGACGAGCACCGCGAGGATCGCGGCAACGAGCGCGCATCCGACGGCCATGTCGATCGTGCGCCGACGCCGCCATCGCGCCGCGCGCGGCGATTCGTCGAGGTCGCCCGTGCTTCGATGCGTGGCGAACGCGTCGCCGATCTGGATCGCCGCGATCGCCAGCGGAACGCCGCAGACGAGATAGTCCATCGCACGCGTACTTTGTTCGGTCGACGGCGTCGAGTCGCTCGGCCGCCGAGCGCGTTCGGCTGAGTCCGCGAAAACGAGCGCGACCGCGTGCACGTTGTATTAGACCACGTAACGCACGCCGCCCTGCAGCACGGCGGTTCCGTCGGCGACGTTCGTGCGCGGCGCCGCGAACGTACCGCCGTCGGCCGCGTTGCTGCCGACCATGACGGCGAGCGTGTCGGTGTTGTCGACGAGCGCCGCCGTGCCGACGAGATGCGCGTGACCTTCGCCGTGCAGGCCGTAGCGGCCCTGGTCGAACGTGCCCGCCTGCACGACGACGCTCGAGTCGGTGTTGGCGTAAACGTGCGAGCCGGTGTTCACCGCCGGGACGCCGTTGTTGAGCGTGCTCTGCAGATTCTGAACGTGCAGCTTGCTCGATCCTTGCAGATGCATCGAGTACGACGCCGGGACGGCGTACGTGTCGTAGCGCTCGACGTGCACGCTGCCGAGAGACGCCAGCGCTACGTTACGCATGCTGAGAGCCGGAGCGAGGCCGCCGGCCGCCGGCAGCTGCATGAGCACGTGCAGGTCGTCGTTCGTCTCGGTCATGAGATGCGCGCCGTCCGACAGCTCGATCATCGCGTTGCTCGGGACGCCGAGCATCACGACGCGTCCGTTGATCATGACGCGCGCGCCGTGCCCGACGCTGAGCGCTTCGCCGGCGCCGATTCCGGTAACGGGCACGGCCAGGACGCTGTCGACGACGCGCCCGCGGATGCCGTGCGACACGCCCATGCCGCGGTTCGCCACGAGCGCGCTGCCGCGAAGCTCGACGTACGGCACCTTCGAGTCGGCGAAGTGCAACGCGTTGTCGGTGCACGCCAGATTGCTGCGGTGAACGACGGTGTCGACGACGAACACGCGGCAGTTGTCGGCCGTCACCACGTAGCCGCTGGCGTCGGGCGACGGCAGGTAGTGGTTCTCGATGTTGACGTCACCCTGCCGGTCGGCGAGGTTGTAGCCGGCGACGTGGACGCTCGGCACGAACGCGAACCCGTAGCCCTGGCCGGCGGTGACGGGCACGGTCGGAGCGGCGTTAAGCGATAGCACGGTCGGCGCCACCGACGTCACGCTGTAAACGCCGTCGACGACGCCCGTTTCGAGCCAGACGACGATCTGGTCGCCGATCCGGACGCCGGTCGTTTGGAAGTCGGGATTCGCGCCGCCGGCCGTCACCGCGACGCTGGCGCCGACGACCGTGATCGTCGCGACACCCGATCCGCTGCCCGTCCACGCACCGGCGATCTCGTGGCCGTCGACGTAGCTCTTGCCGTGGTAATCGAATCGCGGCCCGCTGATGTGCAGCGAACTCGTCGAGGAGGCGTTCGACGTCGAGATGACGCCCTCGGCCGTGTAGTCGCCGGCCGGCACGTTCAACACGACGTCGCCGCCGGTGAACGCGTCGGCGTACGCAACGGCATCTTGGAGCGTATCGAAGCGGGTCGATCCGTCGGGCACCGACGTGCCGGCGGGGCCGATGACGGCGTCGATCGAGAGCGGGTCGACGGTCATCGACGCGTGGCGGGACCGCGACGTCGCGTGGAGGTAGCAACACGAAGCGTACTTCGAGCGCAGATCGTTGCCGACGACGGCGTCGCGGTTCACGTGCAGGTTCGGAAATTGCGCGTCGCGCGCGTTGCGTCCGAGCGACATGTTTTTATTCTGCGCACGCGACGGATCGGTCGCGCTGCTTCGCGAACGGCGAACGCGCTGCTTCGCGAACGGCGAACGCGCCTTAAAACACGTAGCTGAAGTAGCCGCGCGACCGCCGCGGGCCGATCCAGTGGCGCGGGTTTCGCCACCGGCGCCATCCGCGCGCGTACCATTGACCGGGCGCGGGCCGGGCGAACACCGCCAGCCCGACGACGTACAAAAGCAGCACGAGAACCACGACGGCGACGACGATTCCTACGGTTTGATCGCGCTTCATTTCCGTTGTCTTTGAAAATGGCCACCGACGAATGGTCCGACCGGTTACGTCCGCGCGACCGGTTCGTCGCCGAAGCCGTCGGGCGAAGTTCGCGGTTGCGATGGGACGCCGACGCCTCGATGCCCTGGACGCGGTTCGTCGACGCCGTTCTCGACGAACGGCCGACGTGCGCGGCGCACGATTTCGACCGGTTCGCGACCCGGCCGCCGCCGAACGTCACCGTCGATCACGCGCTCGATCTGGTGCTGGGCGTGCGCGACACCGCTTTCGACCCGCTCGCCTACTGCTGCTTCTGCGGCAAACGCTGCAATCCGTGCTCGCAGTCGTGCGGGCGCTGCGCGCGCGCCCGGGCACTTTTCGCTAACTAGTAAAACGATTTTTTCCTTCGCAACAAAACAATGTCGGACGAAGCAGCTTCTGGGGCAGCAATGAAAACGGACGCGGGTGCGGAGCTGTGCTTGTGTTGCTGCAACGTCAGAACCACGACGCGGACCGAATGCTGCAACGCCCCCGTGTGCGGCGATTGCCTCGCGCAATGGCACGGCGCCGACGACATGGCCGCGTGCATGCACTGCCGGCGCGTCGTCAACCCCGAAGGTAAGTCGGCCGTTCGCGTCCCGCTCGATTTCGGATTTACGCGCATCGCCGACGCGCCTGACCGAACGCTCCTGGGCGGCTACACCAACACGACATCGATGACGATGGATCCCGAGACCGGCACCCCCGAAAGCTTCATACGGGGTGGCACGACGAGCACTTTGCCCGACGGATCCCGGGTGGCGACGGGCGCCGTCTCGATGCGCCTCGGCGATTCGGCCGAAGGCGACGTCGTGCCGCGACCGCCGCTTTTCTCTTCGCTCGGTGGCACGGCGTTTCCGTCGTCGCCGAGCATGATGTGGGAGCTGCTTTCGGTGGAACCGACGACGCTCGAAGGCGGCCGCACCATCACGACGTCGCGCAGCAGCGACGATGTTCGTCAACGCTTCGCGTTCGTTCGAGATGTTGCCATGCGCCTCGGCGATCCGGCCGACGCCGACGCCGCCGACGACACCGAAGGCGACGTCGTGCCGCGGCAGCGCGCGCGTCATCGGACCGCCGGCGACCGGGAGCGGCGGCGATTCGAATCCGCAACGCCGCCGACTCGGTTCTTCCAAACAGGGCACCGGAACCGTCGGTGACGCACGCTTCATTGATGGATGGCGCGCGCGGCGCGGCGGCGCAACCGCCACAACAAAACAAGCAAAAGAACGGCGAGCACGGCGCCGGCCGCGATGCCGTAGAAGAACGCGTGCGGGCCGAAATTGAATTTTGACGCCGCGGATTTCGCCACCGGAACCAGGGCGGGAGCCGGAGCGGCGACCGGCGGCAGATCAATGTCCGACGGATCGGGCGGCGGGACGGCGATGGGCGTCGATTCGGGGAAGTCGCGACGCGCGTCGGCGGCGCGCAGCGGACACGTTCCGGTCGGGCACGTCTGCATTTTTGTTCAGGCGCTCTCGGCGGGCGGCGACGACGGGTCGCTGTCGTACTCGTAGACGTCGTCGCTGACGCGCGCCGGCAACCCGTGGGTTTCGCGCTGCGCGCTTTCGATCCGGCGCGGACTCAAGCGACCGACACCGGTACGCCCGCGCCGGCTCTCGGCCGCTTCGAACTCGCGCTGGATCAACGCGGCGTCTCGCTCGTAGTTCGTGCGCCGGTACGCCCCGGCGATCGCGGCGCGGATCGCCGCTTCGTCGCGATGCCGCCGGACTTCGTTCGCGGGCGCGAAGTACCGCTGCTTCACGTTGGCACACGTTCGCCGCAGCGACGTTTCGCCCCGTATTTTGACGACGAGCCGCTCCATGCGAATGCCGAGCGCGTCGGTGCCCGCGACGCGGTACCCTTGCTGCGCGTAGAACCTCAGCGCGCGCGCCGACAACCCGCGCCCCGTTTCGTCCGTCGGGTCGGCGTACAGATACACGCGCACGCCTCCCGTGCATCGCTGTCGGCGTGCTTCTCGCAATAATTTACGTTCCATCGCCTCCAGAAGCATGCATCCGATGCCGGCGCCGCGATGCTCGGCTTCGACCTCGATCTTCGAGACGGCGGCGCGCGCTCGATGCGCTTTGCCGGCGCACACCGGCGGCGTCGCGATGACGAACCCGACGAGCCGCTTCGGCGCGGCGCGCTGCGTCGGGAGTTTGCGAGCGTACCGAAAGCTCGCGGGCAGGTCCGGTTTCCAGACGCACGAGATCTGCGGTATCGCCGGCGTGCTCGTGTCGACGATGGCGTACCGGCCGGCGCCTTCGACGCGAAACGTTTCAATGGCGCGCGGCAGCGCCGCCCCGGTGACGTCGGCCGCGCGCGGCCCGCGGCCAAGCATGGGTCTCTGCGCGAACATTTTTGTTTTGACGCCACCAACAAATGAAGCGCTCGGACTTCGCGAATTTGAAACCCGGGGCGTGCGTCACGTGGGATTTCACGCACGACGCGCCCGCGCGGCCGCTGAAGAGCGACGAGGTGTGCGCGGCGATCGCGCTTGTCATGCAGCGCACGAAGGAGATCGCCGACGAAAACCCCGAGTGGACCAACGCCCGCGTCCGCGGCGCTCTTCTCGAATCGGAAGAGCGCGCGCGGTTCTTCGCGCAGAGCCACCCGCGCATCTTCGCGACGGCAAGCCAGCACCCGCCCGACACGCAGCGGTTGCAGATGATCGCGACGCAGTGCCAGATCATGAAAATGGTCGAGGACGGGCAGATGCCGCAGTGGATGGCCGAGAACGTCGCGCGCGAAACGATGGTGTCGTCGCACCAGCGCCCGATGACCGACGACGAGCGGCAGCGGTACGACGCGACCGGCAACGTGCTGAAGCAGGCCGACGCACCGCTCACCGACGACGAAAAACGGCGAGCGCCCGCCATGGTGGAGTCGGTCGTCGGAGCCGCACGGCAGCCGTTCGAGGCCGATTTTGGCGACGGTCGCGGTGTTCGCGGCGTCGACCCGAACACCCTGCTGCGCGACTGCGCGCCGGCCGCCGCCGACCAATAAAACTTTTTGGTCGACGCCGCTGGAATTTCGAAAGCTCGATACCGACAGCGACGGTGACAACGGCAGCGGCGCCGACGCGCCGCGATTGGCGCGCACGCCGTCGAAAACGTTCGGCGACGCGTGGCGCGCCGTGACCGAATCCATGCGCGGCGTCGGCCGCAAGCGAACCAAGTCCACGGGCGACCTCCACGCGGCGACCGAAACGGGCGCCAGCGACCCGTTGCGACTGGCGCATCGCAAGCGCACAGTGACGATCGCTACACCGTCGCCCGTGCGGGCCGAGTCGGCGTCGGGCCGACGGCGCGCCGTCGTCGTCGGGATCGACTACGGCGGCATCCCGGCGCTCGCGACGGAACGCATGGGCAACGCGAACGACGCCGACGACGCCGCGGCGGCGCTGAAAGCGTGCGGCTACGCGGAGATTCGCGTGCTGAAGGACGACATCGACCGGCGGTGCCGGTGGCCGTCGCGCGCCAACATTTTGCAGGCGCTGGCGTGGCTCGTCGACGAAGCCCGGCACGGCGACCGGCTCGTCGTGTACTACGCCGGCCACACGGTGTGCCCGCTGACGGGCGCGCCGGTCGCGATGGTGCCGATCGACTTCGCGCGTCCGATCGACGGCGGCTCGATCGACGACGAGGAGTTCGAGGACCGCGTCGTCCGGCGCGTCCCGCCGCGCGCGTCGCTGACGCTCGTCTTCGATTGCTGTCGCTGGGGCGGCGAAATGCGATTGCCGTTCGCGTGCGAATGGTTCCGCGACCCGGACACGCGCGACGTCGTCTACGCGTCGATCAAGCACGCGCGCCTCGATTACGTGCCGCACATGTCGGGTCGCGTCGTTTTGCTGACGGCGTGCGGCGACGACCCGAGCGCCGAACCCGACGCGGACGCGGACGCGGACGCGGGCGTCGGCGTCGCCACGGGTTGGAGCGCCGGGTTCACGTCGTGCGACGCCAACGGAACGTTCGCGCGCCTGCTCGGCGAACTGGCCGACGCCAGGTTGCGCCACGCGACGCCTTACTCGGTGCTGATGCGGCGCGTTCGCGAAGACCTCGCTTCGCTGCGCATGACGGCGCAGTTCGCCACGAACCGGCGCACCGACCCGAAAACCGCCGGTTGCGCGCTGTAACTAGTTAAAAATGTGGGCGGCGCCCGTCGTCGCCGACCTTCTGTTCGACGAACTCGTCGCCTACGGCGGCGCAGCGTACGCCATGCACGAATCGTGTCGCGCGTGGCGCGCGGCGACCACGAACGACCACGCGTGGTTGCACCGCCTCGCCGATTTCGCGCACGCGCCGACGTTCGTTCGATGGCTCGTCGAGCACCGACCGCGCGTCGCGGTCGCGCTGGCTCGCGACTACTTTCCCGTTCCGCCGTCGGCGACGGCCTTCGCCGCCGCGCGGCCCGCATGCACCGACGCGTGCCGCTTTCGCGAATGGGCGTTTCCGCAAACCGTCGAGCAGGACCGGTGCGAGCAGTGCGGATTCGAAGGGATCGAAGACGCCGACAATCGGCTGCGCTGGCTCGAACGCCAGTTCCTTCGCGAGCACCCGAACGCCCGCATCGAACGGCGGTGCAAACGATGCGGCCGCGAGTTCACGACGAACTACGCGTGGCCGTACGAGCCGTCGCTCGACGGCGGCGACCGCGCGTGGTGGACCGGCGGCGAAGCCACGGCTGTTCGCGCTCGCAAGCGCCGGTGCATGTGCTTGAAATGCGCCCGCAAGCACACGCGTCGCGTCGCGCGCCTGTGCAAAACGTGCGCCGTGCCGTTCACGACGAACGGCCGGGTACCGGTCATCGAAGACGACAGCAAAGCGGCGGCTCGCGCGGACCCGGTGCGCGGAATGCGTCGCGCGGAAGGTACTCGAGCGCATGCGAACGTGCGAGGAATGCGGCGACGCGTACGACGTGCGATTCGACGCCGAGTCGTTTCTGAAATACGGCGAGCACGCGAGCGAAGTGTGGCACTTCGGCAGTAGCAACGACTACTGGGATTGCCTTTATCACGCGACCGAGCGGCTCTACAACGTGCGCGAGCGCATGTGTCCGGCGTGCGCTGCGAACGGTCACTGACCGGCGCCATCGGCGCTTGCGCTTGCGCCGTCGAACGCCGGCGTCGTCGACCCGAACCCGCCGGCGCCGCGTCGCGTCGCCGACAAGCGATCGGTTTCGACGAGCTCGACGCGCGCGTCGCACCGTTCGAAGATCAGCTGCGCGATGGCGTCGCCGCGCTCGAACCGGAGCGGCGCCGAGCGGTCGTGCCAAAGCAGGACGGCGACGTTTCCGCGGTAGTCGCCGTCGACGACGCCGCCCAGCACTCGCAGTCCGAAACGGGCGGCGAGGCCCGATCGCGGGGCGATGCGCGCGTAGCATCGCGGCGGGCACTCGATGGCGATGTCGAGCGGCACGACCGTGGGTTCGCGCCGCGGCACGCAGACGGCCCGCGGCGCGTAGAGGTCGAACCCGGCCGACCCGCGCGTGGCCTTCGCGGGCACCCTCGCGTCCGCCGAAAGACGCTTCACGCCGACCGGGCGCGTCCGAAACAAGGCTCGGACGACGGCGTGCAGCAAACTCGCCGCGACGAAAGCGACGCACGCGCAATACACGATGTCCATCTCTTTACTCTACGGAATCACGACGAGGTCGTCCATGAGGTCGCCGACGAGCGGGGCCTCGTCGAGCGCGTTACCGGCGAGTTCGCCGAACGCCGCTCGTTGCCGGCGTTTGCGCAGAGCGGCGATCGCCGCCGCCACGAGCCCGACGAGCATCGCGACGCCGACGAGCGTCAGCACCGGGAACCACCGGCGCCGGTTTTCGGCGGCGCACGGACACCGCGTCGACCCGCGCGCGGCAGCGGTCATCGCCGGCTGCGGAACGGCTTCGGGGGTCGCCGGTAAGCCACCGGCGATGTCGGCGACGATCCGGTCGGGCGAGCGCGCCGACGGATCCTGGCGCACGGCGGTCCATCGTTTCGCTTCGAAGCCGCCGAACGACGCGCGCTCGTTCGCGGCCGCGTACGTCGCGACCGCGTCGCGAAGGTCGCGGCGCACGGCTCGCGCCAGGAACGAATAAATCGCCGCGCGCAGCGATTCCCGGTCGCGGTACACGGCGATCTTGCCGCTGCCGCGATCCGAGCTCAGCGCGAACTTCGACGAGCCGCCGTAGATCGCGTACGACATGGACGGGTCGGATCGCGCCGTGCCGCGGAGAACGCGGTGGACGTGATCGGCCGACGGCGGATCGGCCGTTTCCGAGTGCACGACGACGACGGCCGCGCGTAAATCGACTTTGCCGGCGTCTTCGATTTCGCGCGCGACGGGGATCGATGCCATCTCTTTTTCTTTATTGCGCGGCGGCCTTGGCGCGCTCGGCGTCTTCGGCCAACACGCGCCGCAGCGTGCGCGGGTCGAACATCTCGACGTCGGGGCCATCGCCGTCGCTGCGCTCGACGGGCCCTTTGCCCGCGGGTCGCGCCGGCGGCAAAAGCCCGTCGTCGGCCGTCGTCGTTTCGACGGCCGCCGTGTTCTCGAGCTGCTGCTGGTACTCGGCGGGCGTGATGCCGCGCGTCGACATGCCCTGCTGGCGCTGCCAGCGCTCGAACGCGGCGATCTCCTCGCGCTGCTTCTTGTGCTGGCCCATGAACGACTGCAGCTGCTCGTCGGGATAGACCTCGCGCACGCGCGTCAGGTCGGTGAGCGTCGGGTGGTACCACTTGTAGAGCTCGACGACGTCCATCGGCGGGTCCTCGTAGTGCTTCTGCCCGCACTCCTGCACCCAGGCGTTGGCGCCGGTCTTTGTATCTTCGTCCTTGAACGCCTGCCAGAACCACACGAACGGCTCCGGGCTCTGCTGATGCTTGCGCGTGGCGCGCGTCACGTCGTCGAGGATGCAGACGGCGGCGAAGTTCTGGCCCGGTATCTCCAGCTGCTTCGGCCACGGTCCGTCGATGCCGGCGCTCGATTCCGGGCCGTCGCCGTCGCCGTCGTCGTCCGAACGTTCGGTCGCGCGACGGCGTTCCTGCTCCTTGGCGAGCGCCTTGGCGCGCGTCGTCTTGCGCCCGGTGGCCGTGCTGTTGCCGACGTTGCGGTACGGGTTCGAGTACGTCTTGGCCATCTCGCGCTCGCGCTCCTTGCGATCGTCGGGCGGCAGGTTCTTGAGCTGCTGGCGCTCGGCGAACTCGGCCTTGCGCTTGCGGTTCCAGTCCTCGCGCAGCTCGCACAGCTCCAAAAGTTTCGTTCGGCGGTACTCGTCGTCGAAGACGCGCTCGGTCGTCTGGCCGATCATGACGGGCGCGTGCGCGTCGAAGACCCACAGCGCGCCGGTCTCGTCGGGCGAAAACACGGGCTCGATGAACCGCTTCGTCCAGTCGCGGGCGTCTTTGCGCGTCGAAAAGAACCCGAGGATGCGATAGCCGGGATGCTGCGACCGGATCGGCAGCCCCGTGTTCTGAAGCTGCAGGAGCACGACGCGCTGGTCGCGGCGCTTGAACGAATGGAAACTGGCGCCCGACGCCATTTATTCGAGCCGTCGGCGGCGTGCATCGACGCTTTTTCGTTCGCCGTTCGAATCGACGAACGCGCTACGCGAATCGACGGCGACGCGTCGCGACCGCGACGAGCGCCACGAGCACGGCGATCAGCACAACGCCGATCGTCCCGCCGACGATCGCCGTGCGAACGGCCGCGCGCGTCTTGGCGCCTTCGACGGCGGCGATCGCTTTCGCGGCGGTGGCCGCGCCGTCGTCGCCGTCGGAATCGCGATCGACGACGACGACGCGCGATCCGGGATAGTAGTACGGGTAGCCGTATCCGTACCCGAACGGCCCGAAGGCGTATCCGCTCGTGGCCCACCGCCGGCCGGGACGCCTGCGGTGGTGATGGTGGTGATGGTGCGGACGCGGACGCGGACCTGGACCCGGTGGTGGCGGCATTTTTTGGTGTCGGCTTCGAACGTGGCGCGCGTCGCGCGATCTCTACAAAAACCACGATGTTTCTGGATCGGCGTCGTGCAGCGACGGTCGCCGCGGCCGTCGTTTCGCTCGCCGTGCTGTCGGCGTTCGCCGTGCTGTCGAACTGGATGCACCGGCGGCGGCGGTCGCGGACGCGGGAGTCCACGTGCGTCGAGCAGCGCCGCGACGCCGCCACCCGCCTGATTCGGTCGGCGCAGAACGCTATCGTCAGCGGCGCGCAGGCGGCGCGCAAGCAAACGCTGCTTGTGACAGCGGCCGTCCACTTCCAGCACGCGCTTTCGGCGCTCTCGGCGGCGCAGAGCATGGATCCCGAGAACGCTTCGGGCATCGACATCGCGGCCATGTACCAGGACTGCCGCGCGCGCCGCGACGACGTGCTGCGGCGCATCACGCGCATGAGCGGTGGCAAGTTTCAGACGAGCGGCCGCGGCGGGAACGCGGGCGTCGCACCAGCGCCGGCGCCGCGGCCGCAGGCACGGTCGGCTCCGCCGCCTCCGGGACGCGTTTAGTGAAATGAATTCATTTTTCACGCACGCAGACGGTGTTCGTCGACGTATCGCTCGGCGGCGTTGCGCGCTTGCAAGCGCTGGTCGCAGAACCACCGGCAGTTGGGCGTCGGTGCCGTCAGGCGCACGGTGTGCGGCGTTTGCGTCGCGTTGGCGAACTGCGTGAACGGCGGCGGACGGCGCTCCTTGTCCGTGCGGCGCACGGTGTCCTGCTGGCGCGAAAACGCCGCGCACGGCCGCGGGATCGCGATCCGGTCCTGCGGCGAAACGACGATCGGCACCTCCTGGAAGCCGCGCTGCGGCGGGCCGTACGCGGCTTTCGGGCCGGCGCCGCGCATGATGCTTTCGGTGACGAGCTGGCCGCGCGTCTTGCCCTGGTAGCGCGACGCCTTCATGAGCGGCATCTGCGAGCACATGCGGGGCGGAACCAGCGACCCGTCGCCCTTGAACAGCGGCGGGTTCGTCTGGACGGATTCGCCGAGCTCGTTGCCGCGCGCGCGCCGGCGCTCGGCGGTCGGCGCGCTCAGCGTGCGATCGGAGGCGCCGAACATCGGCTGCTGATACAAACCGGACGTTCGAACGGACGGCTGCGCCATTTTTTTTGTTGAGGTCGCCGACCCGAAGAGCGATGGCGCTTCGACGGTGGTTGCGATCTCGCGACGCCCTGTTCGCGACGGCCAAGGCGGCCGAACGAGCGGGATGCGTTTACCCGGCGACGCACGCTTGCATGGACGGCGGCGAAATTCATCTGCCGCCGGGTAGCGACGCCGAGTTCCTCACGGCGTACGCCGACGCCGTGCGCGCCGGCGAGCGCGTCGCCGTCTCGGAAATTGTTACTGCTGCCGACGCCGACGCGGAATCCGACGCGCGCTTCCCCATGTTCGTCGACGTCGACCTCAAAACGCGGACGCGGATGCCGCCCGACGAGCTTCTCGACGGTGCGCGCGCCATGCAGCGCGCGCTCGCCGGCGCATACGCGTGCGACCCGGCCGCGTTCGACGCGTGGGTGTGCACGACGGGCGGCGGCGGCGCGTCCGTCGGCTTGCACGTGTACTTTCCGCGCTGCGTCGTCGACCTGGCGCGGGCGTTCGTCCTGAACCGGGCGATCCGCGACCGCGCGGATTTGCTGAGCGACTGGCGCACGGCCATCGACGATTCCGTCTACGGCACGGGGCTCAAGTGCATTCATTTGCGCATGGTCGGCAGCCGCAAAATCGTACCGTGCGCCGCGTGCCGACGCCGCAAGCGCGAACGCGACCGCGACCCCACCACGCTCGCTACGACCGAGTGCCCCGACTGCCGCAACGAGGGCAAGATCGACGTCGGGCGCGTGTACTCGCTCGCGGCCGTCGTCGACGGCGCAACCGGCCGCGCCCGTCTCGAAGCCGTCGACGAACCGCTCGAAACCGTCCTGGCGCACACGCGCCTGCGCATCGCGCAGACGACGCCGCTGACCGAGCCGTGGACGCTCGTCGACGCCGAGCGCGCCGAAAAGGAAGCGATCGAAACGCGCCGCGCCGAAGCTTTGCGCCGCAAGGGCGCTCGCGGCGCGATCCGGTTCGATCCCGAGAAGTTCGACGACGCGACCGAGTTCGTCGCCGACGCCGCCGAAGCGATCGTGCGGGGCGTCGCGCCGAAGACGCACGGCGACGCCAACGTCGTCGCCGTGCTGCGCTCGACGACGGGTCACTATTGCTGCGTCTACACGGACTCGACGGCGTGCGCGAACCTGCCGAACGGCGGCCGCCACAACACGGCGACGACGTACTTCATCGTGTCGCGGACGAGCGCGTCGCAGCGGTGCCGGTGCCGGTGCGCCGACAAGACGTGCCGCGATTTCAAAGGAGAGCGTGCGCGCATTCCGCGCGAGCTGTACCGCGAGATCACGGCGCTTTTCGAAGCGGAGAACGACGCCGACGCCCGCGCGCTTTGCGTTCCCGTTGCTACCGCGGCCGCCGCCGCGAACCCGGCCGCGCGCAAGCGTTTGTACGGCGACATGGCGCGGCCGACCGGTATCACCGGTGCAGCGGCGGCGCTGGCAGCGCGGCTTCCGCCCCCGCCGGAACCCGAGCCCGACCCCGTTAACGACGACGCCGGCGCTGACGGCAACGAACCGGCGCCCGCGTCGTCGCCGGCGCAACGATTGCTCGACATGTTCCGCGGGTCGGCGTACGGGCGGTTCCGGCCGGCGGCGTGGTCGCCCGCGAGCGCGACCGCGAAAAAGAAGCGCAAGCCCAAAGCGAAATTGGGGTTCGCGCCCGAAAAGAAGCCGCGGCGCGGCGCCAAAAGCGGCGGCGGACGCAATACAAAACGCGAATGATCGTTTCGCTGCGAACGCACGACTACGACGGGCGGATTCCGCGCGATCGATGGCCCGCGGCGTGGTTACCGCCCGATCGCAAGCGCGCGGCGATCGACGACCTCGCGCGCCGGCTCGCGCCGTTCCGCGATCGCTGGCCGCGGTGCCTCGACGCCCTCCGGCTCGTCGCGTTGTCGACGGGAACGCCGGCGAACTACGACGCGACGAACGGCGTGCGCGCCGACGACCTGTTGGCGGCGATTGCCGAAGCCGCGATCGAGGACGACCTGTTGCCGGCGCTCGCCGAGCAGCTGAGCGACGTCGTCACCGGCGGGTCGTGCGCGCAGGGCCGGTGCACGCGGTTGGCGCAAATTCTGTTTGCGTGTATTGACTAGCGTTCCCAGGCGACGCCCAGGTTGTCGACGCGCAGCTTCGCGATGCCGGGCCGCGCTCGCATCTCTCGGTAGCGGCGCAGCATGTAGTCGGTGTAGCGGCGGCCGTTCGGGTCCGACATGTTGTAGCGCGCCAGCTCGCCTTCGTCGTAGTCGCGCAGCTCGTCGTTGCGCAGGAGCCGGGAGTGCGGCCGCGCCTTGACGAAGCGCCACGGCGGTTTCGTCATGTTGCGGTTCCACCGCTGCCAGCGATGCACGGCGAGCACGATGCGCCGCGTCATGTCCTCGGCGATGGCGTTGTTCACGTACGGAAGCGTGTCGGCGCACTGCGGCAGCTGCGCGGCTTCGGCGACGCCCCGCGACATCACGTACAGCAGGTCGGCGTCGCGGTCGATGTCGGCGACGACGTCGAGGTGCACGACGCGCTTGACCCGTCGGCGCACGTCAACACGCAAGCGTTCGAGGTTGCGCCGCGTGTAAAACAGGCGCGACACGACGGTGTCGGGCACGGGCAGCGGGCCGAGGTAGCCGCCGCCTTCGTTTCGCCGGTACGACGCCAGGCACCGCGCGACGTCGACGGGATGCGCGACGTCATCGGACGTCGGTTCGACGACGTGCGGGTCGACGCGCGTGCCCGTCAGTCGCTGGAAGACGGGATCGAAGAGATCGGTCTCGCTCGCGAGCCCCGTCGAGTGGTACCAGCGCAGGCCGCGGACTTCGGTCGGATCGAGGCATTTCGCGCACGCGGCCATGGCCATTCGCTGTTTTTATCGGAGCGGCGCGGCGGCGTCCGAACAAAAGACAACGGGATGATGCCCGTCGGCATCCGGTTGCGCTTCCGCGGGCCGATCGCCGACGCGCCGCGCTTCGTCGACGTCTCGTTCGCCGATCTGGGCGCGGGTCGCCGCGAATTCGGCACCGTGCATCTGTTCGACACGGCGTCGTCCGTGATCCGCGTGCCGATCGCGGTCGAATACCGCGGCGACGCCCACGAGCTTTGGTTCGCGTTCGGCGGCAACGGTTGTGTTTGGCACCGAAGGCCGCCGCTCGGAGACTCGCCGCCGAGCGAGCCGACGTGGGAGCTACCGCGCGGCGTCGTCGTGCACGCGTGGTACGTTTACGACTCGAGCGTCGGCGACAACCCCGGCCCCGCCACCGGCGTCGCCACGGCTTCGGCGACGTGGATCCCGCGCCGATCGGCGAGCGCGCCGGCGATCTGGCGTTCGAACCGAGCGATCTCGAACCGAACGAGCGCGTCCCATTCGTCGGCGCTCGCCCACGACGGCCGCGCGTCGTCGCCGAGGAGAACGTCGGGCGCGCGGTCGGCGACGGGTTCGCCCTCGAACGGCGGCGCGTCGCCCAGGAACCTCGCGTAGGCGCGCATGGCTTCGATCTTGAGCGGCGGCAGCGGGATCCACGCGTCCTCGTCGACCCACAGCGCGCGGAGGTCGCCGTCGAACCCGTCGCCTACCCACCAACCCCACGCCCCCAAAACGGCGCCGACGCGGTCGCGGTACGCGCCGACGACGGCTCGCAGATAATTCTCGAGCTCGAGCAGGGCGCCGCTCGCCTGCGCCAGCGAAACTTCCAGGTCGCCGTCGCCGTCGGCGTCGGTCGCGATCAGCACGTCGACCGCGTGATCGGCCGCTCGCTCCAGAATGGGAAGCACGCGCTCGGGCGCTCGACGGGCCGTGCGGAGGATGTCGCCGACCGTGTGCCACCCGGTGATGGCGTGCAGGTCGGCGCGCAGCCGTCCGAGGACTTCCGCGACATCGTCGCCGGGCATTTTTTTGTATTTTCGGCCGCGCGCGCGAACTCAACACAGCAACAGCGTCGCGCCGGCGTTGCTCGTCGTTTGACGCGCGGTCGTCACGCGCTCGGCGACGCCTCGGCTCGCCAGAAACCTGTTTTCGGCTTTCGCTTGCATGTACAGCGTTTGCGTCGTTCCCTGGCACGGCGGCATCGTCGGGCGCACGCGCGCGACCGGGTACCGGATCTCGCTCGCCGGCACGTAATCGCGCAGCTCGCACATCAACCAGTTGCGCCGTCCGTTCAGCACCATCCTTTTTTAGTGCGTGGGCATAAAAGATTGATCCGTGTCGCGATTTTGGCGATCCGCAAAGGCGGTTTTACTTTGGTGGGCGCGTTCGCGCGGCGATTCCGCCGGCGATCGGTTCGCGACGCGACGCGCGTCAAAACAAACGACGATGGCGGAACGCCGACGGGCGAAGCGGCGGAGGGTCAACGAGCCGCCGCCCGTCGAAGCGCCGAACGACGCCGTTTTCGAGGCGATCACCGTCGTGACGTGCACGCTCAACCGCGTTGCGAAGAGCGCCGAGGTCCGCGACGCGATACGGCGGTGCGCGCTCGAGATCGCCGTGCTGCGCAAGCGCGTCGCGATGCTCTACAAGGAGCTGGCGCTGGCGATGCTCGAGGACGGCGAAGACCCGCCCGAGCCGACGCATGGCCTGTTCTCGGGGCTGGCGACGTCGGTGCGCAGCGGGCGGTGGCGGTTCGACGCCTACGACGCGGTGCTGCGCAGACACGCCGTTCCGGGCTACGAGCCGTCCGTTTCCAAGACGCTGACGTGTCACGCGATGGCGCTCTGCGCGCGCAAGACGGCCGCCGAGCTGAAGACGCACTACCAGGAGCACTACGAGCGGTTCTACGCGCGCTGGAAGCGGCTGGGGAAGGAGTGGAGCGATGGGTCGCCGCCGGCCGACGGCGACGCTCTGACGGAGAAGATCCGCAAGGCGCGGACGATGCGCCGCGACCTCGAGGACGCGGGCGGGCGCGGGTTCGCGCTGTTCCCCGAAGCGCAACTCGACGTTCGGTACGCGACGCTCGACGCCTCGTGCCTGGCGTGCGTCTGCCGAGCGGTGCGACCGGACGTCTGTCGCGGAAAATCGATCGCCGACATGGCGGCGGAGAACGCCGACGAGATCTGCGCCGAGCTGTTCAACGTGCGCCTCGTCCGGAAATTGGCGCGCGGGCGCCACTTCCGCTGCTCGATTCAAACGGACGGCTACGGCGCCGCGCTGAGCTTCGGGCGCTGGGTCCAGTACGTCAGGAAAAACCGTATCGACGAGAGCGGAAGCGAGCGAAGCGAACGCGCGGCGAAGCGCGCGAAGATCGCCGTCGCCGTAGCAAGCTTGCGCCCGGGCTTCGAGTACTCGGCGGCCGGCAAGACGCTCGCGTCGCTCGGCGATCTGCGCGGGGTAACGGTGCGCGCCGTCGACCCGGGCGTCCACCGCGCCTACACGAGCGTAGATTTGCTGACCGACGAGCCGGACGTCCGGCGCACGAAGCTCGCGCTGCGGACGAAAGCGTGGCGAGCGCGCATCCGCACCCGAAAATTCGCCGCCAAACAGGAGCGGTGGCGCGACGCGGCGCTCGCCGACGTTCAGAAGCGACTGGACGAAACGCCGCACCGGACGTCGGCGTACCGCGAGCGCTACGCGGCGTACGTCGACCGCGTCCGCGAGCATTGGGACGCGCTGTGGGCGTTCGCCGCGCAGACGAAGCGTCGCAAGCTGCGCTTCCGGGCGCGGTGCGTCGCGCGACGCGAGCTCGACCGCGAGACCGACCGTCTGACGCGGCCGCGGCCCGGAACGACGCACACCGTTTTGATTTTCGGCGACGGAGCCCGGCGCAACGCTTTCGGCGTCGTGCGCCGCGCCGTCCGCGGGCCGGCGAAGGCGCTCCACGACCACGCGGTGCGCACCCGAAAAGCGATCGTCGTCTGGGCGGACGAGTTCCGCACTTCGAAGCTGGACGTCGGCGGCGAGAAGCTCGTGCACCCGATCGAGCGCCGGCCAAACCGAATCCCCGTCGCGGCGAACAGCGCCGACGGCGGCGGCACTCGAAAAAGGCGCCAACACGACGTTTGCCACGAACGGCGGTCGGGGCGCGCGTGGAACCGCGACGTTTCGGCCGCGATCAACATCGGCTGCCTGTTTCTGGCGCGGGCGCTGGGGTTGGACGCCGGACCGTGGTCGCGGACCGGTCAAGAAAAGCGGTCGTGGGCTGAGATCTTCGCGGCGGGGCTATCCGTCGCGCCGTTCTCGCTCCCCGCGGCCAAGCCGGCTCTCGCGAGGGAGCGGGTATAGTGCCTCCGAGCGGCGAAGACCGATTTCGCGCGTGCCGGTTCCGGCGCGCCGGATCAATCTTTAATGCTCAAGCACTAGTGAGGACCGCGCCCGGCAACGGCGCGGCGGCGTGGGGGTCCTCAAAAACCCGACGGAAGCGGCGGCGGCGCTGGAAAAAATGAACACGATTTCGATCGAAACGGCCCGCGAACTGTTCCGGACGCTCCGTCGAGACCGCCAGCCGCGCTGGCTCGTCGATCCCGACGTGACGCCGGACGCCGCCCGCGACATCGGAAGCCGGTTCGCCGCCGCCGGTCGCGGCGACGAATGGACGGACGTCGTCCGCGAGTGGATCCGCGAATGCAACGGCCACGTGCCCGCCGACTGCGCCGAGTGCGGCGCGCGGTTCACGACGAACTGGCCGCTCGAGCGGCGCTACGACCCCGACCCGGACGGGCCGTCAATGGCCGCGACGCAATGCTGGCGCTGCGTCCGCGACGCGTTCGACGGCGAAAGCTTGGCGGCCGACCCCGACACGACGGGCGAGATCGACGCCCGCTACGAAGGCGGCTGCGGCCGGTCCGGGTGCATGTGGCGCGCGTTTTTCTACGAACGCGTCGTCGGCGAGCGGCTTGTCGATCGGGCGACGCTGCACGCCCTCGAAGACCGATACGCCGACAACGTGCGCCGGCTCGACTGCGCCGACTGCGGACGGGCGTTCGTGTGGATGTACGACTACGCCGAGGAACCGCCCGTCGCGTACGCGTTCGAACGCGACCGCCTCAACACGACGCACTGCGCGGAATGCGCGCGGGAACGCGCGTACGCCGCGTTCGAAACCGACGCGTTCGTCGCGCAGGAGCTGCACACGATGAGCCGAGCGGGCTTGCGCCGGTTCGGCGTCGACGTTCCCGACCCGCCCGTGAGCGAATCGTTCGCCGCGTTCCTCGACGAGCGTTTCGGCGATTTCTGGCGCTGCGACCCCGAATAAATGACCGACGCCGGTTACGTATTCGATCTCGAGCGCGGCATCCCGTACTGCCGAGCGATCAGCGGCGCGCGCGACGACGCGTGCGACGCCATCAAGTCGCGTTACCTGCAGCGCGACGACTGCGACGTGCTGTTTCGCGCGCGCCGGTTCCGGCGCGGCGGATCAATCTTTAATGCTCAAGCACTATATTAGGAACCGCCGCACCGTCGACATCCGCTTCGGCGCGGACGCGCTGCGTTCGCGGCCACGGCGGCCGAAACGGCACGGGCCGGTGGCGCGCGGCGAACGTTGCGCACGGCGGCGGCCGGTGGAGCTCGACGAACGGGCGCAGGCGCGGGAGCGACGGCGCGAACGTTGGGCCGCACGGCCGCGGGCGTCGGCGAATTGGCCGCGACGCGAAGGGCGGGTGGCGGCGCAGATCGCGGCTTGATCACGGCGGCGCGCGCCGGCGGAGCGCGAACCGACGTGCGCGGAACGTTGCTGATCGGCCCGTCGACGCGGACCCCCGTACCGTTGAGCGCGCGAACGGGCACGGCGGTCGCGGCCGCGTTCTCGGCGTCGACGCCGTATCGCGTCGCGACCTGCTCGAAGGTCTCGTGCATCGGTAAGTTCGCGTGCTGCTGCACCTGCGCGTGCACCGAGTACATCCACCGCAGCATCTCGAGAGGCGTCGACGCGCGCAGCGGAAACGGATTGCGCGCAATGACGGCGGCGTACCCGCTGCGACAGCGCATGCACGGCAGCACGTTTTTCAGGCCGACGTAGAACTGCTGCATGGCGCGCGGGTCGTCCTCGGCGGGATCGAACGTCGCCGCCATCGTGTACATGAAGTTCCAGAGCCCCGGGCCCCACTTCTTCGGGTTGCCCGGTCCCAGCGCCGACGTCTTGATGCCCGACATCTTTTTTCCGTGTATTGGTCAGCTCGACAGCAACGCGACGATCGCTCGACGATCGCCGTCGTCGTTCGCCAGCGCTCGAACGTTCGCGCTCTCGGCGTGACCGGGCGCCCAGTAGAACCAAAAACATCGCGCGCGCTTTCCGGGCAAGCGCAGGCCGCACGGTTCGACGACGAGCGTTTCGACGTCGTCGTCGCAACACAGCACGAGGCACGACTGCCCCGCTGGCGCGACCGCGAACGGCGCCGCGCCCACCCGGACCCACGTCGGCCGCCCGTCGACGCGCGTTTCCATCGCGTTTTCGGCTCGCCGTAACAGTCGTCGCTCGAGCGGCCGGCGGGCGTCCATGGGCGCCGTTCGTCGTTGCCGCGGCTGGCGCATGAACGTCGCGGCCGCTACGCGCGCGGCGTCGGTGCACTCGCGGTCCGTGGCGAAATCGTCGACGACGACGACGCGAAACCCGGCGGCGGTCGTGGCGTTCCAGCGCCGTTCGAAAAACCGCGGCGACGCGACGACGCCATCGCAGCGCGATCGCCCGCGTCGCACCGACCGGTCCCACGCGACCAACACGGCGGTCAGCGCTGCGACGGCCGCTGCGGTGCTCGCCAAAACAACCCAAACGGGAATCGTGGCGCGGCGCTGCTCCCGCTGCCGATCACCGGCGAAGGTCGAGGCGTCCATCGTCGGATTCTTTTTCGAAGACGTCGTCGTCGTCGAAAAAATCGTTAGGGTCGTCGAATTCGTCGCGGATCGTGATGCTCGACGACGCCGTGCAGACGCGCTCGAACATCTGGCGCATCGGGCGCACGACGCACAGATGATACCAGAGCCAGCTTCCGAAGAACTGCAGAACGAGATACGTGCCGACGGCGACGGCGATCGCCGCCGCGCCCAGATAGAACGCCACGAACTTTCGTTCGAGGAGCGCGCGGCAGTCGTCGGGATTTCGCGCCCAGAACGCCGCGTCGACGTTCGTCAGCTGCGCGCAAACGTCGGTCGCGGCTCTACCGCCCCACCAGCCGTATCCGTGAACGTCCGGGCCGTCGAAATACAGTCGACGCAGCGGATACAAAATCGCGTCTCGAAACCATGCGAACGACATGCGCTGTTCGAGCGCTCTTTTATTGGGCGCGGACGCCGGCGCGTTGGCGCGGGCGCGGGCGCGCGGGTTTCGGCGGAAGTCGCACCACAACGTCTTCTTCCTCCTTTGCCGAAGCCTTGGCGCCACGCCGTTGCGCCGTGCGCGCGTGTTTCGCGCCGATACCGCGACGCGCCATCAGCGCCTCGATGCGGTTGCGCGCGGCGATCTCCGGCGCCAGGGCGTACATCGCTTCGAGCCGCTCGAAATCGCGCGACCGCAGATCAAACCGCGGTAGATTCAATTGCGCCTTGTACCAGTAGACGCGCTTCATGATGTCGGTCTCGGCCGTTCGGTTGTCGAGGACGAGCGCCATGTAGTTCTTCGTGCAGGCGTCCATCAACTTTTCGAACTGCCGGTAGTCGCCGCCGAAGAAGCACTCGTGGATCTTCTTGCGCTCCTTTGGGATGCCGTTGCGCAGCAAAATTAGGATGTCGACCTGGTTGCGCCACGCCGGCGACAGGTCCATGCAGTACTGCGTCGCAATGATGACGCCGACGTTGTAGTGGCGCGCGTTCTTGGCGAGCTCGACGAGCCCGTCGTCCTGGAACAGGTTTTTCTTTTTCGAGCAGTCGTCGATGACCACGAGTCCCGAATACAGGCGGTGGTCGAGCGCCAGCAAGATTTCGTTCGTGTCGAACAGATTCCGGAGAACGTCGGCCGAGTAGTCGTTGTGCAGCATGACGCTCGTGCCGAACGTTCGCGCGTAATCCTTGCGCGTGTCGGCCGTCCCGATGAACCCGAGCGCGTACTCGTGGGCGCGGCGCTGGTGGTACGCCAGGTCCTTGACGAGCTCGGTTTTTCCCGTGTGCGTCTTGCCGATGATGACGATGCGGCACGTCGGCGAGATGATGCCGGGGTCGAGGTGCGGCACGCGCACGCCCTTCGGCTTCGCGTCGGCGCCACCGGTGTCGGCGCCCGCGCCGCTCGTTCGCCGCGGATGCGATCGCCCGACTCCGCGAAAGGGCGTCGGATACGGCATCGTCTTTAACCGAATTCCCGCAACCGCAAGTCATAGCGCGACCTGGCGCGCCAAAATCATTCGCCGTCGATTTCGTGATCGCGCCATCGCAAGCACGGGGGCAGAGGCGGCGGACGGAGCGCCGGATTCCGAAGCGTGGCGTCGGCGCATTCGCATCGCCAGCGCACGTATTCCGAAAACGCCTCGGGATCGTGGTCGCGCCACGACTCAACGAGCGACGCCACGTCGACGTCCATCGTCACCTCGACCGTGCCGTGCGGAATCGCACGCACGCAGGGCGCGATCGAGGGATCGCGAAACGTTCGCAAGCTCCGATACATCGTTTTGTATTTCAAGCGCGGCGTCGCAAATTGATGCCGCGCGCCGCTACGTCCTCCGGCGACGCGCCCGCGAAACTGGGCCGGCCGCCGTCGACGTCCCACGTCGCGACGCACCCGCGGCCGATTCCGGCGAGAAACGCATCGTCCGCGCCGCCGATTCGCACGCACACGTTTTCGTCGCCGTGATTCGGCGGCAGGGAAAACAGGCGGCGCAACGCCGCGTCGGAAGATTGCGCGAAAAACAAGTCGCTGTGGACGACCGCGGACTCGAACCCGGAACGATTCTGCGCGCGGTGGCGGTCGCTCGCGAACACCAGGACCCACGCTCGATACCGGCGATGTTTTCGCAGAAAGTCCGCCCGCTCGAACGCCAGGTGTCGAAAGTGATCGCCGTCGACAATCACGCAGACGTCCGACAGCGGCGGCATGGTTTGCAGCTCAGCGACGAGCACGAGAACGTCGAAGCCCCAAGTGACGTGCACCCACGCTTCGCCCAGGAGTCGACGCCAGAACCGACATTGACGTGGACTTCGCGGGTCGACGATGGCGATCGCCGCCGGCCTCGGCCCGCGGCATCGATCGACGAACAGCCGAAAGAGCGCCGACCGCAACGCACCGTCGGTTTCGTGCTTTGACTGCGATCGAACGACCATCGCGAACATGTGATCGGGCGGAACGACCCTCCGCGGCTTGACGATCGCGTTCAGCGACGGGGTCCACGTCTCGCACGCTTGAGCCGCCGCCTCGAAGCTTCGAACCGATCGCGTTTCTTCCGCGACGAGCTGCGCAGCGACGGGCGCCGTCCATGCCGCCATTTCAGTTTGGCAGCGGCCCGAGAGCACCGTTCGGTCGAAGTTTGCGAACCGATCGCGGTCGGAACCGCCGGCCGAACGCGCTTATCGAGTAAAACCGCCTTTGCGGATCGCCGAAATCGCGACGCGGATCAATCTTTAATGCTCAAGCACTATGCGCTGCCTCGTTTGGAAGTCCACACGAGCGATCGCAGCGGTATGACCGTTCGCCGACGAAGTCCGTTTTTTGTCGTCGTCACCGCCTTGGTCCAATACTTTGCCTTTTTGAAGCGCAGAAAGCGGTGGTCAGCGCGGCACGCGATAGACGGCGGCACGCTCGTTTCTCCGAAGGCGACGATCGTCGTTCGGCGATCGCAGCGATCGTCGAACCCGTGCACCGCAAAGAACAGTTTGTCGTAATTGACGCGAAACGCCGGATCGTCGATCACGACGCACCGATCGGACCCGCGGCGCCATTCGGCCACGCGGTTCAGGATTCCGAAGCCGTTCGTTTCGTGCACGGCGACGGGACCCACGACGTCGCTCCAGAAATCGGCGCGTTCTCGATCGCGCTCCGACGTGTATGGATGCTGGTGCACGACAACAACGACCGTCGGCTCCGCAAGGTTGTCGAGGGCCGTGCGCAAGATCGCCAGCTGATACCGGTTGCGCAAATAGCCGTCGACGTTGTCCCTCACCACGACGAAATCGCCCGGTTCGATCGTCACGCGCTGCGTGCGTCGCTGTCGGTCGATCCCGGCGGCGCGCCACGCGTCGCACGCGAATTCCGCGGCTTCGGCGACGCGGACGCGGTTCGTTCCTTCGACGACGAGCTGCGCGGCGACGGGCGCCGTCCACGACATGTTCGTCGCGGTGCGTCGCAACAAACAAATGAACCGCGTCGTCGAAAACGTTGTCGGGTTCGCTCGACGGAAACCGGGCGCCGCCGCGATCGCGCTCGGCGGCCTAGCGGTGACGGGCGGCGGCGCGGCGATCGCCATCGAGCGGCTGTCGCACCGGCAGCAGCGCCGGAACCTTCGCGTGCCGCTGCCGCGCGAAATCGCAATTTTGCCGACGGTCTCGCACCTGCACTTCGCGCTCAACGAGCTTGGCGTGTACCGGCGGGCGTCGTCCGAGAACTTCGAGCGCTGGGGCGTCGTGCTGCAACGACTCGACGAGCTCGAGGCCATGCGACGGTCGGCGCTGCGCTCGAACCGCGCGCTCATGACGTCGCTGCAGCGCGCCATGCGCAAGCGCGAAGCGATCGAAGCAGCGCTGCGGGCGTTTGCCGCCGAGATCGAATCGCGCGCCGACGAGCTTCGACTCGACAAGCGCATCGGCAGCCGGGAGGCCGTCGAGAGTGCGTGCGAAGCGCTCGTTCTGCACGCCAAGACGTGCGTCGACACCGTCGAGTTCGTGGCGCAACGCGCCGTCGCGGCGCGGTTAATCGTCCGGGACCCACGGACAGCGGTCGTAGACCTCGCCAAAGCCGACCGCGAGCGGGCAATCGCGCGACGAGCCAACGAGCAAGCAAAGTTCCGAATTGGCGGCAACGTGCGCCGTCGATGATGCGCGCTAACGCCTTTAAAAATGGTAAAACCTCGCGCACCGCACGCCAAGCTAGCGCTCGCGCCGCCGTCGAAACTCACACCCAAGGTCGCCATCGCGAAACCGCGCCGCGCCCGTGCCGTTCCGCAACCTTCCCGCGCCGTTCGAAAGCCCGCCGCCGCCATACGACCTTTGCGCCGGTCGCCACCTGATGCCGCCGCTGCTGCGCAACCTTCGCGTCGACCGCCGGCCGTCGCTGCGACCAGGAAAAAGCCGAAGATGCCGCATATCCCCGGCCCGCGAAAGGTGGCGAATCATCTAGCGCTCGCGGACAAGGAATCGCTCGCCCGTTGCATCAAAGGCTACAGGATCGGCAAGCTGCTCGGCAGCGGAGCGTACGGGCAGGTCTACGAGCTGTGCGAAAACGGATCGTGCGACCGGTTCGCGATGAAGATCGGCGAGAGCCTTCATCCCGAATACGCCACAAACACGACGATATGGAAGCTCGACCCCGACCTCACGATCGAGCCGCTGGCGCATTGCCAGCTCGATCGATCGGCGCTGGCGGCTTCGCTGCGACGGCAGTTCGGCGAGGACGTGATCATCTATCCGCAGATCCGCGGCTCCGTCGCATCCGAGAGATCCGTCAGCGGCGCCGACGTGCTGCGCATGTTCGATCTTCTCGAGCGAGTTCGTCGCCTGGGTTACAATCACTTGGACTGCACGCTCGGGAATTTTTTCCGCGCGAAGGACGGACGGATCGTGCTCGGCGACTGGGGAAAGGCGAAGCGCGCGACGGATCCCTGGGACATCAAGTTGCTGTCGCGCGATCTGACGGAAAGGAAAATTCCCTTGCCGGAGAAATACGCCGCCGTGGTCGGCACCGAGAAGTTTCCGGGAGGCACTCGGCGGCCCGAGTTCCGACCGACCGCGTGGTTCCACGGGAAGACGTTTCCGCTCGCGTGACCAATACAAAGACCGCGCCCTCGAGAATGGATTTCGCGACGCAGCGACGCGTGATCGCGGCGGTCGTCGCCGTCACGATGGCCGTCGTCGCGGCCATCGCCCTGCTGGGCGTCGCGGCGATCCGATGCCGCGCCATCGAACCCCTGGTGCGCGAACGCCGATGCGCGCCCGACGCGTTCGCGTTCGAATCGGGCGACGTGCTCCTGTTCAGCGGCGAGGGGCGCGCCGGCGGCTTCCTCACGAAACTGGGGCGCGCGCTCACGAAAACGCCCTACACGCACGTCGGCATCGCGTGGCGGTCGCCGGAGACCGGCGACTGCTACGTCTGGGAAATGCGCCTCGGGGCGCTCGGAACGGAGCTGCGCCCGGTGCAGCTCGTGTGGGACACGTACGGCGGCGAGATCTGCGTGCGCCCCGTGTATCGGCGCGGACGGCGCGGCGGCGTCGATCCGCACAAGATGCGAGACGTCATGCGCGCGATGCACGGCCTGCGCTACAAGTACGACTTCTACGTGTCAACGTTCAACCGCTGGTTCTTGCCGCTCGAGTTTCCGTACCACCGCGGCCGCGGCCGGCGCACGCGATTCTGCTCGGACCTCGCCGCCGAGACGTACGCGCGGCTCGGCGTTTTGCGCGACGTGCCGTGGCGCCGCACGCACGACGTCGTACCGGGCGATTTCGCCGAGGACGCCGCCGCGGAATTACCGCTTGCCCGCGGATGGTCGTTCGGACCCGAAACGCATTTGCTGCGCACGCCCGTTCTGGCGAAGCGAAACTGATTCGCGGTCACCCGCCGACGGCGCCGATCGCCGACCCCAAAAAGACACAGGCCATGCTCCGACTTCGACGAGACCACGGCATCGCGCACGCTCCGTTCGAGCGCAACCGCTGCAAGCCGGGCATGCCCGCCATCACGAACTACATGACGCGGGCCGACATCCAATGCGAGCGGATGCGCCGCAAGTGCATGGCGAAGGTACCGCGCGGATCCCAAGACGGCGCCGGCGCGGCGATGTGCAACGCGCGCGCGGGACACTGCATGGCTCCGCGCTAATGTTTCGAATGAAATCGCTGCATTAGAAAAAAACGATGGACGACGTCGTTCGCGAGCGAACCGACGCCGGCGCGTGGACGCCAGGCCCGATGCCCGACGCGCGCGACCGAGCCGCGTTCAACTTCTTCGGCGCGCTCGAGCGACGCGGTCGGTGCTTTTGCCCGTCGACGATCCGCGCCGTCGCGGGCAACGTCGCGTACCGCGAAACGCACGCGTCGATCGAAACCGGGTCGCGCGTGCCGCCGAGCGACGCGACGGCCGCGGCGCTCGCCTATTTGGCGCACATGATCGAGCTGTACGGCGAAGGCGGCGGCGCGAGCGGCGAGCCGCGGCCGCAGTACGCCGTCGTCGGGTTCGATCCGCACGGGTTCGCGCGGCGGTACGGCGACGGCGAAGGCGACGATAGCGGTAGCAGCGGCAACGAGCCGATCGTGTTAGCGTACGGACGCGCGGACGACGCTCGCCTCGTCATTCCGCGGGCGTCGGACGCCGCGCTGCCCATTTTAACGTATGTCGGCGACGCGCCCGCGGGAACGCCGGTGACGTGCGCCATCGACCGGTTGCGGTTCGGCCACCGGCTCGCGCGGTTCCGCGGTCAGCCGATTCCCGCCGGCGCCACGGTGTTCCTGGCCGACGCCGAATCGCGGGAAGACCGCGACAAGTTTGCGAACGCGGCCGTCGCCGGCGCCGGCAAACCGGCGACGGTCGCCGAGTCCGAGTCCGTCGCGGTCGTCGAGCCGGCGCCGGAAAGCAGCGTTCCCGTTCCGGCGCCGGCAACGAAATAAAAAATGGCGCTGCCCAGGGATTTTCCGAAGGTCGCTCGCGCGGCCGGCGTTTCCGTCGGCGGCGACGACGCCGGTGGCGACTACAGCGCGCACACGCTGGCGTCCATGTGCGGGCGCATCGGCAAGAAGATCAGCCAGTACGCGAACGTTCGCGACGATCGCCGGGCGACGTACCGCGCCGAACTCGAATCGAACGTGCGCGACGTGCGGCGCGCGTGCGACCGGATCCGCGCCGAGATCGAGCGCCGGTGCGCCGACCGGCCGGAAGACGAGCGTCGCGACCTCGCGGCCGACGTGTGCCGGCGCATGGTGCGCGGCGTCGCGAGCGCGCGGCTCCGCGAGATCGCCGAATCGACGCAGAACGCCTGCGACGCCCGCCGGGTCGTCGACGGGCTGCTCGCCGATCGCGACCGGCCGCCGCCCAAACCCAAGCCCAAGCCCGCGAAAACGAAGCCGGCGAAAGCGAAGTCGGTCGATTTCGTGCCGACGGAAGACGCGGTCGACGCACCGTCGCCCGCCGTCACCGAAGCGGCCGACGACGAGCTTCGAACCGGCGGAAACGCGGCGGACGCGACGCCGACCACCGGCGGCGGTGGCGAAGGCGAAGGCGAAGGCGAAGCCGACGGCGACGACGATCGCGAGCGGGCGTACCGGGCGGCCGAGGAGTTCGTCCGCGCGATGGACGCCGCCTCGCTCTGCACCGACCGATCGATCGACGAAGCGACGCGCGCGTGCGGCGAAGCCTATCGAGCGATCGTCGACGTGCTCGGCGGCCGCCAGATCGCGCGATGCATTCGCGCGCCGGCGGCGCTCGTGCCGGCGCTCGTCGCCGACCGGCTGTACGCGACGGCCGCCGCGGTCCTGCGAGGCCACTGCATGTCGCTCGTCGCCATGACCGACGAAGGCGCGGCGTTCGACGACGCCTACGAGCGCACGGCGATCCGGCCGCTGCAGTTTTACGCCGCGCTGACCGGCAGACAATTACCGGGCGACGCGTCGGCGCCGACGGAAACGGGCGTCCGGTTCGACGACGACCCCGACGCTTACAGCGACGGCGACGACGGTACGGTAACGGCCGAAAACCGCGCCGACGCCGCCGAGGCCGAAGCGCCCGATCTGTGGCTGGCGCGCGCCGGATACGTCGCCGTGCCGCTGGCGTCGGCCACCGACGACGAACTCGACGCGCTCAAGTTCCAGGTGCGCGAGCCGCCGTTTCCCGAAACCGAGCCGGCGTCCGTCGGCTTCACGGTCGCCGACGTCGCCAAGGGGTGCCGCGGACTCGACCGCGAATGCTTCGGGTGGCTTTACCGCGACGCCGAAAGCGGCGAGCCGGCCGGCGCCGTGCTCGTGCGCCGCGCGCGCTTTTCGGTGCCGATGCCCAACGACGAGGCCGGCGCCGATCTGCCGTACGCCGTGCCGCCGTGGAACGACGCCGCCGGCGTCGAAACCCTGGAGATTTTGAAGATGCCCGTCGTGTACGCAGGCGACGCGTGGCTCGAGCGGTGCATGGTGACGCACGCGACGCAAGCCGCGCAAGCCGCCGCTGCCGACGCAGACAGCGACAGCGGTAGCGGCAGCGCCGCCGACGAGCGCGAAGTGCAGGCGTGGTGCGCGCGGCTGCCCGTGACGCGGTTACCGGCGCAGTCGACGTACGTCGTGGACACGCGCCGCGCGGCGTTCTGGCACAAGCACTTCAAGATGTCGCGCTGCTTCCCGTTCGCGCGCTTCGACGACCCGGCGCTGGCGTCGGGGTACTTTTCGCGGCGGCGGCCGCCCGTGTACGGCGAGTACGAAGACGAAGAAGCGCCGACGATGCTGCGGCCGATGCCGAGCGACCGGCAGCTCGCGAGCTTCGCGCGCGCGGCGATCGCCGACCGTCCCGCCGACCCCGCCGGCGAGCCCGAGCCCGAGCCCAATGTCGACGACGGCAACGGCGGGAACAGCGCGCCGGTGCAACCGAGCGCGCCCCGGGTCGAAGAGATCCCGGAGCCCGAACCGCCCGGAAGCGCTGACGACAGCGCTGGAGGCGGTGGTGACGGCGACAGCGGCGACGGCGACGGCGAGGACTTCGACGGAAGCGACGAACCCGAGCCCGCGCCCGGCGCGACGGAATCGCCATAAACCGAACGCGCGCGCCTTGCCAAGCGCAAAAAATGTCCGGATCGCCCGCCGCCGCCGCTTGCATTCTTTTTCTGGCCGTGCTGTTCGCCGCCGCGACCGTGCCGCTCTCGGTGTTCTACGTGCGCGTCGCCGCCGAGTACGAAAACGACGATTGCTTGCGTCATCTGGGAACGCCCGACCTCGCGCTCTGGCTCAAGGTCCTCGGGTGGACGGAGATCGCCTCCGCGTCCTTCTGCGTGCCGCTGCTCGTGATCGTCGCCGGCGCCGCGTGCAAAACGAAGAAGTCGCTCTTCGGTCTCGTCGCCTTCGTCTGCGTCCTGGTGCCCGTCGGACTGTTCCTCGGGGCGTGGACCGTCGTCGGCATGGTCCGCGTCGCGCAGGCCGCCGAGTGCCACAAGCACGCCCCCGAGCTGTGGAACTGGTCGTTCGCCGCCGTTCTGATCATGACGGGTCCGATGCTGTCGGTGACGGTCGGCACCGGATCGGGCGGTGCTCGGCGCGGATCCGGCGGCGGCGACGACGATTAAAGCGCGCTCCGGTCGCGCGCGCATCGAAAATGATCACCGCCGTCGTCGTCAGCCTTCTCATTTTGATCGCGTTGAATCCGCTGCGCGGTCATCCGACTCCGTTTCGGTGCCGACGCCCGCATCATTCTCGCGTGACGATCGCGTTCGGAGAAACCGCGTGGCTGATGACGTGCGTCATGTCGCTGGGCATCGTTTGGTTGATGTGGGCCGACCGCCTGTACGCCGATCCCGAGTACTGGATCGGAACGAGCGCGCGCCCGAAGACGGCGATCGGTCAAAAGCGTCGGCGCGCGCTCCGGTCGCTGCGAAAGCGATGGACGTTCCTCGTCAGCATCCGCGACACGAAACCTTCGAAGGAATCCAGTGCGACCTCGGCGAATTCGCTCGCCTGACGGTCATGGCCGGCGGCGAATGGACCGGCGGGAGCGACGCGATCGACGTCGCCGACGCGATCGCGCGGTTGCGGAACCCCGACCGCGTCGACGCCGGCCACGGCGAGTTCGACGTCGTCGAGCTCCGGTGCGAAGACAGCGACGAACGCGTCGACGTCGGCCAGACGATCGCCGACCTGCGACAGCGCGTCGTCGAACTCGAGCGACGCGTCGCCGAAGCGAACGGAGACTTCGACGAATTCGTCGAAGGATTGGCGAATGCCTGTTGTTCGAATCCGCCGAAGGATTAAACCGCGCGTTTTATTCTTGCATCAAACGCAAAGGTTCCGCGTCCCAGAACGTCGACGCCGCGTAGTGCACCCAGCCCTCCTTGAGCGAGGCGTCGACGGGATCGACGAACACGCCACGCAGCCACACCTGCCCGTTGACGCCCGTGCGCTCGACGACGAGCAAAACCGAATCCTTGGCGAGCACGGCCACGCGGTCGGCGGGGTCCTCGCGCCGGCCCTTGAACACCTCGACACCGCCGTCGGCCACCGCGCGCACCTTGAACAGCGGCACGTCGAACGACCGCGCGACGTTCGCGGCGCGAGCGTTCAGCGCCACGGCCGCCGGCGATCCGCCCGTCAACGGCATCGTTCCGAGCCCACCCGTTCCGACCGCGCCGCCGCTCGCTTTCATCGCGCGCTGCGCTCCGTTACCGCGGCGCGCCATATTCGACGCGATGTTCGAGTCGCTGCCGATGCGTCGCGGCGCCGGCATCGATTGAGCGCCGCTCGGCGGGCGGCGCGCGTTCGTCGGCGCCGAGCTGCCGTTCGCCGTCACGTGGACGGGGATCGCGATCTTGGCGGCGGCCGCGGAATCCGCCGGCGGCGCGCGGAACCCTTTGCGAAAGCAAGCGCGTCCGTCGCAACTCATTTGTTGTTCGCGGCGCGCTCGGCGCGACGCCCGCCCGCCGCTCGTTCGAACGGTCGTCGAACGAACGCGGTGCGTCGACAAAAAAATGACGACCGTCGACGCGTTCTGGGAGCTGGCGCGCGCTGCCGCCGACGGCCGGTTTCGATTCAATCGATGCCTCGTCGCGCCGCAACCGCCCGGAACGCCGTACCTCGACGTCGACGATACCGAAGACTCGGGTCCTTCGACGAGTTCGTCCCGCGTGCTGTTCGGGCGGCTCGCGAACGCCGGCGCCGGCGTTGGGGGCGGCGACGCACCCGTCGCCGTTAAGGTGTGGTTCGCCGGTCCCGGCGCACGATGCCGCGCGACGGCGCCGCTCGAGTTCGAAGCCGCCGCGTACCGCTACGTTACGGAACGCGCCGTGTTGCGCGGCCTGACGCCCGCGCTGATTCCGTTCCTGGCGGCCGGCGAGTGCTCGTTCGAGTCGTTCATGGTCAACGCCCGTCTTTCGGCGCGGGCGCGCGCGCGATTCGAAAAACTGCGCGACGACACCTTCCGAACGTGCGCCGCGCGCACGGGCGACTCCGAGCGCGCGCTTCCGTCGGTTCGCATGCTCGCCACGCTGTCGCCGTGCCGCAAGCAACCGTGCCGAACGCTTCACGACATGTACGCCGAAGGCGACGCCTCAACCATGGCCGTGCTGTTCGTTCTGACGTACACCGTCGACGCACTCGCGCGAATCGGCGTGCAGCACAACGACCTGCATCCGGGAAACGTCGTGTTTCCGGACCCGACGCCGCCGACGAAAGCGCTCGTGTTCGCCGTTCCGAGCGCCGCGTCCGGCGTCGTCCGCGTTCCCGAAGACCTTCGCGTGCTCCGACAGCGAGACCTTCCGCGCATGCCGTTCGTGTTCGACTGGGATCGCGCGTACGTCGCCGATCTACCGCCGAACCCGAACACCGTCGGCCCGTTTTGCGACGCGTTCGGACAGTGCCCGCGCGTCGACACGTCGTACGACATGTTCACGCTGCTGTACGGCGCGATCGCAAACCGGTGGCTATTGAATCTGAGCGGTTTTCTGACCCTGCCGGAGATCGACGTCAAGCTCGACCAGGACAATCGGTACGAATCGTGCAGGATGGACTACGGCCGCGAACTGTGCGGCGCGCGCGGGCGGCTCTGGTCGAAATACGCGCACCGCGAACGAGGGTTCCCGCTCACGCCCGGAACGTTTCCGACAGCCGCCGAACTGCTTCGCCGCCCGGTGTTCGCGGAACGGTTCGCGTTCAAGCGCGTCGAGCCCGTGTTCCACTTGTTCGCGCCGCCGAACGTCGACCGCCACCGCGTTCTCGCCGACATCGAGACGTACATGCGGCGCGAACCGCCGCCAGCGCCGCCCCCGATGCCGACGTCACCGGTCCCGGCCCCGATATCGCCCCTGCCGCGCGAATGGTCCGACCCGTCGCCGCCGCGCAAACGCAAATTGGCGCCGACGACCATCGACCTCGTGTCGCCGTGAAATAAACAAACGGGCGCGTTCGCCCGCGGTCCGCGGAACGCACCCGCGATGGGACGCCCTTCGTCATCGGTCCGACGCACGCGTTCGTCCGTCGAAACGCGCGCCGGTCGCTCGTGTCAAAAGCACTCGAAATGTCTCTCGCTGCCGGAGTTATCGGAGGTGCCGCGTGCACCGGTACCGCCGTCGATCTCGTGAATCGCGGCGCCCTCGATCGATGCACCACTCACAACCCGGAGATCTCGCTCTTCCGCACGCGGTTCTACCGCTACGTCGACTTCGCCATGGAGCCCATCACCCATCAGGGTTCGACGAGCCCCCAGTTCGGGACCACGATCCAGTTCCCTGTCAACCGCGCCGGCGACGGACACATCAACTCCTACTACCACATCGTCTTCCCGGGCATCCGCGGCGAAACCCGCGAGAACGGCCAGGTCTGCCAGACCTACCCCGTGCCCGCCGACTGGTGCGATCCGTGCGGTGACGGCGACGAAAACAACTGCTGCCAGACCCAGCCTCAACCCGAGGACCCCAACTGCGACCTCGACGTCTGCATCGGCGTCGACGGCCCGTGGGCCACCTGGGTCAACGCGGCCGCCATGGCCATCATCCGCCAATCGGCCCTCGTCATCGGGCACAACGTCATCGACGAGGAGGTCTCCTGGTCGCTGTTCTTCTGGGAGGAGCTGTGCGCTCAACCCGGGAAACGCCTCGGCGAAATGATCCATCGCTACGACGCCCGCCCCACCCTCATCCAGGCCTCCATGAACCCGAACGGCATCAACTGCTACCTGCCCATGCGCTTCCACCACTGCCTCCACGTCGGCAACATGCTCGCCCTCACTTCGATGAACTGGCACTCGCTGGCCTACCACATCCGCTTCGCCGCGCTCACCGAGATGATCCAGGTCGACGCCACCACGACCTGCCCCGTCAAATGCTCCGACGGCCTGCCCATCACCAACCAGGACCTGGCCGTCGAAATCCTGACCCAGGTCGTCCATCTCGACTTCGCGGAGCGCGATCGCCTCGCCGGCGCCACCTATTCGAATTTGATCCGCCAGCGCCAGCACCGCGAAATCTCCTTCACGGCCAGCTCCCAGTTCTCGTTCAAGATCCCCATGAACTTCTCCGTGGCCTTCATCGTGTTCGCCATCCAGCGCGAGTGCCAGCGCCGCTACAACAACTGGTTCGACTTCTGGGGCCGGTGGGGCTACGACCCGCTCGTGCGCTTCTACATGCGCTTCAACAACCAAGGCCGCATGCTCGCCCTCGACTCCATGTACTACCGCGGCGTCATGCCCGAGGCGTTCGCGAATTTGATCCCGACGTCGGCCGTCTACCTCGTCCCGTTCTGCGTCGACTGCTCCGAACCAAGCCAACCCAACGGTTCCTTCAACGCCTCCCGCATCGAACATATCGGTACGCCTGAGCGACCCCGTAGGACCCGGCCGATTCGCTAATCGTCTCGTTTCCGCGGCGCTACAGAGTTCATCGGTGAGCTTCAACCGGATCTTCAGGGTGAATCGCTGGTGAGTGTATCCCCCGTATATTCGTTTCGTGTTTGTTTGCTCATGGAATTTTGTTTGCAGTTTTTCCGTACGTACCCGCTCGCGTATTGTGTTTTGCAGGTGTTTAACGATTTCTTCCGATTTCCGGTCTTCGTCGACGACCGCGCGTTTCTCGCACCGCAGTCATGGCGGCATGGTACGCATTCACTTGCACGGTCCGGCGAGCGTGTGACAATATCGATTTTGCGTAGGAACTGGCAAAAGTTCAACTACGACGATGGCCTCGCCGGCACCGGATTTTCGAACGACGTTGTCAAGAGCATCGACGCGGCCTACGATGGCGAATTCGAGTGGTAAGCGCGCGTTTAAAGCGAGGAAAACATGTATCCGTAAACGCCAAATGCGGCAGGTTAATACAAAACCCGATGGACCCGCTTTCCGAATCTAGATTACGGCGTCTCCGCGACCGCATCGATCGCGAGCTGGACGGGCGGCCGCCGTGCATCACCGGCGGCCACGACGCGACCTTTCTCCGCGACTTTGACGTCGGAAACCGAGTTTGGATCGGAAACCCCGACGTCGGCGACCACGAAATCACGATCGGCGGAAACGCCGGTGGCCGCGAGATTACGATCGGTGGGAGCGCCGGTGGCCGCAAGATTACGATCGGGGCGCCGGCGGTTTCGCGGACGGCCGCGCCGGTTTCGTGAAGCGGCGGCGCACGGCTTTGTTTGAGCGCGCGCCCGGTCGCGCGCGCCGATAAAAAACGCAAACGCGAACGCGGGTCGCGCTCGAAAACATGTGGTCCGTCGGCGTCGTCGGCGACGCCGTGTTCGAAGAAACGCGCGTGACGGGTTCGTTCAGCGCGGTCGAGCGATTCAAGAGGGCGTGCGACGCTTGGCGCGACGCCGTCCACCGGACGCCCGCAAGCAACGTGCTCGCGCGCCTTCCGAGCTGGGAATCGCGCGAATCGCTCGATTGGACGGACGTTCTCCGCGACGTCATCGACGAAGGCGGTCCGGCGCGCGTCGCCGCGTGGATGATCCGGCGGCTGCGCAGGGATCTCGTGCGGCTGTCCGACGGACCGGGATCGTTTTTCGTGCTCGCGGTCGGCGCCGATCGGCTGGACCTGGCGCAGCTGCTCGTGGACGAGTGCGGCGCCGGGTCGTTTCGGCGCGACGCCGCGCACGAATCGGTGCTGTGGGCGATCTACAGCGGCGACTGGACGAAACTGGAGCGCGTGGTCGAGATGTTCGGCCGCGAGCGCGATCTCTGCTACCGCGCGGCGAACTACGTCGTTCGCGGGCGCCCACGAAACGACGGATGGATGCGCGACCGTTTCGGGATGGCGTACGATCCCGACAGCGACCGCGTCGTCGTCGTTCCGAACGGGCGCGCGGCGTCGCCCGTGCACACGGTCGGCGAGCTGGAAGAAGCGGCCGAGCGCGGCGACGACGGCGTCCGATTGTTCGAGTCGGCGTGGATCCGCGGTCGATCCGACCTGGCCGCGCGGATGCGCAATTCGACCGTCGACAGCGGCTACGCGGAGTTCCGGTGGCTCGTCGCGGGACTGAGCGAGCGCGGGATGCTCGACGAGCTCGTCGCGTTTTCGCGCTACGTGTTCATGCTGCCGTCGTGGACGGCGACGCGGAACGACCGCTGCGAAGCCGTGCGGCTGGCGTTCGCGTACGACCGCGCGAACGTGCTGAATTTCCTCGTGTACGAGCGATGGCCGGCGCCCATCCAAACGGTTCCGTGGTGCACCGACGCGGCGACCGCTTTGAAAGCGATCGAGGCCTTCGGTGACTTCAGCGCGCTGGCGTGGGCGCGCAAGCACGGTGCTACAAAGTCGCTGGCGTGGTACGAAGTCAATCGGTAAAAGTCGTTTATTTCGCGAGAAACCGAACGCGTGAAGTGAAATAGATCGCGCGCAAGCTTGTTTCGGGCATGCGGAGTGGCGTTCGGGTCGGCGACGGCGAGCGCGCGGCGAGCGCCGGCACCCCGATGGCGCTGAAAAACGCTCGCGGGAGCGCTGCCGGTTCGGGCAACGATGACCAGCGGCAACGGCGGATGGAACGTCGGCGTGGCGGCGGACGCCGTCGTCGACGAGCTCGAATTCGACGGCGAATCGCCGCCGGCGTGGCGGATCGTTCGCGTGCGAAACGCCACGAGCGTTTGGCGGGCGACGGTCGACCGGACGCCGGCGCGCGACGTCGCGCGCCCGATATGGCGATACTACGCGGACGTCGTGGAAACTTTACTGCGCGATGGCGACTCGCGAGCGAAGCGCGCGGCCGCGTGGCTGATCGAGCGCACGCGGCCGGGCGCCGGAACCCGAGTTTTGGCCGCGGCCGCCGAGTTCGGACACGCGGACGTCGTCGAGCGGATGGTCGCGCGATCGGGTCGCGGCGCGTTCGACGGCGTCGCGATCGAATCGGCGATGCGCGCGGCAACGAACGGCGTCGACGGTTCGCGCGGCAACGAACGCGCCCCTCGCCGTCCGGTGCTCGAACGGCTCGTGCGGGCGTTCGGGTGGCCGCGCGAACCCTGTTTTCACGCGGCGCGGATGGTGGAGCGCGAAACGCGCACACGCGGCGACGCGTCGCCGTCCGACTCGTGGATGCGCGACGCGCTCGGCATGCATGTGTTTTACGCGCTGCCTCGTTGCAAAATCGGTGGGATCCTTCCCGTTCCGAACGGGCGCGCGGAAAAGCCGCGCTACACCGCTGCGGAAATCCGCGCGACCGTCGCCGACGGGCGGTCGACGTTCGACCTTTTCGGGGCGGCCGTGCACCGCGGCATGCTCGACGAAGCCGCGCGGCTGTACGCCGCCGACCGGCACACGGCGTTCCTCGTCGACGACGGCTACACGACGTGGAGGTGGCTGACGGTCGCTCTGTGCGAGCGCGGACGCATCGATGCGTTGCGATGGCTGCACGCGAACGTGCTCGCGTCGCGGAGCGAGGCGTGCGACTTCGCGTGCGCCGGGCTGCGGCTGGCGTTCGCGTACGACCGCGTCGAGGTCGTCGAGTACCTGGTGCCGGCGTTCGTTTCGGTTTCTTCGGCGCTCCAAACGATCGAAGCCTTCGGCAACTTCAGCGCGCTGGCGTGGGCGCGCGCGCACGGTGCCGCGCGGTCGCTTGCGTGGCACGAAGCCAATCGACAATAAAGTTTTATTTCGCGCGAACGACATCGTGAGAATTTCGACGCGGAGCGCCGCGTGCGAGGCGCGGGCGCCCGCTTCCCAGACGAAAAACGCCGGCGCGAACGGGTCGACGGCCGATTCCCACGCCTGGCGGCGGCGACGCCGCGCCGAAACTCGGCGTCGAGCACGAGGTCGTAGCGGCGTTCGGATTTCTCGGCTGACCACCGGCGCGCTCCGACGTGGATCGCGCTGCGAAACCGAGCCGGACCGCGTCCGGTGCCGGCGCCGGCGCCGATCGCGAGTTCGAGCACGCCGATCGCCGCCGGGCTCATCGCGGCGCGGTACTCAACGACGGCGCGACGCGTAGCGTCGATCGTGGCAAGCCAATCGCGCAGGTCTTCGGGCTCGAGATCACTCGATCGTTGTTGCATGAACCGCGTCAACACGCTTGCTCGAGCGCGAAGCCGCGCGAAGTAGCCGTCGATTTCGGACACCCCCGCACCCGCTTTCGCCACCGTCGCCTCGTCGCGGTCGCTCGGTGTCGATTCGACGAGCGCGCGGGCGTCGGCAAAAATCAGTCACGGGCCGGGCGCGAGCCACGCGTGCGCCAAAACGTCATCGATCGTGGCGCGGCGCGACGGCGTAACTTGCAGCAAGCGGTCGACGAAATCGCGCACTTCCAGCGAAACGTCGTCGGAAAACGGGTGCGGGCGTCCGCGCAGAATCGCGCGCTTCGTCGCGGCGCGCGATCTGTGCTCGAAGGGCGGCCGGTCCGCGACGAGCTCGTACGCCAGCACGCCCAAGCTCCAGATGTCGACGCGGTGGTCGTAGACGTCGACGGTGATCATCTCGGGCGGCAAGTAGTCGAGCGTGCCGCAAACGAACGACGACCGGTCGCACGTCGTCGCCCAGCCAAAATCGCACAGCTTCGCCGTCGGTCGGCCGCCCGACGAGTCGCTGAACAACAGGACGTTTTCGGGCTTGACGTCGCGATGCGTGACGCCGTGCCGGTGCAGGTGACGGAGGGCGCGCGCGACGTCGCGCACGTACGCGGCGGCGGCGCGTTCGTCGAGGCGGCCGCACGACGCGTCCGCCATGCGCGCGTAGAGGTCGCCGTCGGCGAGCTCGAGCACGATGGCGACGGTCGTCTCGCCGTCGACGTTCGTTTCGAAGTGCTCGAGCATGCGAACGACGTTCGGGTGCGGCGGCAGCCACGACATCACGTCGATCTCGTCGCGCGCCAGCTCGATGCCGGAGTCGTCGTCCGCGACCTCGAAGCAGGCGCTGCCGTCGGGATCACCGGCTCCGATGGCGCCGTCGACGAACTTGATGGCGACGCCGCGCCCCGTCGCGCGATCCGTGGCCTCGTAGACGTATCCGAACCGGCCCTTGCCGACGCGGCGTCCAACCAGGTAGTTTCCGAAGAGCACCAGCGTGCGATCGTTTGCGTCTTTGACAAAAGGCGCGATGACGCAACGGGTGAAAGAGTGGAAAATCCGCAACCTTGTTCGCAAGCTGGAGCGGGCGACCGGCAGCGGCACGAGCATGATCTTCCGCCACGGTATCAGTTGGCGCGCGCGAGCGCCATGCTGACGGAAGAGTACGGTGCGGCGGCCAACATCAAGTGCCGCGTAAACCGGCTGTCGGTGCTCGCCGCCATCACGTCGGTTCAGCAGCGGCTGAAGCTGTATCGCGGTGTGCCCGCGAACGGCCTCGTCGTGTACTGCGGCACGATCGCGACCAACGACGGCAAGGAGCGGTGCGTGAACATCGACTTCGAACCGTTCCGCCCGCTCGATTTTTCGAAGAGATCGCGCGCGACACCGGACGCGCGTGCTACGGCGCGCGCGATACCCTGTTCGCGCTGGACCTCGGCGCCGCCGGCAACGGCGACGGTACAGGCGGCGATAACGACGGCGACGGCGACGAAACGACGCTCGTCGAGTGGCTGGCGAACCGCCACGAACGGTTCGGCGCCGCGCTCGAGTTGGTGACGGACCGGTCGCCCGAAGGATCGCGGTTCTGCCGCGGGCTCGGCGCGCTGCTGCGCTACCGCGTTGATTTTTCCGTCGACGACGCCGAGAGCGATCCCAGCGACGATGACGCGCCTTAAGCGCTCGCGCGTCCGCGTGCGTGCGCACGCATGAATCTGTTCGTGTTTTCGAAGCGGCCGCGGCGCAACGCCCAGCTATACTGCGACCAGCACGTCCGCAAGATCTTGCTGGAGCTGACGCAGATGCTTTACACGGCCTACCACGCTTTGCTGCCGGTTTCCGACGTCCGCGCGTGGCTTCGCGCGAACGATGCGCCCGGCGGCGGGTACCGACCGACGCACGTCGACCATCCCGTGACGCGATGGGTGAGGGCGACGCCCCAGAACTACCGATACGCGGCGACGACGGCGCTGGCGCTGTGCGACGAGTTCGAGCACCGGTTCGGCAAACCGCACGCGTGCCGCCGGCACGTCGTTTGGCTCGTGGTGCACACGCCCTTCAACGACGGCGCTTGCGACGCAAGCGCCGGAGCGCGCCGGCGCCGCTTAACGCCGTTCGCGCAGGCGATGCCCGGCGCGTACAAGGACCCGACGTCGGCGAAGCGGGCGTATCGGCGGTACGCGCGCGCCGAGAAGCGCGTGTTCGCGAACGGGCGTTCGATGCCGACGTGGACGCGGCGCCCGGTGCCGCGGTTCATGCTCACCGAGCAATAAAATGCAGTTTCACGAGGCCGCGCGATTCTTCGCTGACGTCCCGCACGTCGTCGTATCGGAAGCGACGTGGCGAGGCCTCGACGAAGCGCGCGGCATGCACGTCGCGGCGATGGGCGCCGAGTACGTGTTCGTCGACGCGACGCGCGCGGAAATACGCGACCGGCTTGAGGCGGCCGGATGCGTCATCGCGTCGCCGCGAGCCAACTCGGCGCCGTCGACGCCCACCGGTGCCGGACCCGAAACCGGATTGTCACAAACTTTACAATACAAAATGGCTCAGTCGTATTTGACCTCGATGAAACAGGCCGTGGAGTTGTGGAACGCGTTCACGGCATCGAATCCACCGCTCGTTTCCCCGGAAGCGTTCGTGGACTTCGTGGAGTTGGCTGTACCGCGAGGGTCCCGCCAAGTTTCGGCGTTTAATTATTCCGACATGATGCACGACATTTACGTCGGCAAAACAACCGTCGCGGCCGCCGCCGACGAAGCGGGGAATAGCTTGGGGTGGAACGTAGCACGCGACAAGCTTGGGCAGGCCGCGTTCTACGGAATGCCGCTTGCCGAGCAAAGACGCGCCGCGAGCAAAAACGTGGACACGTACAAAGCGGCCGCGGCGGAAATCTTTTCCGACATCAAACGCCGTGGGCGCCCGCGTTCGCGTCCGCAAGCTCATTCTTACCAACGGCGTCCGACGGGATTCGGAACCGGGGTCGCGCGTCCGACGAAACCAAGCGTCAAGGCAACGAAAGCCGTGATGCTTCAGTTTCTGAGAAGCGCGGTTCCGGCCGGACCGGACCGATTCTCCCTGTTCGGAAAACCCGTGGGCGAGATGAACAAGGCGGAACTCGTCCGAGCGATGAAACTCATCACGGACGGACTGTAGCGAAAATACACCGCGGCGCTCCGGTACCAAAGCAAGATCCACGTGACCGCGCGGTACACCGCGCGAAACGCGCGCACGCGCCACAGAAACGGCGGCGGCGTTAAGCCGAGCGCGGTCCCAACGTGGTCGGCGACGTCCGCTGCGCGAAGCGTCCAGCGCGCGGCCGTCCAGCGAACGGCGAAAACCGACAGAGCGTTAGCGCCAGCGGGTTTATTGGGGGTGGTGGGCGACGGCGTCGAGGACGCAGCCCAGGAACACTGTCGTCGGGCACGCGGGAAGCGTGCAGCAGCCGTTCGTCAAGACGACGGTCGGCGCCGAGAGATCGGCGCGGCGCAGTTCGTCGAGCGCGCGCGATACCAGCAGCGTCACGGCCAGGTTCCGAACGTCGTAGTTGGGCCGGCGCTCGCAAAACAATTCGACGGCTCGTTTCGCCACCGCCGCTTCGTCGATGGCGTTGGCAACGCTGCCGCCGGGA
>Ga0180432_10000336_pt1 | contig 75699 bp, 61 predicted proteins | sample SS_ome_10_FD_132414 | JGI IMG/M metagenome (GOLD analysis project Ga0180432, IMG submission 132414) | Hypersaline lake sediment archaeal communities from the Salton Sea, California, USA - SS_1_MS_2 metaG | ecosystem: Environmental > Aquatic > Non-marine Saline and Alkaline > Hypersaline >...
CTCGCCGAATCGTCGCGACATCCATGTCTCGCTCCTGTCAAGAAACCCAATCCATCCCCCTGACAGGAGTTATCGAACTTGACCGCCCAATTTCTTGAGCCTACTTTGCGCTGTAGTGTTAGGATGACATGTCGAAACAGAGTCAAGCCCGCTGGCACCAGCGCGATGGCGACCGCTCGCGAAGAAAGCAAGGACAAGCGTTTCCTGGACAGATCCCTCGTGTTCAAAGCGTTGCTCTATGAATGCACACCGCGCGTTCTACGTCGGCAGTTCATACCCTTTACGGCGCGGACGGGCTAGCAGGGCGTTGGCTTCGTTGCAGTTGGTGAACTTCTCGGCATCCGGATCCCATTTGAGCGGTTCGCCGACCTTGCCGACCTCGCGAACGATGTTGGCGAGATAGCAGATGGTTGAGCTGCGCTGGCCATACTCGACGTCGGCGGTGCACTTCTTGCGCGTCTTGATGCACTCCGCCCAATCCTCGACGTGCGGCTGGGTATTCGTCACATTGAGCGGGTCGGGCCGGTCGGGACGCAGGATCAACTCCTTGGGTTGCGCGGCGATCCGGTCGCGATTGATCTCGATCTTCCCCTTCTCGCCCACGAACACGCAGCCCAGTCCGGGGCCCCGGTCCGCATCGAGATGGAGCAGCAACTTGACCCCGTTGGCGTACGTCATCCGGACCTTCGCACGCCGCCCGGTTTTCCCTTTCACCATGTGGTAGTAATCCGAACCGGTCTCGTCCTCGGACGGCGTCCGTTCCTCGAACTTGCCCGCCTTCTCGACCCGCATCGGCTCTTCCAACACCACCTCGACCGGCCCGGTCTCGTCGGTGCCGAGCCCGCGCTGGACCTGGTCGTAGCTGTGCGTGCCCCAACCCGTCATGCCGAAACAGATCCCACCGCCGTCATAGTCCCACCAGCGGGCCCAGCCTCGGTGAATGTCCTTGTGGTACGGACGGAAGACCGCCTGGTTCGTCCAGATATCCCACCACTTGTCATCGCCACCGGCGGGCATCTTCTGGCCGGGCTTGTCCTTCCACCGGCTCGGGGCGAGGAAATTGGGCGCGAGCACCGACGTCACCTTGCCGAGGGCGCCGTTCTTGACCAGGTCGCTCGCCCAGTTGTTGAGCGCAATCGACCGCTGCTGCGTCCCCACCTGCGTCACCCGTTTGTGTTTCCTCGCCAGCTTCACCATGTGCCGGCCTTCCTCGATCGTCAGGCACATCGGCTTCTCGATATAGACGTCCATGCCCGCCTCCATGGCGAGACACGTTATCCACGCCCGGGCGTGCGTCGTCGTGACCACCATGACGCCGTCCAGCTTTTCGGTCTCGATCATCTTGCGGAAATCCGTATAGCCGGTCCATTTCTCGCCACCGGGCTGGAGCTTCATGAACGCATCCACCCGCGGCTTGAAACAGTCGCAGATGGCGACCACCCGCACGTGCGGGATCTTCGAGCACGGTTTCACCAGGTATTTGCACCGGCCCCCGAGCCCGATCAGCCCCACATTCACGATCTCGTTGGCGCCCGGCTTGTTACGCCCAAGCACCTTGGCCGATACAACCAACGGTGCCGAAACCGCAGCCGTCTTCAGGAAGTCTCTACGGTCCATCATGATCCTCTCACTGACTAGGAATCTTGATTCCGCGGATACCGGCGGCGCATGCCCGAGGATGGGGGGAGCCGGGAGTCGCCTCGCGGCTCATATTGGCCCGCCATTGCGCCTAATTCCACCGACGGTCAGACGCCTTTGGCCCATTTCGCGGAGTCATCCCGGCGCGCCCGGAGTCCGTGGGCCGTCCACGGACCACCTGTGCGCAACGTACTTCGGCGATCCCGGGCCGGTCAAGACCGAAATCGAAACTGTTGTGTTGGTGTTCAGGGCTCATAGGGCCGCTCGGGCTGGACAAGGGCCTCGCGATGGGCGTGTTCGAGGACCTCGGGATCGACCCCGCAAATGATGTCCGGTGGGATCGGGAGGCACCGATTCACACAGCACCGCATAGCGCCCGCTTGGCGGCGGTGATCCGGGCGATTCGGGAGTGCCACTCGTTGATCTCTTCTCCCAGACTAGCCAACCGATTCAGGATGTCATCAAAGAACGAGGCCTCGCCGAAGAGCATGACCCCCATCGATTGGTAGTCGCGGCGGAGGTCGGGAAGTCGTTCGTCTTGCGGAAGCAAGTGGAAGCTGCCTGGCTTCGCCTGCATGTATTGGGTCCAGGCACAGTGATAGAGGCGATCCTTGTGAACGCACACGTTTTAGAGCAGGCCGAGGTCAACGAGGGCCTCATCCTTGACCACCGTCTAGGCCATGACGGCAATGTCGGCGTAGTGGCGCGAGTACCTTGGCAGTGGCGGGTTGTCCAGCGAACGGTGGAACTCGGCATAGAGGATAGTGGCCTTTTCCAAGAACGTACGTCGGGCAACGACGGTTGTCACCGAACAGCTTGGATCCCCAAGGAAGCGGGGGGAACGTTCGGCTGCGAACGGTCGAATCGCACAGTCCTCGTTCGGGATCGGTTCAGCATGCGTGCCAAGTTCGATAACCACTCGGCGATCGATGTAGTCGAGGGCTGTACCCAAGGCAGTGGGTACTCGAGCTCAACAGCATTGGGATCGGAAGCGTGGGTTGCGTTCTCCAAGAAGGCCACCTCAAGCTCTCGGTAACGTGCCCAGAAACGCTCTCGGGATTGTTCGAGCAAGGCGGGGATCTGGTCATCATGCAGCCGCGCGATGCGCTTCAGGGCGGACCGGATGCGCTTGGGGCTCCTGAAGTCGAGATGGCGTGTGATCACACGCTTGTCGTCCGAGAGGAGCCTCTCCGGACGGCGAACCACCTGGATCTTCGCAGCTTCCATGCTCGCGTCTCCTAATCCCAGCCGCAAAGCTGATCACCAGTAGATGAAAGACAGGTGTCAGAACTGCCACGGTGCAACGACGGGTCCTCGCGAGCGGACGTGCTCGACGTAGCACCCCGTGTACGGCGTCGGTGGCTTGCCGTAATTCTCCCCCTGGTCCAAGATCCGATAGACCACAATGCCGTGCCACTTGCCGTCGCGCAGTCGTAGCGTCGCACCGATCGGGTGATCGACCTTCCAGCGATCGCTGCCCGGAGGCGGGCCGAACTCCGCATGGCTGTCTCGGGCGACGATTGGGGCGAGCAGCTTGGACCTGTCGGACGAAACCGGATGCAGGCAGAGGATCCGCCGATCGTGCCCGGGCCGATTCGTGGCGATGTACGGCGAGCCGTCGGCGGCCTGGTTCAGACAGATCGGTGCGCCAGAGCGCGCCCGCTTGAGGTAGAACATCTGCTGCCAGGTCTCGCCGCCGTCCGTCGACCGCCACAACGGCACGTCGCCGTACGACCCACGTCGTCCGCCCCGGGCCGAGAAGAGCAGGCTGCGGTCGACGTCCCGGATCAGGCTCGGCTCGAACCAACACGTATTCGGATCGGTCACGGGCACGAAGGACACCGGGCGCCATTTCCCTTCATCGCACCGAAATCGGGCCACCCCTGCAACCAGCCTGTGACGACCGAACCGCTTCAGTTCGTTCCGGTCCTTCAGGCAGCTGATGGAGAAGAGCAGGTCGTCCCCGTCCGGAATGGCAGGCGTCAGCCCCGGCGCCATGATCTCCCAGCCGTCGGGCGTCTTCCACGACCGCCGCTCGCGCTTGCTGACGGTCCGAAACGTCTTGCCGTCATAGGCGAACTGGTAGTCCTCCCGAAAATGGTAGGTCGTATGATCGCGAACGTAGCGCTCGCGGAATTCGGCCGGGTACGATTCGGCCTGGGCGATACCAAAGCCCGTTCCCGCGTGGGGATGGGGCGAGCCGTCCGGACGCTGCGCGCCCAGCGGCACGACCCCCCCGATGATGGGGAACTTGACCATGATGACTGGCTTGGAGGTGTTGGGGTTCACCATGCGTGTTGCCCGCGATAGTGGGATCGGCGGGCGGGCGGCGATCTTCCCTACGTCGCCGAAGAGATAGAGGTCGTCGCCGACCTCGAAATCGCCGTAGGGACTGCCTTCAAACCGGATGTTGACGATCAGCCCGGCCATCGTCGGGCCTAGTTGGTACGCGGTGCCGAGTCCGTACCGCCAGGTCTCGCCCCTCGCCACATTCGGCGGCACGGACAGATCGGCCGGTCCCCGCGTCACGCCGGTGATGCCGCAAGGCTTCTTGGGGGTCGGCGCGGCCGCCGCGATCAACAGCGATACGACATAGGTCATCCCAAGGCCCTCCAGGTGGTGGGATGCCTCACATGAGCCCTGGACATCGTACCGGATCCAACGGCGGGTGGAAGCATCCACGTAGGAGGGCACCGATGCCAAGAGCCGGACGTTCAGCGTGTCGGCTCGCGATGGTCGCTTGCCTGGGCAGCTCAGGATGGTTAGGCTCCGCTTCCGGGTTCGGAGTGGGGCTCCGCAATGCTCTTGATGGGTACAATCCGACGCACACGGAGAACGAGGCAATGGGCAAAGGCACTGACTGGGTCGTTGCTCGGAGAACCGCGCTGAGTCGTGGCGTTCTGGCAGTTTGTCTGCTGTCGATGGGGCACCCCTCGCGAGCCGAAACCAATCTCCGCTTCTATCAGAGCTTCGACGCAGATCTCGTGGCGACGCATGCCTGCGGGCCAGCGGAGCCCGTCGTCTCTCAGAACGTGACGTCAGCCGAGGGAAGGGTGGGCAAAGGCGTCCGTATCGGCACGGGCAGCAAGCTCGCCTACGCGACCGAGCGCCACGTCAACCCGGGCTCGGGGACCATCCTGCTGTGGATCAAACCGGCGGCCGCGTCGCTGAAGTCGAAAAGGACGCTCTCCATCGTCGACTGCGGCAACGCCGACGACAAGAACAACGACGTCTTCCTAGCCTACTTCCCACAGCTCCGAGCCTTCGGCGCGACGTTCGATGCGATCGGATACCGCGCCTTCTATGACAAGCGCACGACGTTGGTGGCCGATCGCTGGATCCACCTGGCCATGACCTGGAAATGCCAGCGGGGCATTTGCATCTACTGCGACGGCGTCCCCGTCCTCGACAAGAGGCTCACGTGGGCGCCTACGCCGGTCTCGAGCAGGTTCACCGTCGCTGTCGATCGATCGCTCGAGCATCCCGTCTGCGGCGTTTTCGACGAGCTCGCCATCTACGATCGTGCCCTGAGCAAGGAAGAAATCGAACAGCACGCCGGAAGGACAAAAGGGCCGCTGCCTACCGTTCCATATGCGGCGCCCTGCGCCGGCCCGTTGGTCCAGCCCGGGACCGACGTGACCGCCTACATGAACCGCGAGCAGGTCGAACCGCTCGCGCCGCGGCCTGAGATCTACGACCTTGAGCACCGCGTCATTCACTACGACAAGAAGGCGTACTGCGGACACCCGCTCCAGACGGTCTTTCGATACTACGGCAAGGGCGAGCTTGTTGTCGGGCATAACCATGCCCCGTGCAACTACGCCGTCAAGACCGACGTCCAGCATGGTCCCGGCGGATATCACGGTCGGGCCGTTCAGCTCCTCCAGCGGTCGACCGACTACGGCAAGACCTGGCCGAAGAAGTACGACGTCATCATCTACAGGGAGAGCGCGCCGCCTGCCGTCAAACGGGCCTTCATCTTCCAGCCCGACGCCCCGCGCCAGCAGATCGACATGTTCGACCCGAACTCGCTGTTCTTCTTCGCGCGGACGTGGTTGCCCGAACGCCACGGCAAGGTCCTCTGCTTCGGGCTGCGCTCGCCAGACCGCGGTCGAACGTGGGAAAAGGTCCCCACGATCCTCTGGAATCCCTTCGACAAGGGGTGGGACCTCCTCAAGAGTTGCCACCCGATCCTACGGATGCCCGACGGCAAGACCCTACTGGCCGCCATGGCGATGAACATGCCCGGCGCGCCCAAGCACAGCGGTCCGGTGCTCTACCGATCGATCGACAATGGCCTGTCTTGGGAGGACCTCGGCCTGACGCGCGCTATTCCGCGCGGACGCACGGAAGGGCGGTTCACCTATCCGGGGATGCTCCGCATGCCCAACGGCGACCTCCACTGTTACTACCTGCATATCGGACGCGGCTACGCCGTCAAGAACGTGCAGAACGCCATGTGCGTGAGTGTTTCGAAGGACGACGGAGCGACCTGGACGGATCCGCTGCCCATCGCCGGCAAGGGACGAGGTGTGTGGCGAAATCCGGCTAGGCCCAACGAGAAAGGCGTGTATGCAAGGCCCTGTTACCGCGCTCCGTGGCCCATACTGCTGCAGGACGGGCGAATCCTCGTCTTGTTCGGACGAACGCGGCAGCCGAGAGGTATCGGCGGCGTGCTCAGCAGTGACGGCGGCAAGACCTGGTCGCACGAGTTCGCGATTCGCCTCGACCGGGAATCGGGTGAATTGGGCTATCCCGTGGCCTGTCAGTTCGAGGACGGGCAGATCTTCGTCGCGTACTACTACACAATACCCGACGGCAACAAGTTCGACGGCACCCGCTGCATGGCTGCCAGCGTCTTTCGTGTTCGATGACCTTCGTGTATCCACTGCCATGACGAAGAGGACAAGCGACTGTCGGCCTGGCGTTGTCCTGAAGAGCACCGTTGGCATCTTGACGTCTCTGCTGGTCGCATCCGCGACCGGCGAGGCGCAGCGACGCGTCTACGGCTTGACGTGTAGTGTGACGTCGCCGGTGCCGTACCCAAAGCTCCCGATGGACCCGGTGATCGACTTCGCCGCGTTGATTCGCGATGCCCGTCTTCCGGGAGTGCTGGACCCGGGCTCGATCTGCGTCGTGGACCGCAAGACAGCAAAGGCCGTTCCTCACGCGCTGACCGAGGACTTCGCCTACGGCGACAAGGGGCGTGTGCAGTGGGTCATCGAAGAGCCCACACACACGGAATACGAGATCCGCTTTCGGACTGCAGCTCGACGCCAGCCGCTGCTGCCGCCCAAATTCACGCCGATGATCGGGACCGGCGATCTGCTTCGCTACAACGCAGCCAAGCCTAGGCCCTTTGCGCTTCCGTACGTCAGCCGACTGGTCGACCTGACAGGCGACGGCAAGCGCGACCTTGTCGGATGTTGGAGCTATGCCTACGCACCCGGTTGGCCTTGGGGAGGCGTCTTCTGTTACCCTCGCGCTGGCGGCAGTGACGCATTCCGCTTCGGCGATGTGGTTCGCGTCCGCTACGTGGACGATCCGGACGGGACCGACTTCAAGCATTTCATCAGCGGCTACCTACACGCCGACGTCGTCGACCTGAACGGCGATGGACGTCCTGATCTTGTCCAGACGTCCATGGTCGGCCCCAAGTTCTTCGGCAAGGGAAACACCGACAAGTCCATTCATCTCTACCTCAACGCGGGACGGCGCGACGCAGGAGGAATGCCCGTGTTTGTCGCCGCCGGGCGTCTCGAGCATCCCGTGGGCTGGTGGGGGCCGGTGCGAGCGGTCGATCTTGATCGGGACGGTGCGGTCGACTTCGTCGTCGGCGCGTTCTACCGCGACCAGCAGGTCCACCCGGATCGATCGAGCTACTGGTTGAGGAATACGAATCAGAAGGGCTGGCCGATTCGCCTCGCCGACCCGGTCAAGCTCGACGCCGGCCGTCGGCCATGTTTCTATGACATCGACGGTGACAACGCGCTCGACGCCGTGTGCGTTGTCAGGGACCCCGACGCGCCGAGACCTTTTCTGGAGAACCGCGTCGCGTGGCGAAGGAGCGTCGGCGGCGTTCCCCCCCGCTTTGGCCCGCCCGAGATGCTCGCCGACATCGACGTCCCGCAGGCGTTCCTGGTCGCCGCCGTTGGCAAAGGAGAGCCGCGAGGTCTGCTCGTCTCCTACAACTACTACCGAGACATCGCGTTCTACCGGCAGATGTCGGGAGCCCAGGACAAGCCGCGCTTCGAACGCGTTGATCCGCTGTCCGACTCGGCCGTCGTCACCTTGGGCGATCAGGCGACGCCATTCCCCTGCGACTGGGACGACGACGGCGACTGGGATCTGCTGACGGGGAACGGTCACGGTTGGGTCCGAGTCCTGATCAATGGGGGCACGAACGCCAGGCCGAGCTTCTGTTTGCCGCAGCCCGTTCTATCGGAAGGCAGGCCGATTCGCATCTTCATGAGCCGTGTGTTCCCCGGGCTCGAGGAGTACCACCACAACATGGGCTACCCTCACCCGGTGTTGATCGACTGGGATGCCGACGGACGGGGCGACCTGATGCTGCCGAACATCACGAACCGCATCTTCTGGTACAGGAACACCGGCACGCGAAAACGACCCAAGTTCGGCCCGCGTCGTCAGGTGGTCTGCGACGGCTACCCGGAGACGCGCGAAACGCTCCGGGCAACGGCCAACTTGCTTGGGGCCGGTACGAAGACGTGGAAGAAGCGCGTGCCGGACAGGCTCAGTCCGTTCTACTGGCGATGCCGCGCGGCGTTTGGCGATCTAACCGGCGACGGCTTGCCGGACATGATTACGTCGGACGGCATGACACGCGAGGCGACGTTGTTCGTTCAGTATCGCGACGGACAGGGGAACCGGAGCCTGCGAAGGCAGGGCGCGCTCAGGCTGACTGACGGGACGACCTTCACGAGCCGCTTGGGGCAGCCCGGTCAGTACTTCCTGGCGGACTGGGATGGCGACGGCCTGCTGGACCTGATCTTCAATCAGGGGCCAACGCTCCAGACCGCACCGGCCGTTTTCCGCAACGTGGGGACGAAGACCGAGCCTCAGTTCCACACCCCGGTTGAGCTGACGTGCTTCGGGGAGTCCATGAAGGGCATCGCCAAGCACGGTCCGTACTATGGCATTGGCGACCTGGACGGCGACGCCAAGCCGGATCTGCTCGCCTGTCTCGAGATCGGCACCTACGCGTTCTTCCGGCGAACGGCCCTGGACATGAAGGCGCGTCCCCGCTTCGTGCTCGGACGCCTTCGAGAGGTGGACAAGACCGAACTCCGGAAGAACAGCAAGGGCGTGGGGCATCGACGGGCTGAGATTGTTCAATCGACCGCCCATCCTGCCCGATCACCCACTGCCGCTCGTCCCAAGGAAGCCCGTGACCATCGCGCTTCGGGTCGGGGAGGACACCCTCCCATCGAGCCCCCAACGAGACGCCCCGACCGTCGAGCTGTGTGTCGAAGTGCACGAGTTGGCCAAGGCGGAAGACATCGCCGTGAAGCTCAACGGCAGGTCGTTGACGCGCGCGACGACACCCTCCGCCTGGATTGCGTACCCGGTTGGTCTGCAGATCGTTCGCAAGGGCGTCAATCAAGTTGACGTGATACTCGAGAAGTCCCCAAACATGAAGCCCGCGCTTGCCGACTTGCTGCTCTGGGTTCGCTATCCCGGACCGTGCGAGTAGAATTCGATTCCGTCCGCTGAGCAGGTTCACAGGAGTCCAATTCCGATGAGCAAGACGCATGACGAGCCATGCATCGATCGTCGTCGGATACTGCAATCTGCAGCCGTGTTCGGAGTGGCCGGCAATCTCCCGACGCTCGCGTCGCCAGCATCCAGCCCGGAGCCCAAAACGGCGTCCAGTCGCGCTCGACCGCACGTCATCGGCATCTACTGCCCGCTCTGGCACCGTTACGACCACATGGACTCATGGCACGGATACGGCTGGTGCGAATGGGAGCTCGTCAAGGACGCCATCACTCGGTTCCCAGGTCACTACCAACCCCTCCGCCCTTCGTGGGGCTTCTTCGACGAGTCGGACCCCAAGTGGTCGCAGCGTGAGATCGACCTGGCCGCCGACCACGGCATCGACGTGTTCTTGTTCGACTGGTACTGGTACTCGGGCGTGCGCCTCATGGAGGAGGCCCTCGAGAACGGCTTTCTGAAGGCGCCGAACCGCGACCGCCTGAAGTTCGCCCTCATGTGGGCCAACCACGATTGGGCCGATTACTTCCCCGCCCCCTATGACAAGCCCTGGAACTCGTGGCTACCGTCACGCCATAGCCCCGCCGATCTCGCTCGGGCCATCGACTACTGCACTGACCATTACTTCCGCCAGCCCAATTACTGGACCGTCGAAGGCCGGCTGTTCTTCAGCATCTTCGCCCCTGGCCGTTTCATCAGCCAATTGGGCGGTGCCGAAAAGACGAAGTCGCTTCTGACCGCCATCGACGGCAAACTCAAGCAAGCAGGGCTGTCGCCGCTCCACTGGAACGCGATGACGGCCGACCCCAAGCTTGTCCCTGAATGCCAGCGAGCCGGATTCCTCTCGACCACCAGCTACAACATCATGTCGGCGGGCAAGACGTCCGCGGACCTCACGCAGGAATATGGCGACCTGATCACGGCCCACGTCGACGGTTGGAAAGGGATGGCGCAGACGTCGCTGCCGTACTGTCCGGTTGTCACGATGGGCTGGGACGTCACCCCGCGATGCGAACGGAACGTCCCATTCCCCTTCGCCAAGACCAACTACCCGTACACGCACGTGGTCGTGGGCAACACGCCCCAACGTTTCGGCCGCCTTTGCGGGCTGGCCGCCGAGTTCGTCGCCGGCGATCCGAAGCGCCCGCCGGCCGTCTTTGTGAACGCGTGGAACGAGTGGACGGAAGGCTGTTACCTTCTGCCCGAGGAGAAGCACGGCACCGGGTACCTCAAGGCATTGAAGCAGACTCTCGGCGGCTAACGGGAGTCGAGCGCGTCTGGCAGAAGGAGCAGGCATCATAGCGTCAAGCGGAGTCTCGGCGGTCGTTGCAGCTGCCGCAGTTGTGCATTCGGTCGGCGGGGGGGCGGACGTTCGCGTCGGGAAGGTCCGAATCATCAAGCGGGGGTGTCCCTCCCGAGAACTTCGTCCTCATTGATGACAAAGGACTCACGCGATCCTTAGCTCGAGGTCCTATCGGCCACCATCCACGCGCACGAAGTCTCGGCTTGGAGGACGAAATGAGCATCGTCAACATGATCGCGTACGTGCTCCGAGCATCGCTTCTGGATCGCGCGACGGTTGCCCGATCGGACGTGATCGTCAGTTGGAACTTCAAACACATCGTGCACGTCGACAAGATCCGGTTGTTCAACGGGGTCAACCTGCGGGAAGGGTATCCAATGATCGACGTCCGCTCTCCCAAGGACGTGGTGTGAACGACCCCCAGGCCCAAGACCTTCGACTGCGTCGCCATGAAGAACCGCATCCAGGGCGAGCTGGCGGAAGAACGCTCTCGTGTCGGTGAGGAGGAGCTTGCCCGTCGCCATCGTGAATGGGTCAAGACATCGAACGATCCGCTCGCCCGCTGGTGGCGAACCGTCAAGGGAGTCGCCATCTGACGAAGCTGGATTCAAGGGCGAGGGGTCATGGGTTGGCTCCTTTGGTCTTCTTGCATCCCTGCAATGCTACTTGCCTGGGTCGTCGGCATGCTGAGAGAGGCTGCGCCAGAGCCAGGCAACTGGACTGTCCGACGTCGCCAGCTTCTGCCGCGTTCGCTCGCGAATCTCCTCGTCTCTGAGTCCCCGGTATTCCGCTGCGAGCTTCGCCTGGATCTGGTCCTTCAGCTCGATGCAGTCAAATCGCTTCGCGGTTCGCATTCAAACGACCTCCCTTGGGGTGCGGATCTCGATCGATGGATAGCCTTGCTGTAGGTTCACCGCATTGAAGCATCGGATCTTCTCCCAATGCACGATGTGCCTGAAGTTCCAGCAGGTCCGCGCGGGCCACTGTGGCCAGGGCAATATGGTGTGCATCCGCTGCGTGACTCGCACCCACGACTCGCGCGCGTAGGTAGGCATCGCGGAGTTGCTCGGACTCCTCGTCCCTCAACACCTGCTCGACCGAACCTGCCGGCAGCCCAGCCAAGAGCTCTTGCAGCTCCCTCGGCGCCGCGGCCAACTCGTCGGCCAGCAGGTCCGACAGCAAGAGGATCATCTTGTCGTCACGAACCCGCTGCACCAGGGACATGCTGTCGGCCGCGAACTCCTCATCGAGGCAGCCGCCAATGACGGAGGTATCGGCGTAGACGCGAGGCTTCTTCACGTTCGCCTCCCCCTTCCCCACTTCCCTCTTCACACTTCCCTTTTCTCTTCTCCCTGTTCCGAAGCCTACCACATCAGCCGGGGGCGAGCGACCTCCGCAGACAATGGAAGAGCACGGTGTTCCTTGGCCCCCGACCGACGACACCGTGCCCCCACGCCAAGGCGCTGCTCTGCTTAGAGACCGTCCTTGTGGCCTGCCCTGCGGGATCTGACAAGGAGCAGCAGTCCACCGCAGACCCCGAGGGACGCGAGCGCGCCTGCAGTGACGCATCCCCCGTCCCCCTGTCCGTCTCCATCGGGCGCGATTTCGGCGAACTCGGCCACCACCATTCGATTCCTGTCTATTGCGACGCTGGCCGTGTTGGCGTCTTGGGCATCGACGCCATGCCAGCCGACGAACTCCCACCCGTCGTTGGCTGACGCAACGAGATGAACCGTGCTGTTGAAGTCGTACAGCCCAGTTTCCGGAACCGCCGTGCCGTCCCCCCACACGACCACCTCCAAGTACTGTTGCTCGGGAGGAACCAGAGCGAGGAGCCGCAGGTTCTTGAGGCGCGCCACGGCGTTGACGTCGCCCATGGATTCCAGGACCAGCTTGATCTCGACGGTCTGGCCCTGGGCGAAAGAGACATTCACGAACGGCGTCGTGACGTAATCGTCTCCGTCGAAGTCCGCACCGATCGCCGACCACAGCAAGACGCCATCACAGTAAAGCGCCAAGAAGTCGCCATCGCCCGCTTCCGTGAACAGGTACTCGAAATCGAACCCGTCGGCCTCCTCGGGGATGTCAAGCGAGCGCGAAACCGACGCCGAGGAGCCCTCAGCCAGTTGGATACCGTTGGGTATCTGGCTCACGTTCCCGAACGTGTCCCACTCGTCGGTGGCGAGATCGACTTCGGCAATCGGGGTCGACACGGAAGTCGCTGGACCCCACTCCGGGTCCACGGGATAGAGCGCTCTGCCGACCTCCTCACGGCCAAGGCAGAAGAGAGAGAACCAGTGGCCCTCGCTTGCGGGATACGCGCCGTTGCACGCTCGGCTCCACGGCCACCCGGCATAGCGGCCGTCCATGGGAAACGCACGCCATATCCACCCTAGCTCGACCCTGTATAGCTGGGAGAACGTGGGGTTCAAGATGGTCTCTAGATACCACTCCATCGGGTAACCGTGTTGAGGACCGCCAAACACAGCTCCCGCACTCCGGAGACCGTAAACCAGCTCTGCGGCAACCCGCAGGTCCACATTCTGTGTGGCATCCCTGTACGGTTCGCCATACGCCGAGTAGTAGCTATCGACAGCGATCATTCGGGCGGCCAGTTGTGAGACCACTGGGTCTAAGTAGACCTTGCCACCACTACAATGGGCCAGCCAGTTCTCCGGCGCATCCCACAGCGTGACCCGCCGAATGTTCAAGACGGTGGAAGCGGCGCAATGGCTGACGACGGCCGCACCCAGGCTGTGCCCCAACAGATGGAACGCGGGTCGACCAGTCAGGTGCTCTGAGAACAATGCCTCAAGCGCATCGGCCAGCAGACGCCCCTGGGTTCTTACTTTGTTTGTGGCGGGCAGAGGCGAAACCGGCGTCGAGGATCTGGCCTCGTACATCCAATCCCAGGCAAGGATGTTTGTACCAGGCGAGCGCTGCGATATCGCTTCCGCCAGCTCTGTCCAAATGCGCCTGGGTTTGTTCAGAGATAGATGCCTGTCGCGATTCCACCCGTGCACGAGAACCACGGTAACTCTCGCCGGATCGACATAGCCGGCCTCGATGTCGTCCTCCGACACGCTGACGAACTCGTTTCCGTCATAGCGATTGAGCCGATTCATCCGAAATGTCTCGTCAGTACTGTCCGTTAGCCCAGAGTCATCTTCGACAATCAGCGTAACGGTGTACTCGCCGGGAGCAGTGTAAGTGTGCTTCACGACTTGGCCAAGGAGGGGGGTACCGTCACCAAGATCCCAGTAGCAGTTCACGATCTCGCCGTCTGGGTCAGTTGAGGATGAGGCGTCGAATACTATCTCCTGCCCCACGACGGGGCTCTCGGGTTCATACGTGAAGGAGGCAACCGGTGCCCGAACTCCCTGGCACTTCACCCCGGTTCCCGCCACATCGTAGGGAACAGAAGACAGCTTCAGGTTTTCGAGAGTCCCGTATCTCTCAAGCACCCACTCTTTGGGTCCCCAGTCGGTTATGCTAACGTGCCCAGACGCACCCTCTTGTCCGAGCTCTGACCAGTGGACTGTGTATGTCTCCTCATTCGGGACCTCAATGAGTGTGGTGTCATGAAGGTCGACCACGTGAACGCGATCCCAGTACGGCCAATCAGGCCGGTCCGCTCGCCCACGTTTCGACACTACGAGATGAGGGTAATCGCCCGTCATGTTCCCTTGTATGTACCAACTTGAGAAACCGGGAGTGACTTTCATGAGGGTGCTGAGGTCTTCGAGGAGAACCGTTGTTCTTACAGCCATATGGGTGAAATAGTCCCCGCTATACCAAGGATTTGTGGTACAGGCTTCGGTCAGCGCAACCCTTCCGCAGCCGCTCCAGACGAATTCCTGTGCGTTGAGTGTGACGCGCATGTCGCCCTGATACTCGAAAGCATCAGCAACTGGCCTACCCGACGCGTTAGTGTTGGCCGCAAGCGCATAGTGCACCCCCGTCCCTTCTATCCACGCCTCCATGCGATCGCTCGTACCATCGAAATGTGGTTTGCTCCTGGACTCCCTGCACGCAAACGCGCCGCTGAGCTGGACTGCCCCGCTCACGCTTATCGAGTTCAGGTGGGAGACCAGATCGACTTCCTTCCTCTCAAAGACGAAGGTGACAACGGTCACCTCGTCTGCTGGCAGATACACGTCCTTGCGCCGAGTCATTCCGTTGAACGTAGCCCGGATTGTGTGCACGCCCGCAGGAAGTGATATCCACGTTCCGCACTCTTCGGGGCCGGCGCCGTACCCGATGAATGTGTCACCGTCGAAGAACTCGACGCTCTCCGTGGATACGCCCTCAATGGTAGTGATCTCAATTCCCTCTGGATTGACGGCCTGGGCAATGATGTGCGAGGTGCCATAGCCTTGCTGGCCAAGGGAAAGAGCGGGGTACAGCACCCAGGTACCAACAGCAGCGAAGACCGCGAGGCACGCACCCCAGCACGATTTCCCACCCTTAATGTCAGCCATTCTCCCTCCTCCGCCAAGGTCTTCGGGAACGCCTACAACCTAGCACGCCCCCCGATCCGCTTCAATGGACGGGTGGACAACGTAGCGGAACAGGAAGAGCAAGAAGCTTACACTTCATCGACATGAAGCTAGCCTCGGCACCCAGGCGCGGCGGGGACCCAACGCCCACTCAAAAAAAGGGTAAGAAAAAGGGGACATTCTACTTTTCTGCTGGTCCGCGGCCCGCTCCATAACCGGGGCGTCGCAAAGTCCCGATGCCCACCCGAACCAGCGACCGACGACGCAATCCCCACCCGCATGGCACACCACTGCGCCGTGGAGAACCGCCCACCTCAATCAAAAAGTAGAATGTCCCCTTTTCTCCTCCTGCATTCGCGCCTACACCTCCTCAGGCACGACGTAGGGCTTTCGGTAGTCTCGCGTCAGCAGCTTGTCGGATTCGGGGTCGCCGATGAAGCGTTCGGTCTTGGGGTCGAAGTCGAGCGTTCGGCCGGTGCGGTAGGCGATGTTGGCCAGGTGGCAGATGGCCGCGGACAGATGGCCTTCCTCGATCTCGGCGGCGAGGTCCTCGCGCTTCCGGCTGCGGATGCAGTTGATCCAGTTGCGGACGTGGTCGGTGTCCATCATCGGCTGGCCGGCCACCGAGGCGTGCGGGCCCAGCTCGCGCTTCCGGCCCAGGAACGTGTGGTAGCTGCTGTAGTCGGGGATGATCATGTAGCCCTTCGTGCCCAAGAAGATCACGCCGACGACGTTGTGGTGGTCGACGAACGGGTACTTGATGCCCATCCCCGCCTCGGCGTTGGTGAGGTAGTTGCGGACCTCGAACGTGATCAGGATCTTGCGATCGCCGAACTCACAGGAGAAGGTCTGCGTGGCCGGGGTCTGCTGGTCGCTTTCGTAGATGAAGCAGCCGCCCATCGACTGGACCTTCGTCGGGTGCGTGTCCAGACCCAGTCCCCAGCGCATGATGTCCAACTGGTGCACGCCCTGGTTGCCGATCTCGCCGCAGCCGTAGTCCCAGATGATGTGATGGCGGTTCCGGCGGAAGTCGCTGTACGGCTTCGCCTGGGCGGGGCCCTGCCAGGCGTCCCAGTTCAGGCCCCGCGGCGTGGGCTTGGGCTTCTCCCGGCCCGGGTTGCCGCGGAACTTGTACGCGATGCCACGGGCCATGTAGACCCGGCCGATGACACCCTCCTTCATTTTCTTGATGCCCTCGATGATGTTCGCGCTGCCCCGACACTGCGTGCCGTGCTGGACGATCCGCTTGTACTTGCGGGCCGCCTCAACCATCTTGCGGCCCTCGAAGATGTTGTGCGAGCCGGGCTTCTCGACGTAGGCGTCCTTGCCCGCCTGGCAGGCCCAGATCACGCCCAGCGCGTGCCAGTGGTTGGGCGTGGCGTAGGCGACGGCGTGGATGGACTTGTCTTCGAGGATCTTCCGCATGTCTCCGTGCCGGGCCACCTTCTTGCCGGACTTCTTCTCGTAGTCGTCGGCGCGGTGGTTGAGGATCTTCTCGTCGCAGTCGCAGAAGGCGGCGATCTCGACGTTCTCCTTGGCCAGCTCGTCCAGCCCCCGAATCAGCGCCCGCCCGCGTCCACGAATGCCGATCACGCCCACACGGATCCGGTCATTCGCCCCGCCCTGTACCAGGGCCGGCGCCCCCAACACGGAAGCTCCCGCTACGGCTGCTGAAGACTTCAGGAACTCTCGTCGGCTCGAGCCGTTCATTGTCGATCTCCTCTTCGCAAGACAACCCCCTCAAAAACCGATACAACTTCCACCAGGATGCCCTGGCGTCACGACGGGGCACATTCTATCATATGCGCCGAGCTGGTCGCATGCATTTCGCCGTCGGGCCCTGAGGTCCTGATCATGTCCAAGAAGAACAAAGACAAGAAGAAGAACAAGACCAAGAAGAACAAGCCGGATCAGCCCGCGCAGGTCGGGGTGGCGGTCGCAGAGGCCGAGTACCCGCCGACCCAGGAGGCCGCAGAGACGCCGAAGAAGCTGACGAACAAGGAATACGAGAAAGAACTGGCCCAGCTCCAGGTGGAGTTGGTCAAGCTGCAGGAATGGATCAGGCATAACGACCTGAAGGTCGTCGTCATCTTCGAAGGGCGTGACGCCGCGGGCAAGGGGGGCGTGATCAAGCGGATCACGCAGCGGCTGAACCCTCGCGTCTGCCGGGTGGTGGCCCTGGCCACCCCGACGGAGCGCGAGAAGACGCAGTGGTACTTCCAGCGGTACGTCCCGCACCTGCCGGCCGCGGGCGAGATGGTCCTGTTCGACCGCAGTTGGTACAACCGCGCCGGCGTCGAGCGGGTGATGGACTTCTGCACCAACGACGAGTATCGCGAGTTCCTCCGCTCGTGTCCCGAGTTCGAGCGCATGCTCATCCGTTCCGGCATCATCCTGATCAAATACTGGTTCAGCGTGAGCGACGACGAGCAGGAGCGCCGGTTCCAGAGCCGCATCCACGACCCGACAAAACGCTGGAAGCTCAGCCCGATGGACCTGGAGTCCCGCGCGAGGTGGGAGGAGTACTCCAAGAGCAAGGATGAGATGTTCGCCTACACCGACATCAAGCAGGCGCCCTGGTACGTGGTCGAAGCCGACAACAAGAAGCGGGCGCGCCTGAACTGCATCAGTCACCTGCTCACCGTGATCCCCTACGAGGATCTGACGCCCGAGCCTATCGAGCTGCCGCCCCGACAGGAACGGATGGGATACGTGCGTCCTCCGATCACCGATCAGACCTTCGTTCCGCAGAAGTACTGAACGCAGGCGCACGCGCTCCGACGAACGTCGGGAAGGTAACTGACATGTCGGAGCCCCTGATCCCCAAGACCGACGAGAAGCTCCTGGCCGAGTGCGTCGTGGACACCTTTTGCGCCAGCGGTCCGGGGGGACAGCACGTCAACCGGCGGGAGACGGCCGTCAGGCTTCGCCACCGACCGACCGGACTCGTCGTCGTCTGTCAGCAGGAGCGAAGCCAGGTCCGCAACAAGCAGATCGCCCTGGCACAGCTTCGGCGAAAGCTGATCAGCCGGTTCCGTCGCCGTCGCCCTCGAATCCCGACCGCCATGCCGAGAAGCGCGCGGAACCGGATCCTCGCCGACAAGCGACGCCAAGCCCTCAAGAAGCGATTGCGCGGAAAGCCCGCCGTCGACGACTGATCCCCCGTGGCGCTCGGTACCGCTGACTGCGCACATCTCTTCCACTCGGCTTCCGTTTCGCTGTACTTGCGGACGTCCAACACGTAGCATGGGCGCCTCGCCGCATGAGCCATCACGGGCGAGACGCCCGTGCCACGGCGGCGCAAACGCATGCACGGTCATCTGGGACCAGACTGGCGGAGGTACACCCCATGGCAGCCGAAGACCACATCAATCGACGAGAGTTCCTCACTTCTACGGGACACGCGACGGCAGGCTTGGCCGGCGCGGCTTGGGCCGCGCAGACCAACGTCGCCTCCGGAGGCGTGCTGGGAGCCAACGAACGACCGCGCTTCGCCTTCATCGGGGTATCCGGACAAGGGCAGTTCAACCTCAAGACGCTACTCAAAGAGCCCAACATCGAGGTACCCATCCTCTGCGATGCGAACCTCGACCGGGCGGCCGACGCCCGAAAGCACACGGAGGGCAAGGGCGAGCTGGTGCAGGACTATCGCAAGGTCCTCGACCGAAAGGACATCGACGGCGTCTTTGTCGGCACGCCCGACCACTGGCACACCCCCATCGCCATCCATGCCTGTCAGGCCGGCAAGGACGTCTACGTCGAAAAGCCGATGACGCACGTGGTGGCCGAGGGCCGTCGCCTGATCGACGCCGCCCGAAAGCACAAGCGGGTCGTCCAGGTCGGCACGCAGCAGCGAAGCGGCGAGCACTATGCCCAGGCCGCCAAACTCATCCAGTCGGGAGGGCTGGGTCGCGTTTGCCACGTCCGATCGTGGAACGCGGCCAACCGCACGCCGGGCGTTCGCCGACCCGAGAATCAACAGGTGCCCAAGGCGCTGAATTGGGACCTGTGGCTGGGGCCGGCCCCAATGCGGCCCTACGACTCAGTGCGCTGCTCCGGCAACCACCGGTTCTTCTGGGACTACGCCGGCGGGCGCCTCACGGACTTGGGCGTGCATCAGATGGGAACGATCCAGTGGTTGATGGGCGTCAAGGCGCCGCTCTCAGCCACGGCGGTGGGCGGCAAGTTCGCAGTCGAGCCTTGGGACTACTGGGACACGCCGGATACGCTGAACGTGCTCTACGAGTATCCGGGCTGGACGTGCGAGTTCGTGGTTCGCGACGGAAGCCGCTACGCGCCCGAGGGGGCTCGATGGGGCATCGTCTTCCACGGCACCAACGCGGCGATGTTTCTCGACCGGGGCGGCTACCAGATCCTCCCGGAGGGCGACCGCGTGCCGGCCAAGGTCGTCGGCACCCCCCGCAAGAGCGGCGACATGCCGACCAAGCTCAGCGGCGCGCACATCCGCGATTTCCTCTCGTGCATGCGGACGCGCAAACAGCCCGTGGCCCATCCGGAGGACGGCCACCAGGCGTCCATGGCACCGCACCTGGGGAACATCGCCTTCCGCGTCGGGCGGAAGATCCGCTGGGACGCCGAGAAGGAGCGGATCATCGACGACGATCAGGCCAACGCCATGCTGACCAAGACCTACCGCGCGCCATACCTCCTGCCGGAGGTCTGACCCACAGGCCCTGTTGCGCGGTCAGACCTCGGAGGCGGCGGCGCGGTCGGCGTTGAATTGCCCGAACACCTCCAGCATGTACTCGTAATTCTCGAGCGGCATTCCGGGAAAGATCGTGTTGGACGTGCTAAAGACGTACCCGCCGCCCGGCGACGCGTGTTCGAGGCAGTAGAGAGCCGATTGACGAATCGCCTCTTTGGGGCCGTCCTGGAGCAGGCTGCACTGCACATTGCCCATCAGCGCAAGCTTGCCGTGGGTGCGCTGCTTGACCTCGGCGATATCCACCCCCGCCATCGGATCGATAGACTGCAACAGATCTGCCCCAAGGCCAATCAGTTGATCCAAGATGGGCATGATCTGCCCATCCGTGTGGATGAAGGCCCACGCACCGCGATCCTTGATGCGCTGCACCTGACGGGCCCAATACGGCGCGACGAACTCGGCGAACTGCGCGGGAGAGATGAAGGGGCCCGCGTTGAAGGCGACGTCGTTGGGCAGCAGGATGAACTCGGCGCCGGCGTCTACGAGCGCATCGATCTTGTCGAGCGCCGTTTGACACATCTTCTCGGCACCAGCGTGGATATTCTCGGGCGCGAAGGCCAGATCGACCGCGAACGCCTCCCAGTCCTCGATGCTGTCGATCGACCACATGCCCGATCCCACGTATCCGCCGACGAGGATCCGATCCCCAAACGCTTTGCGAGCGGCCGCCACGCCGTCGGGGGCGCTCCACGGGAAGTAGACGCCGAGCGCATCCCACGCGTAGCGGTCGATGATCCTGGCGTAGATGTCCATGCACAGGCCAACCGCCGAATCGCGCTGGCGAGCCGACATGCCCTGCCAACTGTCGATCGGCGGGAACTTCAGGCCAAACGCCTCGGTTTCGAGCTGGAACATCGTCTCGAAGTGCGGCGGGCGGTCCGGTTCCTCGAAACGCAGGGCCTTGAGCATGCGCTCTCTTCCACTCATCGCCCGCGATCCTCTTGCCCAAGTGCCGCACGAACTGAACGATGCTACAGCCGCGCCCGCTGCCGTCAGCTAGATACACGCAAAGCATCGCGCAGGCAACGGTGAGCGCATGAAGGGCCTGCCCTGTCTGGCTCGCTACTCGACGAAGGGAGGCTCGCCGTGGATCTGCTTGGCGATCTCCAGGACCTTTGTGACCTGTTCTTTCGTTCCCCGGCAGATCAGCCGGACCGCGCCCTCGGCCCCCCCGATACCGCCGCCAGCCGCTTGGAAGACGGAGACGCCGGCAAGCAGCTTCAGCGCCTCGATCTCGGTGAAGATGTGTCCGGTCAGCAGGAACATCGACGGGATGTGGTTGAGGCTCTCGACCGGCTCGCGCATCTTGAGTTGGATGTCGACCACCTTGCCGGACACCTGCTTCTCCAGGCCGACCGGGATGATCAGGTGTGGCTTCTGGCCCACGACGTAGGGCATGATCTTGCCTGACGTTCCCGCGCTGCCGCCGCCGATCAACACGCCGGCTGTCTTGTTCTGATAATCCAGGGCGTTCGCGCCTTTGATAACCACGTCGCCGGGCTTCAGCAGCTTGACCGCCTCGGCGAGCGGCATGGGCGGTTGGACCTTCCCCTTGACCAGCACGACCTCGCTGATCGGCTCGGCGTCTGGGAGCTTCTTGCCCCCCTTCTCGGGGTACGTCCTGCCGTACACGTACGGCCCGTGGGGCATCTTCCGACCGGTGATCTCCTCGGCGACGTACGTGTTCGTCGTGCCCTTGGCGATGATGACCGTGCCGTGCTTCAACGCCTCGGCCACGATGGGCATCTTCGCCACGCCCTTGGCGATCAGACGCTTGCTCTCAGAGACCGTCAGTACGATCTGCGCCTGAACGATCTTGGCTCGTCCGTCGTCTGACGCAACGGATGCGGCCGATGCCTTCTGGCCAAGCACGAATGGCACCACGAGCACCGACAGGAACAAGCATCTACATCGCATTGTGAGACCTCCGCCTACAGAACAAGCGCACCTACGGGGCTTTGGCAGGCGCCATCGCCTGCCGCAGTTGCCTCTCGGTGAAGCGAACGCACCGGCCCTGGCGTCCCGCCAGATCGGACGTGCCGACGGCGTAGTAGAGCGTCACGATCGTGCCATCCGACAATTGCACGGCGCTCGGGTAGCCGCAGTCGGTGTTGAGCGCCCCCCACGCAAGGAAGACCCGTCGGTCGAACGACCACGTCTTGCCACCGTCGTCGCTCAGAATCGCCTGAACCCCGCGGGGAACGAGGCGACAGCCGTAGGGCATGAGCAGCGCCCCGCTCTCGAGCAACAGGATGTCCGGCGGATGGTGGCTCACCTTCGTGATGGTTCGCGCCTTGGTCCACGTTCGCCCCTTGTCGGTCGATTCGCATACGCCCGTGTCGCCGCGTTCGCTGCGCATGGCGGCGACGAGTCGGCCGTCGGGCACTTCGGCCAGTGAGATCTCGTTGTACCCCGTCGCGACGACCGACCAGTCTCCCCACGTCCGGGCGTTGTCCACCGAGCGCAGGATACCGACGCGATTGGGCGTCTTGACCGGCCGCTCGCCGGGAGCTTTGGGCTTGCGCTCCCAAGTGTAGATTTGCATCAGGCTCGTACCATCGCGCAGCAGGATGATCCGCCCGTAAGGCGAGCCGCTGTAGAACAGCTCGGGGCACAGCTCGATCTTCTTCGACCACGTCCGACCGTGATCGGTCGACAGGACGTAGTACATCGCGTACTTGCCGCAGCTCGTGTCCCACTTGCCCTGCGCGTTGTACGTTCGCGCCTCGGCGTAGGCCATGACGACGGTTCCGTCTTTCGTGACGCCGAGACCCGGGTTGCGGTCGTCCCATTTGCTGTCGACGATGACCGCCGGAGCAGACCACGTCCTGCCGCCGTCCTCCGAGTGGATCCAGTCGAGACGGCCCTTGATGCCGATATGCCCATCGCCGTTGCGGATCACCGCGCCGAGCGATCCATTCTTCAGTTTGACGAGCACGGGGAAGTAGCCGGCGCCCTTGACGATCGGCACGTCCTTGACGCCCTTTATGCGCGCGACGCCGCTCTCGTCCTTCGGATTCCGCTCTGCGACGGCTGCGGCGCCAAGCCCCGTAGCCACGACCGCAACGGCACCCCATAGGGAAGCTCTGCGCATTGGTCTTCTCCCACTTGGCGTCACGACGCCACCCCACGTCTGGTGCGTACCATACCGGACGGGCGTCCGCCAGGCCACGACCGCGATGCGCAACATTGCTTGTGCGAGTGGCTTGGCCCGGCTTGTCGGCAGCCATGATACCAGATCCGCTGACCGAGTCGTCTTTTCGTTGCCTGAGACCCCTCCTCCGATACGGCGGCGTCATTGGTTGTAGCGATCGCCCGGTCGGTGGTAGCATATGCGCCTTGGCGCGGGCGGCACCCGCGCCGCTGGTGGATAGACACGAGGTACCTGTAGCAGGGGCCAAGTTCAGAAAGGGTTGGATTACGATGACTGGGAATCTTTCGCGTAGGGACTTCTTGGGAACCTCTTCGGTGGGTGGCGCAGCGCTGGCGTTGGGACTGTCATCTCAGGCCGCGATCGGCAAGGAAGACGAGGTCGTCCTGGGCTTCATCGGCACGGGCGGGCGGGGGCGTTTCCTGCTCAAGCAGGCGGTCAAGCTGCCCGGCATGCGCTTCGGGGCGATCTGCGACCTGAAGAAGGATGCGTTGGACAAGGCGATGGAGATCCTGCAGGAACAGCGCGGCAAGCCGAAAACGTACACCGATTTCCGCAAGATGATCGAGACCGAGAAGCTGGACGGCATCATGATCGCCACCGAGGTGGGCAACCACGCCAAGGTCGCCGCGCCGGTGCTCGAGGCGGGTTACCACATCTTCTGCGAAAAGCCCGTCGACGCCGACGTCGAGCGCGTGGACAAGTTCGTCAAGGCCGCCCGCGCCGCCAAGGGCATCACCCAAATCGGATTCCAGCGGCGGTACAAGCCCGGCTACGTCGAAGCCATCCAGAAGGTCCACGCCGGTCTGGTCGGCGACGTCCGCTATCTCCAGGGCCACTGGCAGTGGCCGCGGCTGCCCGGCGGCGGATGGGTCGCCGACGTGAGCATGTCCGGCGGCGAGCTCGTCGAGCAGGCGGGCCATCACATGGACGTGATGACGTGGATCATGAAGGGCCAGCACCCCGAGCGATGCGTGTCGATGGGCGGCATGATGCGACCCAATCCGGGCGACAGCATCTGCGAGGATCACTCCTTCACCACGTTCGAGTTCCCGGGCGGGATCCACTGCCAGTACTCGCACGTGTTCGGCGCGGGCACGCGGCGGTTCATCGGCGAGCTGCTCAGGGTCTACGGCACGAAGGGCGGCGCGGAGATCAACAAGCTCGACTACGGCCGGCCCGGCAAGTGGAAGGCCTACGACCCCCAGGGCAAGGAGAAACCGATCACGGACAAGACGTGCTACCACGTCGACGGCGTGACGGCGCAGATTCTGGCCTTCGCGGCCAGCTGTCGAAAGGGCGTCAAGGAACTGCCGGCCTGCAACATCGAGACCTCGCGAATCGCCACCTTCATGAGCATGATGGGGCGAATGGCGATGTTCAACCCGTCCACCAAGAAGTTCGACGAGCGCGTCATCGAGTGGAAGGACCTGGGCACGACCACCGACCCGTAGGTGATCGCACCGGACAGGACGGGCCCCGCCGTGGCGAGGTATAATGGGGCTGGGCTTGCATGCCGCCCAAGCGCGGATGGTCTGGCTGGAATCGGGCGATCTCCGGGGGACTCTGGAGACGATCATGGCCAAAGAAGACCTGAAGGAGTTCTTCCGCAAGAAGAAGCTGAGGTCTCGTGGGAATGTCAACTGGGCAGCCAAGAAGAGAGCTTGGCTCAAGTCGGTTGACCAACTCTACGAGACAGTTGAGAAGGAGTACTTGGCTGGGCCAATTCGAGAAGGGATAGTATCTGTCTCGAGATCTCCCAAGACCATTGTCGAGGACATGATTGGCAAGTACGAGATCCCCGAGCTTGTGATCAAGGTCGGAACCGAAGAGGCGGTGTTCTCACCGAAGGGGCGGAACGTTGTGGGCGCATCGGGAAGGATCGACTTGAAGGGGGACATGGGAGAAAAGACGCTCGTTCTGCAGCCGGGAAACCGCTGGGGAATCGTTGCGACCCGGACGCCAACGCTGAGGGTGGTACCGCTTGACGAGAAATCGCTTCTTGACGCGCTGAAGGACATCATGAGGCCATGAGACGCGTCTCGTTCTCCGGCGATCAAAAGACGATCCAGGACGTATGGGAATGGTACGAATGCCTGCGCAAGCTATCCACCGGCAAGAAGGCCAAGCTACTGTCAGACATCGAGCACAACAGGCCGGCCACCGATCCCACATTCGTCGGCATGACGCCGGAAGAAGTTGATGAGTTCTTCAGGGAACTCGACTACGTGACGATGCTCGACCTGTTGGCCGCTGGCGAAGCCGCCATCAGAATCGATTTCCTGAACCGCGTCTACAACCGCGGAAAGGACAGTGTTTCGAAGCGATTCCGCGAGATCTACCAAGCGAAGGGAAGCCAAGCTGCACTCGATGAGGACATCCTAGAGACCTGGAAGGAGCTCAAACCAGGCACAAAGCAGAAGGTCGGTGGTTTCAATGGTGCGTTGAATCTCCGGCACTGGCTGGCCCACGGACGCTATTGGACCCCGAGGCTCGGTAGGGACTACTCTCCTGGCGACATCTACGACATTGCGTACGATCTGCTGGTCGCCATTGGCCTGCTCCCCAAGTCCTGATCCAGTCATGCGGGATGTCGCTCTTCTCCCGGTGCAGGATGGGCAACCGAGGGCGCAAGGAACCGGCAAGGAACGCTGCGAGCGGTGCAGACCGCACAGATCGCCGCCCCCTGCCTATGGTGTTGCGCAGGCAAACCAGGCTGCCACGCAGATGGCGCGAGGCAACCTCCAGGGCTTTGGAGATGCCACCATGAGGGTGCACTCTGCCTTTGTGATTGTCTTGCTTGGACTAGCGTGCTGCGTGAGGGCTGACGACCCGACGTCGTTGGAGATCGACGGCGTCGGATACGGCGCCAAGCCCGACGCGCGCGGTCCGCTGGGGGGCGGTGCGGGCTACGCAAGCATCGTCACCAAGGGCGACTACACGGCAAAGAACCTGGACGCCTTGCTCGACGCTTTGTCCAAGGCGAAGGCCAAGCAGGTCGTGTTCATCCCGGGCGACGTCGAGATCGATCTGACGGCCCGCATCTACATCGAGCAGGTTGTGCTGGACGTTCGAGAGGGCGTCACGCTCGCCAGTGACCGGGGACATCACGGGTCGAAGGGGGCCCTGCTCACCAGTGACGCCCTCAAGACGCCGGTCATCATTCGCGCCAAGGGGCCGAACGTCCGCGTCACCGGTCTGCGGATCCGCGGCCCCAATCTAAAGCGGTATCTCGAGCATCACCGCCGGTCGTTCGGCCCTGGCGGCGACGGGCACGCGTACTACTACAAGTTCCCCACCCAGGACGGGATTCAGACCGTGCATGACCGTCTCGAGGTGGACAACTGCGACATCAGCGGCTTCGGCCACGCCGCGATCTGCCTGAGGACAGGCAAAGGACATCACATCCACCATAACGTCATCCACCACTGTCAGTACAACGGCCTGGGGTACGGCATCTCCCACAACACGGCGTCGTCGTTGGTCGAGTACAACCTGTTCGACTGGAACCGCCACTCCATCGCGGGCACGGGCCGTCCCGGATGCACGTACGTGGCGAGGCATAACGTGGAGCTGGGCACGTCGCTCAGCCACTGTTTCGACATGCACGGCGGGCGCGACCGGAAGGACGGAACGGACATCGCGGGAACGTCCATCGAAATCCACAACAACACCTTCCGCGCCCCGCAAACGCCCGTGGTGATCCGCGGCGTCCCGCAGGACAAGTGCGACGTGCATCACAATTGGTTCGTCAAGCAGGCCAAGCCAAGCGAAGCCGTGGGGGCATCAGCCAAGACGAAAGTCTTCGACAACGCCTACGGTCCGAAACCGACGGCAGCTAGGTAGTGAAGGCAGATCACGGACGGTCGGGCTTGCCCGGGCCGGCAGGGTTGGCCTGTCTGGACGACTTGGCCTGGCGAGCTTCCGACCAGAATGCATAGAGGCGAGCGTTTCGCAGGTAGAAGCGCAGCCGTATCGTCTGCCCTCTCAACGAATCACATCCAACCCGACGCTTCCAGCGGATCGGCAGCCGTACACCATCAGCCGAGACGGCCAGGCAATCCTCCCTCGTCATGCCCTTCACCGGCTTGCACTCGGCGTCCAGGACCTCGGTCCGAAGCTCTCCTTCGTCCGCGTCGGCATTCACCCACAGCGCCGAACCGCGCCAAACCAGCGGCTTCGTCAGAATGACCCCTTCACGGTCGCCCGCGTCGAGCGATGCGAATCCATCCACGCGAAGCATGGCCAGGCAGATGGCCCCGGTGTCGAAACTGAGATGGCGGTCGTCCGTCGCGTAGCGATACTTGAGCCCCGAGTAGTAGAACCACAGCTCGTCACCTCGACGGATGGGCCGCGAGGACGGCTCGATCTGGGCGGTGTCGTAGGCACCGTCGCTGATGGGTGAAAGCGGTATGAAACCCTCCACGCCGGAGACGCGCCGCCAGTTGACAAGATCGCGGCTGACGGCCAGTCCCATCTCGGAGAAGCCGTCGCCGGCGGGCGCCTTGCCGCTGTGCCCGCACATGCGGAAGTAGGTTGGCAGTCCGATGTAGATCCCCTCGTAGGGAAAGACGGCCATGTTGTAGACCTGGGCATTCCACTGATTCGGGTCGTTGACAAGAGGCTTGCGTCGGGTGGGATCCGCCAGGTGGCGCTTCAGCCACTGTCTTGCGAGTTCTTGATCGTGCGGGTCGGCCTGGTAGATCAGCTTCGGCGCGGACCAACGGACGAAGTCCTTGCTGGTCGATAGTGCGACCGCCCTACGACCGTTCGCGTCCTTTGTACGAAGCGCGAAGACGAATTGCCCGCCAAGCTCATCGTATGTGAGGTGGTGCTCCTCTCCGGACGGGATCTGTTTCTCCGAGAGAAACGTCCATGCGTATCCGTCAGGCGACGCCGCCGGGCGCGGGCTGCGCTCGCCGATCAGTGCCTTCCAACGACGCCGGGGATCGGAGTCCCGTGCGTCGTAGAGTCGGTGATAGAGGAAGACCTGTTTCGCCTTCGGGTCGAACGGCCACAGAAGGTTGTTCTGCTTCGACCCCTTGACGGCATGCCGACCGACGACGGGCTTGGTCCATGTCAGACCATCCGCAGAAACGGCCAGACACGTAGACAGGTTGTTCCCCCAATAGAGCAGTTCCCACCGCCTGGCTTCTGGATTCCACACGGGCGCGTCACGGGTCTGGATGTAGCGGCTCTCCCACGGGTGATTGGGGTCGGCCTTGATGATCGGGTTGCCGGTGTACTTGCGAGGCTGGTTGAGGGTCCTGCGAACCCGCTTGAGGCGATCAATCACCCCACCGTCGAGGAAGAGCTGCTTTGTCCCGGGCTGCAATATGACCCGCTCGGCGGCAACGCCCGCCTGAGCCGCCCCCACCAGACAGACTGCCGCCGCCCAGATAATGACCCGGTGCACGTGGGGGGAAGGCAACATGGCTCGGCATGATCCTCCAATCTCAGAACTGAGAGGCGAGGACTTCGCGACGACCCTCGACATGACCCCGACCCACGGGCGCTTGGAGATTGCCGAAGACGACACGCCCGTCGGATCAGTCATCCAGCTGACCGGGATAGTCGGGCACCTCGGTATCGGGCACCTTGCCCAGCTTGCCGAGAAGCTCGTAGATGTTGACGACCGCCTGGTTGACCATCCGCTCGCCGGCGCCGACTTCGACGAAGGTCTGATACCCCGCGCCGTATCCGCCCTCCGCCGCGGCGCGGATCGTCGGGAAGTAGGCGGCGAAGCCGTCGGCGTATCCAATGAAGAAGGTGTGCGGCACCGGGCTCGCCTTGCGCAGGTCGAGCTGAAACGCGACGAAGAACTCCCCAGGGAAACCGACCCACGCGATACTGTCGTTCAGAACGATCGTCGTGGACTTCACGTTCAAGGCGTTCGCGAAACGCTCGAAGTACTTCAGGAAGGCGGCCTCGCCCATCTGCTTGATGTACTCCCTGTATCGCTTGAAGAGGGCCTCGCGGACCCCCGAGTCCTTGAGCGCCCAACGAGGCTTCAGACGCAGCCGGCTCGTCTTGGCCTTGACGGACGCCTTCTGGACGGGCGCGGGCTTGGCCTTCTTGGCGACGCGGATCACCTCGGCCGCCAGGGCTTGGCCCATCTCGGTCATGTGTTTGACGCCGTCCTTCCTCAGCGGGGTCTTGTCCATGTAGGGGTTGATGTCGCCACACGCGCCCTGGAGGAACATGCACTGTCCGCCGAGCACTTCCTCGACCGCCTTGGCCATCACCCCGACGTAATCGGCCGAGTACTGCATGTTGTCCGGCCCCAAGACGACCGGATGACAGGCATAGTTCACCAGGACGGCCAACACCTTTCCGTCCGCGTCGTCAACGCGGATCACGCCGACGGTCTTGTCCACGGGCTGGGTGGGTTCGCGTTTGGCGTTTCGCCACCGCATCAGCACCCGACCGTCTTCGGTGACGTGCCTGCGGTTGTGGGCCTGGTCGACCTCGCCGTAGCCGACGGCGAGTGTGACGTTGCGCAGATTCGCGCCGGCCTCGAGAACGGCCTTGATCACCTTGTCGACCGCCTCCTGCGACCAGGAGTTCTCTTTCGAAGGCCAATCGCGGATCTCGAGGCTCGGCCCCTGATGCGTGTGGCTGGCCGCGACCAACACCGTCTGGATGCCCACCTTGGCGGCGGCCTTGCGGATGCGGACCAAATGGTCCTCATCGAAGGCCCGGCCCAGATCCAGCGTCACCAGAGCGACGCCGGTCTCTCCGTCGCTGAGCGTCAGGACCTTGGCATAGAGCGGATCGAGCGTGGCCTTCCCCGGTCCGGGCCGGTTGCTGTAACCCCACATCGTCGCGCCCACGGGAGGCGTGATGTCGACCTTCGCGAGCCCCGCCCGAAGCGTCGCCGCCTCCGCGGCTCCTGGATTCAATGTCGTTGCCATGACGACCATCCCCACCGCGCGATGGATCGCGCGCCACGCTTTCGTCTCGATCATGTTCGCGCCCTCCGGGAGAGGCCCGCACCTGCCACACTTACCCATGAGCTTATCGCCGTGCCGATCCTACCGCAAACCACCCAAGCGCCAGCGTTCAGGCGAAGCAGACGACCGGCCATGTTGGTCTAGGAAACGACCTGAAGAACCGCACCAGCCGACTGCCCTCCGGCGGCGCAGATCCCAAGGAGTGCCGTGGACGCACCGGTGAGTTTCAACTCGTTGGCCATCGTGATCACCATCCGCGCACCGGTCGCGGCAAACGGATGTCCCAACGCGATGGACCCCCCGTGAACGTTGATGTCTTCGGGCCGAAGCTCGCCCGTCGCCGCGTCCAAACCCAGCCGCTCGCGGGCGAACTCGGCGCTGCGGAGCCCCTTCAAGACACTGAGCACTTGCGCTGCGAAGGCCTCATGAATGTCCACCAAATCGACGTCCCCCAACGCCATCCCCGCACGTCGCAACGCCTTGGGCATGGAGATGGCGGGTCCGATCAGCAATTGGTCCGCGGGGTCGACCGCATCGTAGGACCAGCCTCGAAACGCAACCTTGGGCGAAAGCCCCAGCGCACGGGCCTTCTCCTCGTTCATGAGCAGCACGGCCGCCGCCCCGTCGGTCAGGGCGCTGGAGTTGCCGGCGGTCAGCGTCCCATTCTCTGCGAAGGCCGGGCGAAGCTTCGCCAGCTTCTCTAGGCTCGTGTCGGCCCGGACGATGTCGCTCGTATCGATCCTCGCGCCCTCGGGTGTGTCCACGGGGACGATCTCGTCGGCAAAGCGCCCGCTGGTGATCGCCCGGCCGGCGCGCTGGTGGGACTGAAGCGCGAAGGCGTCCTGATCCTCGCGCGAGATGTCGTTGTCGGCGGCCATGCGCTCGGCGGCTTCCCCCATCAGCTCGCCGGTCGTCCGCTCGCGGATGCTGGGGCGCTGCGGGATCAGGTCGCGCCGAACCCTCAGTCGGGCGAGCAGGCGGAAGTAGTCCTTCACCCCGGTCTTCGAGCTCATGACCACCGGAGCGGTCTTGTGCACGAAGCTCTGGGGCATCTTGACCTCTGCGTTGCTGGTCGAGTCGCTGCCGCCGGCGATCACGACGTCGGCCTCGCCTCGCTCGATGGCCCCAACGGCCTGCGTGATCGCTACGAGCCCTGACGTGCATGCCCGGGTGACCGTCGTGGCCTCGACGCTGGGGGACAATCCCAGATCCAGGACGATCTCGCGCCCGATGTTGACGGCGGTGCTCGGGAAGATCACGCCCCCCCAGACCACACTGTCGATCTCCTCCCGCGGCACACCCGTTCGTTCCAGCAGGCCGCGAACCGCCGCCACGCCCAAGTCGATCGTGTCCAGACGCATGAACACGCCGAACGCGCGGACAAACGGCGTGCGAACGCCATCGACCAGGACGGCGCGGTGCTTAGCATGCGTGTCGGAGGCTGTCGGCATCTAAACGCTTCTCCTTGCTCGCTGTGGCTCAGGCCCCGATGAAGCTGCCGCCGCAGACGCGCAGGACCTGTCCGGTCATGCCGGCTGCGCCGGGGCTGGCCAGAAACGTGATGACCTCCGCCACGTCCTCGGGCTGGCCTCCTTGCGAGAGGCAGCACAGGCGGCGGGCGACCAGACGGGTGCCCAGCGGAATCGCCGCGGTCAACGCCGTTTCGATGAAACCGGGGGCGACGGCATTCACGGCAACGCCCCCGTCGGCCAGTTTCGGCGCGAGGGCCTGAACGTAACCGATGGCGCCGGCCTTCGAGGCGGCGTAGTTGGTCTGGCCCACGTTGCCGGCGATGCCCGAGACCGAAGACAGGAACACGATCCGGCCCTCGCGGCGCAGCAGCGGCTCGAGGGCCTCGTTCACGGAAATCGCAGCGATGAGGTTCACGCCAAGCGCCTGATCCCAGAGCTGAGCGTCCATATTGCCCAACGTCCTGTCGCGGGTGATGCCGGCGTTGTGAACGACGACGTCGACCCCGCCAGAATGCTCTTCGAGAAGCTTCGAGATCCTGCCCGGCGCCTCGGCGTCGCTGATGTCGCACGGCAAGAAGGTCCCGCCGATCTCGCCCACCAGCTTCCCGGCGGCTTCCGCTTCTGCCGGTCGGTCCGCGCCGACAACGTGCGCGCCCTCACGAGCCAAGGCCCGAGCCGTAGCAGCGCCGATCCCGCGCGCGACGCCGGTGACCAGAGCGACCTTCCCGTCAAGCGGGCGCACGTAACGACCGTCCGAGTCGCCGCGGACCCGTGTAGAGAGATGAATCGCCTGTCCGGAGATGTAAGCGGAACGCGCCGAGAGCAGAAAACGCAAGACCGGTTCGATCCGATGCTCGGAGCCGCGACCGACGTAGACCGTCTGGGCCGTGGACCCCCGCCGGCCGATCTCGCGTGCGATGCTGCGGACGAACCCGTCCAGGGCCCGCGCCGCGGTCGCCGCCTTAGGCGTGGGCGCTTCGGCAGGCGGGCGAGCCAGAACAACGACCCGACCGCAGACACCGAGGCGCCGAATCCACGAATGGAAGAAGTCATACGCCCGTCGAAGGTCTTGCGGAGCTGCCATCCCGGTGGCGTCAAACACAAGACCGTGGGGGCGCACGTCATCGGCCGGACCGCCCTCAGAGGGCGCAAGGGCAGCCGTGCTGCCCGTCCGGTCTTCAACGCCCCTCGTCTTTGCGCCCGCGGCGGCGAGGGAGCTGTCCAAGACCGAGGCCAATTCCGCGCCGGGACACTCACCGACGACGACGGGCAGCCCTTCCAAGGGGCGCTCCTGCCAGGGCCCGAAGTCACGACGAAGCTCCTGCGGCAACGGAACGGGCAGACGGAGCGTACGGATCACCCGGCGAGCGACCCGACTCCTCCCAAGCTTGACCAGGAAATCACCCATGATCGTTCTCTGTGCACGTCGTGTACTGGCCGGTGAGACAGGCCGTCGCCCCCGGCGATTCGCCCACGAACAGGTCCCCCTGACCGTGGACATAGACGCCCACGTCGGCAGGCAGGACGACGGGACGCACGAAACGGACCTCGATGGCCTGAAGGCATTCCGGTCGGCCTGACCAGAGCGTCCGGTTCAACGTCTCCACGGCCCGCGCCATCGTCGAAAACCCGTGCAGGATGACGCTGGGGAAGCCGGATAGCCGAGCGTAGAGCGAAATCCAGTGGATGGGGTTGAAGTCACCTGTCAGCAAGGCGAACCGCAGCCCGCTACGTTTCGGCAAGTGCCAGCGATCCAGCTCGCGTGCGTCTTCCGGTACGGTGGGTTTCGGTTTGGCCGCCCCGCCTTCCGAGCGACGCAACCGGACGATGGCGTCAACCCGACAGATCAGTGCCTCGGGCGCCGACTCGGTCCCGGTCACCAGACGCTGCTTGACGATGGCTCGCCGTCCGTCGTCGTCCACCTCCTCCAGGCGTGCCTGCAGGAGCAAAGGCTCGTTCGCCGGAAGCTGGCGGCGGACTTCAAGCCGGCACCCGGCGTTGAGCATGCGGCTGACGTCGTAAGGCACGTCCCGCAAGACCCGCGCGAGCAGCGGGAAACCCCACTGTGGGAACATGTGTGGCGGTGTCGCGCCAGCGTACCAGCCTGGGTCCCCGCCCACGTGCCGGATGAAGTCGTCGACGAGCCGACGATACCGGGGAGGCACGGTGGCGTCCAGAACCGGACCGGGGAGCGCCGGAAGCTCGGACCTGACCTTCCGAATCCGGCCACGGACGGATCGCGCCGCGGTCCGCAACAAGGTTGCGATCATCGGCCCCTGACGAAAGAGATGGCGGACTGGCACGCTCATGAGACTCGTGTCCGTGTCGTCGTCATTCGGCGTTCAGGGCTGCGAGCAACCGCTTGCCCGTGCGAGTGATCTCGCTGCGAAGGAACCGGCAGCGCGGTTCGGCCCGCTCCAGATAGCGTTCGAGGACCTCGGCCCGCTCGGGGAAGCGTTCGGCCTGCCGCAGCAACGACTCGCAGACCGCGACATCGCTCAACATCCGCGTCAGCCGCTCCGCGTGCAACAGCGCCAAGGCAAAGTCCTTCTTCGGATCCCACGCCCGGAACGAGGATGCCCATTGACGGATGGGCAACTTGCGCGTCTCGCCGAGCTTCTTGGCCGCCAATCGGACCATCAGGAAGCGCAGCGTGGCGTATAGACCTGCCTGCAGCCTGGCAACGCGCCGATGCAGGCGGGACGGAGAGAAGCGTCTGCGCAGACCGGCGCTCGCGACGGACCGGAGAAACACCCCGGGTCTCTTGAGGACCGCCATCAGATTGTCCCGCATCGCCATCAGCGCCTGGATCTGGCTCGTGCCTTCGTAAATGGGCATCACCACGGCGTCGCGCAGGAGCTTCTCCGCCCCGTACTCGGTCGTGTAGCCGAACCCGCCGTGGATCTGGATGCATCGGCGGGACATCTCGACGGCCTTCTCGGCCGCGAGGTACTTGACCAGAGGAGTGAGATGGCGCGAACGGCGTTGATGGCGCCCGATCTCAGCCTGCCGGGCCCTTCGTTCGGCCTCGTTTTCAGGCGGAAGGACGTCCTGCAGGATCTGCAGCTTCTGGGCCGTTTCCTCGTGGTGGGCACTGTCCACGCAGATCGCCCGTATTCCTTGAATGTCCGTGCGCATCTCGTCGAGGTAGTCGGCGATCATCTCGTGGCGGTCGATCGTCTTGCCCATGCTGGCACGTTCGGCTGCGTAGGCCTTCGCCATCCGCCAGGCAGCTTCGCAAGCGCCCAGCGATTCGAACCCTACGCCCACGCGCGCGCTGTTCATCAATAGAAGCATCTGCTTGAAGCCATCGCCGCGCTTCCCGAGCAGGTGTGCGGGCGTCCGGTCGAAACGGACGGCGACCGTGGCGGAACCGTGATGGCCGAGCTTCTCCTCCAAGGCCTCAAACGTCGCGAGCTGAACCCGCTGCCCCTGCTCGTCGACCGACCACGTCGGCACGAGGAACAGCGAAAGGCCCTTCAAACCAGCAAAGGCGTCGTCCCCGGCGGTCTCCTCAGTCCGAGCGATGACGAACTGATACTTGGCGTGTCCCGAGGTGACGAAGATCTTCTGCCCCGAGACGGCCCAGTTCCCCTCCTCGTCCTGCTCGCCTCGGCAACGGAGCGCGGCCATGTCGCTGCCGGCGCCCGACTCGGTGATGTCCATGCTACCCCAGGCGTCGCCGGCAATGATCTCGGAAATCTCCTCGCCGAAGCGGGTGCGCTTGATGCAGGCGTTCTCCGTGTCGAACTCGGTTGTACCCTCCATGATCGAGAGGATCAGCATGACCAGCGCCATGCCGCCGTGAAAACCGACATGGGCGGAGACCGAGACATCCGCGCGAGCCAAGAGTTCCATCGACAACATGAAGACCAGGAACGGGCAGTTCACGCCCCCCAACTCGCGCGGCAGGCACATGCCGTGCATTTCGAGCTGGCGAATCTCCTCGAAGACATCCTCCAACACCGGGGGGAACTTGACCTCGCCGTTCTCCAGCCGGGGGTGTTCGCGGTCGATCTCGCGGATCCGCGCCCCGATCTTTTCAGCCGAGAACGCGCCGATCATCTCCAGGATGCTGCGATAGAAGTCCAACGCCTCCGAGGCGTTCTCGAAGCCGTCCTTGGCCCTGTACCCGTACTCGGTCAGCTCTACCAGGGATTCCCAGTCGATGCACTTGTCGACGTAGAACTGCAGGTCTTCGTTGTCGTCGTAGTAGCTGGCCATGGCATCTCCTACGGCTTGGTCCCGGGCGGCCTTGGCGCGGTGAACAGCGCGTCTCGACAGATGCGCACCAGCTCGGACACCTTCGGCTCGAGCGAATCGCCCCCGCCGGGATGCACGAGGGCGCCCACGACGTCACCAACGGCCACCGTACCGACCACCATCACCATCACCTGAATGATGTAGGATTCCGGATGGACGTCCCGCTTGATCGTCCCGCTCTCCTGGCCCATGCGGATGTAGTCGGTCAACACCGTGGTCAACGGACTAAGGTGCTCGGTCATCAACCCATGGATCGTTTCAGGCCTGTCGAGCATCTCCCTCAGGGTCAACCGTGCGCGATTGGTGTCCGCCAGGAAGAACTCCACGACGGCCGTCAGGGCGGACGAGAAACGATCGAACCCGCTGATTTCTGAGGTCAGCAGTTTGGGCAGCTCATTGCGCCAGTGAACCAGCAGCGTCTCGATGACTTGCTCGCGTAACACCTCCTTGGACGCGAAGTGATGGAGCAGAGAAGGCTTTCGGATGCCCACCGCATCGGCGACGGCCTGGATCGACGTCCCGTCGAAGCCATTGGCGCCGAACAAGCGGATCGCCTCCTCGATGATCCGCTGCTTCACGTCGTTGGGGCCTGAAGAACTGTCTGATGCCATCCGGGGCCTCTTGTCTTGATCTACCAAAGAGTAGATGATAACCTACCGCGTGGTAGGCAGCCTGTCAACCAGGTTGCGGGCAGTCGCGACATCCTCCGAAGCGAGGAGACCAGGACCGTGGATGTCCCCATTCTCGAGGAGAAAAGCGTCGTCGCCGTGGGTTTCAACCGCCTCAGGGAAACCTGGGACAATGTGCAGCTCATCGCGATGTATCGGGACGGACGCCATACCGGACAATGGGAGCACCACCTGGCGAGGGAGGTGGCCCAAGAGATCCTTCACGTGACGACGGCCTGGCGGATTCTCGGCGTCAGACCTCAGGAGTGCGTGGCCATCATGGCCCGAAACCGCCCGCGATGGCTCACGACCGTCATCAGCTTGCTCGGGCGGAACGCGGCAACCGTCCCCGTCTACCCGACGCTGACGGCAGAGGAGGCCGCCTTCATCCTCCGCGACGCGAACGCCCGGTACGTCATGGTCGACACGATGGAGCAGGCCCGCAAGATCCTGTCCGTTTTCGACGGATTGGCCGGACTCCAGAAGATCTTCGTGATGGACCCGATCACAGATCGCACCGACGCACGCGTCGGCGCCTATGACGACCTGATCGACATGGCCCGAGGGCACGTCGACATCCATGCCTTCTGCGAAGAGGCCCGCGAGATCGCCGGACAGGACGTTGCGGCCATCATCTATACCTCGGGCACCACGGGACGTCCCAAAGGCGCGGTCCTCACCAACACCAACCTTTTGAGCCAGCGCATCGCGCTGACCCCTTTCGGCTTTACCACCGATGACGTCTTTCTAAACCACCTACCCTTCAGCCATTCCTTCGGCCTGACGGCGGACCTGTTCGGCAGCATTGCGGCGCGGGCGAAGCTGGCGATCTCGAACGGGATGGCGCCGCAAGACATCCGCCACGCGCTCACGACCATACGCCCGACCGTGCTCATGAGCGTGCCCAGGCTGTTCGAGAAGATTTACGTTCAAGTCCAGCAGGTCGTCTCCCAGAAATCCCCGACGGCCCAGGCGCTCTTCAACGCCGCCCTGGACGTGGGAAGACGCGTGTTCGACCTGAAGAGCGAGGGCAAGCGCATCCCGACGACGCTCGCGCTCAAGTACCTGGCCGCACGCAGGATCACGACGAAGGTGCGCGAGCAGGCGGGCCTGGACCGCGTCAGAGTCGCTTACGCCGGCGGTGCCCCGACCAGTTGCGAGCTGTGCTATTTCTTCCAGAGCCTGGGCATCGACATCTACCAGGGCTACGGGCTGACCGAGACGAGCCCCATCGCAAACGTCAACCTGCCCGGCAAGAACAAGCTGGGGACCGTGGGGCCGCCGATTCCCGGTGTCGAGGAAAGGATCGCCGAGGACGGCGAACTGCTGATACGCGGCGACAACGTGATGAAGGGGTACCACAATCGCCCTGACGAGACGGCAGAAGCAATCGACGACGAGGGATGGTTCCACTCGGGTGACATCGGCGCCATCGACGAGGACGGTTACCTCAGGATCGTCGACAGGAAGAAGGAACTCATCATCACCTCAGGCGGCAAGAACGTCGCGCCCCTGACGATCGAAACGGCCTTCAACACCGAGGTCTACATCGAGCGCGTCGTCGTCGTCGGCGATGGGCGCAAGCACCTGGCTGCACTGATCTGCCCGAACTTCAAGATGCTCTACGGCTGGGCGCGTGCGAAGGGGATTCAGTGGGACTCGGATGCAGACCTTGCGGCACATCCTGACGTCATCCAACTCCTCGAGGAACGGGTGCAAGAGGTCAACAAGGCCTTCGCGCGCTTCGAGCAGATCAAGAAGATCACCGTGATGGACCACGAGTTCTCCGAAGAAACCGGCGAACTGACCCCCACCGCGAAGGTCAAGCGGCGCAACGTGGACGCGATGTATGCCCAGACCATCGAATCCATGTATGACGGGTGACGACACGGTCACGGTTGCGACCAGCGAGCGACGTCGCTACAGCACGCTCTTCCAGAAGGAATCTGCGAACTCGCGCGTCCAGCGCGCCTCGTCGGCAGGGACGGCGGGGATGCGAACGCTCATCTCGGGATTGCGAAGGCACTCGGTGATGTAATCGCCGGTCTCGCGGATGATCCGCAATCGGACCGTGCGCCAATCGATCAGCGTTCGGCGAAAGAGCTTCATGACGAAGTCGCCTGCGGCCGCAGCTAGCCCTCGGCGGCCTCCTCTCGAGCGCGATGGACCCGATGGCCAGTCCAGATGCCCAGGATCGCCGCTGCCGGCCCCACCGACAGGTAGTGGACCGGGAGACCACGGACCAACGCATTCGGCGCGATGATGCCGATCTCGCTGAGGCGCCCGAGCTGGCCACTCAGCTCAGGCCGCCCAGCCGCCAGCAGATGCCCCGCAAGGGCCACCACCGGCACGGCCAAACACGCCCATACCGCAAGTGCAGGCCGGCAGAACTGGCTGGCCACCAACGTTCCCAACCAGAAGCCTGCGCCGATGGCGAAGCACACCTGTCCGGGATGGACCGGACCGTCCGGTCGGCCCGCCACCATGCGGATCGCCACCATGGCCACCACGGTCGCGATCACCAGCGTGAGCAGGCCGTGACGGATCTCGCGTCTCCATTCGGCCTCGACGCCGCTCCGCCTGGCCGCTCGACCCAGCCAGCGAATCAGGAGCCCGCCGCGGTCCGGCGTGGCGGGCTCATCCCGCCTTGATCCCGCAGGACCGGCCAGGTCGGCCCACGCCTCGGCAACGGCGCCGGCCACGAAGCTCACGACCGGGACGATCGTCCACAGCAGCACGTCGAGCGCCAACCAGCCGAACACGCTGCCCCGTTCACCAGCCGACGCAGCCTCATACTGAAGCAACCCGGTCAGGTCCGCCCCCCGGAGTCCCACGCCCGCCAGACCTACGCCGACGGCAAAGACGCCGAAATCGGACAACCTGCCCCGCATGGCCAAGGTAGCTGCGCAAGACCCCACCCCCGCGAACACCACCAGCGTCGCGACGGCCACCCACGGGCTGGGATGGCCGACGACGGTCACCGCGCCCTGCGGGTCAGCCGGACGTAGGAGACGCCAGCCGAGTGTGATCGCAACCGCCAACAGCACGCAACAGATCAGGAAAACACGCGTCTTCTCGCCGAACCGCATCGGCGGAAACAGCTCGCCTGCAGCCACCTCCGGGGTCGGTCTGCCCTTCGAGGCCGTTGCACTCACAACAGGCCCCCTTCCTTCAGGATCACGCCGAGCCGCTCGCGGTTGGCCGGCGCCATCGGACACAGCGGTAGGCGGAACTCCTCGGCGATCATGCCCTTCATCGCCATGGCGGTCTTAATCGGAATCGGATTGGTTTCCAGCGACAGCAGGTTCTTGCCCAGCGCGAACAGCTTGCGATGGTGCTCGGCCGCGGCGGCGAAATCGCCGGACAGTGCGGCGTCGGTCAGCGCCTTCATCTCGCGTGGCAGGACGTTGGCGATCACACTGATGACACCCACTCCGCCGATGGCCATCAGCGGCAGCGTCATCGAGTCGTCGCCGGAGATCAGCCCGATATCGCACAGCGTGCTCAACTCGCTTGCGTCATCGAGACGCCCGGTGGCGTGCTTGACAGCCACGATCTTCGGGAACGCCTTGTGCAGCCGCGCGATGGTGGCCGGGGCGATCTCGACGCCGCACCGGCTCGGGATGTTGTACAGGACGATGGGCAGCTCGACCTCCTCCGCCACGCGAGCGGTGTGCTGATACAACCCCTCTTGCGTGGGCTTGTTGTAGTAGGGCGAGACCATCAAGGCGGCGTCCGCGCCGGCATGCTGAGCGTGGAGGGTGAGTCGCAGGGCCTCGGTCGTGCTGTTGCTGCCCGTGCCGGCGATGACGGGCGTCCGACCGTCGGACCGCTTGACCACGGCCTCGATCACGCGGTCGTGCTCCTCATGGCTCAGCGTCGGCGACTCGCCCGTCGTCCCACAGGGGACCAGCCCGTCCGTACCGGCTTCCAGGTGGAAGTCCACCAGCCGGTTCAGAGCGTCCCAATCGACGTGCCCGCCCTTGAACGGTGTGACCAGGGCCACCATCGTTCCGCGGAAGGTCATGATGTCTCCTCCGGCGCGTGCAGAACCAGGAGATCCTTCATCTCGGCGACGGCCTCGCGGACGCCAACGAAGATTGCTCGTGAGATGATGGAATGGCCGATATTGAACTCGCCGAAGCCCGGCACGGACGCGACGGGCCCGACGTTGCGATACGTCAGACCGTGCCCGCCGTGGACGGCCAATCCGCACGCCGCCCCGGTGGCGATGCCTCGCTCGAGACGACGAAGCTCGCGCTGAATCGCCCGCGGCCCACGCGCATGGGCGTAGCCGCCCGTCCACAACTCGACGGCGTCGAAGCCACAGTCCGCCGACGTTTCGATCTGCTCGGCGATCGGCTCGATGAAAGCGCTGCAGATCGCGCCAGCGCTCTTCAAGCGCTTGACCACCTCCTTAACACGACGGCGAAACCTCACGACGTCCAAACCGCCTTCGGTCGTCACCTCTTCGCGGCGCTCCGGCACGAGTGTGGCCTGCTCGGGCTTGAGTCGACAGGCGAACCGAACGATGCTCGGGGCGATGGCCATCTCCATGTTGAGCTTGACGGCCACGGTCTCGCGAAGCACCTCGGCGTCGCGGTCCTGGATGTGACGCCGGTCCTCGCGAAGGTGGAACGTAATGCCGTCCGCTCCGCCGAGTTCGGCCTCGGCAGCGGCCCAGACCGGGTCCGGCTCGTTGGTCTTGCGAGCCTGCCGCACGGTCGCGACGTGATCAATGTTGACGCCCAACTCTACCATCGCACACTCCCATGACGAACGGATCGACCGAGAACAAGATTATAGCGGGCCGATCCGCCCATGTCGCCCCAGTCGTCGGTGGACAGGCGCCAGTTCGCGCGCACCCACCGCGTGGCAATGCGTTTTCTAGGTTGCGGGCACATCGGATTTGACCGTGTCGGGACCAAATCGTACTGTCTGATTGTCCGGCCCACGGCAGTGTGGGCCGCGTTCCGACGAGCCCTTTGGGGGGGCATGTCACGGGCGGCTGGCCACGGCCGGCGACGAGAGTCATCTACTACTCGTGTATCGCTCGCCCTCGGCGGGCGGTGATCCGTGCTTCCGGCGGGGGAAACATCTGTTGTTGTGATGCCGGCAGGCCTGGGCCAACGCACCGGGCCTGCCGGCGTTCTTTATGGGTCGCGCGGGCCCACCTCCCGCCCTTTCTGTCGCTAGCCGGCCAGGGGGGGCGCAAGCGTCCTGCTTGACAGACAAGCCGACGATCTCTATCCTCGCGCTATTGGCGGGTCAAGTGAGAAGCCGCACGGCGTCTCGAGAGTCCCCGCCAAACCCCGGGGCGTGGCGCAGCCTGGATAGCGCGCTTGACTGGGGGTCAAGAGGTCGCTGGTTCGAATCCAGTCGCCCCGATAGGATGTAAAACACGCCGAACGCTTGATCTAGCGTACCGACCTGTGTCGGGTCGCGCGGCTCGAAGGGCTTAGCAAATCCGGTAGTCTACCGGATTTGATCCCTGGAGGTCGCACGATCAGCAAGAACCGACGTACCCGAGGGCCAACGAGAAACCTTCCTTCGTACCGAAGACACAAGGCATCCGGACAAGCGGTCGTCACTCTGAACGGGGTCGATTTCTATCTGGGCGCCTACGGCACGAAGGCCAGCAGGCAGGAGTACGATCGGCTGACATCTGAATGGTTGGCCAACGGGCGACAGCTACCAGCGGATCGCTTGCCCGGAGGCCCCGCCGATCTGACTGTCAATGAGTTGATCCTCGCGTACCTCCAACACGCCAAGACCTACTACCGCAAGAACAATCGGCCAACCGGCGAGATGGATGCACTCAAGGCCGCGCTCCAGGTTCTGCGGCAGTCGTATGGCGACGTGGTGTGCTCGGCCTTCGGCCCGTTGAAACTGAAGGCCGTCCGCGAACGCATGACCACAGACAAAGGCTGGTGCCGGAACAACGTCAACCGCTCGGTCGGTCGTATCCGGCGGATGTTCAAGTGGGGTGTCGCCAATCAGATGATCCCGCCTTCGGTCTATCAGGCGCTAGCAGCCGTTGACGGCCTTCGTCGTGGCCGATCTGAGGCGCGTGAGACCGAGCCGATCACGCCCGTCCCCGACGGTGTGGTCCAGGCCGTTCTGCCCCACGTCGCTCCCGAGGTTCGGGCCATGATCGAGCTACAGGAACTTTGCGGCTGCCGGCCGTCAGAAGTCGTGGCCATGCGGGGTTGCGACTTGACGACCGACGGCGACTTGTGGGAGTACCGACCGGCGGAGCACAAGACGCAACACCACGGACGCGATCGCGTGATCATGTTGGGCCCACGCGCACAGGCCATCATCAAGCCCTACTTGCGGACCGACACCGAGGCGTTCCTGTTCTCGCCGGCCGTGGCTGAAGATCGCCGAAACGCCGAGCGTCGGGCCAAGCGCAAGTCGCCAATGACCCCGAGCCAAGCCAAGCGTCGACGGAAGCGCAAGCCGAAGCGCATACCCCAGAGCCGCTACACGGTGGATTCCTACCGGCGAGCCATTCACCGTGGCTGTGATCGGGCTTGGTCCGCACCGAAGGGACTGAAGCCCGCGGAGGTGGCGGCCTGGCATCAAGAGCACCGATGGTCGCCGAACCGGCTACGTCACAGCCGGGCAACAAAGATCAGGCGGCAGTACGGTATCGAAGCGGCGCGCGTGGTACTCGGTCACGCATCGGCCATCACGACGGAGATCTACGCCGAGGCCGACCTGGGGGCGGCCAGGCGCATTGCAGCGGAGGTCGGATAACGAGGTACAGGCGTAGGATAATCGAAGGACCCGGTGTCCGCGACGGCGGACGTATCTGGCTCGGAGTGTTCGTGACGCAATCCCCACGAGCGCGTCGGGCCGATCCGGGCAAGGGGGTGCACCATACCACATCTAAATAGAGTTGCGCCCGTTGGGGCCACGCATAAAATAGGCGCTCCTATAAAATTATAACAATGACCCGCTTCGGCGGGTCGGCAAGGAGGGTGCATAGGCATTCATGGAACTAACATCTCAGTGCCAAGGGCCTGAGGGGGAGATTACGGTCCGTTCCTGAGCAGTTCCTCAACCAACTTAGATACCGACACGGTGGCAAACCCCGAGGCCAAGTCGGCCATGGCATAGGGGATGACAAGGTGGTTGCGGTGGATCATCGATCCGCAGCAGTAGACGACGTTCGGCACGTAGCCCTCCCGTTCCTCGGCCGTAGGAACCAAGAGCGGCTGCCTGAGCCGGCCAAGGACCTTGGCCGGATCGGATAGGTCGAGCAGCATGGCGCCGATGCAGTATTGGCGCACCGGGCCGACGCCGTGCGTCAACAGGATCCAGCCCTTGTCGGTCTCGAGCGGGGAGCCACAATTGCCCAGCTGGACCAACTCCCACGGTTCCCTGGGCAGCTGGAGTCGCCTCGCCTCGTTCCATGTATGGAGTCTGTCCGAACTCAGTAGCCACAGGTTCTCTCCGTCATGACGGGAGACCATCAGGTACCTGCCGTTGACCTTTCTCGGAAACAGCGCCAAGCCCTTGTTCTTGATGTGGCGGCCGCCGAGGGTGCGTACGCGGAAGGTCACAAAGTCCGACGTCTCGAGCAGCATCGGGAAGAAGCGCTGCGCACCGGAGGCCGTGTAGGTGCCGTAGTACGTGACCTGGCCGTCAGCACCGACAAATCGGGTTAGGCGCAGGTCCTCCATGCCGCGGCGTTCGCTTTCGGTGGCCGGGAAGATGACGATCTCACTCGGGAGACAGTCTTCCGGGAACTTGACGTCGTAGTTCGCCTCCGCCAGCCAGCGGATCGACCTTGCCGCACGCCCGAACGCCGGCGATCTGGGCAGGCCCTTGCTGATATCTCTCAGCTCATCGCAAAGCGTCTTGGCGGTGAAGCGATCCGGCAGTCGCTCCAGTACCTGAACTGCGGGATCATGCAATAGGCCCCTCTCCCGAAGCCTCTGCTCGAACCAAACCCGCTCGAGTATCCTGTTTGCCATTGGCCTGGCACGATAGGCGTACCTGGGTGGCGGATCGAACGTGATGTCGCCTTCGGTACTGATAACCCCGCGGCGAAAGACGATCGAGGAGACGTGGCCTTCGCCGGTCGCCCGCAGGCTGAGCAGGAATCTGACCGAGCCGGCAGGCAGGTGGGTTTGATCCGGATGCACGACCATCGACGGGTTGAACAGGGCGGCCGACTCAATCGAGTACTCGAGCGTGAAGTATGCGCCGGTCAGCAGCTGCCTATCCCTTGAGATCTCCGCCGCTGGCTCAAGATAGGGGCTGACCCTTGCGAAGTTCTCGAGAAAGGCCGCCTCCAGATCCCGGTGCCGATGCGAAAACGTGCGCCGGATCTCAGCCAGCAGCTCCGCGAGTTGTTCTTCCGGCACCCGCAAAACTCGTCGAAGGATGGACCGAATCCGTCGGGGGCTCTTGAAATCGAGGTACCGTGGGATCACGCGCTTGTCATCTGAGACGAGCCTTTCGGGGCGACGGATCACTTCGACAGGTGCGGTTTGCATGCGAGGCGGCCCTCACGAGGTCGACTCACCAGTAGATATATCGCTCGAATAGACTGCGGTCCGGCTCGGGCAAGTCGGCAACGTCTGGGATGAGGTAACGGTTCTCGTCAACGTCCAGAAGCATCTTCCCTCGCTCACCGTAGTCCTGCGCGGAATCCTGTGTATAGCGCAGAACGAACTCCATCCCACGTAGGTCGGTTTGGACGGAGAATGCCAGGAAGTTCTGGAACTGACGGATGGACTCGATCCGCTCGATCGTGTGAACGAAGTATCTGCGCAGCAGCGCTTCTGCGATGAGCTGGTGCGATTCCCCAGGCCACTCGTCGAGGTCCCGGATCAGGCCGACTTCCTGCTCCCGGTCTTCAGAATCGATGTACCTCAGGCTGATAAACCGGCTGGGATGCCTCACAGGCATACACCGGATGGGGAACACGCCGTGGTAGATGCGTTCATTCATCACGGTCACGTGCAGGGCCCCGAGGTTGCCAAGGTGGACGTTGGCGATGGCCGGTGTAAGCCATCGCGGGCGGTGACTGCCAACTGGTGACAGGCCCGTGGTCGAGTCGATTTCGTCGTTGGGGGCCACTTCCTGTGCCGCTGTGGCGCGTTCCACGGCGGCAAGCCCATCCACACTGGCGGACGCGCTGGATGCCGACTGCAGTCTCACGAACTTGGCGTACTTGCCCTTCATGGATAGTAGCTCGGCGTGAGTGCCTTGTTCAGCGATCTGGCCATCCTCGACGACGATGATCCTGTCGCAATGTCGGAGCGTGGACAGGCGGTGGGCGATGATGATGCTGGTCCGGCCTTGGATGAGTTCCTCCAGGGCCCGCTGAATGGCCATCTCTGACTCGCTGTCGACGCTGCTGGTCGCCTCGTCGAGGATCAGCACCTTCGGGTCGCAGAGCAAGGCACGGGCAATGCTCAGTCGCTGGCGCTCCCCTCCTGAAAGCCCCGCACCGCGCTCGCCCACCCAGGTGTCGTAGGCGTGATACTGCCTGAGGATGAAGTCGTGGGCGTTCGCGGCGCGACAGGCGGCGATGGCCTGCTCCTCGGTGGCATCGTGGCGACCGTAGACCAGGTTCGCCCAGACGGTCCCACGGAATAGAAACGGTTCCTGCAACACGACACCTATCTGCCGGCGCAGGTCGTTCAGTGCGATCTTTCGAACGTCGACCCCGTCGATCAGGATCCGCCCTTCGTCCACGTCGTAGAAGCGGGAGATCAGGTTGACGATGGTGGTCTTGCCTGACCCGCTCCGGCCCACGACGCCGAGGCTCTGGCCAGGCTCTATCATGAGCTTCAGGTTCTTGAGCACGGGGATCTGCCGGCTGTAGCCGAACGTGACGTTGTGGAATTGGATCCCGCCTTGCATGTCCGGCAAGGACACGGCCTCCTCGCTTTCGGCCACGGCGGCGGGAGTGTCCAGCACCTCGAAGATGCGGTGGATCTGCGTGCTGAACTGGGTTATCCAGTTCGTCAGGTTCGTGAGGCCGGCCAGAGGACCATAGAACATCGCCAGGTAGCCAAAGAACGCCATGAGCGTGCCGAGACTCAGGCCCTGGTTAAGGACCCAGCCCCCGCCGATGTACCAGACGAGCCACCCACCGACCTGGAAGAGCACGCCCATCAGGGGCGTGAAGGTCGCCGCTGAGACGTCCACCCGCCTTCGAGCGTCGCGGAGCGAACTGCTAAACGTCTCGAATCGATCCAGTTCGCGGCGCTCCTGTGCAAAGGCCTTCACGACTCGAATCCCTGACAAGATGCCGCTCAGCATGCCGGCCTGTTTGCTGGAGCGGTCGTAGAACCGGTTGTAGTGCGGCCGGACCGAGCGATAGAAGAGCAATGAGCCGAGGAAGACGAACGGGGCAGGGATCAACGTCCAGATGGCCAACGAGGGAGCCAGGCTGAACATCAAGATGGCCGAGAACACGACCATCAGGATCTGCATGACGAACCCGGCCGTCAGATGGCTCATGAAGCTCTGGACGGCCTCGGTGTCGTAGGCGACGCGGCCGACGAGCGAACCGACCTGTTGTTTATCGTAGAAGCTCAGGTCCAGCCGCTCGAGGTGGGCCACGAGCCGCCCACGGATATCGTACGTAATGACCGTACCCACGCGGCTCGCAACCCGGCCGTTAAACAGACTCACCGTCGCCCGCAGGATTTGAACCACCGCGAGGGCACCGACCACGATCACCAGCGCTCGCAGGTGCCCGGAGAGGATAGGTTCGTCACCGGCCGCCGGCTCCAGGGCCTCGATTTTCAGCACGTTGTCCACGAGGTGCCTGGTGAGCAACGGCCCGACCATATCCAGGGAGATGCCGATCAGCAGCAGGACCATCATCACCGTCGCCAGTGGCCAGTACGGCTTCATCAGACGCAGCACCCGGATAACGGCGGCGCCGCGGTCGATGCACCGTGGGCACGTCTCACCGGGGAAGGCAAGCGTCAGACCACAGGTAGGGCACCGCCTGGGGTCGTGTTCGTCCTCCGGTTCCAGCTCGATCGACTCACCTTCCCGCAGCTGCTCGAGCCGTTTCGCCAGCCGGCCGAACCAGTACTTCCGTCGGTTGCTGTAGCGGACCAGGTCAACCCAGACACCATCCACTCTGGCCTGAAGCAGACCGGACCCCACAACGGCGAGCGTCCGGAATTCTGTTACGTCGTTGAGGGCGAGCGCGATGATCGGGTCGGCGGGGGCCTTCTCGCTGTACACCCAGAGCCGCTGCGGGGTGGCCAGGACCCACTGCCGCCCGTACCGGCCCAGAAGATCGATGTCGCAGGACGCGGACAGGACAAGATCTCCGGGGCTAACGCCGGTATCGGTTAGCCGCGCAGCGAGGGACGGTGGAATGTCAGACTTGAGCCTCATCGAAGTCTCGCGTGACGGTCGGCTCCCCACTGTGTCGCGACACGGGCTGGCTCAGTTTGATCCAAACGGCGGCGCTGTCAAGTCGCCGAACAGCTACGCGCACACAAAGTCCCCATTATTTCAAAAAGGTGCGATCATATGGGCTTTTCAGGGCGTCGGCCGGACCGGGGCTTCCCGCCGCGGGGGGACCGGATGCCCATCCAGGTCGGTGCGGGGCCCCTTCGGCATCCTAGTGGCGGGTTGGCCGTCAGGCCTCCTATGCGGATCACTGTTCTGCAATTGCGCTTGAGAGAATGCTCCTGCGCTGTACATTAGTGCGGTAGGGAAGCAGGTACCGGGGCGTGGTGTAGCGTATCCCGGGGGTCGCCGTTGCCAAGTCGCTCGATCGATCTCTGCGTTGGTTGGGGCCCGTGGCCGAATGAGCTCTTCCTCGACGTGATCGTGCGCCATTGTCAGGCCCGGGGCTTGACCTGTCTCGTCGCCCGGGACACCAACGTCGACAGCCTGATCCGTGGGGTTGAATCCGGGCGCGCCCGCGTGAGGTTTCATCTCGACGCTCAGGCGGACCATGAAGATGACGCCGATCCGTACAAACGGTTGGCCTACGCCGTCAAGGATCAGGGCGACTTCGTCGTCAACGAACCAGACAGCGCCAGGCTCGGCATCGACAAGGCCAAGACCCACTATCGCTTCGAGCGTGCGGGGATCCCCGTCCCACCGACCATCGTCGTTCGGAATTGGGAGCCGTCGGATTTCAAGCTGACTCCGGTGGAGCGCAAGCGACTCGGCCGACCCTTCGTCATCAAACCCGCGCGAGGCTACGGCAAACAGGGCGTGGCTCGGGCAAACGCCGGCACGATCAAGGAAATCGCCAAGGCCAGGCGCTACGACCGGGGGGATGACTTCCTTCTGCAACGCACGGTGGTTCCTGAATGGTACGGCCATCGCATGGGCTGGTTCCGGGCCTTCTATGTGCTGGGGCAGGTGATCCTGTGCTGGTGGGATACAAAGACCGAACACTACGCCTGCGTGAGCGCGGATGATTACGAGGCGTATGGCCTCGCGCCGCTGTGTCGGATCTCTTGGCAGATCGCGCAGGTCGCGCACATGGATTTCTTCACGACCGAGTTGGCGGCCGTCGGCAAGGGGACCCGCCGTCGGTTCTTGGCGATCGACTACGTGAACGACCCTTGCGACATGACGGCGCAGACCGCCAGCCACTGTGGCGTGCCTGACCGGGTCGTGTGTCACGTCGCCGAGCGGTTGGTCGATGCAGCATGGCGAACCAAACGAGGCCTTGGGCCGGTGGACGGACGTTCGATCTGGCTTCCGTCGTGAGTACAAGACGATGGCGAAGAGGACCCGATACGAACTAGGCTTCAACTGGTCCGATGGGCGGGACCATGCGTTCACGAAGGCCCTCCAATCGGCCGCCAGGCGACGGCGAATCCGGGTCATACGGGTCCCCAAAGGACACGACGATCGGATCCGGCGCCGGGTCGACGTCGGCCAGATCGAGGTCGGCCTGTTCCTGAACACCATGGCTGACGCTACGAACATGCAGGGCCCGTCGATGCTCCTCTGCCGATCGCTCAAATCGAAGGGCACCCTCGTCGTCGAAGACCCGGACGACGCCCCTGTCTACGGGGATCGCGAACTCCAATTCGGCTACCTGCGGCGCGCGGGCATCCCTGTGCCTCGGCAATTCGTCGTTGAAGGTTGGAGGCCACGGCGTCGAGTACTGAACCGCACCGATCGGGCCAAGCTCGGCAAGACGTGGATGGCCCAGCCCGCGTTTGGCGCGGACCGACGTCGCATCCTGGTTAGCAGTGCACCGGCGGTGTCGTCGGTGCTGGCCCGAGCCAAGTTCCCAAGAAGGAAGCGTGTCCTCGTTGCCTCGTATCCGAAACCCGCCAGCTTGGACGACGTCGAGCTGAGGCTGCTCGTCTGGTATCTGTTCGGCCATATCGTGCCTTGCTGGTACCGCAAGGGCAGACACGCCCCCGAGATGATCGACGGTCACGCCGTCGAATACGCATGGCTGCCCCGCCTCGCGACAACGACGAGGAAGCTGTCGGAGATCACCGGCTTGGACTGGTTCGTCGCCGGCATGGTGGTCACGGACCTCCGTAGCCATGGCAAGCTGCTCGTGGTGGAGCCTCCCAACGCCCTGGCCGGGCTTGGGCCCGGCGTCGCTTCGGCCCAATGGGTTCCCTCCGACATCGCCCAAATCGCTGCCGAACGGATCGCTGAGATCGCTTGGCGCCACGGACGACAACTGCCCCTAACCGACGGAGGCTCGCTCGTGTTTCGCCAGAGCAGCCTCAGCTACGACTGAAGCTCCGGGAGCTGAGGCAATCCAGGTTCCTGCGTAACGGTCAGTAGGCAAGGACCGTCGGCTCCGGAGTCAGTCCGCCGGGCGGTGTTGGTCGAGCACCGAATCTCTGATGGCCGTTGCCGCGTCCTTGGCCCTTTTCAGCAGGCGACGGGCAAAGGCGAACTCGATGCTCAGAATGCCAAGCCCGAGGGCGATCACGAGCATTCCCGGACCGGGCAGCACGAGCATCGCTGCGCCTAGCAGCATGACCGTCGATCCGATGACCAGGATGACAACGCGTCGCGCCGCACGGTAGGTGAGCCCAGCCAGACCGACGAGCTCCTCGGGAAGGGGAGATTCCAGCGGCGCTGTGTCCAGCTTCGCCCCGGTGACCGATGCAAGTACGGCCACCGACAGCATCCCCGCAATCACAGCGAGCGACACGGTCGTCGGAATAGGGTAGTGATGCGACAGCAGCATCTTGATGCCGACGTAGGCCATGACGAAGACCAGCCCCATCTTGAGATACCGGAACCGGTGCATCAGGCCCGCCAGCGCGAAGTATAATGAACGAAGTCCCAGCACCGCGAAGACGTTGGATGTGAAGACGAGAAACGGATCGCGGGTGATGGCGAAGATCGCGGGGATCGAATCCACGGCGAACAGAACGTCCGAGCTTTCCACGACCAATAGCACGAGGAAAAGCGGCGTGATGGCCTTCTTGCCGTTGACCTCAGCAAGGAAATGTTGCCCCCTGTAGCCATCGGTCATCGGGAACAGCCTGCGAGCCAGCTTGACGAGCGGGTTCCTCCCGGGCTTCAGATTGTCGTGACGCGCCACAAGCATCTTGACAGCTGTTAGGATCAGGATGGCCCCGAACACGTAGACCACCCAGTCGAAGCGGTGGATGAGCGCCGTGCCGGCGGCGATCATCAGGCCGCGCAGGACCAAGGCGCCCAGCACGCCCCAGAAGAGGACGCGATGCTGGTAGGCGAGCGGGACCTGGAAGTAGGCAAAGATGAGCGCGATGACGAAGACGTTGTCCAGGCTGAGGGACTTTTCAATCAAGTAGCCCGTCAGGAACTGTAGGGCTGCTTGGCGCCCCGTCAGTTCGTGCCCGATCTCCAATCCAATGCCCATCCAGTGATGCTTATACAAGTAGAAGACGGCGACGTTGAAGACCAACGCCAGAGCGACCCAGAAGCCCGTCCAGGCCAATGCCTCTGGGGTGCGGATCACATGCGCCTTTCGGTTGACTACGCCGAGGTCGAGTGCCAGCAGACCCAGGATAAGGACGATGAATGCCAGCCAAAGCCAGATCACGAGACGATGCTCCCCTACTGGACCGCCGCACGTCCGCTTGCGACAAGGTCGGATTCGCTCCAGCAGCGCCGGAACCCGGTTCAGATTGCCTACAGGTTCTCGGCGATCTCGCGCCTGGGAACCAGGCGCGTGGCGCGCTGCCGATCAACACCGGTGACCTGGAGCCACTGAGACTTGATCTGATCCTGAAGGGGTTCCGGGACCTTCCCGTCCCTCACGACGCCGGGGATCTTGCCGCCAGCGCGGTACTCGTGTCCGCCGCCCCGTCCGAGGCCCCTCAGCGCAGCTCTGACCAAATCGGCCGCGTTTTCTCCGGCGGCCTTCGTGCGGACGGACACCAGCAAGTCCTCCTGGACCGCAGCACAGCAGAACACGCGATGCACGGACTCACACCGGATCAGCAGGTCCGCCACCTCCCCGACGATCTCCGGGCCGCCGGCGCGGGGAAGCAGGCAGATCGCGGTGTCCTCATAGACGAACGTTCTCTCCAACGCCAGTGCCAGGTCGGTGAAGTAGTCCTGCGAAAGGGGCGCGCTTTCGATCTCCGCCAGCTGGGAGGGGTTTGCGGCGGGCGTCAACCAGAGAATCGCGGACCGATCGAGTCGGGCGTGCTGCGTCTCGAAGGCCCTGGTCTCCGTTCGGATCGCATAGAGCAGGCCGGTGGCAAGCCGCGATCCCGGATCTACGCCCTGCTCGCGCAGGTAGCTTGTCGCAATACTTGCGGAAGCCGCCACACGTGGGCGGAGGTCTTGGAACGGCAGGCGCGCCCGCCTACCGGAAGGGACGTGGTGATCGATGACGGCCACAGGACGGATCGAGCGGTCGGACAGAAGGTGATTCCCCATCTTGTACCCACAGTCCACGAGGATGACCGAAGTTCCTTCTGGCACGTCGACATCCTGGACAAGCTCTATGGGCGGCTCCAGGAGCTTGACCATCTGGCGGTTCTCGGCCCGGACGATCCCGCCGCCGGCCACGAGGCGAACCGGTTTGTCCAGCTTGCGCCGGATCAAGCGTCGAACGGCCCATCCTGTGGCAATGGCGTCCGGATCGGGGTTGTCGTGTGCGACGACCAGCACGCGCTCGCAGTCAGACAGCAAAGCCAGGAAGCGGTCGGAGCGTCCAGAGACGCGACGGGATGGAGGCTGGCGTGCCATACCGGTCCCTGAGGCCTTGTGGTGACATCGGGCGTCGATGGCGTCATGTGGTTCGCTGCGGGTTCAGTTTGGGCCAAGTGGCGGCCCTGTCAAGGCGGCGCGCGGCCAGGGACGCATCGCCCCCCGTCGTTCCTTGGGTAATGGCGTGGCTATGCGGCAAAGATGAAGCGTGCGGACCGAGGCTCGTCGCCGTGTCGGTCCGCACGCTTCCACGGCCTGAGACGTTATCCCTTGGGGGTCTTGCCTGCGGGCGGCTTAGAGCTCTTGCCAGCCTTCGATCTTCGTCGGTTCCCCGCCGGGCGGCCGGCCGGGCTGCGTTTTTCTCGCTTCATTCGGTTTGGCATTGTGTACTCTCTCCGCAACGGATGAATCACCCCGGACTTGTCAGCAGCGCCGGGGCAAGGCTGCATCCCCCCAGCCAGCATCGTGGATCCCACTGCTCCGTCGCGCGGGGCTCCGGATGCTGACGGTCACTCGTCTCGGTACTGATCGATATTATGCAACCGCGGTGTGAAAACGATGTGAAACCTGGATGAAACCGCGTTAATCCACGGCCTGGTCGTTACTTCGGGCGGGCCGTCAGTCAGAGGGCTTCGTTTTGAGTTCATTGGGCTTCCGAGGCGTGTCGACGGATGATACTCGTCTCGCCACGCAGGCGGGAATGGCAGCGTCGGGACAGTTCCGACATCGCCACCACGGCAGACCTGGGCATAGCTCGCCGCGGAGGTCTCCGTCTGATCACGTTGGCCAGGCAGCGAACACCTCCACCGTACTCATAGACCAAGGAGACGTCGACCGGATGAACCTCGAAGCCCAGGCGTTGGTAGGTCTCAAAAGCGGCTTCGTCAAGTCTGGGGACTCGGTAGGCAGACATGTAGACAATCCCTCGGCCATCACGGCGTTCCATCAGAACATTGTTGTAGGAGACCATCCAGTTCTCGTCGGGGTCTATGACGGCGGGCAGACGTAAGACGACGTAGCCACGCTGGGTCAGCGCTTCCGATATCTGGTCCAGGAGATCTGCACCGTGGTCCAGTGTCGGCGCGGGAGCCTCCGGTGTCGATCCGTCGGGTTGCCCGGCGGCACTGCTGTCGTGTCCCAGGAGGAGACGCTTCGCGAGACGCGGGTCTGCAACAAGCACGGTCTGCTCATCAACAGGGGTAACGTACATGTCCGCATGGCAGAAGGGGACGTTGTCCTGCGTATCCCCCAATACGAGATAGTCACGACCGAGCAGCCTGACAAGCTCCCTGTTGAGGTGAACTGCGCTCGGCAAGGCGCGGAGGTTCTCGCTCAAGACGTTTGCACCCACGAACGCGTGCCGCTGGTTCGAGACGATGTTGCCCCCTTCAAGGTGTATCCGACTCACAAGGACGCCCGGGCCGAGCACGTGATTTGCCAGATACCACGGGATAGCCAATTCATGGCGCTTGTCCTCATCGTAGTCGGGGATCGCTGGAGGTACGTAGGTGGTGCGCGGAAGCCCCGTGAGAACGTCCTGCCGGGCAACACGGCGATCCCTGGCCCAGATGGTGAGGGGCCCGGCACAGTTGACCACCTGAATCCTGCGCCCTCCCGTCCGCGCCAGGTCGGCCCACTCGTCCAGGAACTCCTCGGACGCCTCAACCGAAGGGCAAAGGATCTGCAAGGCGACGTCGGACGACAAGACGCCAAACAGGTCACGGTAGGCCGGGGCAAGGAGCTCGGCTGACTCCGGAACATAGTGAAGGACGATTTCTGCGATCGGCCCTCCGGTGTCAGGAATCACGGCGCCATCGTCTCCTAACCCATTCGGAGGATCCCACGAATCCACGTCCCAGCTGCACGAGCCAAAGAGTGGGAGCAGCAGCGCGGCCAGGGCAGCCGCCTGGTAGGAAACACCAGAAGCCCTGCCGCGCTGCTGGGAGAGTAGAACCGTGTCGGGCACGACGGCTCCTTGTTGCGGGCGTCAGCTGACGCTTCTGGGGTGGCCTGACGCGACATGCCCCACGCTCGACTCAAGGGGGCGGTCTCATCTGCCTGGGGGAGCGGAGCGTCATTGGCGCTCCGTCTTCCTCTTGGGCGTCCGGCGTGGCCGCTGTCGCTTGCTCTTGGTGTCCTGTGACTTGACCGCTTTGCCTGCGTTGGAAACCACCTCCCTAACGTCGAGGTACTTCAGGCCGGCCTTCTCGTAGAGCTTGCCCTTGAGCTCGACACGTTTGTCTGCGTATTTCGCGATCATTCGGGGCGAGACACTCCGCCCAATGCCAAGGATGACGAGGCCCTTGTCTGTATCCAGCGCAACCGGCACGCCGTTTCGGATGAGCTGAGCGGATGACTTGGGCTTGCCCGCGCCCTGGCGAGTACCAGCCATGTGGGTATGCAGATCGATGATCTTGCCGGCCAGGACTGCTTCCTGGGCTGATGGTTCTGCCTGCTTGTCGCCCTCCGTTGCGGTCGCAGCGATTCCAAGCGTGGCGATGAATGATGCGACTAGGACCATCCCAAGTTTCCAAGGGCTGCGATTCATGACGGCTCTCCTGGTCAAGCGGCTAAGACCTCTTGGCTTTCCTGCCTGACAGCTGCCCGACGGGGCGCGGTCCCATCGACCGCGCCGCTTGGCCGCCGGGCAGGAACGGTTTCCGTATCACCGGGCGGATACATGAGGCGAGACTCAAACGAGCGGCATGCACCTACTGAGCGGCCAGGGGGCCGATGTTGCGGGGGCGCGACCCCATCAAGACCTAGTCCCCGTCAGCAGTTCTTTAGCGCTCTCCTGCCCGAAGGCATGTGCTGCGGTCCAATCCAGCAGGTTGCATGCCGCCTGCCTGCGACTGTCAGCCGTTGCCACATGCAGCCTGACGCTTACCCGCTCCCGGGAATGGGCCTCATGCTTACGAACACTGGACCCGGCCGTCCAACGGGCTGCCGGAGTCCGTGGTCGGACCCATCGGCTGACACCGGCTTCTCCCCTACGGTTTACACCGGCTTCTTCCCTGCTCCACCTACATCAACTGACCAAAGATTATGCTCCATGTGCCTGAAACCGGCGTGAAAAGGAGATGAAAACCGCTTAATCCGCCGACTGGATCTCGCGCCCGCTTGGCCCCCAAGGCGCAAGGCATCCCGGCGGAGGCCCATGAGCCGTCTCGTGCTCTGATGGATCGTCAGGTCGACGCGTTCGGGCCTGCCGATCGCGGGACCTTGCGAGGTATGCGGCGGGCTCAACCAGCCACAGCGGATCACCCTTGCCCAATGAGTTGCGGCGCTAAGCTGAAATGCCAGCCCCCCGCTGCAGCGGAAGCCGTACCGCCAACACGCACCCGCCTTCGGGCTGGTTCTTGGCCTCGATGGAACCTCTGTGAAGTCTGGTGACCTCTTTGGCGATCGCGAGCCCGAGGCCGGCGCCCTGAGGCTCTCCCCCGTCGCGCTGGATGCGGTAGAAACGGTTGAAGACGTGCTGCAGGTGCTCTGCCGGGATGCCGGGGCCCCGGTCGCGTACGGCGACGCAGACCTCGTGTCCGTCCACCACCGCATGGACCTCGACCGCCGCCTGCATCGGGGAGTGTCGGATCGCGTTGCGAAGCAGGTTCTCCATCATCGACCGAAGCAACGTGGGATCACCACCGACGACCGGCTCGGGCCCATCCGCCGCAGGTAGGGCAAGGTGAGGGATGAGTCGCACCTGGCGTTCCTCTGCTAGAGGCTCGCACGCCTTCGCCGCGTCGGTCACAACGTCGTTTATCGAGACGGGCATCGGCTTGAGCGGTGCACCGCTCTCCGCGCGCGACAGAATGAGCAAGCTGTCTACGAGACGGGCTAGCTGCCTCAACTCCTCCTGGACGCTGGCCACGAAGCGCTGATATTCCTTTGTCGGTCGCGGCTGATGCAGCAGGACTTGCACTTGCCCCAGTAACACGGAAAGCGGCGTCTTGAGTTCATGCGAAACGTCAGCGATGAATCGCTCCCGAGACCTGAAGGCAGCCTCCAGGCGATCCAGCATCTCATTGATCACGGTGACCATCTCGGCCACCTCGTCCCTTGTCGGTCGGGCCTCGATTCGCCGATCCAAACGGGCGGCCGTCAGCTCACGTGCTTGCCGAACGATGTCACCGATAGGCGACAGTGATTTGCGGGCGAGCAGCCACGAGGCCAGCCCTGCGGCGACCAAGCCGAGCGGCACGATGCCGAGGAAGAGCCGGCGGAGATCCTGCATTGAGTCCTGCACTGGCGCGAGGCTTGAGGCGACCTGGAGGAAGAAGGCCCCCACATTGGGTTCGTCCTGATGGAGTGTCACCAAACGGATCTCGCTTGGGCTGCCTGAGAGCCCGGCGGTTGTCTCTCCAGAGAGCGTCTCGAGAACAGGGAGCGCAGATTTCCGGCTTGCCTGGGCGGCGTCGCTCAAGGGCAATGAGCTTCGACGAAGATTGCGTGAGCGCTCCAGGATGTGACCATCCTCAGCGCGAATCTGGAAGTAGTAGCCAGGAAACCGAAAGGGATTCAACTTGGTTCGGCTTCGCCGTCTTGTCGTCGGTTCCAGGCCGAGAACTCCCTTGATGGAAATGGCCTCCGCCATGACCTCGGCGCGGCTGACGAGCATCTCATCGAAGCCCTGGCGTAGCTGCTCGTCCCGAACATTGAGGATGATCGCACACAATCCGGCGAGCATGACGCCGAAGACAAGGACACAAAGGGCAGCGATGCGGAAGCGCAGCGTGTTGACCTGGGCTAACACGCCCACAGGAGATCCTCTCAGGTCGCTCACGCCTCCGGCGGCTCAGACGCCAACATGTACCCGGCGCCGATGACGGTGTGAATGAGCCGCCTGTCGAAGTCCTTGTCGATGCGGCGTCGCAGCATGGACACGTAGACGTCGATCACGTTGCTTTCCGGTTCGAAGTTCATGTCCCAGACGTGTTCGCCGATGGCCGTGCGGCTTAGAACGCGGTTCGGGTTGCGCAGGAAGTACTCGAGCAGGGCGAATTCCTTGGTTGTCAGCTTGATCTTGTGCCCATCTCGGTGCACGGTGCGCCTGGCCAGGTCCATGGTGATGCCTTCGAACGCCAGCTCCGTAGCGCCGTGGGCCTGACCACGACGCAATAGCGCCCTGACCCGGGCTACCAGCTCGTCAAACTCAAAGGGCTTGGTCAGGTAGTCATCCGCGCCAGCGTCCAAGCCAGATACCTTGTCCTGGGTCGTCGAAAGCGCGGTGAGCATCAGGATGGGCGCCTGGATACCGCGCCGTCGCAGGTTCCTGCAGACGACCACCCCGTCCTGATCGGGCAGCATCAGGTCCAAGATGATCGCATCGTACGGCTCCGTGGCGCCCATGAACTCACCGTCGTGCCCGCCGCTGGCCACGTCTACGGCATATCCCTGCTCAACGAGCCCCTGCTTGAGGATCTCGGCCATCTTGGGGTTGTCTTCGATGACCAGCAGACGCATGAGACCACCCGCGAGCTCTGGCGATGTCCCAGACATCCCGGCAACCTCCACCTTAACATCCTCCTGAGCCGCCGGGAAGGGCGCTGGCCCGAACGCTGTTTTGCAGAACCGGAACTGGCACATCGCTGCCCACCTCCCTTCCGACGCGCTGGCTCAGAGCGCCCCCCTGCGTTCATGCTTGAAGGCTTCCATTTCAACGGAGCTCGATGAGAACAGTACGGGGCCCAGGGCCATGCGTAGAATGCTATCCACCAGGTTCACAGGTTGGCCGTTGCCTGTCCTACGCTGAGCGCTCCTACCCACGACGAGCAGGCACTCCGGGGGGGCTTGCCAGGTCCGATCGTCTGACAGACCACCTGGTCGCGCCGAGAAGGTCGTTCGCAACGGCCCGTTGCCGGCCATCCGCCGGACTTGCTCAAGTGCAGACATCCACAACTCGCGTCTCTCAGCGACCGCCACGATCTCCAAAGGCGCCCGAACGGCCCCGGCGACTTGGAATGCAGAACCCAGCGCGTCTCTGTCCTCCTCAGGATCGCTCAGGACCACGCTCACGCGACGGATGCGTGTCCACTCAACAGGTGCTACCAGAACGGCTTTGCCGGTCTGCTCCAGGATTCGCGCGATCGCCTTGCGGGACAGGCCGGCCTGGCGGATGTAGCGCCCTCGGCGCCCGACGACGAGGCAGGACGCCCCTCGTGAAGCGTTGGCGATCGCATGCTCGAATCGCGCAACGTCGTCGCCTATCGTGATGGACAGTCCGCGGCAGTCCGCGAAGCTCCGGACGCGCTGACGGGCGAGGGCGACAGCCTCACGCAACGCGGCCTCCCATTCAGCCACGAGATAGGTGGTCGTGTCTCCCTGTCCAAACCCGATCTCGGGCTCGATCCGTCCGTCCACAAAGATGAGGGCAACGAGAGGCGTGCTGCAGGCGTTGACCAGCTCGGCGGCATAGTGGAGCGTTACCAGTGATGGGTTCGAGGCGTCAACAGCAACCATGATGTCCCTCAGCAGGTGCGGGTCGGCTGCCTGTCTTACGGGGAGCGCTTCGAGCAAGAGCGCGGCGGAGTCCACAGGGCAGCTCGAACACTGTGGAGCATCGGGCTTCAGATTTGTCGTCGCAATCATGACCTCTCTCTTATGCTTCGGCGTGTCTGTTGGCGGTTGCAGTTCCCTGCCTCTTTGCACAAATCCCTACTGGGCAGATGCTTCCAATCGTCCCGCCGATACGGCTACGCCTCGCGTCTCGCCTATGATGCACTACCCGAATGAAACCGCCCTGAATTCGACGTGAAAACGCGCTCATCTCCCGCGCAACCGACTCGGCCTTCTTGGCGTTCGTGCTCCCGACGGAAGGGCTGTGTCCGGGTCGGGCAGTGAACGTCAGGCTGCCGAGCGATCGGCGCCGTGAAGCGGGGTCGTTGGGCCCGTTCCTGCGTCCATGAAGGCTTCTGGTTCTCCTGCGATGAGGACAGGCCCATCCCCATGCCTTAGGACATCGTCGGTCACGCTGCCAAAGACGATCCGGTGGAGACGTGAGTGGACGCAGGAGCCCATCACAAGCAGCGTGCTCGACCAGCTCTGAGTGATGAGAACGTCCGACGGCTTGCCACTCCTCTGGACGAATGAGGTGTCCGAAGCGTCGCCGCCCAGCAGCTCCCGAGCCTTCCCGAGGACTTGCTCACCTTCCTCTGGCTGTTTCGAGATCGTCAGAACCTCCAGGGGCACACACAACCCTCTGGCGAATTGTCTACCCAGTTCCAGGGCGTGTTGACCCATATCCGTGCCGTCGTAAGCCACCCTGACGCGTCTCAATTGCCAGTACTCCTCTGGCGCGATGAGCAACGGCTTCGAGATATGCTTCGCCGCCCTCGCCGCGCTCGACCAAGGGGCCCACGGTCGTAACCCTCCCCGGCGCCCTTGGCTGATCACGACCAGCGAGCTGTCCTTCGCCTTTCTGCGAATGCATCCACCCAGGTACCCAATGTCTCTCCGAACGTTCGCCCGAGCCCCGCGACGCCGGACCAACCTTCGGACCCGCTGCCCAGTCCTATCGGCGGCCCGTTCGATGGGGTCCACCCAGCCATCGCCGTAGCCGACAACCATGTCCTCGACGCTGAAAGGAAGTCCCATCGAAGCAACGCTCTGCGTATGGATCAAGACGGTCAGCTCACCACCGCCACCTTCCACGAAGTCGAGGGCGTACTCCAACCCGGCATCGGTAGGATCGAGCCCGTCCATGACGACCAGAATGCGTTCGAATGCAGCTCGTTCGGTCATTGCCTCTGCTCCGGCCCGACGGCGACGGCTTCCCCGCTCCCCTCAGCCAAGCTGAAGCCATGCAGAAGCGGGGTCGGGGAGGGACTTGGCCCGTTGATCACCACCAGGATCCGCTTCAGGATCTTGTCGTCAGGGCTTGGCCTGTTCAGCGTGGCATTCGCGGGCCCGCGCAGTGTCGTCGAGATCGTCCTCATCCTCGTCTTCCTCGGAGTCCGGATGCAGCCAGTCGGAAACCATCTCTTCGACGGCCTCATCCGTCTCAAGGAGAGCCTTCCACTCACCTGCCAGATCGACCAGCACGACGAGCGGTTCTCTGCAGCGGGGGCAGGCAACCCGGGTGGCGTCGTGTCCCATCCACCGAGCCCGCTTGCCGCAGTTGGGGCAGATGATGACTGAAGGCGGAGGGGGCTCTGACCCCGAGCAGTCCGCGACGGCGGGCAGGCCCGTCTTGGTGGTGGCAACTGCAAGCATTGCTCGTCGTTCTCTCAGCGACTAGACGCTCAGGAATCGAGAAGAGACCGCACGCGCTGCCTCCTCGTCCACCCCTATCATGCGTCGATGGGATGAAGCGCACCTGAATTCGGGATGAAAACGCGCTCATCAGAGGAGCTTGACGGGCCCGTAACTCTCTCCGTGCCAGGAGACAGGACCGTCAATGGGCTGACGAACCGGAAGGTCCCGAAGGACGGCAAGGGGTGATGAGGTGCAATCATGGCCCCTCAAGGTTCCCAGAACCCAGGCGAGCACCGCGCGCCTCACCTGGTGCTATCTGAACGCGAACAGAATCGGTCCTTGGGAGCGCTGCAGGACTTCTCTGGCAACGGAGCCGAGCGGGAATCCCCGGGACCGTGACTGACTGCCCAATCCCATCACAAGCATGACATCCGGCCTGCTTTGGCCGGCCAGGACTTCTGCGGGATCCCCGTCAGCCTGCAGAAGAGAAGGCTTGAGAGCCGTCGATGGGAGCTCCCGTCGTACCCGCTCCTGAATGACGGGGGAGTGGCACGAAGAGGTGGTCACCGTCATGACTTCGAGAGGCACCTGAAGAGCTTCCGCGACTTCGCAGCCAGTTTCCAGGGCGTGGGGGCTCTCTACTCGCCCGTCGTAGGCGACCCTCACCCGCTTCAGGAGTTCATAGGAGGCTGGCGTAACAAGAAGGGGCTTCTCAGTGCGCCTGGCAACCCGACCGATGTTCGAGCCCAGGCCAGTGTCAGACTGCAGCCCGTGTCCGCGCCTTCCCATGACCACCAGGGACGCGTCCTTTGAGTTTGTGAGGATGCGGTAGCTGACCAAGCCCGCTTCGCGTTGCACCACAACCGGGACCTGGCGAGCGCCGGCCATTCCGGCAGCCCGTCTCTCGATCTCGTCGGTGCCCTCTTCAATCGTCTCCGGCCAGCCGGCCGAGAGACAGCGAGCGGAACTGGTTCCCGAAGCCAGTGCGCTGCCTATGGGGGAAATGGCGTTCTTCACGATCAGGATCGAAAGCGCGCCGTGACTTGCCTTCGCCAAGTCCAGCGCGTGGGCGAGTGCTGCGAACGAGCACTCTGATCCCCCTACAGCCACAAGTATCCGTCCAAAGATGGGCGCGAGATTCATTGCAGTGGCTCCGGTGTCGTCCGGTCGATGGAAGGCGAGCTAGCGTTTGTCTCGGCCTCGGGCTTCTGCGCCAAAGGCAAGTCCAAGAGCGACCTTCTGTTCAGCACTTCGCGCCAATCCTCAGCATTCGAAACCGGAACTCCGAGCCTCGCGCGCGGGCAGCATGCTCGTTCTTCTGATGGCGTACGCAGGCGCATTGTCCTTGCACGTGCTGTTGTCTTCGGTGGGCGTGCTACAGGTCCCCTCTTCGCGAAGGCCGAGCGCATCCGTTTCGGGCTCGAAGGCCCGATATCGTAGTAGACAACCAATCCCACCATACCGCATGAGCAGGTCACTGCTCTCAACGAGCTCGATTCTGCAACGATGTTGCTCCGCAGACTTGACGGCCCTCTCGCGTGTTTCGGCATCAAGCTCCTTCGCCAGAATGAGCACATCCACGCGATTCTCGCAGAGCGCGCGCAGGGCAGACTGCACCCCCACCACTGCCAAGCCATGCCGGCAGATCGCCTCATGGAGCCGCTCGACCATTGGCTTGGACTGAGCCTGTTCCTGCTTGACGAGCGACGTCAGGGCGGCAGCCACTACCTCCGGCAACTCGCCGCGCGACGTCATGGGCATGAGATCCACCAGTACGGCTTCGAGCCGCTTGGGCAGCCGCCTCCGCACGCGAGATGCCAGCTGTTGGTTCCCGGTAAGAACCAGGTAATGATATCCAGCAGCGGCGACCCGCTGCTCCAAGACGTCCACCGCCTCTCTGATGAGCCGATCCGTCAACTCTCTCTGGTGGCTCTGGTAGTGCTGTTTGGTCCACCTTCGTCTCACACCGTCCCTGAGTTCCGGTCGCTCCTTCCAGACTTGCTTGGTTACCGTGCCAAGATTCACCTCGAGGATCTGGACCCCGGTCTCCGTGCAAATCACCACAACGTACCCTTGGTGCGTGTCCTGGAGCTCGATCAGGTGATAGATACAGGGAGAACGGTCGACCGCAATGGAGGTCGGGACCGCCACCGGGAACTCAAGCGGCAGGAAGTAGGGCCTGCTACCGGCTCGGGCGAACAAGGCTGCCCCTTTCGCTCGGGAATCCAACTCGTTCTTGATGTATGTCTCGACTTGCGCGAGTGCCTCCATGAAAAGTGGCCTATCCCCCTCGGGTAGCCCTCTCTGGAGTACGGCGACTCGCCTGTTGATCGTGTCTCTCAGATGATGCACTCCCTGCTCGAGGTTGAAGTAGCAGCTGATCATCGGCGCTTCGATTTCCTCTAGCGTAGCGAGCGTTCGAATGTGGCGCCTCAGTTCCGCCTGATCCATGCGCGATCCTCCTTTGTCTCCTGCGGTCTGCCTGATGCCCCCACCGCAATGTCGCAACCTGCCTTTTGCCGTCGAAGTCGTTGCGCGTCTGAGTTCGCGGGCATCCCGCTACTTCAAGATGCCGGCCAGGTCCGCGAGCGTCAGGTTGATACCTCGCTGGGCGAAGATCTGCTGGAGCAGGTAGTTTCCAACCTTTATGAGTCCCTCTGACAGGGCAAACAGGTCCCCTCCGCCGAAATCCCTCCACGGGACGGGGTCCTGGACGAGTTCCACGTGTCCGTCATAGTGTCCGACATTGCCCTTCATTGAAGGGCGGATGGCGTCGGACTGGATGACCTTGCCCAACGTACCGTGATACGAGCCGATCATGTCACCGATGATCCCGTGGATCGAGTCGGCGCCCATCCAGTATCCACCCAGGTCGAAGTCGCCCCCGTCGTTGTAGTTCCCGGCGCAGTGGAAGTCCCACTGTTCGTCGAGCATCATGTACATCGCCGCGGGGGAGTGGACTTGGCTGGTCTTGAGAATCTGGCCCGGATACAGTTCGGCGTCGCCCGCTTCCCGGTCCTCCGCCGCCGCGGATAGGACCTTCCGGCCCATCACCGACCGAGTGTAGTTGAATACGCTCTGCTCCTTGTTTCCGACGCGTTCGAAGTCTGGGCATTTGTAGACCGCCTCGAACCTGGCGTATCGGAACAACGTGCCCTTCTGGACCTTGGCCTGGCCGCCAGAGAGGGTGTCCCACTCCGACTCGGGACTCAGCCACACCAGACGCATCTTTGGCATGAGCCAGTTCTCGTTCTCGGCCCAGTACGTCATGCTGTCATGCGAATACCAGGTCTTGCTCTTGTCCAAGTCCTCGTAGCCTATCCCGACAAAGGGCGGCGTGTCGTCATAGTCCTCGGCGTAGAGGAGCATGGCCTTGGTCAGCTCGGCGAGTCGCGATGCACAGACCGTTGTTCTGGCCTGGGCTCGAGCCTTGCTCAGCGAAGGCAGTAGGATCCCGATGAGCATCGCCATGATGGCGACCACGACGAGCAGTTCGATCAACGTGAAGCCGGTGTTGTTGCTGCGAGTTCTGCGGGTAAGGGCCATGGATGTGCCCTCCAACGGACCGCCGAGCGAGATGCCGTGACGCATCTCACCACGACGGGGGACGAGTGCCAGGTTGCCCCGTCAAGGAGCGTTTCCGCCTGTTTCTCTATTCAATGATGGCCTGCCAAGATGAAACCCCCCTGAATTCGGGATGAAAGGGGGTTCATGAGCCAGCTAGATTCGGGCAACCGCTTCGCCGGGCTCGCTTTGCGCTATGCGTTCCTGACCGGCCGTGCCTTCGATGGGCTCCAGTTCATCGAGCCAGCAGGCATCGTCGTTCCGTCGGCAGACCATCCGCTTCCCCGTATCCTCCGGCGCCTTGGCACGGTGGTACCGCATGTAGATGTGCCTCTCATCGACTGCGAGGATTTCGAGCTTTCCCGTCTCGTGCGACATCACATAGCGGGCTCGTTGCGTCAAGCCGGACCCGTGGGCCGTCGCCCGTTGGTGAATCTCCCATCCGCGGGCGATAGGAACCGCGTAGGGCTGATTCCCGGCTGTCGGTCGGCACTGAAACAGGTAGTACGGCGGGCAGCCGATCGACGAGAGCTTCCCATAGAGCTCGGCGAGCACCCCGGGGTCATCATTCACCCCTCTGGTGAGCGGACACTGGTTTGCGCAGATCAGACCGCATCGCAAGAAGCAGGCGATTCCCTCGATGGCCGGGTCCGTCAGTTCGCGGGGATGGTCGAAGTGGGCCATCAGGTAGATCCGCTTGTGGGGCGTTGAGTAGACGCTCAGAAGCCTTTGTAGTTCATGGTCGCGGAGCACGCGCCATGGATCGAAGGCGGGCAACTTGGACCCGATGCGGATGATGTTGACGTGGGGAATGGCGCGCAGTCCCTCAATGATCTCCCGCAGGCGCCGGGTACTGAGGAGCAAGGGGTCACCCCCGCTCAGCAGGACGTCCGTGATCTCTGAATGCTCCGCGATGTAGTTGATGGCGGCGGAGACGTCGGTGGCGACCTCGTCGCTTTCGTCCATGAAGAGGCGTTTTCGGAAGCAGTAGCGACAATAGGCCCCGCATGCCTCGTTGCAGAGCATCAACACCGTGTCCGCGTATTTGTGCTGTAAGCCGCGAGCGATGGTGTTTGACGCTTCATTGCTGGCGTCGAGACTCCCCGCGTCGACCAGCTCCTCCGTGCGGGGGATGACGAGCTGCCTGATGGGGTCATGCGGATCGTCCCAGTCGATGAGCTCGAGGTAGTAGTCGTTGGCTCGAAAGCAGTATCGCTCGGCAACCGCCCTGAGCTTCTCGCGCTCCCCCGGCGGAAGGCCCGAAATCTGCTCGACCTTACTGACGTACTTGACCCGGCGATGCCCTTTCTGGGTCGGAGATCCAGGCCAGGTGTCGGTGCTCAAGCTTCGCTCCTTGCCGGCTGCAACTGGCCCTGTTGGCGGCGACTGAGGACCCCGGCAAAACGCCTATGCCACGATATCAGCCATGCGTCTGTGCAGTTGCATCCGAACAGCTTCGGTCTACGGCCGTGGAAGCAGATCCGATCCACCAAGGCTCGACACGCCATCAGCATGCACGGTTGGCTCTGTTCCGTGGGGGCCCGGCTGATTGCCCGGCCAGAAGGTAACGCACGCGTCCCGGCCCGGGCTGGGCAAGGCCGTTCGCGCCGGGACGCTCACTGAGTACGTCACCGGGAGAGGCCCGAGGCCTACTCGTCCAGGTCGATGGTACGTCGGCTCCGTTTGGGCTTTGCCTTGGCACCTTGTGCCTTCTTCTCGGACTTCTTGTCTTTCTCCTTGGACACTTGCGTGGACTTGGCCTTGGATGACTCCTTGGACTTCGGGCACCCCGGCGCAGCCACGGTCAAGGCCAATGCGGCCAGCGCCGCTGCGGCATACGAAAACACCTTCCCAAGTCTCATTCAGAAGCACTCCGTTCGACGTTCAAGACTGCCCCTTGGGTCACGATGGCCCGACAACGGCGCCGGGCGCTTCATCGTTTCCGTGGATATACCCGTCCTGTCAGTAGTCCATCATGTCATCGTCATCGCCGTATCCGTAACGCCCATAGCTGGCGCGACGCTTCTTCTTTTCCTTGAGCTCGCTGACGACGGCGTCAGTCGTCAAGAGAAGTGAGGCGATGGAGGCCGCGTTCTCTAGTGCGACTCTCTCCACCTTTGTGGGCACGAGTACGCCGGCCTTGACCATGTCCTCATACTGGTTCGTCAGGGCGTTGAAGCCAAGGTTCGAGACGTTGTTCTCCATCACCTTCTGGTAGACGATCGAACCGTCGAGCCCGGCGTTCTGAGCGATCTGCTTGATCGGCGCTGATAGCGCCCGGCGGACGATGTCCACGCCTGTCTTCTGTTCGCCCTTGAGCTGCTTGGCGAGTTCGTCCAGGGCCCTCAGGCATCGCAGCGGGGCGACGCCACCGCCCGGCAGAACGCCCTCTTCGACGGCGGCTCGACACGCATGCATCGCATCCTCGACCAGGGCCTTCTTCTCCTTCATCTCGATCTCGGTGGCAGCACCCACATGAACTTGCGCGACGCCGCCGGCGAGCTTGGCCAGCCGTTCCTCGAGCTTCTCGCGGTCGTAGTCGCTGGTCGTGGTGTCGAGCTCACGCTTGATCTGCTCGATCCGGCCCTTGATGGCGTCGGTGCTCCCCGCACCTTCGATGATGGTCGTGGTCTCTTTGTCGATCACGGCCTTCTTGGCACGCCCGAGGTCATTCAGTTCGACCGTTTCGAGCTTTCGGCCGAGGGCTTCGAACAGGGCCGTCGCGTCGGTCAGGATGGCGATATCTTCTAGCATCGCCTTACGGCGATCGCCGAAGCCGGGGGCTTTGACGGCCGCACAATGGAGCGTGCCTCGAAGCTTGTTGACCACCAACGTCGCTAGGGCTTCGCCCTCGACATCTTCGGCGATGACCAAGAGCGGCCGGCCCGCCTTCGAGATCTTCTCGAGAAGCGGGAGGAAATCCCTGACCGACGTGATCTTCTTCTCGTGGATCAGGACAAACGGCTTCTCGAGGACGACCTGCATCGACTCGGGGTCGTTGATGAAGTGAGGGGACAGATAGCCCTTGTCGAACTGCATGCCCTCGACCAACTCGACGGTCGTCTCCAGCGTCTTGCCCTCTTCGACGGTGATCACCCCGTCCTTGCCGACCTTCTCCATCGCCTGGGCGAGGATCCTGCCGATCTCGGGGTCCTGGTTGGCCGCACAGGTGGCCACCTGGGCAATCTGCTCGCTGCCCTTGACGTCCATGCTCATCTTCTTGAGCTCTTCGACGATGACGCCGACGGCCTTCTCGACGCCGCGCTTCAGCCCCATGGCGTCCGCGCCGGCAGCGACGTTCTTCAGACCCTCCTCGAAAATGGCCTCGGCATAGATCGTGGCGGTCGTGGTGCCGTCACCGGCCACCTTGGAGGTCTTGTTGGCAACCTCTTTGACCATCTGCGCCCCGATGTTCTCCATCGGATCCGGCAGTTCGATCTCCTTGGCCACGGTGACGCCGTCCTTGGTGACCGTCGGTGCACCAAACGATTTCTGCAGGACGACGTTTCGACCGCACGGCCCGAGGGTCTTCCTGACCGTGCGAGCCAACTTGTTGACGCCCCGGCGGATGGCCTGACGGGCATCCATCTGGAATGCAATCTCCTTTGCTGCCATGGGTGTGCTGCTCCAAGGGCCTGGGGCTCATGCCCTCTGGCCGTCTCTGCTTCTTGCGGACCGGCATCCCGGCCCGGTTCTCGGACACCTACTTCTCCATGACGGCCAGGATGTCATTCTCGCTGATGACCAACAGCTCCTCGCCGTCGAGCTTGATCTCCGTGCCTGCGTAGCCGCCAAAGACGACCTCGTCACCCTCGGCAACCTGCATGGTTGCCCGTGTGCCATTGTCGAGGAGCCTGCCGGGCCCCACAGCCTGGACGGTTCCCCGTTTCGGCCTCTCTCTGGCGTTGTCGGGTAGCAGGATACCTCCGGACGTTCTGTCCTCGGCCACGCTCCTTCTGACCATGATCCCGTCACCTAGGGGGCGAATCTTGAGTCTGCCCATCTCACGTTCCTTTCTCTCTCACCTGGGAATCCTAGGTGTCGCTCAGCGGATGCTTCGGGGTGTTCGGCCCGAGCCAGTCGAAGACCATCGCCAAGCTCCAAGCCTTTGGGCTCAACCTCGGTATCCCTTCACTAGGCTGAGCAGGCTGGCCAGGCGTTTCCCCGCCATGGGGATGACTGGCCCGGGCGCGAGAACTACGAAGCAAACGCACGCCGACGCGTGATGCTCAACACGTCCAATGATGGGCTCAGGGGATGAAATCGCCCTGAATTCGGCGTGAAAAACGCTTCATCTTCCGGGCAGCGGATTGCCAACAGATCGCATCCGACGCCACCGGACGGAACGCCGGGCAGTTCGGCCAAACGCAGGTCGATTCGGCATGCGAGAAGGCACTCGGCTCTACGGACTTCCTCGGCCGCCTTCGGGGCTGGCGAACGTATCCAGGGACCCGCGGTGCTGGCGATGCTCGGGTGCAACTACGCACCAGGCCGCCAGCGCGCGATCACAGCTCTGCCATCTCCTCCCAGTCAGCCCTGACGTCGGTGCCGAATGCCTCCGCGAGGCGTTCGTAGGCTTCGCGCTGCCTGTCGCTCTGTGGTGTGGGTACGGAGGCGAGCATGCGCACGAGGAAGTCCCCGTTGGAGCCGTTCTTCTTGGGCCAGCCGAGACCGCTCAGCCTCATGACCCGGCCGTTGGGCGTCCCCGGGGGAATCGTCAGGGCCGCAGTCCCCCTCAACGTCGGGACATCCACCTTCGCCCCCAAGGTCAGTTCCCACGGCGCCACAGGTAGATCGAGTTCCACGTCATACCCCACAACGCGAAACAGCGGATGGGGCTTCAGATGGATGGTAATCAGCAAGTCGCCAGCCGGCCCGGCGTGCCCGGTGGCTGCCCCTTGACCGGCTAGGCGAATCGTCGTGCCCTCGCGAACACCGGGCGGCACCCGGATATCCAACTCGCGAGCGCGGAGGACTCCGCCCCGGCCCTGACACGCTTGGCAGGCCTGTGACCCCACCTGACCAGTGCCGTGGCATTGTTCGCATGGCTCGTGTCTCTGGAGGCGCACCCCCTTCTGACAGCCCCGAAGCGCTTCGGCCAACGACAAGGCAAGGTCGCCCTTGATATCTCGCCGAACTGGCCGGCGAGCAGCTGTCGCCCTGATGTCATCCTCGAAGAACCCCCTGAAGATGTCGCTCAGATCGGCGAATCCACCGAAGCTCCGATGTCCACGGCCGAACGAGACGCTCATATCGGGACTACCTGAAGTGGACCACCACCGGAAACCCGCACCGGGGTCAACGCCGGCGGCCTCATAGGCCTCGGCCTGCTCCCAGTTCTGGCCGTACTTGTCGTACTTGGCGCGCTTGTCCGGATCAGACAGGACATCGTAGGCTTCTTGAACTTGCTTGAATCGTTCCTCGGCCTCCTTGCTGCCCTTGTTCCTATCCGGGTGCCACTTCTTGGCCAGTTTGCGGTAGGCTTGCTTGATCTCGTCGCTCGTTGCCGTGCGTGGTAGGCCCAGCGTCTCGTAGTAGTCGATGAGACTTGTTGTCATGACATCACCCAGCCTTTGTCAGATCGCTCCGTGCAGGCCAACCCCAGCAGGAATCCCAAGCGTCGTCGCCTGGGCGCGGTCCAGACAGCGCACGATCAGCTCCGCGCCCGACGGAACTCTTTGCAGGAGGCGTGCCAACTGCATCCGCGTCTCTCTCGCTCGTAAGTGATCGGAGGAGAATGAGATAGGTTACGGAGGGTCCGACGTGGCCTTCGGCACGACTGCCAAAAGGGCATGGCAGGTGACACTGGGTCACCCGCTATCCACGTCACCGTCCGCCGGTGCCCTGCTCTCACGTTCCCGTTCCAGCCCCGGTTCCCGCAACGAGGCCGTGCCGCTGGCCCGGACCCCGTCGAGGAAAGGCGTCTCTCCGCCCTCGACGCACGCGGCCGCATAGAGGTACATCGCAGCCGACCAGGTCTGCCAGTCCTGGCCCGCCGGCTGGCCGTCTTGCGCACGGAACCACTCATTGAAGCCGTGCGAGACCTCCTGTTCCCGGGCAGGACGGACCAGCCTCGTCAGCTCTATCAGCTTGTTCTGTGCGAGACGATGTCGACCCGCGGCCACGAGCGCAGCCACGTAGAACCCGCAGATGAAGGGCCAAACGCCGCCGTTGTGGTACTCGCCGGGCAGATTGTATCGCTCATAGCGCGGACGCCAATCGGGATCCTCGGGACGCATGTAGGGAATCAAGCATGGGGGCAGACCGACTACCAGGTCGCCCGCTTCTCTGAGATGGTCGCATTCCCCCTCGATCCAAGCCACCATTTCCCTCGCACGCGAAGGCGAGGCGATCCCGGAGAGGATCGCCAGGCTGTTCCCGAGCAGGTCGAAGCGCTCGTTGTTGTCGGACTTGAAGGCCCAAAGGGCGTAGTAGGGCTTGTGGCGGATGACCAAGCCCTCGTGAACGTGCCGCTGTCGTTTGCCCCCGCGAACGTCGAACCGATTCATCATGCTGCGAAGCTCGTCTGCGTCTTCCTCGCGGCCATAGAGACCCAGATACGTGTAGACGAGCGCGTTGACGTAGAGGCCGAATCCGAAAACCCAGTGCTCGTCCCGCCAGTCGCTGGTCGGCTCCTGGGCAACCATGATGACGTCGTCCGGGCTCTGGTAGTCCATCCACACGAGTGCCTTCTGCACGGCCTCCTCAAGGAAGTCGTCTTCGCCTGTGGCCCTGCGGAACAGGGCGGTGCCGATCAGGAACAGCGGCGTGGTGTCGCTGGCGCCCCGGTCCCCGGGATCGTGGGCGAGAGAGGTGATGTGCCCGCGCTTCGTCTGGTTTCGTGCCAGGGCCTCCAGCACGCGGCGCAACGCCGCGATGAGCCGTTCGTTCCCCGACACCAGAATGCCGAGCGCGGAGATCATCAGGTCGCGGGTGTACGGTTCCGGATAGCCCCAGCCCGCGGTGCGGAACAGCCCGCGGAATGGGCCCCGCGAATTGTGAAGCAGGACGTCAATCGCCGCCCGCTTGGTCGTCTCAACGTCGTCACGGATTGCCTTGGGCATGGCTCAGCCAATCCCCAATCGACTTGAAGCAATTTCCACGAAGCGCCTGGCCACCACGCGGTAGTCAAACAGCTCAACAGCCCGCTTGCGGCCAGCATCGCCCATCCTATGGCGGAGCTCTGGGCTTTCCATCAGGTCTATCAGGTAGTTCGCGATGTCGTGGACGCTGGCCCGGTAGTCCGAGGGCCGGAATGCGTCGAAGACGACACGATGGCCTTCTTCATACCCCGATTCCTCGCCGAGCGTCACTTCACCCACACGAATCTCCTGGGCGACATTGGCCAGGAAGGCCGTCTCGCCGTGGATAAGCGTATCGAGCATCGCCATCGCCTTGATACCGATGACGGGTTTGCCGCACGCGCCCGCCTCCACCTGCGGCATGCCGAATCCCTCGAGCCGGGAGGGCGCGGCGTAGATGTCGCAGGCGGCCAACAGGTAGGGCATGAAGTTCCGCGATATCACGTTCGTCGTGTAGACCACCTTCTTGTCGATGCCGAGCTGGGTCGCGAGTTGGAGGTCCGCGAGGTTCTGCTGAAGCGTCCGCGGCTGCGGCCAGACCTTACAGACGTATCTCCACGCTGGGGCCTTCTGGTCATTGATGGCCAGCGCCTGCATGACCTCCTGGGCCCCCTTGCTCGTCGCATCGCCGCCGACGGTGAGGATCATGATCTCGTCGGGCTCCACCCCCAGCGCTTCGCGGACGTGGGCGACCTTGGGGTCGGTTCGTTCGCGCGGGGCGAATGAGTCCGTGTCGCATCCTACGGGCAGGACCTCGATGATGTCTTCGTCAATGCCGTCGCGCACGTACGTCTCCTTCACCCAGTTCGAGGTCACCAGGATCAGGGGAAGTGCGTTGAGGACCTCGTGATAGTTGGCGATGTAGCCGTCGGCGACAAGCCACGGGATCGGCTGAACGCCATACCGCTGAGGGTGCAGGATCAAGTGCGGCGTGTGTCCCCAGTATCCAACGCCCACTACGACGTCAGGAGCGAACCAGCGGTAATACCACTCCTTCTCCTGAGCCGACTCGAAATGGACGGCGTGCGCGTCGACCCCAAGATGCTGAAGTCCCCTATAGAGAAGATCGCCTTGCGTCGCCAAGCCCCCCGGCGACGGCGGGTAGTCGTACAACACCAATGCCTTCATGATCCCGGTCCTTGTCGGCGGACCCAGTCTTGAGCCGCCGCCGGTGAATCGAAGCACCAGAACGCCTCGACGCGAGGTGCTATCCTGGCCTCCCAGCTATCTGGGCCAAAGCCGTAGACCTCCGTGATCAGACGACCCTTCTCCCGCCAAACCGGCTCAGCCAGCTCCTGCCGCCGGTGAGCATGGTCGCATGGTCGCGGCGGATATGCCTTCCCGCCGTCTTCGTAGGCGAACATCCACAGGACGTTCGTCGAGAGCCGCCCCCCGGCCCAAAGGTCCACCACGCCCTTGCACGTCTCTTCGTGCCTCCGATGACGAGTATACTCTCCCTTCGGGCCGTGCGTGAGCACGAGATCGAACTCCCGCCCGGCAAGTAAGGACAGGATCGTCTCCTGGACGTCGCTGCCGTCCAGGGGGGATTGGTCCGGCCCGTCGTCCAGATCCGCCATGGCCCCCGCAGCACCGATGGCATCTAGGACGCGCCCGAACTTGGGAGCACGATCTGGGTCGCCGGCACGACAGAGCGTGGCAACAAACCAGCTCGAGTGCGACATCGAAAGAACGGTTCCGCCGGCCCAGAGCGTCTCGTCATCGGGGTGAGCGACGATGATGGCCGGGTTGTTCGGAATCGTGAAACCAGGTGCGCTCGCCCTCTTCGGCATCGCACGATCTCCGCCACGCATGCAATCATATGCGCAGGCGAGCCCAATCCACAACATGCCCTGGGCTCCCCGAGCAACGAGCTCCTGTACGAGGCTCTTGTCGAGACAGACCCCTGGGAGTGCCTCACTGCAGGTGGGTGTGCTGTTGCCAAGTCTTCCGCCTGGCTGTATAGGGTCATCGCCGGATTCGCTCAGCTCGGCGATTGCCGAAGCACCTCGGGAAGCGGCCGACTATGGATAGGCGTTCTTCACCCGTGGATACTGACCATCTTGATCTTGGGAACCGTCGGAACCCCCAACCCCAGCGTGTTGCGGTCTCGAAGCATGGCATGATCGCGACCGCCCACTACCTCGCTACGGAGGCGGGCGTCGAGATGCTCGAGCGGGGTGGGAACGCGATCGATGCTGCCGTGGCGGCCGCCTATGCCCTCGGCGTGTGTGAACCAGCGGCATCCGGACTGGGCGGTCAGACCATGATGCTCATCCACCACGCCAGGTCGCGGCGGACTTTTGCTCTGGACGGATCCTCGCGCGCGCCACACCGGGCGACCGCGGAACTGCTCACCGAGCGCGAGCGCCGACGGGGTTATCGAGCAGCGACGGTACCAAGCACCCCCGCGGTTCTTCGATACGCCCTGGAGCGCTACGGTACGCTGAAGCGACGTGACGTCCTCGGACCCGCCATCCGACTCGCCGAAGAGGGCTACCCGATCAGCCCGTTGCACAACGCGCTGACCAAGCGCGAACTGAGACGTTTGCGGAGGGGGAGCGCCGCACCGTTCTTCCTTCGCGGCGGGAGCACGCCTTGTCCCGTGGGCAGTGTTCTCCGGCAGTCTGTACTCGCAGAAACACTGCGTCATCTCGCCAGAAGAGGCATCAAGAGTTTCTACTCCGGGCGGATCGCCAAGCTGATCCACGAAGACATGGTCTGCAACGATGGCTTCATCCGGAAGGACGACCTCGCGCAGGTCCCGCGCCCGATCGAACGTCGCCCCGTCGCTGGCTCGTTCAACGGCCTGCGCGTGCTCGCGTTTCCCCCCCCGGGCGCCGGTCAGACGCTGATCGAGATGCTGAACATCCATCAGCAACTCCCGAGCGAATACCGAGACCCCAGCACACCCGAAGGAGCGGTGGCGCTCGCGATGACCATCCGCCGGGCGTTCCTTGACAGGCAGGACCGTCCGTTCGATCCCGACTTCTTCCCCCAACTCACCCGAAGGCGCATGCTGAGTGAGAACTACGCAACGCTCGTTTCACGCCGCATCGCTCAGCGACTGTCTGGGCACGGCGAGACCACGCACCTGTCCGCGATGGACAGGGACGGCAACGTGGTGGCACTGACGCAGTCAATCGACAGAGTGTACGGTGCCTGTGTTGCTGCCGCGGAGCTCGGCTTCCTATACAACAGCTACATGTCCGCATTCGAGTACGAGGACATTTCGCACCCATACTACATGCGTCCCAACGCCGTGCCTTGGGCCGGCGTTTCACCAACGATCGTCTTTCGAGGCAAGCGGCCTTGGCTGGCGATCGGTTCCCCGGGCAGCGAACGGATCACCTCGTCGATTCTGCAAGTCCTGATCCGTCTTCCTACGGATACCCCCTTCGCAGCCGTTGATGCTCCCCGCCTGCACTGTTCGCTCGAGGGAAGTGTGGCTCTGGAGTCGACGCGGATGCGGGCCGACGTTCCCGAGGCCCTCCAAGCGCATGGCTTCACCGTTGATCATCGAGACCCCTACTCGTTCTACTTGGGGTGCGTGCAGCTCGTCATGCACGATCGCGGGGAGTTCATCGGTGTGGCTGACCCAAGGCGAGACGGCTCCGCCGGAGGACCGACCTCGTGAAGCTCCCGCTGCTGCTCTCCGTGCCGGATGCTAGCGTGCGCGTTCTTCTGGAAGCGCAAAACAGCTCGGTCCTGATTCTGATGTCGAGCGCCCGTAGGTTTGCCTGAGCAATGTCGACGGTACGTGCAAGCCCGAGTAGATGGAGTCGCTAGCCAGCCGCTTCGAGCGAGCCTTCGAGCACAACGTCTCCGTCAGCAGCCCCTTCCGAGACGGCTACATCATCCAGTCCCGTGCGGCGGAGATGCCGTGGGTCCAGCTGGAGCTGTCGCGTGCCATCTTCATGACCGACAGCGAGGAACGGTCCCGCGTATCGAGTGCTTTTCAGACCTGGTGTGAAGGCCTCCTCAGGCGCTAGGGGAATAGGGACCTCATCGTGTGTGGGAGAGTGCCCGACAGCGAATCCGGTACGTACCGTTTTTGCCCTTGTCATACCGCGTCTACGTGGTCAAGAACGCGATTCTTTGCGAGGGCCTGCAAAGCAGGTGCGACGTGCTGAAACGCCCGTGTTTGCTGGGCTTTTCGGGCTTTTTGGCGTGCTCCCCGAGTCGGCCAAAGGCCGACTAGAGCAGGAGAGAGGAGAAAGTAGAGAGTAGAGCAGAGGCTGACGCCCGGACGAAGGCACCAACGTTCGGCAGCGTCATGACCTCTCCTGCGGTCTACTCTCTCCTTTCTACTC
>Ga0180432_10000337_pt1 | contig 75641 bp, 67 predicted proteins | sample SS_ome_10_FD_132414 | JGI IMG/M metagenome (GOLD analysis project Ga0180432, IMG submission 132414) | Hypersaline lake sediment archaeal communities from the Salton Sea, California, USA - SS_1_MS_2 metaG | ecosystem: Environmental > Aquatic > Non-marine Saline and Alkaline > Hypersaline >...
GTCAGGCAGGCAGTATTTCAGAACCGCTTAAACCCGGGACATCCAGGGGAACTGATATCGCTGGCGCCCCGGGGATGCGTAATGCGCGGTTCTTCAATACCGCCTGCAAGCCGTCAGGCAGGCGGGGGCGGGAATACGTGAAGGAGTAAATGAAGGTATTACTTGTAAAACCATATAATCTTTCCGATCATATACAGCCACCGCTCGGGCTGGGTTTCCTTGCTTCCTCCGTGAGGGGTAATCATGAAGTGAAGATTCTGGATTGCATCAAGGAGCGCTTGAAAACGCCCGGTTTTCCGCGGTTTCTCGATAGGGAAAAACCCGATATTGTCGGGATTCAATGCTATACTTATGATCTATACAGGCTGGGCGGGATGCTCAGGCAATGTAAAAGAAGGGGAATTATCACGGTGCTGGGCGGGCCGCACCCCTCTGCGGCTCCGAAGGAAACAATGGAATTTTTCGGCAAGGACCTGGATTATCTTTTTCAGGGTGAGGCGGAAACCGGCTTCAGGAAATTTCTGGATAAGCTTGATGGCGGGAAAAATATAGACTTTAAGGATATTTCCGGCCTCGCGTGGCGGGAAAACGGAAAAGTTCGGCTGAATGATAAAAGTTTCATCGAAAACATTGACGCTCTGGGTATGCCCGCGTGGGACCTTATAAAGCCTCAGGAATACCCGGAAGCGCAACACGGGGCATTTTTTAAAAAATTTCCGATTGCCCCTGTTATCGCGACAAGGGGATGCCCTTTTTCATGCACTTTTTGCGCCGGAAGCCTTATATCCGGAAAAAAAGTAAGAAAGCGAAGCCCCTCGAATATACTTGCCGAGATCAAGACGCTTTACGGGGATTACGGTATAAGGGAGTTCCATATTATCGACGATAATTTCACGTTTGATAAAGAATTCGCAAAAGATTTTTTAAGGAACTTGAAAAAATTGAATTTTGACATAAGCTGGGCCGTACCCAACGGAATCAGGATAGATACCCTTGATGACGAGCTTCTTTCGCTAATGAAAGAGACGGGCCTTTACCTTATTTCGCTCGGCATAGAATCCGGTTCCGACAGGGTGCTCGGCCTTATGAAGAAAAATACGACGATCGGGCAAATAAAACGCTCGGTGAAGCTCATAAGAAAACACGGTATAGATATCGCCGGATTTTTTATACTCGGTTTCCCGGGGGAAACCGCCGAAGACATAAAAAAAACCATCGCTTTTTCGCTTGAACTCGATTTAATAAGGGCAAATTTCTTTACCTACCTTCCGTTTCCCGGCACCGAGAGTTTCGAGGCCTTAAAACGCGAAAAGAAATTAAATAAAATAGACCTTAAAAAATTTTATTTTATGAATGCTACATTTACCCCGGAGGGCATGGATAAAAATACGCTTAAAAGCCTGCAGAGGAAAGCGTTTCTTAAATTTTTTCTAAGGCCGCGTATTTTCGCGCGGAATCTCACGCAGATCAAGTCATTCAGGCATTTTAAGTTTTTATTCGGAAGGTTTTTTAGATGGCTGCTTCTAAAATAATAAAAATCATACTTGTCATCTGGTGTGTCCTGTGGTTAAATTTTATCGCGAGAGACCTGTATAAAAAAGGGCTTTTAGGCGAATATAAAATTCTTGCCCAAAACGATGCCGAGGGAAAACGCGCGCATACCTACGGAGAGCGTTTTTACGAGTTTCTTAAATTCGCCAAAGATTATATGCCCCGGGAAACTTTTTATGATTTCGCGGGAAAAGATGATTTTTCACTTGAGATGAGGAGGGGGGTATATTACCTGTACCCGGGCGTAAAGACAAAACACCCTGTTTATATTCTGGTTTATGACAGGCCGGGATACCTGAAAGATGGTTTTGAATATTTCGCGAAACTGGATAACGGAAGGTTCATGCTTAAACGCAGATAAAAAATGAATACCGCCGCGCTCTCGATACTCTGTATTTTTGCCACATGTTTAGTTGGCTGGAACATTCTTTATGCCCTGTCTATCCGGAGGGGCCTTGAAGGATTTTCTTTTTTAGAACTATCGGGGCTTTCGTATCTTTTCGGTATGGGCGCGATAAGCGCCCAGATGTTTTTGATGGGGATGTCAGGTATAGGTTATACGAGGCTTAACATTTTGCTTCCCTGGGCCGTTATCACGGGCCTTAATGTATTTGTGGCTGTTTTAAGAAATAAGGGTGGCTATTCGGCCGCTAATAACCATTACGGGGAGGGGGCAGGGCCCGCGCCGAAAGAAGAGAAGGCCCCGTATCAAGATACAAAATACGATCCCGTCGGCGCGAAACAGCCCCCTGCGGGACGTTTTCGCTCGATAAGCTCGCTTGCGATGACAGCGGCCTTGTTCTGTTTTATCGCTCTTCAGACCGCTTACAATATCTTCCGTGCCCTTATGAGGCCGATTGAGTCATACGACGCGGTCGCTATACACGGCCTTAAGGCCAAGGTAATTTATCTCGCCGGGGGTATAAACGAAAACTTTTTCGGAAATATTTCCTCTTTTTTTCAGGGCGCTCATCCCGATTACCCGCTGCTTATCCCGTTTTCCCAGGTTTGGTTTTATACGTTCCTGGGAAATTTCAATGATATTCTCGTAAAAATGATTTTTCCGCTTTTCTACCTTTCGTTTATTCTGGTATTTTACGCGGTTCTTAAGAGGATAACAAAAAGCCGTTTTAGCGCTGTTTTATTTACGTTTTTGCTTGCGACAGTTAAACAATTTTCGGATTATTCAACCATCGGCTATGCGGATATGGAAACAGGCATTTATTTTGCCGCGGGCCTGTTCTACCTCTACCTGTGGTTTTCCCGGAAGAAGATGTCTTTTTTAGCTATTTCGCTGATTTCATCGGTTTTTTGTTTGTGGACAAAAAACGAAGGAACGCTTCTTGCGCTGATAAACATGCTTGTTTTTCTTTTTTACGTACTGGCGAATATCGCTAAAAGCGAAAAAAAACGGCTTTTACTTTTTTTCCCGTACGCTGCCGCGCTTATCTGCGTTATTTTGGCCTGGTATGGCTTTAAAGAGTTTCACGGACTCGAGAATGAAAACTTCAATTTATCCATGATCGGCGCCGGGAAATTGCGGGCCGCGTCCGGTTCCGTCCCGGCCGTATTGTACGAATACCAGAAGCAGTTTTTCGGATTTAAGAAATGGAACATAATATGGATTTTGTGTTTTCTTGTATTTTTGGCTGGGTTAAAAGCAGCGTTTTCAAATAACATAAAGTATATTACAGCGGCTTTATTTTTGTTTGCCCTGGGGTATTCGGCCGTGTATATTTTCTCTGATGTAAACATAAAATTCTTTTTGCACTCTACGGGAAGCAGGTTTTTGCTGCACGTTTTGCCCGTAGCCGTATTCTGGATGGCCCTGATTGTTCATGAAAAAGGATTTATCAAGAATTAAGTTGTTTTTCACTCTGCTTATCGTAAGCCTGGCGTATACCCTGCCGGCCTTCAACAAGTACTGGGCGCCTTACGATGAAGGCATAATCGCGGTGGCTTCCCAGTGCCTTTTGGCGGGGAAAGTGCCGTACAAAGATTTTTTTATTATCATGTATCCGCCCGGGCAGATTTACGTTCTGGCTTTTCTTTTTAAAATTTTTTCTTTTTCCCTTATCGCGGGCCGGATATACACGGTTTTTTTAAGCGCCGGCATCTCGCTTCTGGTTTTTTATATGACGCTTGCGCTGACCAAAAACCGTGTTTGGTCGTTTCTTTCGTGGTTTTTTGTTCTTGTCGCGCTCGCGCCAAGACTTGGCGCGATACCCTCACCCATATGGCCGGGTGTATTTTTGGCGCTTTTAACCATTTACGCCTTTATGAGATGCTTGGATTTGGAAAAAATAGGGGCAACTACCGTTTTTCGGGGCGCTTCCTCATTGCCGAAAAGCGGCAGCTATTCTTATTTTTTGACGGGATTCGTTGGGGGGCTTGCCGTTTTATTCCGGCACGATATAGGAATTTTCGCGCTTGCCGCTGTTTTTATCCCGATTTTTATAAAGAGATTGCATGATAAGAAGGCGGCGCGCGATATGTTTTTATTTTTTATCGGGATTTTTACGGTAATCCTGCCGGTGGCGGCGTATTTTGCATTCAAAACAGCCGCGAAAGATATGGTAAACTCGCTTGTTTTTTTTCCGTTCATACACCGGAAAACGTCCGCCCTGGCTTTCCCCGGGCCGTGTTTTAATCCGAACTTGATATTACACGGCAGTCTTCATTTCATAAAGGTAAACCAGTACTACATACCGGTCCTCGCTTATTTATTCACCTCTATCTGGCTCTTCAGCCGTTTTTTTAAAGGGAAAATTCACGAAAAAGTGAATCTCGCGCTTTTATCGGTGCTTTTATTCGGTATTTTCACGTTCAACCAGGTGATAACGCGCACAGACCCGGCGCACCTTCTTACCGTTATATCGCCGGCCGCGATTCTTTTCGGTTTTTTAGCCGCACGGGCTGCCGCCTTCAAGTTTAATTTAAGAGTCAAGGTATTATCACTGTACGGCGCTACCGCTGTTTTGCTTTTTCTATTCTCGCTTCTTTCGGTAAAAAATATCGATAAATACGTAAAAAATAATTTCAGAAAAGTTTATAAAAAAGACGTGATATTGACCCGTTTTGAGAGAGGCGCGATTTATGTTCCGAAAAATGAACGGGAAGATATAACGAATACGTTGGATTTTATAGAGAAAAACACCGCGCCGGGTGAGAAAATATATGTGGGTAATATCTCGCATTCAAAGGGCGATTTCAACGGAAGCATACTTCTCTATTTTCTGGCGGATAGGCTTCCGGCCACGAAATATTACGAGCAGGCCCCGGGGCTTTTTATGTTTCCGGAAGTTCGCGGGGAGATAAGGCATTCCCTGGCGAAAAATAACGTGAACGTTCTGGTTCTGCAGGATATCGCCGCGGACTATGCCGGATCCGGCTCTATTGACCCGGATGATTTTATATCTGAAAATTACAGGCGCGCGAGGAAATTCGGAAAGTATAATATTTATGTGCGTCGTGAAAATTCATTATGATGCGTAAAATAATTTTTATTGACAGGGACGGCGTTATAAACAAGGATCCCGGAGGGTGGACAGAGAACGGCTATGTGACTCAATGGGAGGATTTTCACTTTTTACCCGGTTCCATAAACGCCCTGAAGAAATTAAACGGCGCCGGTTATGACATTGTTATGATATCCAATCAGGCCGGCGTGGGAAAAGGTTATTATACCGAAAAGAGTCTTGATGATATAAACCGGAAAATGCTCGAGGAAATAGAAAAAAAAGGCGCCAGGATAAAAAAAACGTATTACTGCGTGCATCAGCCCGGCGATAACTGCGATTGCCGGAAACCCAAACCGGGCCTTTTTAAACAGGCGGAAAGGGAACTTGGCGTTTCCGCCGCGGGCAATTTTTTTATAGGCGACGGAAAAATGGATATCGAAGCCGGCGCGGGAATGGGCATGAGAACAATTTTGGTTTTAAGCGGGAAAACTGACCTTGAAAAAATGAAGGATTGGAATTTAAAACCCGATTATATATTTGACGATTTAAACGAGGCGACAGATTTCATATTAAAGCAAAAACAATTAAAGCAAACCAGCCCCTAAGTTGACAAATTGACATGGTTAATATGTCAACTTAAGGGAGGGTGGTGGAGGTAAAAGTTGGAGATAAACAGGGAAGGAGATTGCAAGTGAAAATTTTAATAACGGGAGGCGCGGGCATGGTAGGAAGTCATGCCGCAGAATTTTACGCATCAAGAGGGGATGATGTGATAGTGTTGGACAATCTGATGCGTTCAAAGCTTTTTGGCTATGACAAAAAAAGCGTCGAATACAACTGGAATTACCTGGCCGGGTATAAGAATGTAAAAAGGGTTATGGGCGATGTAAGGGGAGAAGGGGACCTTAAAAAAGTTTTCACAAATGATATCGACGCTGTTATACATACCGCGGGCCAGCCGGGTGTCGGTTTCTCGATCGATAACCCGCGCGAGGATTATTCGATAAATGCATTCGGCACTTTTAATGTACTGGAGCACGTGAGGAAAATATGCCCCGGGGCCGCTTTCATATATTGTTCAACAAATAAGGTTTACGGCGAAAATGTAAGCGATATCCCGCTGAATGAAACTGATAAAAGGTATTCGTTCAGGGATATAGGCGGTATCAGCGAAACGTTTAATATAGACCTCACGGCGCATACCCCTTACGGGGTAAGTAAATACGCGGGTGACATTTATACCCAGGAGTATGCCAACACATACGGCATAAGGGCATGCGCCTTTCGCATGAGTTGCACTTATGGTACGCGTCAATTCGGTTTTGAGGATCAGGGCTGGCTTGCCCATTTCATAATATCGAACATAAAAAAACGCCCGATTACGATTTACGGTAACGGCAAGCAGGTTCGCGACGTTCTCTATGTAAAGGACTTAATCCGCGCCTTCGATTTATTCATAAAGTCGGATCTTAAAGCAGGAGTTTTTAATATAGGCGGCGGGCCGAAAAACACAACTTCGCTTTTAGAATTTATCGAGGCCGTGGAGTCTAAAACGGGAAATAAAATGAAAGTAGTTTTTGATAAATGGCGGCCTTCGGACCAGAAAGTATATATATCGGATATATCAAAAATCAGCAAAAGCCTGGGGTGGAGCCCGGAAATAAACTTCAATGAAGGCGTCGAAAAACTTATTACGTGGACAAGGAATAGCACAGGTTTTTTTAAATAATGAAAAAAATATTGTATACTGCAGCGGTTGTTTTAGCCGTAATGATCCTGGGCGATAGGCTGTTAAAGGTTTACGAGAAAAGGGAAGCGGCAAAGGAAATTAAAGCACAATGCCGCGCGAACCCGGTTTTGAGCGCAAAACAATTAGAGGATTACAGCAGAGCGACCCAGTACCGCCTTGTGCCTTATACGGTTTTTGGCATGAAACCGAATTTCAGGTCCGATACGGTTAATATCAATTCCCTGGGGCTTCGCGGCGGAGAGATAAAAAAGAAAAAAGAATCCTGCTATAGAATAGTTGTTATCGGCGGGTTCGCTGTTTTTGGCGGCTCTGTTCCCGGGGATGATATGACTTTTTGCGGGTTGCTTGAGAAAAATCTCAAAAGTAAATACGAAAAAGAGATAGAGGTTATAAATGCGGGGGTTCCCGCTTTTGTATCCATGCAGGAGCTTATTCTTCTTGAGGATAAAATAATCGCCATGGAACCTGACATGATTATTGTTTTTGACGGTTTCAACGATTGTTTGACCATTTTAAAAAGAGAGAAAAGGCCGAATTACCCATGGTGGTTCTCGGAAATCGAGAGGGTGTATTACACGTCTATAACTAAACTTTTCATGGAAAAGCGCCTCAAAAAATACCGACCCACCAAGCACATTTTAAAATGGTTGAATAAGAAAAGACAAGAAGCGGTAAAAAGGAAATATGAAATTAACAGCGGGCAAATAGGGTTTTATCGAAGAAATCTGGATTTGATGTGCCATTTGGCCGAATCCTACGGCATTGAAGTGGCGCTGGTTTTTCAACCGGTGATTATGTATAAAAAAGTAAAGGCGTCAACCGAGAAAAAGATAATAAAATCCCTGGACAAGGATTATTTCGCGGCTCTTTCTGAAATGTGCGGCCTCGCCAAAAATGCTATGCGCGTCGCGGCCCGGGACAATAATGTTACTTTTATAGACGGGACAAAATTTTTTAACGGTGCTAAAGAATGTATTTTTATTGATGAAGTACATTTTAATCAGCGAGGTAATGAGATAGTGGCGGATTCACTGGTGGATAGCATTTCCTTCGAAGGCGCGGAAAAAAAATGAGAAATATCATTATTATCAAGGTAAATGGCGAATCAAGCAAAGCTTGCGTGTATTACAAAGTAAACGGTGAAAAATAAAATATTCAAGGCGGCGCGGGGTATTTTACTTTATTCAAGCGTGGATCGCATAAAAGAAAGGATCATGTAAAATGAATGACACGGTAATATTTTACGCCACAGCCGGTATCGGCCATAAAAAAGCGGCTGTAGCCATAAAGGAGGCGTTTGACAATGCCGGACGGAAAAATGTGTTAATCGCCGATGTCCTCGAGTATACAGACGATTTTTTCAGGTTGTCCTACGGAACAATTTATTTATTTCTTATAAAATACCTGCCCACGATATGGGGTTTCTGCTACTATATTCTGGACAACCCGGTGGTTTATTTTTTGCTCAGCCCCATAAGGCGGCTTGTAAATCATTTAAATTCCAAAAAACTCGTTAAATTTCTTCTTGAGACGAAACCTAAAACCGTAATCGTGACTCATTTCATGCCTTCGGAAGTCATATCGCATCTCAAGAAAAAAAAGCTCCTCTCGACGCGCCTCGTATCGGTAATAACGGATTACCGCTCGCATAGTTTCTGGCTTTCCGAGTATATTGATTTTTATGTCGCGGCGTCCGAGCACACGAAAGCGGACCTGATAAAGCGGGGCGTGTCGCCGGAGAAGATCAGGGTATTTGGAATTCCCTGCGCGAGTTGCTTCGCGAAAGAACACGATACTGAAAAAATACGCCGGAAATCAGGGCTGCAAAGCGGCAAGGCAACGATTTTTGTGCTGGGAGGGGGTTTCGGAGTAGGCCCCATAAAAAGAATCGCCATGAATTTAGACCGGTCCCGGCAGGATTTTCAGGCCATAGTCGTGTGCGGGTATAACGCGAAACTGTATAAGGAAATCAAGGCGGTCGCGCGCTCGGCCAGGCACCGATTCAGGGTGTACGGTTTTATCAATAATGTGGATGAACTCATGGCCGTTTCTGACGTGCTTGTTTCTAAATCCGGCGGAATAACGGTAACAGAGGCGCTGAACGCCGAACTTCCGATGATTGTAGTTGATCCGATACCCGGACAGGAGATGAGGAATTATAATTTCCTTAAGAAAAATAAAGCCTCCGTGAAAATAAAACGCCCTGAGGACATAGTCGAAGTTGCCGAAGACCTGATCGGTTCGGGCGAGCTGAAAATTTTAAAGAAAAACGTTAAAAAAATACGGCTTACCCATTCGGCGGAAAAAATCGTAAATGAAGTTGTTAAAGAGGACGCATGCGGGACGAACTAAAAAATATAATAAAATCCATCAGGGCCCATATAGAGCTTGAAGAGCTTGCGGGGGTGGGTGAATTTCTTCGGCCGTTGCCTTCAAAAGCAAACGTGTCTTCCGGCGGACTTGACGCTTTGAAAAAAGAAGTGCTTTCCTGCCGGAAGTGCGCCCTTTATCAGACAAGAAAAAATGTTGTATTCGGCGCCGGGAGCCTTAAGGCAAAGCTCATGTTCGTAGGGGAGGCACCGGGCAGGGAAGAGGATTTACAGGGGGCCCCATTTGTGGGGAGAGCGGGAGTGCTTCTTACAAAAATAATTGAGTCTATAGGACTTAAAAGAGAGGATGTTTACATAGCGAATGTGCTGAAATGCAGGCCCCCGAACAACAGGAACCCCCTGCCGGCGGAAATATTGACGTGCGAGGATTACCTGACGAAGCAGATAGAAATAATAAGGCCCGCCGTCATATGCGCGCTCGGTAAATTCGCCGCCCAAACACTTTTAAGGAGCACGGACGCTATATCAAGATTAAGGGGAAATTTTTATGATTTTAAAGGGGCCAAATTAATACCGACATATCATCCGGCGTATCTTTTACGTAATCCTTACGACAAGCGCCTGGTCTGGGAAGACATGAAAAAAATTAGGAAGGTACTGCGTGGAAACTAATGCGAAGCAGCGCTGCGACATAATAATACCCGTGTGGAACCACGCCGCGGAAACGGCAACCTGCGTAAACAGCTTAAAGAGGTATACGTCTTATCCCTATAGAATTGTGATTGTTGATAACGCGAGTAATATGGAAACGAGGAAATATTTTGACTCCCTTAAAGAAGAAAGCGCCGGCAAAGTTGTTATAATCCGCAATCTTCGAAACGAAGGTTTTATCAAAGCCGTGAACCGCGGTATGCGTTTTTCCGACGCAGGGTATTTATGTATTCTGAACAACGATACCGAAGTAAAGCCCGGGTGGTTAAACGAAATAATAGACATATTCAGAAAAAATCTTGATGTCGGAATCGTAAATCCTTCCAGCAATACTTTTTGTGATGTGTATAGCCCCGCGATTAAAAATTTTAAAGGAAAATATCAGGAGCTTTGCGGCGCCAGGGCTTTCGCGGTAGTTATAAAAAGGAAAGTTGTGGAAAAAATAGGGTATCTTGACGAGGCCTTCGGCATGGGTTATTTTGACGATGTGGATTATTCTAAACGAGCCGGTAAGGCCGGTTTTAAGACCGTAAAAGCCCGGGCGTCATTCGTGTACCACACTGAAAGCGCCTCTTTTTCCGGGATCGCGGAAAAAAACGATATTTTCCTGGAAAATGAGAAAAAATTTATCGCCAAATGGGGCGCTCAGCTGAGGGTGGCTTATATATTGCCCTCGTTTGACGGAGAAAAAGGCATGGATAAAATTTCGTCCGCCATAAATCGAATAGCTGTCCTCGGGCACCGCGCGTGGATATTTACGAAACAAGGCAATGATATGAAACCGCGCCTTCTCGACCATGAGGCGATAAGGTTTTTTTACTGCCCGCGGATTCTTTTCGGTTTTTTTGTTTTTTGCAAGATATGGAAAAGAAAGAAAAAAAAGAAGCTGGCTCTCATTCTGACCAATAACGGGGGTATATTTAGATTGTTTGATTTCTTTAAAACAATGCTGGCCGCGGACGTGATGCGGGACAGCGATTTTCAATCGGTGGAGAAAAAAATAAACGAGCTTTCATGGAAAATATGAGTAAAACAGCTGTCCGCAAGTACGCCGAAATCGCCTTTTCGCTCCCCCTCGTAAAGACATTTCATTACAGTATTCCGGGAAAAATGGAAAATGAGGTGGTCCCCGGTAAACGCGTCTGGGTGGAATTCGGAAAAAGAAATATGATTGGCTACATAGTCGGAATTACTGCCTCGAGCGGGGTAAAAGATGTGAAGCCGCTCAAAGAGGTGATTGACAAGGAACCAATCATATCAGGGCAGATGCGGGAGCTTTGCGGATGGATAAAGGATACTTACCTCTGTTCGCTGGGACAGGCAATGGATGCGGCTGTTCCGGGCGCGCTTAAAAAAGGAAAGGTTTCCGTGAGGGCCCGTACGGAGTTCCCGGCGGATATTACGCCTGCTGAACCGTCGTCCCGGGCGCTTTCGCTCACAAATGAGCAAAAAGAAGCTTTAAAAAGCGTGCTTCACAAAATTGACAGGGAAGATTTTATGGCTTTTCTTCTTCACGGGATAACTTCAAGCGGCAAGACAGAAGTTTACCTCCAGGCGATAGAGAAAGTGCTGGCGAAAGGAAAGACAAGCATTGTGCTCGTGCCTGAGATAGCGCTTACACCGCAGACAGTGGAACGCTTTACGTCGCGTTTCGGCAATCTTGTGGCAGTCGTGCATTCGGCGCTTCGGGCATCCACCCGGTACGGGGAATGGAAAAGGATCGCAGACGGTTCCGCGCGTATAGTTGTGGGCGCCCGTTCGGCCGTTTTCAGCCCGGTAAAGAACCTCGGCCTTATCATAATCGATGAGGAGCATGAAACAAGTTACAAGCAGGAGGATGTCCCGAGATATCACGCCAGGGAAGTCGCTATTATGCGCGCGAAACTTTCAAATTGCCCCGTTATACTCGGCAGCGCAACGCCTTCTCTGGAAAGTTATTATCTGGCGGGAAAAAAAAGAATGCAGCTGGTAAGGCTCACGAAAAGAATAGATGAAAGGAACCTGCCGAAAGTAAAAATCGTTGACATGCGCATGGAGCTTGCAACGAGAAAAAAAATAGTCATGTTATCCAGGGTTCTGACAGACTCCGTAAGGCGCGCGTTGGATAAAAAAGAACAGGTTATGATTTTTTTGAACCGCAGGGGTTTTTCCACCTATGTGAATTGTAAAAAGTGCGGTCTGGTCCTCAAGTGCAAGCGTTGCGACAGCGTCCTGGTTTATCACTACCAGACAAGGTCAATGGTGTGCCATTACTGCAATTCCAGGATATCCCCGCCGCATGTTTGCCCGCGATGCAAAAGCTCGTACATGAAATATTTCGGGATAGGGACTGAAAAGGTTGAAAGTGAGATTGCGCGGCTTTTTCCTGACGCGAAAATCGCCAGAATGGATACGGATTCCACTTCAAAACGGGGCTCGCACGATAGGATATTGGGCGAGTTCAAAAAACATAACATTGATATCCTGATCGGGACGCAGATGATAGCGAAAGGGCTTGATTTTCCGCGCGTTACCCTTGTAGGTGTCGTAAACGCGGACGTAAGCCTGAATTTACCCGATTTCAGGGCGAGTGAGAGAACTTTTAATCTTCTTACACAGGTTGCGGGCAGGGCAGGGCGCGGCGCCGCCGGCGGGGAGGTTATCGTGCAGACCTATGCCCCCGAACATTACGCGATACTGTGTGCGTCAAAACACGATTACGAGAAATTCTACCGTGAGGAGATTAAAAGCAGAAAAGAACTCTCGTTCCCCCCGTTTACGCACGTGATACGCCTTACTATGCGCTCGCGCAGCGAAAAGCGGGCAATTGAGGCCTCGAATAATTTGAAAAAGTTTTTGGAAAAAAATCTTAGGGATATTAATTTAACCGGCCCCGCCCCTTCACCGATCTCAAAGGTGAGAGGGTATTTCAGGTGGAATATATTCCTGAAAGCGAAAAATAGAAGCACTATGTGTGAGGGGTTGAGCAAGGCGCTCGAAAAATACAGTAAACCCCACGGGGTTCTTTTAGCGGTTGATGTGGACCCGATCTCAATATAGAAATGGAGGATAAGGCAGCGTTATGAAGATTGTTTTTTTCGGTTCGTCCGAATTCGCCGTGCCGTCACTTGAGCGGCTTCTGGAACACGGGCATGAGGTTTTATCCGTTGTGACGCGTCCCGACAAAAAAAAAGGAAGGCACCTGGCGCTTTCCGAAACGCCCGTGAAGAAAGCGTCTTTAAAAAAAGGCGTGAATATATTTCAGCCGGAAAACCCGGAAGAGCCCGGCTTTCTTAAGAAAATAGAATCACTTGATGCCGATTTGTTTGTTGTTTCCAGTTACGGCCGGATCCTGACGAAAAACATCTTATCCCTGCCTAAAATTTATTGCATAAATCTTCATCCTTCGCTTCTTCCGGCATACAGGGGCGCGGCGCCCGTTAACTGGGCTGTTATCAGAGGCGAGAAAAAAACCGGCCTTACAATTATAAAGATGAACGAAAAAATGGACGCGGGCGATATAATACTACAGCGAAGAGTTATCATTGAAAAAGAAGATACGTCCCTGACGTTAAATAAAAGGCTTTCGGAGCTCGGCGCGATTTTACTGCTTGACGCGGTAAGGTTTGTGAAAGAAGACAGAGTTTCTTTTAAAAAGCAAAACAACAGGAAGGTGACATTTGCCCCAAAACTGAAAAAAGAAGATGGTGCTATTGATTGGGAAAAACCGGCCGCGGAAATACATAACCTGGTGAGGGGCACGCTTCCCTGGCCAGGGGCTTATACGTACTTTGGGGAAGAAAAGATAAATATATGGAAAACAACCGTTATGGACGGAAACGCTCGTCCCGGAGAAATTGTCCAGGCCCAAAAAGAACTTATCATAGGTTCTAAAAATCTTCTCATAAGAGTCGACCAGATTCAGCTTGAAGGAAAGAGGCGCATGGGGCCGCCGGAATTTCTGCGAGGATACAGAAAACTAAAAAAAGGAGATTCATTCCGTGTCAAAAAATAAAATATCAGTCGTTATTCCCGCCAAGGACGAGGGGAAGTTTATAGGCGGGCTTATATCCGGATGCCAGAAATATTCGGATGATGTTATCGTTGTTGATGGGCACTCGCGTGATAATACAAGGGAAATAGCCGCTGAAAAAGGCGTTGCGGTATACATGGATAATAAAAAGGGAAAGGGTGACGGTGTCCGTGTTGGCATAACGAAAGCCAAAAATGAAATTATCGTTTTTATAGACGCCGACGGCTCGCACGATCCGGATGACATACCCAAATTAGCCAAACCCATATTGGAGGGCAAAGCCGATCATGTCACGGGCTCGAGAATGCGTGGGGGTTCCGATGAATTGCACGGGGATATAAATAAATTTACAAGAATGGTGGGAAGCGATATAGTGACTCTCGGCATAAATTACCGTTTCGGTTCTGACCTTACCGACAGCCAGAACGGGTTCAGGGCCATAAAAAGAGATGTCGCGCTTGCTCTGGATTTGAAAGAGAATATCACGACAATCGAGCAGGAGATGATAATAAAAACGCTAAAGAAGGGCTATAGGATGGCGGAAGTGCCGACCCATGAATACGCCAGAAAATACGGCAATTCTCACATCGCGGCGAGTAAGGTATGGTTTCGGTATGTTTATAGCTGGATAAAATATTTATTTTTTTGAGGGAAGGGAAGGGATAACCGTAAATAAAATGAAGGTGCTTATAGTAAATCCGCCCGTGATCAACAATGTCAGAATCGTGAGAGAGGGCCGCTGTATGCAGCGGCAGGAGGCCTGGGGTACGAGCTGGGCTCCTCTTACACTGGCTATTATGGCGGCCATTTTAAGGAATGACGGTTTTGAGGTAGCCCTTAAGGACTGTTCGAATGACGGCATCAGTTTCGAGGGCCTAAAAAAAATCATAAAAAATTTTCGCCCGGAAATTATTATCGCCAATACTTCAACCCCTTCCATTATTGGCGACTTAAAGGTCGCCGCGATCGCTAAAGAAGAGGATAAGGCCATAAAAACAATTTTTTTCGGTATACACGTTACCGCCCTGCCCGAGGAAACGTTCGCGGAGAGCCCCGATCTGGAATTTATCGCGTCCGGTGAACCCGAATATACCGTGAGGGATTTTGCCCGGGCCGCAAGGAATAAGCTTCCAATGAACGAAGTGAAAGGTCTAATTTATAAAACCGGTCACGGCATAGTCCGCAACGAAAAAAGGCCGCTTATCGAAAATTTGGATGAACTTCCCGACCCCGCGTGGGACCTTGTTAACATAAAAGGATACAGGCTTCCCATAACCGAGAGGCCGTTTCTTCTGGTTCTTACCGGCAGGGGCTGCCCTTACCCCTGTACCTTTTGCGCGGCGGGTACATTTTACGGTAAACGCCCGAGGCTGCGCTCTCCCGAAAGAATTACCGCGGAAATGAGGCGTGTAAAGGAAAAGTACGGTATAAAGGATTTCCTTTTCTGGTCTGAAAACGCAATTTCCGAAAGAAAACAGATTTATGACATTGCCCGCCGCCTCGCCAAAGACGTTCCGGGGGTAAAATGGGTTTGTAACGGCCGGGTTGACATGATTGACGAAGAGCTTCTCAAAATGATGAAAAAAGCGGGTTGCTGGATGATAGGTTACGGTATTGAGGCGGGTACGGAGAAAGTCCTTGGCCTCATGAAGAAGAATATAAAAATAAAAGATATGGAGCGGGCGGTAGCGCTTACCAAAAAAGCGGGAATAGAAGTAACGGGACACGTCATCGTGGGATTCCCCGGCGAAACAAAAGAAGATATTCTGGAAACCGCGAAATTGGTTAAGAAACTGGATTTTGATTACATACAGATTTACTGTAGCGTGCCGTTTCCGGGTTCGGTTTTATACGGGGAGGCTAAAAAAAACGGGTTTATCAAATCAAACGATTGGGCGATGTTTGAGCAGAATTTTTCCGTGATTGATACGCCCTACCTCTCAGCCGGTGAAGTCATGGCGATAAGGGAACGGATGATCAGAAACTTCTATCTCGATCCGCGAAAAATTTTTAAAACACTTCGCAAGATACGCCGGCCGCGCGAAATAATGTTTTTCTTTTCCTTTGCCGTGAGATATTTTTCGTCATGGGCTAAACTGCCCGAAACAAAAGAAATCAGCGGCCTGGATGATTCGCGGGCCACGCTTCTTCATAGAGATATCATACAGAAAAAGCCGTTTTTGAAAAACATATATACCGATTTTTATAACAGGTTTAAAAAAATAGCGGGCACTTTTCCACGCGGCGCGCTTTTTGTGGAGATCGGATCAGGCGGTGGTTTTATTAAAGACGTGATCCCGGAGGCGGTAACTTCGGATATTCTTGAACTGCCCGGCGTAGACAGATGTTTTTCAGCGCTTGATATGCCTTTTAAGGATTCTGAGGCGGATGTTTTTTTTATGATCGATGTCCTGCATCACGTAAGCGACGCGCAAATATTTTTTAAGGAACTTACAAGATGCCTGAAACCGGGCGGTAAGATTGTAATGATAGAACCTGCAAATACGCCTTGGAGCAGGTTTATTCACCGCAATTTTCATCATGAACCCTTTGACGCGAAGGGGGGCTGGGTAGTTGAAAAAAAAGGCGCTGGTTCATGGGCCAACACGGCGCTGGCATGGATAATTTTTTATCGCGACAGAAAAAAATTCAAAAAAGAGTTTCCGTCGCTAAAGATCTTAAAACTCGAAAACCATACACCGCTGCGTTACATCATAAGCGGCGGGCTTTCGTTCAGGCAGATCCTGCCGTCTTTTACGTATAATGCCGTAAAAGGCATAGAGACGCTTCTTTCGCCGCTTAACGGATATGTCGGAATGTTTCTTACAATCGAGATTGAGAAAGTGAAATGATTACGCAAAAATTAAAATCCGCCCTGTTTTTCTCAATAATGACGCTGACTCTGATTTTTCTCCTATTTCAAAACCTCGGTAACCAGTATCTCTGGCATGATGAGGCCCAGACGGCGCTTTTGTCGAAAAGCACTTTGGAACACGGCTACCCAAAGGCGCTTATGGGGGATTTTTTAGTAGTTACGGATGAAACTTACGGCCCGGGCTGTTCCTATATAGCGCAGCCCTGGCTTCAAAATTACATATGCGCGACAGCTTTTCTTATATTCGGCGAATCCGATTTTTCGGCACGGGTAATATTCGCTATATTCGGGTTGTTTTCTTTCTACCTTATTTACGCGCTGGCATACCGCCTTTTTGATGAAAAACTTCTGGCGGGATTTTCCGTTGTTATCGCCGCCACGTGCGTTCCTTTTCTTTTGATGCTCAGGCAGTGCCGCTATTACAGCCTTACCGTTTTTCTCTCGCTTGCGCTCCTTATTTTTTATATCAATTTTCTCGAGAAAAAAAAATCCAGTTCATTTTTTTTCATCGTGACTTCATTTTTTCTTTTCCAGGCCAATTTCGGATGTCTTATACCGCTCCTGGCCGCGATTTTTATAAGTTTTATGCTACTTGAGCGGAAACGCGAACTTTTCGCGCGATTTTTAAGAATGTACGCCTGGATTTTTATTCTTCTCTTGCCCTGGGCGATATTTTACAGGATATGGTCCGAGAGCCTGCATGCCCCGTCGGGGCTTATTTTTCACAACGCGAAATTTTACCTCAGCAAGGTAAATCATTATTTTTTGCCCTATAGGGCCGTCGCCTTTATGTTGATTGCTCTTTTGATTTTCAGGTGGCGTTTACGCGTTTTACGTATCATGAAGGATTTTTTCGCAACAAAAAAGGGAAAATCGGTCATTTTTTTGAATCTGATTTTTCTCGTAAACTGGTTTTTCCTGTGGTTTGCCGACGCAAATAGCGCCAGATATATCATACATGTCTCCCCGCTTCTCTTTATATTTGCGGCCTTTTTAATCTGGCGCGCAATGGGATGGAATAAAATACTGGCGGGTTTTTTTCTTATCGCGTTATGTTTTTCCAACCTGCTGCATAACTCGTTTTTTTACGTCGCTGTGTCGCCTTTTACGCCGCTTGTAGTCAGGGCAAGCGCCTGGGCGCGTGATAGAGGCGTTATAAGCGGGCAACTCGATAAAAAAGTGGTTAAAGAGATGGCGAGAGTAAGGGGCAAGGCGGTGGTAAAGGCGCATTTCCTTGAATACCTGTATGAGATAACCAACGATTACGACGGTCCGATAGAGGGCGTGGTTGAATATCTACGGCGCAATGCCGGGCCAGGGGAAACGATAAAAACAAATCTTTTCAGCGCCAATCCGTTATTTTATTACACTGACCTGAAAGTAGATACCGATTTCACGAAAGAAACTTATCCGGAATGGATTTTTCTGCGTGATTACTGGACGGATGAAAGTTTTTATAGAACCGAATACTTCAAAAACATAGAGAGGCTCTATGACCGGATAGAACTTGACTATCCCGACATATGGTGGGAAAACCGGCCGGACGACCTTTCCCATCATCATTTCAAAACAGCGCCGCTTAAAAAGAAAATCTCACTTTACAGACGGAAGTGAAAATGGAAATACTGCTTGTTGTCCCGCCATCGAGCGCCCTTACCGTGACTCCGCCGATAGGCCTGGGTTACCTTGTTTCGGTTCTTCGCGAGGGCGGTTATGACGCGCGAATACTGGACGCGCAGTTACAGTCGTTTGACGCGGAGAAAACGCTTGAGAAAATAAAAAAAATAAAACCCGACGTCCTGGGAATAAGCGTTTTGACTTCCAATTATCCGGGCGCGAAAAAAATAGCCAATGAAACAAAAAAAAGTTTGCCGGATACAAAAATAGTCCTCGGAGGCCCGCACCCTTCGGCGCTTCCGGAGGCGGTTTTGAGCGAAATATCCGCTGATTTTCTGATAAGGGGGGAAGGGGAATATTCATTCTTAGAGCTTATTCGATTTTTGAAAAGCGGCAAAAACGATCCGTCAGGCATAGAAAACCTCTGTTACAGAAAAAACGGTGAAATAAAAACAAAGCCGTGCTTGATAAAGGCTACGGACCTGGACAAAATTCCGCCTCCGGCATGGGACCTCATTACGCCCAGACGCTATCCCGCGAACCCCCACCAGTTTTTTTTCAGGAAACATCCTATCGCGCCGGTCATAACGACGAGGGGCTGCCCTTTTGATTGCGCTTTCTGCTCGGCGAGTTTTCTGGCGGGTAAAAATCTAAGGATGCGTTCTCCCGGGAAAGTGGTCGATGAAATAGAGACACTTGTAGAGAGGTACGGGGTAAGGGAGATACATTTTGAGGACGATAATTTTACCCTTGTAAAAAAACACACCGAAAGTATCTGTAGAAAAATTATAGAAAGGCAAATCAAGATAGTATGGCAGTGCCCTAACGGAATAAGGGCTGACGCGGTAGATAGGAGACTCATAGGATTGATGCGAAAGTCCGGTTGTTACCGGCTTTCGTTCGGGATAGAATCCGGCTCGCAGGCGATTCTGGATGGGGTAAATAAAAAACTTGATTTGAAAAAAGTCCCGGACGTGATAAAAAACGTGAAAGAAGAGGGAATAGAGGTTCAGGCGTTTTTTATTTTAGGGCTTCCGGGTGAAACAAAAAAGACAATATCGCTGACGATGAGTCTTATAGAAAAACTCCCGATAGATTTTCTGGATATTTCTCTTCTTACGTACCTTCCGGGTTCCCGGCTTTTTAACGAGAAATATAAACATAATGAGCGCGGCAGTATCAATTGGGAAGGGTTTAATTATTTTACCGCCGAATCAACAGAAGCGCTTTCTGCGACAGAGCTTAAAGATTTTCAGAAAGCGCTTTTAAGGAAATTTTACATCAGGCCCGGTACCGTTTTTCGTATATTGAGAAATATCAAGCCCTGCCAGATTCCGCACCTGTTCAAAGTTGCTCTAAAGTATTTTCTGTAGCCCGTGCCGCCCATTTTTACCCCCTTCCCAATCCGGCCATACAAAAGGGACGGGGCATTTGGTGATCTCTGGGGTGTCCCTCATTGTAACTCTGGCCTGTCCCTTTTCTAATTCGGTTACAATGCTTGTCTGTAGTCCATGCCGCCCATTTTTACCCCCTTCCCTTTTGTCTTTCGGGGACACCCCAGAGTTAGAACTAGGGACACCCCAGAGATCACCAAATGCCCCGTCCCTTTTGTATTCTTTAAAGACGAAAGGAGTTTAGATCTTTGGACGTTTGACATAGCAAGCCAGATACGAGAGGGGCAACAGCCGGAGAAAATGGCTAATTAAGTATTTACAATAATCGAAGAACTTAAGTATAAAAGTGCCCAACTATCCTGACATTGCTCTCCTATGTGAAAACCCTTGCATATGGAAAATTTATTGATATAATATTGTTAAAATTTAAAGGGGTGAGCATGCCGGAATTCAGGAAAGATCCGATTATAGGGCGATGGGTTATTGTCGCGACCGAAAGGTTAAAAAGGCCGTTTGATTATTCGTTAATGGCGGAAAAAGCGCCTTCTGTACCCGTGGCAGAGTGTCCTTTTTGTGAAGGAAATGAAGCCCTTACCCCCGGTGAAATATACGCTCTGCGAAAAAAAGGCACAAAGCCGGATACGCCCGGATGGCAGGTGCGCGTTATACCATCGATTTCCCCGTTTCTCAGCGCGAAAGGCGACCTGGACCGACACGGTAAGGGCATGTACGATCTTACCAGCGGTGTGGGCGTTCACGAAATAATAATTACCACGCCACGCCATGATGCCGGGCCGTTTATAAGGGACGTATCGCAAATCGAGAAATTTACAGAAGTGATTATTGAAAGGATGCGGGAAATCAAAAAGGATCAGCGCCTGAAGTACGCCCTTCTTTTCAAAAACTACGGAACACCGGCAGGCGGAAGCGTGATTCGTCATCAGCATTTTCAGTTGATAGCTACACCGGTCACCCCGAAACGCGTTAAAGAGGAACTCGTAGGCGCTAAATGCTACTTCGACTATAAAGACAGATGCGTATTCTGTGACATGATACGGCAGGAATTATGCGAGAAACAAAGGGTTTGCCTGCATATGGACGGATTTCTGGCCATCAACCCCTACTGTTCGCGTTTTCCGTTTGAAACCTGGATATTACCCGTGAAACATTCCTGTGATTTTGACAGGATGACAAAAGACGAAATCAAACATTTTTCCAAAGCGATGCATTTAACGTTTGGTAAACTTGCCAGGACTCTCGGCGATTTTCCGTACAACATGATCCTGCATACGGCGCCTTTCAGGAGGAGAAAAAAGAAAGGGTACTGGGAAACGATAGAAGATGATTATCACTGGCACGTGGAGATAATGCCGCGCCTTACGCAGGTAGCGGGGTTCGAATGGGGAAGTGGTTTTTATATCAATCCTACGCCTCCGGAGGAAGCGTGCAAATACTTAAAGGGGGTAAACTCCGGCGCATGACAGATAGGCCGGTGTTTTATATTTTTTGTAAAATGTAATTTTTTGAAACGTCATTTACGAATAACCGGGAAAAATAAAAAAAGAATAAAGGATGTCGCAATTAAGAAGAGACCCCATAACGGGAAGGTGGATAATCGTAAATTTCGAGAAGGTTATCAAACCGAAAGATTTTTCGTTTGAAAAAACGGTAAAGTCAAAAAATACCTCCAAGTGCCCTTTCTGCCCGGGAAACGAAAAGCTGACGCCTCCCGAGATCGTTGCCCACAGGAGCGTTGGTCTGCCGGATACTCCCGGCTGGACCATAAGGGTGGTGCCGAATAAGTTCCCCGCGCTTGAATCAAAGGGTGAGCTGGAGAAATGCGGTATCGGCGTGTTTGACAGGATGAACGGCGTCGGCGCGCATGAGGTGATAATCGATATCCCGGAGCACGCCAAGGATATCGCTGATATATCGGATGAGCAGGCGCAGGATTTGATCTGGTCGTATGTTTCGAGGAGCAATGATTTAAAAAAGGACCCCAGGTTCAAATATATCCTCATATTCAGAAATTACGGAAAATCAGCCGGGGCGTCCCTGGAGCACCCGCATTCACAGCTGATCGCTCTTCCGATTGTCCCGAAGCGCGTAAACGAAGAGCTGCATTCGGCGCAGGAATATTACGGTTATAAAGACAGGTGCGTTTTCTGCGACATACTGTCGCAGGAATTGAGCGATAAAGAGCGCATTGTCGCCGAGAACGAGCATTTTTTGTGTTTCTCGCCGTTTGTTTCGCGCTTTCCGTATGAGATGTGGATAATGCCGAAAAAACACGAATCAAATTTTGACAATCTAAAAAAGGAAAAAGTAAGGCCGCTCGGAGTGATATTGCGCGACAGCCTCAAAAAACTAAAAAAACTATTGAACGATCCCCCATATAATTTTATAATTCACACATCGCCCATACATAAGCACGAGAACGATTTTTATCATTGGCATATTGAGATCATGCCGAAGCTTCTTAATGTGGCCGGTTTTGAATGGGGAAGCGGATTTTACGTGAACCCCGTTCCACCCGAGGTAGCGACGCGCAATTTAACGGAATTTTAAGTTTAAAAAAGGAGGGCACGCATGGCAATTAAAGTAGGGATTAACGGTTTCGGTAGAATAGGCAGAATGGTTTTCAAAATAATGGTCGAGCGCGGGGGGTTTGAGATTGCCGCTATAAACGATTTGACCGACGCGAAGACGCTCGCTCATCTTTTAAAATACGACTCCACCCATGGCAGGTTCAAGAAAGACGTGGAGGCAAGGGACAAATCGATAATAGTAAACGGCAAGGAAATAGAGATATTGAGTATCAAAGACCCCTCCCAGCTTCCTTGGAAAAAAGAAGGCGTTCAGGTGGTAATTGAATCGACAGGGGTTTTTCGCACGAAAGAAAAGATCGCGCTTCATCTTAAAGCGGGCGCGGAAAAAGTAATACTTACGGTTCCGGCGAAAGACGAAATTGACAACATGATAGTCCTGGGCGTTAACGATAAGGAGCTCAGGCCCGCTGATAAAATAGTTTCCAACGCGTCCTGCACGACTAATTGCCTGGCGCCGATGGTGAAGGTGCTAAACGATACTTTCGGCGTGGAGGAAGGCCTGATGACCACCATTCACGCTTACACCAATGACCAGCGCATTCTCGATTTTCCGCACAACGACCTTCGAAGGGCGAGGGCGGCCGCCGAAAACGTTATACCGACTACAACCGGCGCGGCGAAAGCTGTCGGAAAAATAATTAAGGAGTTGGGCGGCAAAATAAACGGCATGGCGGTAAGGGTTCCGGTAAAGTGCGGATCCCTCACTGATTTTGTGGCGGTTCTAAGGAAAAAAGCCGGGCCTGAAGAAATAAACGAGGCGTTTAAAAAAGCCGCTTCCGGGGCCATGAAAGGCATACTTGAATATACCGCGGACCCAATCGTTTCCACGGATATTATCGGAAACCCGCATTCCTGCATATTTGATTCGGAATGTACCATGGCGATTTCCGATAATCTTGTGAAGGTTATCGGATGGTACGACAACGAGTGGGGCTACTCCAACCGCGTGGTGGATTTAGCGGGTTTACTGGTTAAGTAATTGAGTATGACGCTGCCGTGCCGCGGCGAACAATATGTTGTTTAGGCGGTACCCGTTTAGCGCGGCAGCATTTTAAAAAAAGCGGCAAACACGCGGATATTTTAAAAGATACCCGGTTATAATCGCGGTACCGGCGCAGGTGTCAAACATGATGCAGGAAATTCAGCAGAAAACAAAAAATTTCAGGTACAGGCATGCCCTTTTTCTGAATCCGTACATAGAAAGCACCGCGACAAGTATTATGGGACTTTTTCCACCTACAGGACTCGAGTACGTGGCCGCGAACGCGAAACCGCTGGTGGAAAAGTTGACACTGCTTGATTTAAGGCACGCGAAAGAGATGTGCGAAACAGATAAACTGCTCGATTTTATCCGCAGGGAAGAAATAGATATAATCTGTGTCAGCGTGTCATGGGACCGCCAGTTCGACCAGATTTGCGATCTGTTGAACTTGATGCCGGGGGAAATACCCCTTGTGGTGGGCGGTTATAAGGCGACCGAACAGGTGGAGCACCTTTTTAAGGTGTGCCCCGGGATAGACGTTATAGTTAGAGGCGAGGGGGAAGAAACCGTAAAAGAGGTATTAAAAAAATATCCGCTTAAAGATATTAACGGCATATCATACAGGTCCGGCGAGAAGGTGATCCATAATCAGCACAGGCCCCTGCCGGATGTTGACAAAATACTTTCGCCTGACCGCGATTTACGGCACAATGAATATCGGATAGCGATGAACGGCATCAATGTATCGAATCTTACTTTCGATACCGTGCTGAGCGCGAGGGGATGCCCGTTCAACTGTAAATTTTGCACTTTTAGCTTGAATCCACTGGGCCAGAAAAGGACATATGTGGCCCGTAAGGTTGACTCGGTAATAGATGAGATAGAAAAAATACAGGCAAAGGCAATTCTATTCAGCGATGATAATTTCTTTACCGATATAAAACGTTCGGAAGAGATTTGCGATCTCATAATAAAACGAAAAATAAAGAAACGCTTCATTGCCCAGGCCCGTATAGATGTCGCCGGATATCCGCGGCTTCTCGAAAAAATGGTAAAAGCGGGATTTAAGATACTTCTCATAGGCATAGAATCCCCGCATGACCACATACTCAGGCAGCTGGACAAAGGGTTCAATAGCGCCCAGGTAAAAAAAGCTTTTTCCGTGTTGAATAAATACCCGATTTACTGCCACGGGTATTTTATTTACGGCAACCTGGGCGAAACCGAGGAAGAAATGCTTTGCATAGCGGACTTCGCAAGGGAAATAAAAGTGGATTCGATTACTTTTCAAAAATTACGCATTGAAAAATTTTCACCCCTTAAGCAGATAGCCGAAAATACCCCGGGCTACCATGTAACCGCAAGAGGCGAGCTTTATTCGGATAATTACAGCCACGCCAAACTTAAAAAAATCGGTAAAAAAATAAAATTTTCCTTTTATACCCCGTTAAAACTTCTTCAGATAGCGAAAAAAATTATTACGACAAAATTTTTTACCTTTAGCGAAGTTGTTTCATTTCTGCTTGCGAGTCCCCGCCTTTTAATAAGCGTGATCAAAAGAGAGATCAAAAAGAAAAGGCTCGCGAGCTCTCTTAAACACATATTCCTGGCGAATAAATAACTAAAAAGGAGGAAAAAATGGCAGGAGGAGGTATAAGCGCGATAAACGAAAAAGTAAAAAAAGAAAGCGTTTTCGTGCATGATTTAATGGCTGAAGTGGAAAAAGTTATCGTCGGACAGAGATACCTCGTGGAAAGGCTTCTTGTGGGGCTCATGGCGAACGGCCATATACTTGTGGAGGGCGTGCCGGGCCTTGCCAAAACCATGTCAATAAGAACACTTTCGGCGGCGATAAAAACAAAATTTCAACGCCTTCAATTTACACCGGACCTCTTGCCGGCCGACCTGATAGGAACGTTGGTTTACAATCCGAAAGAAGGCACTTTTACTACAAAGAAGGGCCCGATATTCGCGAATATTATTCTCGCGGATGAAATAAACCGCGCTCCGGCGAAAGTCCAGAGCGCGCTTCTCGAGGCGATGCAGGAACGGCAGGTGACGATAGGCGAGAACACGTTTAAGCTCGAGGAGCCGTTTCTTGTCATGGCCACGGAAAATCCGATCGAACAGGAGGGAACCTATCCGCTTCCCGAGGCGCAGATAGACCGCTTTATGCTCAAAATAAACATAACCTATCCCAGTAAGGATGAAGAGCTTAAGATCATGAAAAGGATGGGTTATACCTCGAAAGAAATCAAGGTAAAGCCAGTAGTGGACCCTAAAGATATAATTCGCGTCCGCGGCGTTGTGGACGAAATCTACATAGACGAAAAAATAGAAAAATACATACTTGATGTGGTTTTCGCCACGAGGGAACCCAGGAATTTCGGCCTCGGCGAATTTACGAATCTTATCCAGTACGGCGCGTCCCCGCGGGCAAGCATTTACCTGGCGGTCGCTTCCAAAGCCTACGCTTTCATACAGGGACGCGGATATGTAACGCCCCAGGATGTAAAATCCATCGGTCCGGATGTTTTACGCCACCGCGTAATCGTAAGCTACGAAGCTGAAGCGGAAGAAAAGACCTCGGAAGATATCATAAAGCGGATATTCGAAGAAATCGAAGTCCCTTAACATGATAACCAAAGAAACCTTAAAAAAAATCCGCAGGATACAAATTACGACCTCGCGCATGGTTACCGATGTCTTTGCCGGGCAGTACAAGAGTATTTTTAAGGGCAAGGGCATGGAATTCGACGAGGTAAGGGAGTACCAGCCGGGAGATGAAATTCGCTCGATCGACTGGAACGTTACAGCCCGCACAGGCCATCCATATGTCAAAAAATTTGTTGAGGAAAGAGAACTCAACATAATGCTGCTTCTGGATAAATCCGGATCCTCATATTTCGGGTCCTCGTCCCAGCTCAAAAGTTCTCTCGCGGCGGAGATTTGCTCTGTTCTCGCCTTCTCGGCGATACAGAACAACGACAAGGTGGGCCTAATTATTTTTACGGACAGAATAGAAAAATTTGTGCCCCCGCGTAAAGGCTCTAAGCACGTCCTGCGTGTTATAAGAGAGGCTATGTATTTAAAGCCCAGGGGAAAAGGAACGGATATCGCCGGCGCCATTTCATATCTCAACAGGATCACGAAACGCAGGACCGTGGCGTTTATCATATCGGATTTTTATGCCCCTGATTTTAAAATCCCCCTGTCAATTGCCAATAAGCGGCACGATATTATAGCCGTTACCATAACAGACCCGCTTGAGCTGGAATTTCCGAACGTCGGCATGGTAAAACTGGAAGACGCTGAGACAGGAAAAAATTTTTCCGTGGACACCTCAATACCGGAAGTGCGCGAATCCTACCGGAGGGATTCGCTTCACAGATTCAGTGAAAGAGAGTCGCTTTTTCGATCCGTAAGCGTTGATAACATAGATATCCGCACAAATGTCCCATACTACACGACGCTTTTAAAGTTTTTCAGGATGAGGGGGAAAAGGCTAAGATAGAGGTAAGATGAGGCGCTGTCGGGTTATAAGGTGAAAAATTTAAGAAGAGCCGCGATAATTTTTTTTGGTATTTTTTTCATATCGGTTTCCGTTATTGCCGTTGCCGCCCCCGGCGTTACGGTCAGGGCGGAAGTCGATAAGAAAACCGTAACGATCGGCGATAAGATACATTTTACCGTTACCGTATCGGCCCCGAAAGGCGTAGAGGTGGAATTTCCGGAAGCCAAAAAGAAAATTGGCGAGTTTTTGGTGAAGGATTACGATTTTTCAAAAAAAACATTTTTCGGAAAAAATACATTTACCGGATCTTACACCATGGATACTTTAAACCCCGCCAGGCATGCCATACCGGAACTTAAGATAAAGTACAGGGAATCCGGCGAAAACGAATGGAAAGAGCTCGGGACAGAGGAGATTTCCGTTGAAGTCGAAAGCGTTCTGGCGAAATATCCGGATGAGTCCGACATCCGCGACATCAAGGGCCCGCTTGGCCTGCCGGGCAGGTACAGGTTTCTAATTTATGTACTGGCGGGGTGCCTGGCCGCGCTTTTAGCGGCGGCCGCCTTCACATACATTATAAAACGCCGCGCCGCTAAAGCGGCTGAAAAGGTATCTTTGCTTCCTCATGAACTGGCATACGAAAGGCTCAGGGCGCTGAAGGCGAAAGATCTGCCCGGCAAAGGAAAAATAGAGGAATATTATGTTGAGCTTTCAAATATAGCGCGCTGTTACCTCGAGGAGAGATTTGAACTCCGGGCCCCTGAAATGACGACCGAGGAATTTATGGAGGGGCTTAAAGAGGAAGAGAAGCTTTCCCGCGCTCATAAGGCGCTTTTAAAAGAATTTCTTTTCCATTGCGATCTTGTGAAATTCGCAAAATACGGCCCATCGCCGAACGAAATGGATTTGAGTTTCAAATCTGCGGAAAAACTCGTGGACCAGACGAAGGAAATATGATTTTTCAGAACCCCTGGTTTTTGATCCTGGCGCCGGTTATCCTGGCTGCGGTGTTTTATAAAAGAATACGGGAGAAAAATCCCGCCTTAAAATTCTCCTCGGGAAAACTTTTATCCGGAGTTGAGCCGTCTCTCAAATTAAAAATGAGCTTTCACCTCAGGGATTTAAGGTTAACGGCGCTCATGCTGATGATTCTGGCGCTTGCGCGCCCCGTGCATCCGCTGGAGCCCTCAAAAATACGGACAGAGGGCATAGACATTGTTCTTGCCGTGGACGTTTCGACAAGCATGCTCGCGGAGGATTTTGAAATCGGCTCAAAAAGAATGAACCGCCTTGATGTGGTAAAAACCGTGATCGAGGATTTCATACGACAAAGAAGGAACGATAAAATCGGCATGGTCGTTTTCGCGTCCAGGACATACACCGTCTGCCCCCTCACGCTGGATACGAACTGGCTGTTTAAGAATATTGAGCGGGTCCGGATCGGCATGGCGGGCGACGGTACCGCTATAGGCTCGGGCATCGCCTCGGCCATTAACAGGCTAAAAGGCACGAAAGCGAAAGACAGGGTCATAATTTTACTTACCGACGGAAGAAATAACGCGGGAAAAATTCATCCCCTTACGGCTGCGGAAATGGCCAGGGCGCTTGGTATCAAGATTTACACAATTGGCGCCGGTTCGAGGGGGCCGGCCCCGTATCCCTTCAGGGACGCCTTCGGCAGGATAGTTTATAAGCCGGTAAAAATAAACATAGATGAGGAAACACTGGAGAAAATAGCTTCCGCGACCGGCGCGCAATTTTACAGGGCCACTGACACCGAGAGCTTGCGGGAAATTTACGGCAGGATAGACAAGCTGGAAACGTATCCGATAGAGGAGAGGGGATATACAAGGTCCATGGAATTATTCCCGCTCTTTTTATTTCCCGGCCTGATAATCCTGTTTCTGGAAATTATACTCGGCAATACGATTTTAAGGACCATACCTTAACTTATGAGATTCGGAAATATTGACGCGGCTTATCTTTTATGGCTTATCCTGTTCCTGGGGATATTTTACGGATGGGCGCTTAAAAAGCGAGCCCGAGCCCTGCGGATATTAGCCGGAGAAAATATTCTGCCCGAAATAACCGCCTCCTGGAACCCGAAGCGACGGCGCCTGAAAATAATTTGTATTATAACGGCGATTTTGCTGATAGTCATTTCGCTTATGAGGCCGCAGTGGGGGTTCAGCTGGGAAGAGGTGAAAAAGAAAGGCGTTGACATACTGATAGCCATCGATACCTCGAAAAGTATGCTGGCGGAGGATGTAAAACCAAACCGTCTTGAACGCTCGAAGCTCGCTGTCCGCGATCTTCTGGGAAAACTTCAGGGTGATAGGGTCGGTTTGATAGCGTTTTCCGGCGGAGCTTTTTTGCAATGCCCTTTGACGAGCGATTATAACGGGTTCATACTTTCCCTGAACGACCTCAGCGTTGACAGCATACCTAAGGGGGGCACGTCGATTTCAAGCGCCATATCGGAGGCGGTCAAAGTTTATAAAGGGCAGGGGCAGGACGAAAAGACGCTGGTCATCATAACTGACGGGGAAGACCATGAGGGGGATCCTGTCAGGGCCGCGGAAGCGGCCGCGAAGGAAAAAATAAAAATATTCTGTGTCGGAATAGGCACGAGCGAGGGGGAGCTTATACCCGTAAAGGATGAAAAAGGGCGTATTTCTTTCCTGAAAGATCGCGAAGGAGAAGTTATTAAAACGCGGCTCGACGAGGACACCCTGAGAAAAATAGCCTCAATTACGGGAGGTCTTTACGTGCGCGCCAGAGGCGCGCAGTTTGGGCTTGATATTCTTTACAGGGAAAAATTTTCTAAAATGGAAAAAAAAGTGTTTGGCGATAAACTGACAAAGCGTTACAGGGAAAAGTTCCAGATACCGCTTTTTATCGCGGTATTGCTTCTGGCGTCTGAAATATTCATAAACGAGCGAAAAAAGACGGATTCATTACCGGAGCGGCCATGAAAGTTATTTATGTTTTACTGCTGACGTTTTTGATGTTATTTTTTTGCCGATTGGAAGCCCTGGCGGACGCGGCCAGATTAAGCAAGGAAGCAAAGCGGCTTTACCTTGAGGAAAAATATGACGAGGCCGCCGAAAAATATAAAGAGGCCGTCAATCTTGAACCGGATTCCGATATCATGCATTTTGACGCGGGTGCCGCGCTTTACAAGAAAAAGGATTATGAAAACGCGATAGGCGAATCCCAGAAAGCGCTTTCAGGCGGAAACAGGATGCTGGAGACAAAGGCGGCCTATAATATCGGGAATTCAAAATACCGGCTCGGGCGTCTTGAGGAATCATTGGATTATTATAAGAGGGTCATTGAACTTGACGAGAAAGACGAGGATGCGAAATTTAACTATGAGTTTGTAAAAAGAAAATTGGAAGAGAATCAACAGCCTCGTTCGCAGAAGGAGCAGAAAAAGGAGCAGGAAAAAAAAGAACAGGACAAGGAACAGGATAAGGATAAGAAAAAAGAACAGGATGAGGAACAGAAAAAAAACAAGGATAAGAAGGGCGCCGAAGATAACAAAGAGGTAAAAAAGGGCGGAGAAAACGAAAAAAGCGAGGAAGAGAAAGAAAAGGAAAAAGAGGAAAAACAGCGGCAGGAGAAGGATGAAAAACAGGAAAAGGAAGAAGATGGGAAAAAAGAGGAGCCCCGGATGCCCGAGCCGCAAGAAGGAGGCATGTCCGAAAAGGAAGCCCGAATGCTTTTAGAGGGGCACGCGCATGAGGAAGAATCCATGGGAAATTTACAGAAAAAGAAAAAACGCCGTTTACCCGAAGTGCTGAAGGATTGGTGATGAAAAAAAACGTTAAAAAATATTTAATTTCGGCGGTTTTGGCCTGCGCTGTCGCGATCCTTGCGCAGGAGGCGTTGCATGCGAGGGAAATCGATTTCCGGATTACAACCAGCAGGACAAGGGTTACCGTGGGAACAATTTTCCGTCTCAGCCTTATTTTTGAGGGTACCAGGGATGTGCCGGCGCCGCAGGTTTCCCCCGTAGACGGATTCCGGGTTGAGTACATGGGGCCCTCAACAAGGGTTTCGATAATAAACGGCCGCAAGACAAGTTCCATAACGCACATGTACACGCTTATACCCGAGAGGGCCGGAGAATTTATCGTGGGCCCTTTTTCATTCAGGCATGACGGCGACACATATCTGTCAAACGCGGTAACGGTTACCGTTTCCGGAAGCACCTCAGGCGCGGCCGCGTCTACGCATCCGCAGGTTATTTATGATGAGAGCGAGAGCCTGCGGAATAAAATATTTCTGGTTGTGATGCCGGAAAAATCGAAGGCCTACGTAAATGAGATTATCCCTGTTTATCTAAAACTATACGTGAACAGGGTGAATATAAGGGATATCCAGTATCCGGAATTTGGCCAGAAGGGGTTTCTGGTAAGCGGTTTTGAAAAACCCGAACAGCAGAGAGAGGTTATGGACAGGATCCGTTACGAAGTCGTGCAGTTTGAGACGTTTATTTACGCCACTCACTCCGGAAAATATTTCCTGGATCCGGCGACCATCAGGTGTAACGTACTTGTCGAAAAGCAAAGAAGGCGGCTGGGGCGTTTCGGCGGACTTTTTGATGATGATTTATTTGACGACGTTTTCAGCGGATACAATATACTTCCCTTTGAGGCAAAATCAAAAAAGGTTCCGGTAACCATAATGCCGCTTCCCGCGGAAAACCGCCCAAAAGATTTTACCGGAGCCGTCGGCCAATTTCATTTTACCCTAACGGCTTCTCCGCGCAGCGTAAGAGTAGGCGACCCTGTTACGCTGAAGATGAGCGTAACAGGCAAGGGGAATTTCGGTACCGTCATGTGCCCCGAAATAAAAGCGGGCGGTAAATTCAAGGTTTATAAACCGCAGGTGTCCCAGAATGAAAACGCTAAAATTTTTGAGCAAATTCTTTTACCTACCGCTAACACGGTAAAGGAGATTCCGTCAGTAACTTTCAGCTTCTTTGACCCGGAGGCCGGGGCTTACCGCACCGTAACGAGTGAGGCTATCCCGATAACCGTTACCGGATCGGAAAAAGAAAAAGAAACTGGCCCCGCGGGTTTTCCCGGGCTTACCGCGGATAAAATACCTGAGGAGGAACCGCTTGGAAGAGACATAGTTTATATTAAATATTCACCGGGGAAATTAAAAAAGAAAGGAAAATATATTTTTCAGAACGCCGCCTTCATAGCGGTGAACGCCCTCGGCGCGTTATTTTTTGTGACGCTGCTTGTTTTTTACAGAAGAAAAGAAAAAATGGAAAAAGACGTCCGGTATGCAAGGCGCCTGGTTGCCCCCAAAAAAGCCAGGGCCAATCTTAAAAACGCGAAACGTTTTCTGGAAAAGGGCGAGGCCCTCGAATTTTACGGCAGTCTTTTTAAAACGCTGCAGAGTTATTTCGGGGACAAATTTCATCTCCCGACTCACGGGATTACCATTACGGTGATAGACGAGGTGCTTAAGCCAAAGGGCGCGAAGGGAGACGTGCTGGACGGGTTAAAGTCGTTGTTTGAGGAATGCGATCTGGCGCGATACGCCGTTTCAACATTCAACAGGGAAAAGATGGAAAAATCCTTTAAAAAAGCAAGTGAGGTTATCGATTATTTTGAGAGGGCAAGATTATGAAAGCTAGAATATTTTTCACGGCGCTCTTCCTGCTGGCGATGTCTGTCCGGTGCGGGGCGTTTTCCCCCTCCGCGAAGGATATTTTTCGCGAGGCATGCGGATTTTATGAAAAAGGCGATTATAAAGCGGCGATAGAAAAATATAACCGCGTGCTTGAGATGGGTTATGAAAGCGGGGAGCTTTATTACAATTTAGGGAACAGCTATTTCAAAGACGGCCGGCCGGGAATGGCCGTTTTGAGCTACAAAAGGGCCGGGAATTTTATACCGCGCGACAGTGACCTTGAATCAAATTACCGGTACGTTGCCTCCGGGCTTAATCGTTCCGGTGCGCCGGGGGTGAAAATTTTACCGATCAGGATCTTCAATAATCTCACCCGCTATTTTACCGTGAATGAATTCGCTGTATTTCTTGCCCTGCTTTTTTTCATTTTTATGGCCGCGGTACTTTCACACCTTTATTTCAACCGGATAAAGGCGTATTTTGCCGCGGCGTTGGGCGTTATTGTAATTTTGTTTTTTCTTACGGCGTCCCTGGCGGCCAGTAAGATTATCGTTACGCGCCGGGAGGCGGTAGTCGTTGTGAAAGAAGCCGATTCAAAATTTGAACCGTTTGAAAGAGCGACGACGCATTTTAAGCTTTATGAAGGTTCTACGGTTTCCGTTCTTGATTCAAAACCCCCCTGGCTTAAAGTAAGAAGGCCCGACGGCAAAGTCGGATGGGTTAAAAGTTCCGCCCTGAAGCGGGTAAAACAGCAAAAGGAAAACGCGCTATGAACATTATTTTCGCGTCTTCGGAAGTCGCGCCCTTTGCCAAGACAGGCGGCCTCGCCGATGTGAGCGCGAGCCTTCCTGAAGCGCTCGCGGAAATTTCCTGCCGCGTAACCGTTATAACGCCTTTTTACAAAAGCGTTAAAGAGATGGACCTTCCGGGAACGGCTTTTTCAGTAGGAGAATTTAATTTTTTTCTGCACAAAAAAAGTAAAATAGATTATGTTTTCGTGATTAATGACGGTTATTACGGGCGGGATAATCTCTATTCCGAACCGCTGGGCGATTATCCGGATAATGACCTTCGATTTTCATATTTCAGCAGGGCGATCGCGGCTTTTTCGGCAAACGGGAGACGGCCCGGCATAATTCACTTGAATGACTGGCAAACAGGGCTTGTTCCGCTCTATCTGAAAATAGCGGGCCGGGAAATAAAAACTTTATTTACGATACACAATTTAGGTTATCAGGGTTTATTTGGCCGTGATTCCCTTGAACGTCTCCGGATACCGCGCGAATTCTATAAGATAAACGGTATCGAATATTACAGGAAGATATCGTTTTTGAAATCCGGCATTATCTATTCCTCGGCTGTCAGCACGGTTAGCAGGGGTTACGCGAGGGAGATTATGACCGCGGAATTCGGCTGCGGGATGGAAGGGATTTTAAAAACTCGCGCTCACGAACTTTACGGAATAGTAAACGGTGTTGATTATTCCAACTGGGACCCGGCCGTTGATACGCACATAGCGAAGAATTACGATTCCGAAACAATCGACGGTAAACGTGAGTGCAAAGAAGGCCTCATAAGGGACGCCAATATGACGCCCGGAACCCTGAAAAGGCCGCTTATCGGTGTTATATCGCGGCTCGCCGAACAAAAAGGCATAGACCTGATCGTCGAGTCCGCCGGGGAAATAATAAAGCGCGGCGCGAGCATTATTATTCTCGGAACCGGAGACACGAAATACAATGATTTATGCAGGAACATGGCCGCGAGGTATCCGGAATACGTTTCGTGCCACATAACATTCGATAATGAACTCGCTCATAAAATAGAGGCGGGTTGCGATATTTTCGCGATGCCGTCGCGTTATGAGCCATGCGGCCTTAACCAGTTGTATAGCTTTAGATACGGGACACTCCCTGTTGTGAGGGCAACCGGGGGCCTGGAGGATACGGTAATAGACATAGGCGTTGATCCCGGGCGCGGAAGCGGAATAAAATTCGCCCCGGCTACAAAAGAAGGCCTTATAGACGCTGTATCCCGCGCCGTAAAACTTTATGAGGACAGGGCCGGGTGGCGGGTGATACAAAAGCGAATAATGAAGCTGGATTTTTCGTGGAAATCCTCCGCCTCTCGGTATAAGGAGCTATACACGAAGCTTCTCGGTTCATAATATAAAAAATCCCTTACACCCAAAATGCGACCGATGACGATACACATTTGACTTTGTCCCGAAATACGAGTATACTATATACTTTGATAATGTCACTTAATGGAGGGCTGATGAAGAAAACAATAAAAGACATGGAAATAAACGGTAAGAGGGTTCTTATACGCGTGGATTTTAACGTGCCGTTTGATGAGAAGGGGCGCATTAACGACGATACGCGCATTAGAGAAGCGCTTTCCACCATAAAGTACGCGCTTCACGCGAACGCGAAAATAGTGTTGATGAGCCACCTTGGAAGGCCCAAAGGAGAAATGAATCCGAAAATGAGCCTTGCCCCGTGCGCCAAACGGCTTTCGCGCCTTTTGGGAAGAGGCGTAAAAATGCTGAAGGATTGTGTCGGGCCGGAAGCGGAAAGTGCCGTTGAGGCCATGAAGGCAGGAGACGTTGTTCTTCTGGAAAACCTGAGATTTCATAAAGGTGAAACCGGGAACGACCCCGGGTTCGCCGGGGCACTCGCGAAACTGGGAGATGTATTCATAAACGACGCTTTCGGGACATGCCACAGGGCGCATGCTTCCACGGAGGGAATTACGAAATTTTTGCCAAGCGCCATGGGTTTTCTGGTAGAAAAAGAAATAAATTATTTCGACAGGGCCCTCCATAACCCGGAGAAACCGTTTGCCCTGATTCTCGGGGGAGCGAAGGTGGCCGATAAGATAGCGGTCATAGAAAATATGCTTAAAAAAATAGACTGCCTTCTAATCGGCGGAGCGATGGCGTATACTTTTTTAAAATCACGGCTTAAAGGCGTTGGCTCATCCCGTTTGGAAAAAAACAAAATTGATGTCGCTTCCGATATTTTTATGAAAGCCAGAGATAGCGGCGTGAGCGTATTTCTCCCGGAAGATCATGTAATCGCCAAATCCATAAACGCCAATACGCTGGTCAGGGTTGTAAGGGAACATATCCCGGACGGATGGATAGGCCTGGACATAGGGCCGAGAACAATCAAAAAATTTAAAAATGCCCTTAAAGACGCCAAGACAATAGTGTGGAACGGGCCGCTTGGCTATTGTGAGCTGAAGCCCTTCCGAAAAGGCACGGCCGAGATCGCCAAGTTTATATCGCGCCTTGACGCTACGACCATTATAGGCGGTGGTGATACCGCCGCGGCCATAAAAGAGTTTCGTCTCGAAAAGAAAATGAGCCATATTTCGACCGGAGGCGGCGCGTCGCTGGAATACCTGGAGGGGAAAGAGCTTCCCGGGATAACGGCGCTGCAGGATAAATAATGGCCCCGCACTTATGTGCAGGGAATAAGAAGATACCGCGAAGAATGCCACGAGCGTAAGCGTGTGGATATGAGAAAGAAAATTATGCGTAAGCCGATAATAGCGGGTAACTGGAAGATGAACAAGACCTCTCCGGAGGCTGTTATCCTCGCGAATGCCCTTAAAAGGGATTTATTCGATATAAATAACGTGGAGATTATTATTTGCCCTCCCTTTACCTCCTTAAACGACGCGAAGGATGTCATTATGGATACCAACATATCACTGGGAGCCCAGAATATGTTCTGGGAGGATGAGGGGGCGTTCACCGGGGAGGTTTCGCCCTTGATGCTGAAGTCCACGGGCTGCAAGTACGTGATAATAGGCCATTCGGAAAGAAGGGCGTATTTCGGGGAAACCAACGAAACGGTTAACAAAAAACTAAAAAGCGCCCTTAAGCACGGGCTTTTTCCCATAATGTGTGTCGGCGAAAAGCTTGAGGAAAGAGAGGCGGGTTCGACATTTGATGTAGTGCGGGATCATGTGGAAAACGGCCTCTCGGAAGTTGGAGGAAATGAAATACGGAACGTGGTTCTCGCGTATGAGCCTGTTTGGGCTATCGGGACCGGCAAAAACGCCACGCCGGAAGAGGCCGAAGAAGTGCACAAGTTTATCAGGGAGCTCCTGGCGAAGAAATACGGAAAAGACGTCTCTGAAAGTTTACGAATTCAATATGGCGGAAGCGTAAAGCCCTCTAATGTGGAATCGCTTATGGGGCAAAAAGATATAGACGGCGCGCTGGTCGGAGGGGCCTCTCTTAAAACCGAATCTTTTTCTGAGATCGTAAAAAAAGCCTCGCTGGTTGCAAAGGAGAAATAGGACAATGCTGTACGGTTTAGTTATCGCTGTTCACATAATCGCGTGTTTGGTTTTAATTGTCGTGATACTGTTACAGGCCGGAAGGGGTGGCGGGTTAAGCGAGACTTTCGGTGGCGCGGATTCATCCCAGACAATTTTCGGAACAAAAGTATCGGTTTTTTTGACAAGGGCGACAATCGCCGCGGCCTGCCTTTTTTTGATAACCTGCCTGGCGTTGGGCATAATGACCTCAAGAAGGGGGAAGAGCTTAATCGATCTTCAGGGCGGAAAAGGTGTTCCCGTTGAGATACCGTCTGACGCGCCGCAAAAGTAAAAAAAGTTTTTTCATATCGCTACTCGAGGCAGTAGCGTTATTTTTTTTGCTATACCCTTGTTGCAGCCCGGGCGCGGAAGCCCCCGCCGCGGAAACGGCAATGAGCCTGGAAACGGAACTCAGCCCGGTTTACGGCGACGCGTTTGTAACCGGACAAATCGGGGACGCGCGTACACTGGTACCTATACTGGCTTCCGACAGCCCTTCCTCATATATAGTGTCGCTTGTTTTTAACGGTCTCGTTAAATACGACAAGAACGTGGAGCTTACCGGGGACCTCGCCGAATCCTGGGATATCGAGGAGCGGGGATTGGTAATCGTTTTTCATTTAAGGAAAGGCGTTAAGTGGCACGACGGTTATCCGTTTACCGCCCGTGACGTAAAATTTACCTACGAATGCCTCATAGACCCTGATATCCCGACCCCGTACAGCGGCGATTTCAGGATGATTAAAGCCGTTGAGATCATAGACGATTACACTTTAAAAGTAACGTATAAGGAGCCCTTCGCGCCCGGCCTTACAAGCTGGGGCATGCCGATAATGCCGGAACATATATTAAAGGGGCATAATCTTCTTACCACGGATTTTGCGCGAAACCCGGTGGGTACGGGGCCGTACAAATTCAAACGATGGAAAACCGGCGAGAGGATTGACCTTGTGTCTAATCACGGGTATTTCGAGCATCGCCCCTATATCGACAGATATATTTACAGGGTGATACCGGACACCGCGACAATGTTTTTAGAGCTCGAGACCTTCGGTATTGATTCTATGTCTCTTACGCCGCTTCAGTATACGCGGCAGACCGATACGCCTTTTTTCAGGAAGCGTTTTCAAAAATTCAAATACCCCATGTTTGTCTACACTTTCATGGCGTATAATTTAAAGGATAAAAAATTTAAAGATAAAACCGTGCGCCGGGCGTTAAATTACGCCGTTGACAAAAATGAGATAATCAACGGCGCGCTTCTCGGGCAGGGAAGAATCGCGACGGGACAATTTGTTCCCGAGTCGTGGGCTTTTAATCCGGAAGTAAAGCCGTATCCGTTCGATCCCGAAAAAGCTAAAGGCATGCTGGGTGAAGCCGGATGGAACGACAGCGACGCCGACGGCTGGCTCGACAAAAACGGTGAAAAATTCGAATTTACCATTATAATCAACCAGGGAAACGATACACGGCGAATGGCCGCGGAAATCATACAGCGCCGGCTCAAAGACATAGGCGTAAAGGTAAACATAAGGGTTCTGGAATGGTCGGTTTTTATAAATGAGTTTGTGAATAAAAAAAGATTCGAGGCCCTGATAATGGGCTGGGGGCTCGGCAGGGAACCGGATTGTTTTGATATTTTTCATTCGTCAAAAACAAGAACGGGCGAGTTTAATTTTATAACTTATTCTAATCCCGAAGTGGACCGGCTTCTTGTCGAGGGAAGGCGTACATTCGACAGAAGTGAAAGGAAAAAAATATATCGCGAGATCCACAGGATTCTTTACGAGGACCAGCCTTATATGTTTTTGTATATACCGGATGCGCTTGTCGCTGTCAACAGCCGTTTTCAGGGTATTGAAGCGTCGCCTATCGGGATAGCGTATAATTTTATTGACTGGTGGGTGCCGAAGGATAAGCAGCGCTTTAAGTATTAACATCAATAGGGCGCGCCTTTTTATTTTTCTATGAGCCCGCGAAAAAACCCCGAAGATTGCCCCGGGGGTATTTCTAAAAACCGGTTACTATATGGCCAGATACATAATTCGCCGCGTACTGCAAATAATTCCCATACTACTCGGTATAACCATTATATCGTTCGCGGTGATTCACCTCGCGCCGGGGAAACCGACGGATTTAATGCTGCAGCTTAATCCAAAAATCGAGTATGAGGCGCGGGAAAAACTGGAACGAATTTACGGCCTTGATAAACCGTTGTATGCCCAGTATTTTGACTGGTTAAAAAAACTCATGCGCCTTGATTTCGGAAATAGTTTCACGGACAACAGGCCGGTTATTGACAAGATTTTTGAAAGGCTTCCGGTAACGTTGCTGATAAATTTTCTGGCGATGGCCGTGATCCTGATATTTTCCATACCGATCGGCGTGAAGAGCGCCGTAAAACGCGGATCTTTTTTTGATAAGGTTATGACGGTTTTGGTTTTTATCGGTTTCGCGGCGCCCGGATTCTGGCTTGCGCTTCTCCTCATGTCATTTTTTGGGGTAAGGCTCGGCATTTTACCGGTTTCAGGCATAGTGTCGCTGGATTTTGAGAATTTTACCCTTTCGCACAAAACCGTGGACTTACTCCGGCACCTTATATTACCTGTAAGTGTCGCGAGCATAGGCGGCGTTGCCGGGATTTCGAGGTATATGCGCCAGAGCATGCTGGGCGTAATTTCACAGGATTACATAAGGACCGCGCGGGCAAAGGGGCTTTCGGAAAGAACGGTTATACATAAACATGCCCTGCGAAACGCCCTTTTACCTATAATCACGATACTGGGGCTTTCGATTCCCGCCCTTATATCCGGAAGCGTAATACTTGAGACGATTTTTGGCATACCGGGTATGGGGCGGCTCATGGTTGAGGCTGTTTTTACGCGTGATTACAACGTTGTGATGGCCGGACTTGTCATAAGTGCGTTTCTTACGCTCGCGGGAAATTTAATCGCGGATATAGCTTATGTTTACGCGGATCCGAGAATACGTTATGATAAGATAAGTCGTCCTGTGCGGTAGGGGGGGCTTAGATATCTCTTATCGTGCGAGGATGTGCGCGGAAAAAAGATGACAAAAAAATTATTGCGCAATAAATTAACATTGTTTGGCGCGGGCATAATTCTTCTTCTTGTGCTAATCGCGGTTTTTGCCCCTTACATTACTAAATATGACCCTACCTGCATAAACATACAGGATGCCCTTCTTCGGCCGTCTCTTGAACATCCTTTCGGTACCGACAGCCTCGGAAGAGATCTTTTTACCAGGATCATATACGCCTCGCGCATAGCTCTTTTAATAGGTTTTGTAGCGGTGGGCCTGGCCGCGGCCATAGGTGTTTTTTTCGGGTCAGTGGCTGGTTATTTTGGGGGTAAAATTGATTCCGCTATAATGCGTTTTGCCGATGTAATGTTATGCTTTCCGGCTTTTTTTCTGATCCTGGCCGTTATCGCGGTGGTCGGGCCCGGTATTTTCAATATAATGGTTGTAATCGGCCTCACTAGCTGGATGGGCATGGCGCGCCTTATAAGGGCGGAGATACTGAGTCTAAAGACACGTGATTATGTTTTAGCCTCAAGGTCACTCGGCGCGAGCAATTTTTTTATAATAACAAAACACCTCATACCCAATGGAATCGGCCCGGTTCTTGTGAGTTTAATATTCGGGGTAGCGGGCGCGATTCTTACCGAAGCGGGCTTGAGTTTCATTGGACTGGGGGTGCAGCCGCCGGACCCGAGCTGGGGAAATATTCTGATGGAGGGAAAAGCGGTTATGGGCGCGGGATGGTGGGTTATTCTTTTTCCCGGCCTGGCTATATTGATTACGGTCCTCGCGTTCAATTTATTCGGGGAGGGATTGCGCGACGCGCTTAATCCCGGAAAATCATGATATTAAAAGTAGAAGACCTGAAAGTCCGGTTTAAACACGATAACGAAACGGTAAAAGCCGTAGACGGTATCGATTTTACGGTACACAAAAACGAAATAGTGGGTCTGCTCGGAGAATCCGGAAGCGGCAAAACGGCTACGGCACTTTCCGTAATGAACCTGCTTCCGCGAAAGGATTGCGTCAGATACGGCAAGATTATAAAAAATTCCGGAATAGCCATGATTTTTCAGGAGCCTTTTACGGCCCTCAACCCTGTTTTGAGGGTAGGGGAGCAGGTTGACGAGGCAGCGCCGGCAGGAGAGACAATCTCGAAAAAAGACGCCATAACAAAAACACTCGCCCTTTTTGAGAAAGTGAAACTGAATGACCCGCGAAGAATATATGATTCATATCCGCACCTTTTATCAGGCGGGCAGCGTCAGCGTGTCATGATAGCGATGGCGCTGGCGCTTTCGCCGGGGCTTTTAATCGCGGACGAGCCGACAACCGCTTTGGACGTGACAATACAGGCGGAAATCCTGGACCTTATACTGGCCCTGAAAAAGGAATTCGGCATGTCGGTTCTTTTTATAACGCACGATTTCGGGATTATCAATAAAGTTACCGACAGAATAATTGTCATGAAAGACGGAAAAATAATAGAAAGGGGCGCGAAGGATTCTGTTCTTTTTTCTCCGGAGGAAGATTATACAAAAAAACTCCTCGACGCGGTACCGCGGATGGGGGCGCGTTTTTCAACTTCGCGCGGGGAAAGCCCTTTTTCCGGCGGAACGCCCGGCAATGAGGCCTTTTCCCGCCGAAACATTGTTATCAACCTTAAGAACTTAAGCAAGACATTCACTGTTGAAAAAGGCGTTTTCGGGAAAAGCCCCGGCCGCGTACAAGCGGTCCGTGATGTAAGCCTGGAAATAAAAGAAGGAAAAACGCTCGGCATTGTCGGCGAATCCGCCGCCGGTAAAACCACGCTGGCGAAGCTTCTGGCGGGATTAATAAAGCCCGATACGGCCGGGAACCGTTTTCAGCCGGGCGCCGGACCGTCCGGCGTGAAAAGTGTCCCCGCGCGCGAGATTCAAATTGTGTTTCAGGATCCTTATAGTTCGCTTGATCCGCGCATGCGCATGCAGGATATAGTCCTGGAGGGCCCGGTGATACGCGGAATAAAAAAAAGAGCGAGAGAAAAGATCCTGCGGGAGACGCTTTTCAGGGTTTATTTGAATTTAAGGGACGGTATGAAATACCCGCACCAGTTTTCAGGCGGGCAGAGGCAGAGAATTGCCCTTGCCAGGGCGCTTGCGGTAAAGCCGCGAATCCTTATACTGGATGAGCCGGTCTCGAGCCTGGACGTAGTAATCCAGTCGGAAATACTGAACCTTCTCAAGGCTGTCCAGAAGGAACTTGCCTTAACTTACGTTTTTATATCGCACGACCTTGCCGTTGTTGAACGCATGGCTGATGATGTTGCGGTGATGCACAAGGGGGAAATTGTGGAATTTGCCCCGATCGCCCAAATTTACAGATCGCCAAAACACCCTTACACGAAACGCCTTTTGGCGGATGCGTCCGGTTTGCATATTCCTGGGTAATTAGGTATACTTGATGAGCCGTAGTTTTACGTGTGATAAAAAATAATGAAAAGGCGAATATGATATCCTGACCCCGCAAAACGGAAAAATCGCGTATGCTTATTTTACGAAAAATAGTTTTTTATATTTTTGCTTTTTTTTACGTTATTTTTTGCCCGCTTGTAATCTTATACGCGTTCGGTTATATCCTTAAACCGCAAAACGAGAATATCATGGTGGAAACCGGAATCATATACCTTTCCACCGCGCCTCCGGGCGCCTCAATATACATAAACGGCGAGGTCACGGAAAATAAGACTCCCGCCATGCTTGATAAACTCCTCCCCGGAAGATATGATATAAAACTTTTTCTTGAGAATTATGAAGTATGGAACGACGTCCTTCCGGTTAGAGCCGGCGGCGCGACAACCTCCGGAAGGATACTTCTTGCCCCTAAGAAACGTAAAACAGAAACGTGTCTCGCCGGTAACTTTAACGATTTGGTTTTTTTGCCCGGCACACAATTTCTACTTGCCGGCGGGGGTGGCCTGCTCGGTGATTACACTGTTTACGACTGCCTAAATCGTGATCCAAAAGCCGTTATTGCCCCCGGCTCGCGATACGCGAAATGCGAGATTGTATCGCTTTTTACGGCGAGAGAGAGCCCCTGCATACTGTTTTCCGCGCTCGGAAAAGACACTAAAAAACTTTTTTTATGGGTTGATCTTGGCGAAAAAGAGCCCGTCATATCGGACATTACGGATCTTTTTCCGGAAGCGCCGCGCCGGGTGATATGGGAGGCTTCCGGCGGGGATAATATTTTTACTTTCCGGGAGGGCTCCGTGAACCGGCTGGATATCGCGGCGAAGGCCCTGTATCCGGGCTTCGCGCAAAACGCGCGGGGCCTCGGTGTCGCGGAAAAACTTGTTTATATCCTTTCTTTTAACGGAGACCTTTCCTCGATGAATTACGAAAAAAAAGGCGTAAACAAATTACTGGGGGATAAAAAACTAGCCGATCTTATCTTCGGATCCTCGGGCGGCTTCAGGATAGAGCCGTTTTCAAAAGACGTAATTCTTTTTACCGGAGAAAAGGGGGAGCTTCTGGCCAACCGCCTTCCTTATAAATTCGTGGATAAGGGAACCGTGGGGACGGAATTCGATCTCCCCCGCGAAAGAGTACTTTTATGGAAAAAGGATAAAATCGGTATTCTGGACTTTTCAGCCGAAGTAACAGGCGCTGTCGCATTTGAACAGGGCCCCCGGCTCGATTGGATTTTTACGGGTGGAAAGAATATCAAAGAGGCATTTTTTGTTTATGAGGCCTCACACGTTCTTTTTCACGATTTAAACGAAGTTTATCTTTTGGATATAAATCATTACGGGCCGCGGCGCCTGGAGCATGTGCTTACGGTAAAAGAGAAAACAGGTATTTTTTATTCGGAAAAAACAGGATTCCTTTACTATCTTGACCCTTTGAGCGGCAATCTTGCATCGGCTGAAATTGTTCCCGGAAAAACGGAAGGCACGGAGGGAAAATGAAGTTTATTTTTTCCAGACACGGCTTAAAAGGCGGGGAAAAAAAGCTGCAGCGTTTTCTGGAGATTATTCCCGGACTTACAAGCTGGACGATTATCGTAGGAATGTTTATCCTTTCCCTCGCGAACCCGGTTATCGCCGCGGCCATAATAATCGCATTTTTAATTTACTGGTTTCTCAAACTGGCGTATCTCACGATTTTTCTTGTAATTTCTTATTTCAGGCTGTCTATTGAGGAAAATACGGATTGGATGGAAAGGGCCCGCGGCGCCAATATGCCGGAAGAGTTCGTGAAAATTTTAAAGAACGCTTCTCTTAAAGCGCCGTTTAAAAAGAAACTTTCGAATTACTTTTGCCGCAAAAGGCTTGAGCATCTCTTGAAAAAAGGCATGAAACCCCCTTTTCTGGACGATATTTATCACCTTGTTATCATTCCGGTAGCCAAAGAAACCCGGGACGTTGTTGAGCCGGGTATCAGGGGCATTGCCGAGAATACGTTCCCATCGAAGAGAACACTCGTGGTCCTGGCGGTTGAGGAGAGGGCAAGTGACGGTGTCAAGAAGGACGCGGCGGATATACGTGCTGAATACAGGGAAAGATTTTTGGACTTGATCATAAGCATGCATAAGAACGGTGTCAGGGGTGAAGCCCGCGTCAAAGGCGCAAACGCGACACACGCCGCGAAAGCGGCCGCGGAATACTTTAAGGAAAAAACTATTCCGTTTGAAAACGTGATCATATCCTGCTTTGATTCGGATACCGTGGTGAACCCGCAGTATTTCGCGTGCCTTACATATAATTTTATGATTTGCCTCGAGAGGACCCGTTCAAGTTTTCAGCCGATACCGGTATATTACAATAATATCTGGGATGTTCCGGGTTTCGCGAGGGTCCTGGAAACAGGTTCTTCGTTTTTCCAGTTAATAGAGGCAACCAACCCCGAAAAGCTTGTTACTTTTTCGAGCCACAGCATGAGTTTCAGGGCGCTTGTAGATGTCGGTTACTGGCCGGTAGACATGATTTCGGACGATTCGGCTATATTCTGGAAATCGTATATCCGTTTTGAGGGGGATTACAGAGTGGTCCCGATGTATACCACGGTTTCGATGGATATTGTCGCCGCTGACACATGGTGGAAGACGATCGTAAATGAATATAAACAGAAAAGAAGGTGGGCGTGGGGCGTGGAAAATTTTCCGTTAGTGGTGAGGGGCTTTTTGAGAGATAAGAAAATACCCTTATTCAACAAGATCAGGCTTATTTTCAAATTATTTGAGGGCCATATTTCATGGGCCACCTGGGCGTTTTTATTGACGATAATAGTATGGATACCGCCGGTTTTCGGAGGCGGGCATTTTCAGAAAAACATTCTTTATTACAGCGCTCCCAGGATCAATGGCACCATTTTTAATCTTGCCTGTTTTTCGATTATTACGAGTATTATCCTGAGCATTTGCCTTTTGCCTAAGCGTAAAATAAAGCATCCCCTGCTTCAAAGGATTGCCTTTGCCTTTCAATGGCTTTTTATCCCCCTTATCATCTTATTCTTGAGCGCCATTCCCGCCCTTGACGCGCAGACCAGGCTTATGCTGGGAAAACGCCTTGAATTCTGGGTGGCGCCGAAGAAACGGGGGCAGTAATATTGTTTAATGCCCGCCGCCTTAAATACGCCGCCTTTACGGCGTTCGTGTTTATTTTTACCTCAATAAATGCCCGGGCCGAAGTGATTCGCGTCGGGACAACATTTAGCCCGCGGCAAAGCGAATACCTGGAACAGGACTGGAAAAAATCCTATCTCGCGATCCTTGATATGGGATTCGATGTTATTCGCCTGGCGGCTTACTGGAATACAATTGAAAAAGTAAAAGGCGTTTATGATTTTAAAACACTTGATTGGCAGATAAAAGAAGCGAAAAAAAGAAAAATCCCGGTTGTCCTTGTGGTCGGCATGAAGGCCCCGCGATGGCCCGAGTACTACATTCCGGGGTGGTTGCTTGCCGAACTTGAACTTAAACCGGGACAGGAGCTTGGCTCCGATTTCACGCTCGGCGAAAAAACCTTAGAATTCATAAAGAAAACGGTTGATCGCTATAAAAACGAATCCACTATCAGGTACTGGCAGGTTGAGAACGAACCCCTCGGGCGTTTCGGCCCGCACTTTTGGTGGATTGGAAAGGAATTTCTGGAGAGGGAAGTAAGTCTGGTCAGAGAACTTGACCCGGCATCAAGGCCGATTGTTATCACGGCGGAAACTTACCCGAATAATTTTATCAGGTTTATGATGCGGTTTATTCCTCCCTCGGCGCCTATAAGCGACACAATGCAGTTATGCGACATTCTTGGCCTAAATATTTACCCCGTGGTAGGCAAGAAGTTCTATTGTTTTAATTTTTACGTCAGGACACGCCAGCTGGAACGCTTGAGGTATTTTTCGGAGCTTATAACAAAAGTAAGGGGCCGCGGTAAGAAGATATGGATTACGGAACTTCAGGCTGAGCCCTGGGAAGCCGGGAAACTGGTCCACAAGTCACCGGAAAAGCCTGTAAGCATCTGGCCGGACATGATCCAGGCGACATTTAATGAGATGAAGGCGCTCGGCGTTGACACGGTATTTCTATGGGGCGCGGAATACTGGCATTTTCGCAAAACCCGCTATAATGACACTGCCTGGCTGAATAAGGCCAAAGCCATCCTGTCGGAATAACAACAAAGCGCGTGATTGCATGGGCCGGGTTTTCTCTGGCAGCGTTTCTCCTTGCAACCCGCGTACCTTTATTATATACTGATAATTACTTATGTGGAGTACGGCACAGCTTAAAAAGACGATTAGGAAAATAATAGGCGACAGGTTATTGGTTATTGCCTCTAACCGAGAACCGTATATTCATGTTTATAAAGAAGGAAAGATTGAATATATAAGGCCGGTAGGAGGCGCTGTTACGGCTCTGGACCCGGTAATGAGGGCCTGTGACGGTACATGGGTCGCTTACGGCGGTTCAAATGCCGATAAAGACGTAGTTAACAGAAAAGGCGAGATACGCGTCCCGCCTGAAAATCCCAAATATACCCTGAAAAGGATCTGGCTTACGAAGGACGAGGAAAACGGATATTACTATGGATATTCAAATAAGGCCCTATGGCCGCTTTGCCACATGGCGTATACAAGGCCAAGCTTTGATGAGGTTGACTGGGCATATTATAAGATAGTAAATCAGAAATTCGCCGACACAATACTTAATGTGATCGGGAACAGAAAAGCTTTTGTGTGGATACATGATTACCACCTTATGCTTTTGGGCCGTATGCTGAAAGCAAAAAACAATGATCTTCTTACGGCTCATTTTCTCCACATACCGTGGCCTAACCCGGAAATCTTCAGGATATGCCCCCAAAAAACCGAAATACTTAAAGGGCTTCTCGCGAATGACCTTCTCGGGTTCCACATAAGGTATCATTGTTCTAATTTCATCGGAACGGTAAAAACCGAGCTTGAGGCCAGGGTTGACAAGGAAAAAACCTCGGTTACTTACGGAGGCCACGAAACGCTCGTGAGGGCATTCCCTATCAGCGTGGACTTTGACGAGACATCGAAATTGGCCGATTCAAAAGAAATAAAAAATACGGCAAAAAAACTAAGAAATGAATTTTCAATCGGTGATAATATTTTTCTTATCGTGGGGCTTGACCGTATTGATTACACAAAAGGTTTAATCGAGAAAATACAGGCCATTGACCGTCTTCTGGAAAAATTCCCCAGGTATAAGGGGAAAATCATGTTTATACAAAAAGGGGGCTTAAGCAGGATGCACATACCCCAATATAAGGAGCTTAACGATAGGTTGAATAATCTTGTGGAAGAAGTGAACTGGAAGCACTCCACCGAAAAGTGGTTTCCGGTGGCGCTGGTGAGGCGCCATATGTCAAGAAAAGAAGTCACGGCCCTGTACACCATAGCCGATGCCTGTGTGGTAAGCCCGCTTCACGACGGCATGAATCTCGTATGCAAGGAATACATAGCCGCGAAGAACGACCTGAAAGGTGTTTTGCTTCTCAGCCGGTTTACCGGCGCCGCGAGGGAATTAAAGGGCGCGATATTCGTAAACCCTTATGACAGGGAACATTTCGCTATCGCTATAAAAAAAGCGATAGAGTTACCAAAAGAAGCCAGAGAGAAAAGAATGAAACGCCTTAGAAACCTCGTCAGGGAAAACAATATTTATAAATGGGCCGGAAAATTCCTGGAAGAATTAAAAAAGATCTGAAAAGCAAAGTAAAAAGCGCTAAAAGAATAATATTTTTTTTAGATTATGACGGTACCCTTACGCCCATAAGAAAAAAACCCTCTCTTGCCCGTATAAATAAAAAATCCAAAAATATCCTGAAGAAACTGTCGGAAAAACCCGCGTTTAAGGTTTTTATAATAAGCGGCCGTTCGCTGAAGGACATCAGGAATCTCATAGGCGTAAAGTCTATTTATTATGCCGGAAATCACGGGATGGAACTCGCGGGCCCCGGGTTGAGATATGTGAATAAAAAGGCATTGCGCCTTGCCCCTTTTATTCGAAAAAACTATGACGCCTTGAAAATGGCCATGAAATTTAAAGGGGTTTTCGTGGAAAACAAAACTTATACCCTGAGTGTCCATTACAGGGCGCTTTCACGCGGCAAAACAGGGGAGTTCATGAAAAAGTTCGCTACGGTAGCGAAAAAACTTAAAAAAAACAATAAATTAAGGATTACCGAAGGGAAAAAAGTATTCGAGATCAGGCCCGGGGTGAGATGGAACAAAGGCGAAATAATAAAATGGATATTGAAAAGGAATAAAAAATGCTTGCCAATTTGTATAGGTGATGATATAACTGACGAGGACGCTTTTCGCGCAATCGGGAAGAGGGGTATAAGTATTCTTGTTTCGTGGAGGAAAAGAAAGAGTTTTGCGCGGTATTGGCTGAAATCGCCGAAAGAAGTAATTAACCTGTTGAGGGCATTATGAGCCGCTGGACCAAAAAGGCCAGAAATCCGTTTCATTTCTACACCAGTGTGATACTTAAGGAGCTTACCTGGAAAAAAGCCAGAAACCTGCGGGAACTTGTAGAAATCATAAAAGAGGTTCCCGGCTCCGTTATTTATTACCACACGCACATTTTTCTCCAGCGCCAGCATTCTTTTTCCCCTGATCCGCCGAATGCTTTCGCTAACTGGGTTTCCCGCACCCTGGGTGAATATAAATTGGGCGAAGAGCTTGCCAGTATAGATATATGCTCGTTTAACACCATAAGGGAATTGCGGGGAAAGATAATACGTATTATCGAGAATTACCTTTTTGACAGCAAGGGGCCGCTCCGGTACGCGCCTCCCGGGGAGGAATTTGATTTTATAAAAGCCCACAGTTTTGTCGTGCCTACCGGCTTTAAGGCGAACAATCTCAAAGAGTTCGCGATGATCCTGGAAAAAGTTACTATATACTCGATATATTTTCACATTTTCGAGGCGCGCCTGCGGCTGGAAAAAGGGTTTAACGATTTTTCTTTCTGGATAGGCACTTCCGCGTTTGCCCCCGAAGTGGCGAAAAATATAGCGGAACTTGACCCGTATACCTTTAACATGGAGGCTTTAAGGCGCAGGATTCTGGATATCATAAGAAACTGGTGCAGTGCAGAACAGGGGATAGGTCCGGGATGAGAATAGCGGATTACGAAAGCATAGTAGGTAAAGATATTATTTATGAGCTTGGCCTTATAAGTAAGAAACTCAGAAAAAAAAAGGTTCAGTGCATAAATTCCACGAAACTCGGAGGCGGTGTCGCTGAAATATTATCGCGTATTATCCCGCTTCTCTGCGATCTGGGGATAGACGCTACGTGGGATATTATAGAGGCCGATCCGGACTATTTTAACGCTACCAAGGCTTTCCACAATGCCCTGCACGGGAAAAGCGAGGGCATTACAAAAAGCGTATTTGACAAGTTTCTCTCAACAGGCAGGGACATTCTTCGGAGCGCTAAAATATACGGGGATATTGTTTTTATCCATGATCCGCAGCCGATTATGCTGATAGAAAATAAAAAACCCGCAAATAAATGGATTTGGCGCTGCCACGTTGACGTATCAAATCCGTATGTGGAAGTATGGGAGTTTCTGAAGCGCTTTATCGAACAGTACGATATCTCCGTGTTTTCGAGCCCGAATTTCACGCGCCAGTTGAAAATCCCGCAGTTTCTGGTAACCCCGTCCATAGACCCGTTCAGTGAGAAAAACCGCGAGCTTACTTCGGAAGAAATAGAAAACGTGCTGGAAAAATACGAAATAGACAAGAATAAGCCTATCATAACCCAGGTTTCGCGATTTGATTACCTCAAGGATCCCGTGGGAGTGATTGACGCCTATCGCATGGTTAAAAAGTACGTGGATTGCCAGCTTATACTTGCCGGCAATCGCGCCGCCGACGACCCGGAAACCGACAAGGTTCTTGCCGAGATAATGCAAAAGAAGGGAAATGACCCGGATATACATGTCCTCGTGATAGAGCCGGAAAAAAATGATTTTGATATAAACGGTATCCAGCGCGCTTCAAACGTTATAATTCAAAAATCCATACGTGAAGGATTTGCCATAACAGTAACCGAGGCCCTGTGGAAGGCGAAACCCGTTGTGGCCTCCGCGGTTGGCGGAATTCCACAGCAGATAAGGCATCGCCATAGCGGACTTTTATGCCGCACAGTGGGAGGGGCTGCCATGATGATACGCGAACTTCTTAACAATCCTGAATACGCGAAGCGTCTTGGGCGTAATGGAAAAGAGCATATCCGCCGCAATTTTTTATCAACCCGCCACTTACGCGATTACATGCTTCTGTTTCTCTACCTCTACAATACCGAGGATATTATTTATCTGTAGATTTTAGCCCGGACAGGAAGCAATGTTTCAAAGATGCTTAACCCGGGGCCACCGTGTGGAACTACAGAGAGCGCCTTACACAATATTTCGCGCTGGGCCTCAAGCAGGCATTCCCGGAGGCTTTATTGCTGTGTGTGGAATAAGGCAAATGGGGCGGGTTGCCCTTATAAAAAACCGTTGCATTTTTGAGATAAAGTGATACAATTACACCCTGTATGGGATACACTATAACCGAAAAAATACTGCTGGCGCATACGAAGGCGAAATCCGTTAAACCGGGGGATTTCATAACCGCGAAGGTGGATTTTTGTTTAGGAAACGATATAACCGCGCCTATCGCTATAGGGGAATTCGAAAGGGTAAAGGCGAAAAAGGTTTTTGACAAAACGAGGATCGCTCTTATCCCGGACCATTTTACGCCCGCGAAAGATATGAAAAGCGCCAACCAGGCAAAAGTTTTATATAACTTCGCCGTTAAACATAAAATCGCGCATTACTATGAAGTCGGCAGGATGGGAATCGAACATGCCCTTCTTCCCGAGAAAGGGTTAGTTTTGCCGGGTAATCTTGTGGTCGGGGCGGATTCACATACGTGTACATACGGCGCGCTGGGATGTTTTTCAACGGGGGTCGGGTCGACGGATCTTGCGTTTGCTTTTATTACGGGGGAATGCTGGCTCAAGGTCCCGGAGACGATAAAATTTGTTTATCACGGCAAGCTCAGGAAATGGGTTACCGGCAAGGACCTTATTCTTTACACGATAGGCAGGATAGGCACCGACGGAGCGCTTTACAAGGCGATGGAATTTTCAGGGAGCGCGATTGAAAGCCTATCTATGGATGGCCGTTTTACGATGTGCAACATGGCAATCGAGGCAGGCGCCAAAAATGGTATAATCGAGCCGGACAACGCTGCGGTAAGCTACGTGAAAAAGGCGATAAGCAGAAATAAGCCCGGAAGAAGAAGTTTCAAATTATATAAAAGTGACAGGGATGCTTCTTACGCCGAAGTCGTGGAATATGATGTTTCAAAAATTGAGCCGCAGGTGAGCCTTCCGCATTTGCCGAGCAACACGAAACCTGTGAACAAACTAAAAAACATATTTATTGACCAGGTGGTTATCGGTTCCTGCACTAACGGGAGAATAAGCGACCTGGAAATCGCGGCAAGGGTCCTGAAGGGAAAAAAAGTAAGGCAGGGTACGAGGCTGATCGTTATACCGGCGACGCAGGCTATTTATCTGGAAGCGGTAAAAAGAGGATTCGCCAAAATTTTTGTTGAGGCGGGAGGCGTATTTTCCACGCCGAGCTGCGGGCCGTGCCTGGGCGGGCATCTGGGCGTGCTTGCCGAGGGGGAAAAGTGTCTGGCGACAACAAACAGGAATTTCGTTGGCAGGATGGGGCATCCCGGATCCGAGGTTTATCTTGCCTCACCCTCGGTTGCCGCCGCAAGCGCCGTGCGGGGCCGGATCGCGCATCCGAAAGAGGTTGTATGATGATAATCAATTTTTACGCGTGGAGAATGTGGGGATAGTAAAGGATGCCGCAGGCGTGAGCCCGCGGAGATACGGATGAAATACAGGGGAAAAGCGCATAAATTCGGTGACAACATCAATACGGACGATATAATACCGGCAAAATATCTTCATACGCATGATCCGGCGGAACTGGCGGGGCATTGCATGGAGCATGTGGATAAAAGATTTGTGAAAAAGGTGAAACCGGGCGATATTGTTGTCGCCGGCAGGCATTTCGGGTGCGGTTCCTCAAGGGAACACGCGCCGATTGCGATTAAAGCATGCGGGATCTCGTGTGTCATAGCGGAAAATTTCGCGAGAATTTTTTATCGGAACGCCATTAACACCGGGCTTCCGGTTATCTCGTTCAAAGAAGCTTCGGGGGCCATAAAAAAAGGCGATACTGTAGAAGTTGATACGCAAAAGGGGACGGTAAAGAATATAACGAAAAGGAAAACATTTAAAATTGAACCGTATCCGCCGTTTATACAAAAAATCATAAAAAAAGGGAGATTGCTGGGATGACGCCGGAAGCTAAAAAATATAAAATAGCGGTGATACCGGGCGATGGAACGGGGCCGGAGGTTGTTGGCGAAGGGTTGAAGGTTCTGGAGGCGGTATCGGCGAAGTGCGGTTTCAAATATGAAAAAATTATGTACGATTTCGGCGGCGAAAGATACATAAAAACAGGTGAGGTGCTTCCGGATTCAGCCATAGGGGAGTTAAAAAAAGCAGACGCGATATACCTCGGCGCCGTCGGACACCCGGAGGTAAAACCCGGAATTCTGGAAAAAGGCCTGCTTCTGAGGATAAGATTCGCTCTCGAGCAATACATAAATTTAAGGCCCGTTAAACTTTATCCGGGCGTGTGGACACCCATAAAAGACAAGGAACCTAAGGACATCGACTTTGTAGTCGTCAGAGAAAACAATGAGGGCCTTTACACCGGTATCGGGGAATTTATAAAAAAGGGGACAAGAGAAGAGATCGCTCTTCAGGTATCGCACAATACCCGTAAAGGGGTAGAACGTTGCGTGAAATACGCTTTTGAGTATACAAAAAAGCGTGATAAAGGAAAAAAACTTACGCTTTGCGGCAAAACAAACGTTTTGACGTACGCGTGGGGCCTCTGGGAAAGGGTATTCCATGAAGCCGCGAAAGAATATTCCGGGATAAAAACGGATTACGCGCATGTCGACGCGACATGTATGTGGATGATAAAAAACCCCGAATGGTTTGATGTAATCGTGACGGATAACATGTTCGGCGATATAATAACCGACCTTGGAGCGATGATACAGGGCGGCATGGGGATAGCCGCCGGCGGAAACTTGAATCCGGAAGGCGTCTCAATGTTTGAGCCGATAGGCGGCTCCGCGCCTAAATATACAGGAAAAAATGTGATAAACCCGCTCGCCGCTATTTGCGCGCTTTCGATGCTTCTTGATGAAATAGGCGAAATAGAGGCCGCGAAAATGGTTGAAAATGCGGTTATGAAGGTTACCCGAAAGATGAAGTCCATGGCCGCCGGACGAATGGGCTTTTCTACCGGTGAGGTAGGGGATCTTGTGGCGCGAAATTTGTGAGTTTACCATTATGAGCCCAGAAACTTCGGGCCGAAACAACAATATCCGTATTACGCGGAGTTAGAAAATATGTTGAAGAAACGTGACAGTTACACTATCGCGATAATGGGTGCAACAGGCGCTGTCGGCGGACAGTTTCTGTCTATTCTGGAAGAACGGCATTTTCCCGTAGGCGAACTGAAACTTCTCGCTTCCGAGAGATCGGGCGGTAAAAAGATTAAATTTAGGGGCAAGAGCTGTCCCGTGGGAGTCCTTACGCACAGATCTTTCAAAGGCGTGGACATTGTTCTATCGAGTGCGGGCGCCTCGAGGAGCCTTGAATTTCTTCCGAGCGCCGTTAAAGCGGGCGCGGTATGTGTGGACAACTCGAGCGCTTTCAGGATGAAAAAAGACGTTCCGCTCGTGGTTCCGGAAGTAAATCCGCACAGGGCGGCAACCCATAACGGTATTATCGCGAACCCGAACTGCTCGACTATACAGGCGGTTGTGGCGCTTTGGCCGCTGCATAAAGCGGCGAAAATAAAAAGATTGGTCGTCTCGACATATCAGTCTGTTTCCGGCGCAGGCCAGCAGAAAATTCTTGAGCTGGAAAAACAGTCGGAGGCCATAAATAAAATTGTTGATAACTGGGTAATCGCGAGCCACACAGTGGACAAATTTCTTATAAAGGAGTTTCCTCATCAGATAGCGTTTAATCTTATTCCGCAGATTGACTCGTTTCTTGACAACTCTTATACTAAAGAGGAAATGAAGCTTGTAAATGAAACCAGAAAAATCATGGAGGATGACTCTATCAGGGTTACCTCAACCTGTATCCGGGTGCCTGTTTTTTTCGCGCACTCGGAAAGTATAAACATAGAAACCGAAAAAAAATTAAAACCCGAGGAAGCGAGGAAAATCCTTTCAAAAGCGCCCGGCATTGTTTTGATAGACGATCCGAAAAAGCAGAAATACCCCATGCCCCTAAACGCAGAAGGAAAAAATGAGGTTTTTGTAGGGCGGGTCCGCGAAGATGAATCCATTGAGAATGGTTTGAATCTTTGGGTGGTAAGTGACAACCTTAGAAAGGGAGCCGCCCTTAACGCGATCCAAATAGCGGAACTTTTGATCAAGCATGCCTAACATCCGTCTCACGATCGCCTATGAAGGCACCCGCTACTCCGGCTGGCAGATCCAGAAAAACGCGAGAACTATTCAGGGCGAAATCGAAAAAGCGCTGGAAAAAATACTTGGCGAGAAAATTCGCCTGATCGGCGCCGGCCGAACCGACTCCGGCGTCCACGCCCGCGCCCAGGTCGCCAACTTCAAATCCAAAAAAACCTCACCAATACCGGGTTTTGGTAAACCCGGTATTGGTGAGGTTTTTTGTAGGGCGGTGAATGCGAAACTTCCCGGGGATATATGCATTATAAGGGCGGAAAAAGCGCTGCCTGAGTTTCATTCAAGATTCGACGCGAAAAGCAAGGTTTACAGGTATGCAATTCTAAACAGCCCTGTTAGCGATCCTTTTATCCGCGATTATTGCCATAAAGTTTCTCATGAGTTAAAATTGCCGCTGATGCGGAAAGAGGCCGCCGTTTTGGCCGGGAATCATGACTTCAGATGTTTTCAACGCAAGAGCGCGCGCTCGCCCATAAAGGACACGCGAAGGACAATAAAAGAAATAACCTTTAGAAAAGAAAAAAACCTCATCTATATGGATATAGAGGCAAACGGTTTTCTGTATAACATGGTCCGCAATATTGCCGGTACTCTAATAGAGATCGGAAGGGAATATTTTCCCGAAGGAAGCATGCGAGAGATACTCTCCTCGAGAAACCGCGCGAAAGCAGGGCCCACCGCACCCGCCAAAGGTCTTACGCTGATTAGGGTTAAGTATTAATTAACGGGTTCCTTTAAAGTTAAACTGTACAAAGTGGTATCCGGCGAGAGGGATGATATCCGCTTGCCGATATCGCTTTGTATAATTCTTGCCTGAGACTTGGCAAATTGCTATTTACAGTGTATACTTGCTACTATATAATTAAGATAGGGAGGTGATAATGGACACTATCCTTGTCGTGGATGATGAGAAGGACTTGCGGGATCTTTTGAAGGTAAGGTTTGAGTATAGCGGTTTCAAGTGCGTTACCGCCAAAGATGGCAGGGAGGCCCTTAAAATTGTCAAAGAAAAGCGGCCCTCGCTCATAATAATGGATCTTGTAATGCCTAAGATGGACGGCATCCGGGCTTATAAGACCCTGAAAGCCAGCGCCGAACACAAACATATACCAATAATCGTTTATACGGCCCAGCCGCCTGAAATAATAGCGAAAAAAGGAGAAATCGCGTTTGATGTGGTAGATTTCGTACTGAAGCCGTTTGATTCTAAAACGCTGGTTTTAGCGGTAAAAAAAATTTTAAACGATAAACGTAAATGATACCATCCGGTTTATTCTCGGATATCCACGCGCATGAAAACGCGGCAGGAAGGGAATTTGGGATGAAAGAACTGAATATATGCGTAAAAGAAAAAGAAGCAGAGCCAGGTGGAAAATGCGTAGTATAGGGACTTTGTTTAAAAGAAGCATTGCGTTTAAGGCAGCAGTGATTATTTCCCTGTCCGCTATGATCGCAGCCGCCGTGGGGTTGGGGTCGGGTTATTTTCTCGGATTCAGGTTATTGCGCAACACGATCGGGCAAAATTACGTAAAAATCGTTACTTTATTCGCCAATTCCATAGATAGGATTATTACCGAAGAAGTGAATGATGTTGAGGGTATGGCAGCGAGCCTGTTCTGGACGGAGAATCTGGAAAAATATAATTTAAAGTATGAAAAAATGAATGCCGAATCCTCCGAAAATTATTTTTCGGATATGGACAAAAAATGGAAGGAAAACTCTCGCGATAACCCGACCGTTAAAGAAATTTTAGAGAAGCCTCTTAGTAAAAGGCTCAGAGATTTGGTAAATACCGACAGCAATATAGTGGAGATTTTTATTACCGATGCAAAAGGTTCTTTAATGGCGTCCTCGGGTAAAACGAGCGATTTTTATCAGGCGGACGAGGAATGGTGGCAATGCGCTTTTGACGGGGGTAAAGGCAAGGTTTGCGTAGAGAAGATAGAGTTTGATGAATCAACCGGCAAATGGGTTTTGCCTATCGCTATTCCGATGAGAAAAAGATCCGGCGAAGTAATAGGCGTGTGTAAATGCGTAGAGGATGTAGAAAGATTCGCGAGCCATTTAAGGGACTTTAAGATAGGTAAGACAGGGCACGCTGCTTTAATCAACGCCCAGGGTGATATTTTGGTTCACAGGAACATCAAGCCCCTATCAAGGAGATTCGCAGATAAAGAAGTTCTTAAAAAATTTTACGGTAACAATCGCCAATGGGGAATAATCAAAAGCCCACATATTCACAGTGGGAATATTTTTGTCGCTTATGCCAAAGTCATGAATCCGATGCTTGCGGGTAACCAGATAAGCTGGATAGTTTTTGTGGACCAGGATATGGATGAGGTATTTGGACCCTTGAGCAATTTGTTTTTCCAGCTTATGGTGGTTACGGGAATCGTGGTCATGATAAACATCGTAATAGGCCTTTTAGCGGGCAGATTTTTTACGGCGCCTCTGAAAAAATTAAGCGCGGCCACGAAACAAATCACCGAGGGAAACTGGGATTATAAATTTAAGATTAAAACGGGAGACGAACTTGAAGAAATGGCCTCCTCTTTCGGAAGGATGATCTTGAGCCTTAAAGATAAGCAAACCTCTCTTGAGAGCGCCAAAAACAATCTTGAAAAGCTGTCGCGGTCACTGGAAGAGAAGGTCCTGGAACGGACAAAAGAATTAAAGGCTTCTAACGATGCGGCGATAAATGTAATGAAAGACCTGCGGGAAGCAAAGAAACACCTGGAGAACGCTTTAGAGGTAAAATCGGAATTTACTTCCATGGTCTCCCATGAGCTAAGGACGCCTTTGACGGCTATCAAAGAAGGCATTAACATAGTTTTGGACGGAACAGCCGGAAAAATTAATTCGGAACAAAAAGATTTCCTGGATACAGCGAAGAGGAATGTTGACCGCCTCGCCAGACTGATAAACGATGTTCTCGATTTCCAGAAACTGGAATCCGGCAAAATAAAGTTTAATATGATTCCGGGCGATATAAACGAGGTTGTCGCGGAAACCGAAAAATCAATGGAGCTGGCCGCAAAAGATAAAAAACTGAAATTAACTGTCATGCTCGATAAAAAAATACCTAAAATAAACTTTGACAGGGACGGTATTATCCAGGTGCTTACCAATCTTATCAATAACGCTATTAAATTCACCGATAAAGGCGGTATTGTAATTACGACAAGCTGTGACCCAAAGAATAACGCGGTACTCGTTTCGATAAAAGATACCGGGCGCGGTATTAAAAAAGAAGATCTGCCGCGCCTTTTTCAGAGATTCGAGCAACTTGAGAAAGGAAAGCAGAGAAAAACAGGCGGAACGGGCCTCGGACTCGTAATTTCGAAAGAAATAATCAGGCGGCATAACGGAAAGATCTGGGCGGAGTCCGGGTTGGGCCAGGGGGCGACTTTCAGCTTTGTCCTACCCGTTAACGAAAGGCGGCTTTGCCGTTGAAGAAGGAATAGTGTGAGCGGTATGAAAAAAAAGATTCTGATCATTGATGACGAACCGGATGTTATTAAAATTGTTGATTTCAGGTTAAAATCCGCCGGTTATAAAGTCAACATGGCTTCCGACGGCCGCGAAGGAATTGAGTCAATAAAAAAAGAAAGGCCGGATTTGATCCTTCTCGATATCCGCATGCCCGTAATGGACGGATATGAGGTTTGCAGAAGGATAAAATCGGATGAGGAATTTAGTGGCATACCCGTTATTTTCCTTACGGCCAGTTCCGGTGCCACCATAAAGGATAAGGTTTCTGAATACATGGCGGACGACTATATCATAAAACCGTTTGATTCGGAAAATTTATTAAAAAAAGTAAAAAATCTCATAGGGTGAAAAAATGCCGAAAGCTAATATTTTGGTGGTAGATGATGAAATTGACGTAACAAAAGTTGTAAGCGCGCGGCTTGAAAAAGCGGGTTTTTATGTTTCGGCGGCTTCAAGCGGGAAGGCGGCTTTAGATGAAGTAAGAAAATCTCTGCCGGACCTTATTCTTCTGGATATAATGATGCCGGGAATGGACGGGTACGCGGTCGCGAATGAATTACGTAAGGATCCCGGGACCGCCCTGGTTCCGATAATAATGTTTACGGCCAGAACGTCCACTAAAGACAAGATCAAAGCGCTTAAAAACGGTATTGAGGATTACATAACGAAACCTTATGATGGAAACGAACTTATAGCGAGAATTGAGGCGGTATTAAGAAGGGTTAAAAAGGGCCCGGTTCTTTCGGCAGTACCGCTTTCCGCCGGTGAGCGCAAAAGAATAGAATTTTTGGAAAAAATGATAAAAGAGAATATTTCTAAACTTATCCCGGAATACCGCCTGTCTACTCCCGGCGGGTATTTCTGGCCTTACGCGGCGGCTTTTTTCGGGACAAAAGACGGTTCAGAGCTCAGGGATATATCTTTTATTACGGAAAAGGGGTGTTTTGACAGGGAATTTTTTGACAAGGTTTTACTGTGCCCTCACTGCGGCCATCATGACATCAATATCCGTGAAACCTGTCCGTCGAATCACAGCGCGAATATTTCAATCGCGGAAATGATACACCACTTCAGGTGCGGTTACGTGGGCACCGAAGCGGAATTTCAGCAGGGCATTCGCTACGTTTGCCCTAAATGCGCCGCCGAACTTCGACAGGTTGGCATAGATTACGATAAGCCCGGACAGAGTTATATATGCCATGATACGAAAGAAAAATTTACCGAGCCCGATGTATGGTGCCAGTGCAGAAACTGCAAAAAACAATTCGCGGTCGATGACGCCGTAAGACAGGATATCTTTTCTTATGTTCTAAACGAGAGGGGTAGGGAAGCGGCCGAATCGCACAGATTTTCCGAGGTTAATTTGGAAACGGTGCTTATCGATGAGGATGTGGATTTGTATAACCTGAGATATTTTAAGAAACAGTTCTCGGATGAAATGGAGCGCGCAAAAAAATTTAAACGCTCTTTTTCGCTTATTCTCGTGCGTATCATGGATTTCGATAAATTGGCAGAGGACCTCGGCATTACGCGCCTCAGGTCAATTCTCAAACGGATCGCCGCGATACTTAGGGAAAATCTCTGGGATGTCGATACCCCGGCGCGTTACGATAAAAACGCTTTTATTACTCTCCTGCCCGAAGCGGACGGAAAAAAAGCGCAGGCGCTGGCGAATCATCTTAGAAAAAAAATCACGAATTTGACAAAAGAGAACCTGCGTGTAAACATAAGCGCGGTTTCTTATCCGGAAGACGCCGCTACTGAAGACGGGCTTGTTGAGGCGCTATTAAAACCGTAAGTTTACATTATTAAGGAAGAGAGGGGCGCGGGATGCGATTGAGAAAAATCGAGTCGTTTCAACCGACAAAGAACCAGCTCGACAGGCGGACAAGCAAAAAGGGCCTGCCTAAATCCGTCAAGATTTTTATATTTATCCTCATCATGTTTTTGCCGGTCCTTGCCTGGAAAGCGCTCACTTACAACGCAATATACACGAATGGCATTATCATGGGCCAGCTGGAACTGGAGATGGCAGGGGTGGAATTTTTGAAAATTCGCTCGGATGTTGACGGGGAAATTGTGGAACTCCCCTCCGAGAAGGGGCACAGGGTGAAGAATGGAAGCCTCCTTGCCGTAATTAAATCGGAAAAAGAAGGCAAAGTTGACTATGTTGAGATGAGATCCGCAGATGAGGAATTAATAGTAAGTGAAAACAGGAAAGTAGGGGATTTCGTGAAAAAGGGTGATGTAATCTATGGCGTCCTGCCGGTTGGGAAATATTGGGTAGAGACATTTGTTCCGGAGCGGTATATAAACATGGTTTCAATAGGAAAAAAAGCCGACGTTTATACGATTTCCCCGCGAAAAAAAATAGAAGGCAAAATAGATTCTGTTTCCGCTGAAGTCGAAACCATGCCAAAGATGTTTTCGAGGTACCATTTTTCCCCTAAAAGGGTTTTTACCGCGAGAATATCATTAACCGATAAAAATATACCGCCGAATCTTTTAAAATTCGGAATGACGGTCAAGTGCAAGATACATAAAAGATGATATTCGATATATTTACCGAATTTTTCGATTACTTGCAAGCCTGTTTGAATGATGTGGCTGAACGTTCTCCGGTGATGGTATTTTTTCTTTTTGCCCCGGCTCTTCTATTCGATACAGCGCGTTACTATATCACAAATACGGCCGTTTTCATTTTAAGCCTGTTTGAAAAAGAAACCTCCGGCGGGGAAGTCGCGCCGTATCTTCCGAAGGTCAGCGTGATAGTTCCGGCGCGCAACGAGGGTGAAAGGCTGAAATCCACGCTTGACACAATACTGGAGAACAGTTATCCGAATTTTCAGGTTATCGTATCGGACGATTGTTCGGAAGATGAAACGCCCCGGCTTTGCAAGCGGTACGTGGACAAAGGGCTGATCACATATGTACGTATGAAAGTGCGCAGCGGCAAGCCCGCGGCGCTTAATTACGCGTTCAAGTTTTCCTCGGGTGAGATCATTATTCATTTGGACGGTGATATAGCTGTTGACAGGGATGCCATAGCGGAAGCGGTAAAATATTTCAAGGATCCCCGCGTCGGGGCGGTAAGCGGCAATATAAAGGTGCGCAATGATAGAAAAACCCTTGCGACGAGATTGCAGGCGGCGGAATATGGCATGACGATAGCGGTGGGCAGGCGATGGCTCGCGCTTGTGGACAGACTTCAGATAGCCTCAGGCGCTTTCGGCGCTTTCAGGAAAGAGATTTTGACAGACATAAAAGGCGCTGATCCCGAATACGGAGAGGATTTGGATTTAACGCTAAAAGTGCGAAAACTTGGGTTCAAGGTTGCTTTTGCGCCGAAGGCAATCGCGATGACGGACGTTCCCGAAACCTGGGTGCGTCTTTTTTCACAACGGGTCCGGTGGGATCGCTGTTACATAAGGCTGAACTTGAGAAAACACCGCGACATGTTCGATTTTTACGCTTTTAAATGGCAGGACTTTTTAGCCGGGATAGAGGACATACTATTTAACCTGGTTCTTCTCTTCGCTTTTCCGGTGTACGTGGTTTTTATACTTGTTTTTGTTCCTCAGCTTTTTCTTTTTATATTGACGATAACTTATCTTTTTTATATGGCCATGAACATGGGGCAATTTATTATAGTGGCGCTTCTGTCGGAGCGGCCCTATCGTGACGCGATTTTTATTTTATACGTACCTTTGTTTTTTTTGTACAGCCTTTTTCTGCGTTCGGCGAGGATACTTGCGTATTTTCTTGAATTTACAAGGTCCGATTTCATGAAGGACGGATTTTTCCCTAAAAAAATATGGGGAAATATGCCGGAATACCGATGAGAATATTTGCAGCGAGTTTAATTCTTTTCCTGTGTTGCGCGCTGAATTTATCCGCCGAAGAGGTTCCGCTGGGGTTAACACTCGAGGATTGCGTAGAAATCGCGCTTTTGAATAACCAGGATTTAATCAAGGCGGGGGAAGAAATAAAAAAAACCGAGGGTTATCTTTTAGAACAATTCGCCGATTTTCTGCCCGAGGTATACCTCAATTACCGGTACGTTACCACGAGCAGTCCCGAGGCCCGACGTATCGCTAACGACGTTTTTTTATACGCGGAAAGTACCGCCGGGCTCTATCTAAAAGAAGAGCTCTTTAAAGGCGGGGAGAGATTTTACAGATATAAAAGCGCCCGCATTGCCGTCGACAGGGCAAGAGAGTCCTACCTGGAGATGCATGATAAACTTATTTTTGAGGTCAAAAAAGTTTATTACGATCTGCTGCTCGCCGAAGAGCTTATTTCGCTTTACAGCGAATCCAAAAGAAGAATGGAGGCCTACACTTCTAAACTTACGAGGAAAAGCAAGCTCGGGGATACTACAAAATACGCGGTTTTAAGGGCGAAAATCGAAGCGGAAATCATGAACGCGGATTTAATTAAAGCGGAAAAGGAAAAAATACTGCATAAGTCAAAATTGCAGAAACTGCTTATGCTGGACGAAATTCGAGATATTTCCCCGTTAGACAACATGGAGTATCCCGAGACAGAAACCGTCGGGAATGATTTGTCCCTGGAGAGCTTGCTCCCGGCGGCGGAAATAAAAAATCGCCGGATAAAAGTCGCCAAGCTGGCGAAAACAATAGGGAAAACCGATATTGCCGCCGCGATTTCAAAAACGGGCCTCAGGGCCAGCCTTAGGAGCGCCTGGTATAAAAGCTCGGATAAGTTTGACCTTATGTCGCATTATTTTTATGACTGGTCATTCATGATAAACATCACAGTGCCGCTTTTCGATGGATTTAAAACGCCTTCCCTCATTAATCAGTCGCGATCCGAATACTCAAAACTTGTTGCAGCCGAGGCTGCCGCGAGAAAAGATGTTTTCTGGGAACTGGAGGACGCGGTCCGCGAACTGGAAAAAACAAAACCGTTGCTGGCGAGCCAGAAATCCCTCGCAAACGATGCCAGGAGCGGTGTGAACATGGTACTGGTTCTTTATGACCGGGGTGAAGGCAGTGAATGGGATGTTATAGACGCGCACAGGAATTACATACGGGCGGAATCAAATCTCGCGAAGTTTGTTAAGGAATATAATACTCTGATAGCGAAAATTAAATATCTTATTTCGGAGGATTAAACCGGAGGTGAGCGCATGGGTAAGATGAAAATTTTATTAGTTGATGACGAAAAAGACCTTATAATGATTATGAGCAGGCGTATAAGGGGGTGGGGCTATGATTTAATCTCGGCCTTAAGCGGTGAGGAAGCCATTGATGTGATGAAATCCAGACACCCGGATGTCATAATTTTGGATTACATGATGCCGGAGATGGACGGTGTCGTTACGCTTAGAGAAATACGGAAAATCAATAATGATATACCGGTTATCATGTTTACCGCTTTTCCGGATAAAAAATCAATCGAAGGCTCGGAATCGCTCGGTGTAAGCGCCTATATTCCAAAACTCAGCATGTTTCCTAATAGCGAATCCGCGCTGAAAACGGCTCTTAAAATTGCCGAAAAGAGACTTAAAAAAGGGGACGTTTCACTTTGACCTAATCCTTTAAATTCCAAGAGTTTGCGAACACAGTCGGTGCATTTTTAAAATTATGACAAAACAACGCGAAACCTGGAAATCGCACTGGGGCATGATAGCGGCTATGATAGGAACCGCTATCGGCCTGGGCAACATATGGAGATTTCCATACCTTTGTGGTAAATACGGCGGCGCTACATTCCTCATTCCTTACGTAATTCTCCTTTTTGGGATAGCGATTTTCGCGATGATGTGTGAATGGGTGCTTGGCCGCTATACCAGGCGTGATCCGCTTGGGGCTTTTGATAAAATAAAATTTCCGTTCGGAAGAGATATAGGCGCCTGGGGGGTGATTGGGCCTTTCTTCCTGTATTCGTATTACATAGTCATAACAAGCTGGGTCCTGTTTTTTGTATTTGCTTCTTTTGAAGGTCTTTATTTCGGGAAAAATACCGAAACTTTTTTCGCTTCTTTTCTTGGAAGTAAATGGATATTTGGCGTACATTTCGCTTCTGTTTGCATTACAAGCTGGATCCTTGCTATGGGTGTTCAGAAAGGCATAGAAAGGGCTTGCAAGATTATGATACCCGCGCTTTTCGCGTTGTTAATCATAGTTGCATTAAGGAGCGTGACACTTCCGGGAGCGGCGGAAGGCATAGAATTTTATATGAGGCCGAGATGGGCCGGGCTATTGGATATTGAAACATGGGTTGCCGCGCTCGGACAGGTGTTTTTCACATTGAGTCTAGGCATGGGAGCCATGCTTATTTACGGTTCCTACATGAAAGACGAGTGGGGGATACCCGCTAATGCCATGAGCGTAGCGCTCGGGAATACCTCTGCGAGCATCCTCGCGGGATTCGCTATTTTTCCGGCGGCTTTCGCGCTCGGATTTGGAAAAGTTATAGGCGGTGCTGAGTCCATAGGCCTTACTTTTTTTGTTTTACCAAAGGTGTTTGAGATAATGCCCGGAGGCCATTTTTTTGGCGGATTGTTTTTTACCCTACTCGCCTTCGGCGCCGTATCCAGCGCCATAAGTATCCAGGAGCCCGCTATAGCGTGGTTGAAAGATGAGGTTGGATGGTCAAGAAAAAAAGCGGCGTTTTTTACAGGTATAGTTCTGTGGATAATGGGACTCCCATTTATTTTTAACGGTTTTGTCAACGGGGATCTCGGCGCAAAATTGGCGCTTCTTTCGAAAATGGACATTATCATAGGTCAACTTGCTATACCTATATTTGGAATTCTCGCAATAATAGCCGTCGGGTATTTCATGAAAAACCGTGGTTTTGACGAAATGAATAAAAATGCGAGAGTAAAACTTAGTCACACCTGGCTAAAGCCATGGGTAAAAGCGATCGTTCCTGTTTTCGTCGGGCTTTTGTTCGTCTTGACATTTCTTAAAATTTTGCAGCAAAACGGTATCATAGCGCCTGTGATTCCGTCAAAAGAAGCTCTTGAGTTTATTCCGGTGGGAATAACGCCCGTTACGATTTTCATGGCCGCATTTATATGCGTTCTTTTCTGGGGAGGCTTCGCGTGCATGACAGTGAGGGTGCTGACGATTGAAAAAGACAAGAAACGGAGAGTAAGACGTGGACTTCACCATTCTCGCTGATAAGCATTTTGGTTGGACTTTTGTTATTGTTGAAATTCTGGTATTTTATTTGTTTTTTCTGGTGATACATCGGGTGGTTGAAAAAAAATTTAGGAATAAATAAAATCCCGTTTTTTTCGCTTATTCAATTCCCTAAAAATATTTACCCAAGTCATTCTTTCCATAAAACTCTTGACAACCTCAAAAATATATATATCATATATACCGTTAAGTTGACAAAATGACACGGTTATAATGTAAACTTAGGAGGTTTGCTATGGGTATTTTGGAACTTGCGGAGCAGGGGAAAATAAAACGCCTTTTCAGAACGCGGGAAAAATTATCTTTTCCGGGGGCAGTGTGCCATATAACGCAACGCGCAACCGGCAGAGAGCCGCTGTTTTTAGAAGATGCGGATTATATATACATGCTGCATCTTTTTAAAAAAGCTTCGAAAGAATTCATTATCGATTTTTTTTCATACACTTTAATGCCTAACCACCTCCATCTCCTTATCAGACTTTCTAAAGACAATCTTCCAAAAGCAATGAAATTTTTATATGGAAGATATGCGATTTTTTTTAATAAAAAGTATGAAAGAAAAGGCCATGTTTTTGGAGGAAGGTTTCGTCAGGCATTATGCTTAAGCGATGATTATCTTTTAGCTGCATCATTGTACATACATCTAAATGCAGTTAAGGCGCATCTAAGCGCAGATCCGTCAAAATATAAATGGTCGAGTTGCGGATTATATGTAAGGCCCTTTAGCGGTAATACGTTCGTTAGATATAAGTTTATTTTAAATATTTTAAACAAAAATATCAGTGAGTCTAAGGCAATTTATAGCGAAATGTTAAAAAGTGCTGTTAATATCAAAACAAAAGAAATTTGGGAAAACCCAAGAGCGCTGGAAGTTTTTAAATTTAGAGTCAATGAATTCCTATCAATATCTAAAAATAAAAAGAGCGGGGATATGTCGCCGGATTTTTTTAATGACCAAAAACTAGAAAAAACGATGAAAAAATTAAAAATAAAAGGAAGATTAAGATCTCCTCAAGAACTTAAAGCAAGAAAGTTTTTAATCGAACAGTTGCGCGCACGTGGGTATGCAATGAACGATATTTCTAACATGCTTGGCATTTCCCGGCAAGCAATATATAAAACTTAAGTTGACAAAGTGACATGGTTAGAATGTCAACTTAAGTTTGTGCTTGACAATGGGGCGGGAATGTGGTAAATTTACGGTCTTATACTTTGTGCGTTTTTCATACTCCCTATACGGGGTTTATGGGAAGAAAACATACAAAGTGTGAAGAAAAGATTAAGAATGTACATGTTAAGGTAGCGAATTATGAGAACAAAGTACGTGAGAAAAGAAGACGTGAAGAGGACGTGGTACCTTGTGGATGCGGGCGGCAGGGTACTGGGCAGAATCGCCACACAGATCGCGTCGATTCTTAAGGGAAAACATAAGGTTGCGTATTCCCCGCACGTGGATACGGGGGACGGCGTTGTTGTCATAAATAGCGGTAAAATAAGGGTTACCGGCAAAAAGTCACAACAGAAAGTATATAAGAGGTTTTCCGGCTACCCGGGCGGATTAAAACTCGAGACTTTCGAATCTTTATTCAAGCGAAGGCCCCATGAAGTGCTGAGGCATGCCGTGAAAGGTATGCTTCCGAAGAATAAGCTTGGCAGCAGAATGATAAAGAGGCTGAAAATTTATACAGACGACAAACATGACCAGGCGGCGCAGAAACCGAAGGAAATAAAACTTTAAAAGATAAGTCGAGAGTTTTAAGCAAAAAAAGAGAGAAATTATGGCAGAACAGAAAGAAATGACCGGCAAGTATATACAGGCTACGGGGCGGCGAAAAGAGTCCGTGGCGCGGGTTTATTTGCGCGAAGGAAAAGGCAAAATCAGCGTGAATAAACGTAAATTCCGCGATTATTTTCCGCGGGAATCACACAGGCTAATCATAAACCAGCCGATTAACGCGGCCGACCTCCAGAATAAACTGGATATTTTTGCCACTATAGATGGCGGCGGCACGAGCGGCCAGGCAGGGGCCCTAAAGCATGGAATCTCAAGGGCCATAATAAAGCTTGATGAAACTAAGCGACAGGTCATGAAAAAAGCCGGATTCCTCACAAGGGACCCCAGGGCCAAGGAGAGAAAAAAATACGGCAGAAAACGCGCGAGAAGAAGATTCCAGTACTCGAAGCGTTAATTTTTTAGAAAGCCTACTCTGTTAAGTTCCCGACGAGGAAATATGTTGACAGAGTGGGCTTTTTTGTCTATACTAAGGACTGGCTAAAAGTAGTGTACAAAAAAAGGAGATTGTTGTGTTAAAGGTAGGAGTAATAGGAGCGACTGGATATACAGGCGAGGAAATCGTTAGGATTCTGGCGTCTCATAAGAATGTTGAGATAACAGTTCTTCAGGCGGTCCTGGAAAAGGAAGTCTCAATATCGAAGATTTTTCCGCACCTTGCCGGAAAAGTGGACATTATTTGCGAAAAACCCGATTTGAAAAAAGCAAAAGATTCGGCGGACCTGTTTTTTCTGGCCTTGCCCCATACGGTTTCAATGCTGATCGCCCCTCAGCTTCTTAAAGAAGGTAAAAGCGTTATAGATCTAAGCGCGGATTACAGGCTGGATCCCGATTCATATGAGAAGTGGTATAAGGTAAAACATAAGGATGTCCCGAATATTAAAAAAGCGGTATACGGGCTGCCGGAACTTTTCAGGGATAAAATCAAGAACGCAAAATTCGTGGCCAATCCCGGCTGCTACCCTACCTCGGTAATATTAAGCGTGGCTCCACTTCTGGAGGAGGGCCTGATTCACCCGGAGGGAATAATATGTGACTCAAAAACCGGAATTACCGGCGCGGGCCGAAAACCCGGATGGAATCTTGACAATCCCGGTATTAAGGATAATTTCAAGGCGTATAAAGTGAACAAACATCAGCATTCGCCGGAGATGGCGCAGGTACTAAAGAGCGTTTCGGGAAAAGACGCGGAAATTGTATTTGTTCCTCATCTTTTGCCGATTGAAAGAGGCATTCTTTCAACGGTATACATGAGGCTTAAAAAAGAACACGGATACGAAAGAGTTATCAGAGTTTATAAAGAAAAATATAAAAACTGCCCGTTCGTAAGGATAAAGCCCGAGACAGAATTTCCCCAGTTAAAGGAAGTGGCCTTCACGAATTTTTTTGACCTTGGACTGGCCGCGGATACCGGCAAAAAACTGGTAATAGCAGTTTCCGCCATAGACAACCTGTTAAAAGGGGCGGCCGGGCAAGCTGTGCAGAATATGAATATAATGCACAACTTTAATGAAACAGAGGGCTTGATTTGAATAAGATAGGGGTCCCGCGTTTCCCGTGCCGGGAATACGGGAAGTATGTAAAAGGCATAAGGCCATAGAGAAACGAAAAAATGTCAAAAAATATGTTACCAAAAGGGTTCCTCGCGGGAGGGGTGCACTGTGGAATCAAAAGGTTTAAAAAGGATCTTGCCCTCATTTATTCTCGAACAGGGTGCAAGGCGGTAGGCGTATTTACGAAAAACAGGGTAAAAGCCGCGCCCCTTACGGTTTCAAAAGATATCTTAAAGAAAGCCGCGCCGATAAGGGCTGTAGTGGTAAACAGCGGAAATGCCAATTGCTGTACGGGTTGGTATGGCGTAAGAGATGCGAAAAGAATGATTAACGCCGTGTGTCGTAACCTAAAATTAAAATTCAACAGCGTCCTTGTATCATCTACGGGGATCATCGGCAAAAGGCTTCCGATAGGTATGCTAGAGGAAGCCATACCTGAACTCGCCGAAAAAATTTCTCAAAAAGGCCTTGTCGCCGCGGCGAGCGCGATATTGACAACCGATAAAAAAATGAAAATCAGTGTTGAAAAATTTGAAATCGGCACAAAACAGGTTATCGTAAGCGGTTTCGCCAAGGGCGCGGGTATGATACATCCCAACATGGCCACTATGCTTTGTTTCTTGATGACCGACGCCAGAATAGATAAGGGGGCTTTAAAATCCGCCCTGAAAAAAACGTGTGACGAATCCTTTAATGCCATAACTATCGACGGCGATATGAGCACAAATGACATGGTGCTTCTTATGGCGGGCGGCCTGGCGGGCAACAAAACGATAAAGAAAGGAACAAAAGAATACCGCGCTTTTTTAAAAGCGCTCGAAAAAGTGACCTCAAAATTAGCCAGAGATATAATCAGTGACGGCGAAGGCGCCACTAAATTCGTAACGGTTTGCGTGGAAGGCGCCAGGACTTCAGGCGATGCCGAGAAGGCCGCGCGCGCGGTCGCCAACTCCTGTCTTGTAAAAACCAGTATACACGGAGAAAATCCTAATTGGGGCAGGATCGCTTCAGCGGTAGGAGCAAGCGGCGTAAAAGACGTAAAACAGAACAGGTTTGAAATATACCTTGACGGGATTCTCGTTTTCAAAAAAGGAAAATTTATTACCCCGGCCAAGGCAAAATTTTCAAAAATATATAAGAGAAAAAATGTTGAGATCATAATTAATCTGAATATGGGAAAAAAGGAAGCTGTGATACGTACCTGTGATCTGTCAAAACGTTATGTCGAGATTAATTCGCACTATATGACATGAGGCCGGCATGGAAGACGCGATAAAAAAATCAAAAGTTCTGATAGAGGCTTTGCCGTATATAAAAAAATTCTTTCACAAGGTATTTGTGATTAAGTTCGGCGGTTCAGCGCTTTCTGACAAAGAAATTAGGCATAGTGTTCTCGAGGATATAGTGTTCATGAATTACGCGGGCATGAAACCGGTGCTTGTCCACGGTGGAGGGCCTTTTATAAACGAAAAATTGAAAGATGCCAAGAAAAAACCCAGGTTTGTGGAAGGCCTCAGGGTTACCGACAAAAAAACTATGGAAATAGTAGATAGCGCCCTTATGGAAGTGAACGCTGTCCTGGTGGATGAGATAAAAAAAATGCATTCGGAAGCTTTCGGATTGAGCGGAAAGGAAAACAGGCTTATCATCGCGAAAAAAATAAAGCGTAAAGAAGATATAGGATTTGTGGGTTCCGTCGAGTCGGTGGATACGACCGTTCTCGGGAAACTTATAGATGACAATATCATTCCGGTGATCTCGCCGGTAGCGTTGGGCTCCGAAGGCGATCTTTACAATGTGAACGCCGATGAGGCGGCGAGCCACATCGCGATGGCCCTTAAGGCCGAAAAGTTTTTCATTCTTACAAACGTAACGGGTATCATGAGGGAACAGGGCAAGCCGGAGACGCTTTACCCTTCCCTGAGCCTTTCCGATGTGGACGCGCTGTTAAGAAAGAAAATCGTATCCGAGGGCATGATCCCTAAGACAAGGGCGTGTACTAACGCGCTGGAGGGAAAGGTGAAGAAGGCGCACATAATAAACGGGACCCTGTCACACGCGCTTCTTCTGGAAATATTTACGGATAAAGGGATAGGCACGGAAATAATTAAGCTCGGAAGGCAAACGAAAGCGACAGAGGGCCTGTAGGACGAGGGTATTTATACAGGCGGTTTTTTAAAGACGAAAGCAAATACGGTTTTTTTATGTGAGGAATGAGTTATGAATACAAAACAGGTAATGGATCTGTATGATAAGTACGTAATGGGTACCTACACCCGCGTACCCCTTGTTTTTGAAAAAGCCACCGGCGCTTTAGTGGAGGATATAGAGGGGAAAAAATACCTGGATTTTTTTCCGGGATGGGCGGTAAGCGGAATAGGGCATTGCCATCCGAGAGTTGCCTCGGCAATTTCAAGGCAGGCGAGGAAACTCATTCATGTTTCCAACAACTATTACAGCGCGCTTCAGGGCGTGCTTGCCGGGAAAATCGTAGAGCATTCGTTTCCGGGTAAGGTTTTTTTCTGCAATTCCGGAGCGGAAGCCAACGAGGGAGCCATTAAGCTCGCAAGAAAATACGGCCACGAAAAGGGGAGATACGAAGTTATAACCATGAAGAACTCTTTTCACGGGCGAAGCCTGGCCATGATCGCGGCTACAGGACAGGAAAAAGTCAAACTTGGTTTCGAGCCGTTGCCTGAAGGATTCAAGCACATTCCTTTCCAAGACGCCGGTGCCCTGGAAAGCGCCGTAACGGAAAAAACCGCGGCGGTAATGATGGAACTAATTCAGTGCGAGGGCGGCATTAATATCGCCAGCAACGAATATGTAAAAAGGGTACGGGAGATTTGTGATAAAAATGATTTAGTGCTTATTTTTGATGAGGTCCAGACAGGCATGGGAAGGACCGGCAGGATGTTTTGTTATCAAAATTACGGCATAAAACCCGACGTGATGACACTCGCGAAATCACTCGGCGGAGGGGTTCCCATAGGCGCTGTCGTGGCGGGTTCAAAATTTGCCGATACGCTGAATCCCGGTTCCCACGCCTCAACCTTTGGCGGAAGCCCGTTGGTATCGGCCGCCGCGCTTGGTGTATTCGAGGCCATTGAAAAGGACAAGCTGTTGCGCAATGCCGTGAAACAAGGCGCATATCTGGTGTCTAAACTTGAAGCGCTTAAAAAGAAATACGGAATTATAAAAGACGTAAGAGGCATGGCCCTTACAGTCGGGCTTGAATTAAACATAGAGGGCCAGACGGTATACGAAAAGTGCCTGAAGAAAGGGCTTATTATCAACTGCACGCAGAAAAATATTTTAAGAATAATGCCGCCGCTTACGGTTAAAAAAAATGAAATCGATAAAGCGGTTTTGATACTGGAAAGCGTTTTGGCGCAATAAGCACCCCGCGCTTGCGCGCGGGGAATGCGCGCCCCGTTAGATGTAGAAATCTGACGGGGCGCGAAGGGTACCACAGTGTAAGTCTGTGGAGGAACTAAAATGGCGAAAAAGAACCTGATATCCATAACAGACTTGACAAGAACCGATATAGCGAAATTATTTGAGCAGGCGAGGGCTTTTAAAAAAAATCCCTTTCTAAAAAAAAGCGCGCTCGGTTCAAAATCGATAGCGCTTGTGTTTCAGAAGCCCTCTAACCGGACAAGGGTTTCTTTTGAAGTGGGCATGGTAGACCTCGGCGGACACGCTATTTACCTGGGTCCTGAAGAGCTGGAATTGGGCGTCAGGGAATCGGTCAAGGACGTGGCGAGAGTCCTATCAAGATATCTGGACGGCATTGTTGCGAGGACCTTTAAGCATAAAGACATGCTTGAGATGGCTAAATTTTCCTCTATTCCGGTTATAAACGGTTTGAGCGACCTTCTTCACCCGTGCCAGGGCCTGAGCGACCTTTTTACTATCGAGGAAAAGTTCGGAAAGAAAAAAATTAAAATATCATTTATCGGAGATGGCAATAATGTCCTGCACTCGCTTCTTTTGGGAGCGAGCACGCTCGGAAGAGACTTATTTATCGCGACGCCGGAAGGGCACGGCCCGAAGCCGGAAGTCCTGAAACAGGCGAAAAAAATAGCCGCCGCAAATAAATCGCTTGTGGAAATAACAGACAGCCCCGCGGAATGCGTAAAAGACGCGGACATAGTTTATACCGACGTGTGGGTCAGCATGGGGCAGGAAAAAGAAAAAGAAAACAGGGTTAAGAAATTCAGGGGTTTTCAGGTAAACAGCGGCCTGGTCTCGCGTGCTAAAAAAGGCGCTTTGGTTATGCATTGTCTTCCCGCGCACAGAGGCGAGGAAATTACCGATGAGATTATGGACGGGGCGGGTTCTATTGTTTATGAGCAAGCGGAAAACAGGCTTCACATGCAGAAAGCGATTTTATTAAAATTTCTGAATAAGGGGTGAAGATGAAGAAAATAATTTTAGCTTATTCCGGCGGCCTGGATACCTCGGTTGCCGTAAGATGGCTTAAAGAAAAAGGGTTTGAAGTTATTTGTTATCTGGCGAATGTAGGCCAGGGCAAGAACGCCGATTTTGTGAAAAAAAGAGCGATGCGAGCCGGCGCGAAAAAACTCTTAATAGGTAATTTAGAGAGAAAGTTTGTGGAGGATTTTATCTGGCCCAGCCTGAAGGCGAACGCGGTATATGAATCAAAATATCTTCTAGCCACGGCTCTTTCAAGGCCGCTTATCGCGAAGGAACTTGTAGAGGCGGCACATAGAGAGGGAGCGAAATACGTAGCCCATGGATGCACGGGCAAAGGTAATGACCAGGTAAGGTTTGAGGTTGCGATAGGGGCGCTGGATCGTTCCATTAATGTGATAGCGCCGGTAAGGGAGTGGGAACTCGCCACCAGAGAGGCGGAAATAAGATACGCCAAGATTCACGGTATACCGCTGGATGTTACAAAGAAAAAACCATACAGCATTGACAAAAATATTTGGGGCATAAGCATAGAAGGAGGGAGGCTCGAAGACCCGTGGAACGAACCCGGAGAGGATGTTTACCAGCTGACGGGCCCGGCCGATAAATCACCGAATAAACCCTGTTACCTTAAGATAGAATTCAAGGGCGGTATTCCGGAAAAAATAAACGGGAAATCCCTAAAACCCGTTGCCTTAATAAAAAAACTGAACGAAATAGGCGCGAGGTATTCGATTGGCAGAGTTGATTTGATTGAAAACAGATTAGTCGGGATCAAATCAAGAGAGGTTTATGAGGCGCCGGCGGCAAGCATACTGCTTGAAGCGCACAGGGCGCTAGAGTCTCTTGTGCTGGACAGGGAAACGCTTCACTTTAAGGAGATTGTCGGATTGAAATACGCCAGGCTTATTTACGACGGGTTGTGGTATACGCCTCTTAAGGAGGCAATTGATAAATTCGTGGATTATACGCAAAAAGTAGTCGATGGTACGGTGAATATGAAGCTTTTCAAGGGAAGCGTTTCGGCGGCCGGCAGCAAATCGCCCAGGTCTCTTTACAGAAAAGACCTGGCGACCTACGGCAGGGGGGACAAATTTGACCAGTCTCTGGCCAGGGGCTTTATCGAAATTTTCGGGTTACCGTATAAAAAGAAGCTGTAAGCTGCAAGCGGGGGGATGGAATGGCGAAAAAATTATGGGGCGGAAGATTCAGCAAAAAAACCGATCCGTCGGTGGAAAAATTCACCAGGTCTATAGAGTACGATTATAAACTGGCTAAATACGATATAGGCGGTTCAATAATTCATGTGGATATACTGCGAAAAAACGATTTCATAACACCCGCCGAAGCAAAAAAATTAAAAAATGCGCTTAGCAAAATGAACGCACAGGTTAAAAAAGACGGAAAGTTTCATTATGACAAAAGATGCGAGGATATCCATACGAACATTCAAAATACATTGGAGAAAAAGGTCGGGGATTTAGTCCTTAAATTACATACCGCGAGGTCAAGAAATGACCAGGTTGTTTTTGCCCTAAAAGCGCTCTGCAAATCTGAAATCCGCGGGATTGTGCAATTATGCGAAAAAGTTTCGGCCGCTTTTAAAAAAGCCGCCAAGAAGAACAAAAACGTAGTCATTCCGGGGTATACCCACTTACAGCACGCCCAGCTCGTGAACCTTTCGGATTATTTTAAGGCCTACCGGTTGATGCTGGAAAGAGATGTGACGAGATTGGGCGATTTAGAAAAGGAGATCAAGCTGTCACTGGGTTCCGGCGCGCTTTCGGGGACCCCTATTAATTTCAAAATGTACGGCGAAGCGATAGAGAAATTTATAAAAGAAAATGAAGATTTTGCGGAAAATCGGAACGCGGCAAAAACCGTGACATCGCCGAAATCAATGGATACCGTAAGCGACAGGGATTTTGTTATAGAGATTCTTTCCGCCCTGGCAATCCTGGGGATGCATTTATCAAGGTTTGCGGAGGATTTAATAATCTGGTCGACAAAAGAATTTAGTTTTGTTGAACTGGATGACGCTTTTGCGACGGGAAGCTCCCTGATGCCGCAGAAAAAAAATCCGGATGTGCTTGAACTTATCAGGGGCTATACAGGCACACTTTATGGCAATCTTATTAGCGTATTGACTATGATGAAGGGGTTGCCGCTTACTTACAACAGAGATATGCAGCTGGACAAGCCCCCTCTTTTTAGTTCTTTTGAGATAATCACAAAAGAACTAGACGTA
>Ga0180432_10000338_pt1 | contig 75522 bp, 57 predicted proteins | sample SS_ome_10_FD_132414 | JGI IMG/M metagenome (GOLD analysis project Ga0180432, IMG submission 132414) | Hypersaline lake sediment archaeal communities from the Salton Sea, California, USA - SS_1_MS_2 metaG | ecosystem: Environmental > Aquatic > Non-marine Saline and Alkaline > Hypersaline >...
ATCAGGCTCTTGCTCTCAAGGATCAGCTCCATCTTGCCGGGGATCGACAGCAGTTCGGCCTTTAGCCGCTTGATCTCCTCGGGCGACTTGCGGCCGAATCTCTCCGCGATCCACAGGGCGGCCAGCGTCAGGACGGTCAGCTGGCAGGTGAAGGCCTTGGTGCTGGCCACACTGATCTCCGGACCGGCCATGGTGTACACCGTGAGGTCCGCGATGCGAGTCAGGCTGCTGCCGACGACGTTGGCGATCGCGATCACACGGCTGCCGGCGTCCTTCTGCGCCCGCACAGCACCAAGCGTGTCCGCCGTCTCGCCGCTCTGGCTGACGGCCACCGTGACGGCGTGCTTGCCGATCGGCGCCTGGTGGTACTGTGCCTCGTGGGCGTACTGCACGCGGCAGGGCACACCCGCCAGCCCCTCCAGCATGTACTTGCCTACCACGCAGGCGTGATAGGCGGTGCCGCAGGCGACGAGGCTGATCAGGCGGGTCTCACCCGCGTCGACGAATTCACTGAGGCCGGGCAGTTCGACCGGTGCGTCCTCACTGGGCAGGTAGCGCTCCAGAATCTGGCGGATCACGAACGGCTGCTCGTGGATCTCCTTCATCATGAAGGTTTCGAAGCCGCCTTTCTGGGCCTGCTCCACGTCCCACTCGACGCGCTCGGCCTGTTTGGTGACGCCTTCGCCGGTCCGCCAGTCGATGAACCGCAGCTGCGGGCCGTCGATCACTACCAGTTCGCCGTCTTCGAGATAGGTGACCTCCCGCGTGTAGGCAAGGAAGGCCGTCACGTCACTGCCCAGGTAGGTCGCGTCCGCGCCGTGGCCGACCAGCAGGGGCAGCTTGTTGCGGATGCCGATCATCATGCGCGGCTGGTCCTTGGCCATCACGCACATCGCGAAGCTGCCGTCGATCCGTCGCGCGGCTTGCTGCACCGCGGCGGGCAGGTCGCCGTTGTAGTAATGTGCGATCAGATTGGCGGCGACCTCGGTGTCGGTCTCGCTGGTGAAGGTTACGCCCTGATCCATCAGCTCCTGCTTGATCTCGGCGTAGTTCTCGATGATTCCGTTGTGGACGATCGTGATGCGGTTGCGATGATCCTGGTGCGGGTGGCTGTTGTTGTCGCTGGGCACCCCGTGGGTCGCCCAGCGCGTGTGGCCCAGCCCGACCGTGCCGACCAGCGGGTCGTCGCCCAGGTGATCCTCGAGCACGGCGATCTTGCCCGCGCGCTTGTTGACCATCAGGTGCTCCGGGCTGAGGATTGCCACGCCGGCGCTGTCATAGCCGCGGTATTCGACCGACCTCAGGCCCTGAATCAGTGTCTGGCGTAGTTCAGCGGCGCCCGTATGGACGACGGTGCCCAGAATTCCACACATACATACCCTCCGGCGATCCCCATGGCGGGGACGGTTACCTTATCGGGGCGGGATCGCGCGCGGTTAAATCCAGGTGTGTCCGCTGCTGCCTGCCGGCGGCAGCCCGCCCTAGGCATCGGAGGCCGCGGGCGGCGAAGCGAGTCTGATCTTGCACTTGACGTGCGGTGCTAGCGCGGGGTCGGGCAGCGGCTTCGCCACCAGATCGGCCAGGGTCCAGCGGGACAGCACACCGATAATCGCGTCGTGCAACTCCGCCATCGAGCGGTGGTAGGCGCAGACCTCATCCAGTCTGCCGGTCGGCTCGCAGAAGTCCCCCAGCACCTTGCCCTGGCAGGCTTCCACGATTTCGAGCAGTGACAGATGAGCGGGCTTGACCGCCATCGTCACACCGCCGCGGGCACCTTTGTGCGCCGTCAGGATGCCGGCGCGCACCAACAGGCCCGTCACCTTGGACATGTACGACGGTGAAGCGTCGATCGCCGCCGCGATTCGGCGGGGCGGGATCATCTCGCCGTCGCCCTGCAGCGCCAGGTACAGCAGCGCTTGGATACCCAGTTCTGACGTGTGGGTGAGCATAACTCCACCTTACAGGACAATTATACGCGTGATTATCCGGCGCGCAATCAACCCGCGAGGTCGGGCTCCGGCGGCGGCTTGAGAGGCAGCAGCGGTTCTGCTAAGCTAAAGCGTTTATGTTCCTGCCCTGGCCTGAACTGAGTCGGCGTTTCGAGCATGCGTGGCGTGAGCTGGGAGGTTGTCCGGCGCGGCTGACCGACCTGCGCGCGAGTGCGCTGTTCTTCTTCGCGCACTGGCTCAGCGAGCGCCGGCGTCGGGATGAGGGCAGCTACGCGCCGATTCTGATCGTGACCGAGACCACCGGCCGCGCGCTGCGAATGCAGCAATTCCTGACCGCCGTCGAGCGCCTGGTCGAGGATCGCGAGCCGCGGCCGGAGGACTTCCTGGTCTTTCCGGACTTCGAGCCCCAGAACCTGTTTGAGTACGGCGATCCGGCGGTGGATGTGATCGATGCGCGCAACCACGTGCTGGAGGGGCTGCAGGCCGGCTCAGTTAAGGTGGTGATCACCAGCTACAAAGCCTGCTGGCGCAAGCTGCCGTCACCGGAGGAGTATCGGGGCCGCAAAGCCGTGCTGCGCCGCGCTGCCGGCGAAGACGGTTCGGCTGGGCGGACGACGGCGGCGCCGGCAGCTGACGCGATCACGCGCATCGAGCGCGACGAACTGGTCAGCCTGCTGCTGGAGCTCGGGTATCGTCAGCGCAAGACGGTGACGGCGGTTGGGGACTTCGCCGTGCGCGGCGGGCTGGTGGACGTCTTCCCGGTCGGCGACGAGCTGCCGGTGCGTATCGACTTGTTCGGCGACGAGATCGAGCAGCTGCATCGATTCGGGCCCGACACGCAGCGGACTGAGCATGCGGACAGCCAAGTCCGGCTCTTGCCGCTCAGCACACATTCGGCGAGGCTGCGTAACCCGGAGGTGCTGAACTGGCTGCGCGACCGCTGGGATGCCTACAGCGGCGAGTACTGCGATGTACTGCCCCGCAGCTCGTATGAGCGGCTGCAGGAGGTCGTGACCGGTGACCTGGAACTGATCGAGTCCGGTGCGGAGACGCCGCGCAGCGGCTGGTATTACCGCGCCACCTGCAGCGAGCAGAGCTGTCTGTGGCACTACCTGCCCGCCGGGACCGACGTACTGATCCACGAAGAGGGCTTTGTCGACAGCGAAACCAAGAGCTACTTCAAGTTCTGGGAACAACGCTTCAGCGACTGGCTGCGCAACGGTCTGAGCTTCCTGGGTATCGACTCCGTGTACCTACGGCCGGATGGTGATCCAATCGACGTGGCGCGGCAGCTCGCCGGTGGCCGGCTGAACGTTTGTGCAATGGACCAGGTCCGCCAGTGTGACGTTCCGACGGTGCGGCCACTGCTGACGCACGGCTACGGCGGGGCGGAGGACGCGCTGTCCACGGCGTCCGCGCGGCTGGACTCGCCGCCGGTGTCGCGCTGGGGTACCACCAAGCTGGCCGACACGATCGGCTCACTGCCGCCGGTCACGCCTGCCGACATGGAACTCGGTGACTGGCCAGGGAGCCAGCGCGTTGACCGGCCGGTCAGCATTCTCAGCCAGTTCAGCGCGCGCCTGCGCGAGATGACCGATGACACCGGCGTCTATCCCGAGGTGGCCAACGCGATCCTGCCGGGCGGCTTCACCATTCCACCGGCGAGCGCGCTGCCGGGCGCGCTGACCGCGCCGTTTCCGGAGGAGTGGCACGTCATCACGGACGTCGAGGTCTTCGGCGAAATCGCTGATCTGGCGCCGACGCCGACGCGCCGCTACCGGCACGAAGCGGTGCGACGCACCGACGAGCTGGCGCCCGGCGACTATGTTGTACACATCGACTACGGGATCGGACGCTTTGCCCAGCTTACGGACCGCGTGGTGACCGGCGTGACCAAGAGCTATGTCGAGATCGAGTACGCCGGGCGCGACCGCCTGTTCGTGCCCGTGGAGCAGCTTGACCGGCTGAGGCGCTACTCCTACGACGGCAGCGAGCCGAAACTGAACAACCTGGGCCGCGATACCTGGCGCAAGACCAAGGAGAAGGTCCGCCAGGATACGCTGGAGTTGGCGCGACGGCTGCTGAGCCTCTACAAGACGCGCCTGATCCGCGCCGGGCACAGCTACTCTTCGCGCACTGTCTGGGAGGACGAGTTCGCCTCCAGCTTTCCATATCACCTTACCGAAGACCAGCTGAGGGCCTGGCGTGACGTCGAGCAGGATATGGAGGCCACCAAGCCGATGGACCGCCTGCTGTGCGGCGACGTCGGCTTCGGCAAGACCGAGATCGCGATGCGCGCGGCATTCAAGTCCTGCGTGGATGAGCGGCAGGTGCTGCTGCTGTGCCCGACGACGGTTCTCGCCGACCAGCATTACCGCACCTTCACGCGCCGGTTCCGTGCGTTCCCGTTCCGCGTCGAACAACTCAGCCGGTTTCAGAGCAAGGCCGAGCAGGCCGATACGGTGGCCAAACTCCGTGAGGGGCGCTGCGACGTCGTGATCGCCACGCACCGGGCGCTGAGCAAGGACGTCGACTTCCAGCGGCTGGGGCTGTTGATCATCGACGAGGAACAGCGCTTCGGCGTGAAACAGAAGGAGAAGCTGAAGATGCGGTGGCCGGACGTCGACGTGCTGTCGATGAGCGCGACGCCGATCCCGCGGACCTTGCACATGTCACTGATCGGCCTGCGTGACATCTCGCTGATCGAGACGCCCCCGATGGAGCGCAAGGCGGTCAAGACCTACGTCGGCGAGCACGACGACCTGATGGTGCGCGAGGCGATCCTGCGGGAACTGGGACGCGGCGGGCAGGTGTACTACCTGCACAACCGCGTCCAGGATATCGACCGCGTCAAGGAGGAACTGGAGCGCCTGCTGCCCGAGGAGAAGATCGTTGTGGCCCACGGGCAGATGAAGGAGGACCGGCTGGAAGAGGTGATGCACGCCTTCAGCCTCGGGGCTTACAACATTATGCTGGCCACGACCATCATCGAAAACGGGCTGGACATCCCGTCGGTCAACACCATCATCGCCACCCACGCCGAGAACCTGGGCCTGTCCCAGATGCATCAGCTGCGAGGGCGGGTGGGGCGCAGCGCCGTGCAGGCCTATGCTTACTTCTTCCACCAGCCCAACCGCGTGCTCACGGAGGAGGCGCAGAACCGCCTGCACGCGATTTACAACTACGCCTACCTGGGTTCAGGCTACGAGATTGCGCAGAGTGACCTGCGGATTCGCGGTGCTGGCAATCTGTTGGGCGAGGCGCAGAGCGGCTTGGCGCGGCAGGTCGGCTTCGAATATTACTGCGAGCTGCTGGCACGCAGCATCAGTGACGTGCGGGCGCTGGACGAGGCCGACATCGAGGACTGGGAAGACACGCCGCTGCTCAGCGAGCGGCCCGGCGCCCAGGTTGACGTGCCGCTGCCCAGCTTTATCTCCGAGCAGTACATCAGCGACCCGGTCCTGCGGCTCGAGATCCTGCGCGACCTCGCGGCCCTGGAGAGCGAGGAATCGCTGGAGGCCTTCGCCGCCGAACTGGCCGATCGCTTCGGCGATCCGCCGCCCGAAGTGGGGAACCTGCTGACCGTCGTGCGCATTCGCAACCTGGCGACCGAACTGGGGCTCTCGCGCATCAGCTACAACCGGACCAAGAAGCTGTTCGAGATTCGGCTCCACGAGGATGAAGGCGATTGGTACCGCCGGGCTTCGCTGGCGGACAGCCGCTACCGGTTCGCCAGCCAGCCGCACCTGCTGGAGCTGACCGTGGCGTTCGAGGAGCTGGCCGATGGCCAGGAGCTGTACGAAGCACTGGCCGGCCTGCGCAGCGTCAGGAGGTAGCCGGTGAGCTGTGGACCGGGACCTGCCGCAGACAGGTGTGAGCGCGTTGATCAGTGGTATAGCTTGTGTTATAGTGTCTGGCCCGCGCGTGGGGGTATAGCTCAGTTGGTAGAGCGTACGGTTCGCATCCGTAAGGTCCGGGGTTCGAATCCCCGTACCTCCACCAATCCGGCTTCCGGCGTGTACCGCCGCTGTATCCCGCGGTGACACCGATCATCCCGCTGCGTTCGGCAGGTTAGAATGATCGCCGGGAAGGCATGGCAGGCGGGCGCAATCCAGCTGGTGGACAGACCCAGGTCACCTTCGCGCGCAGCCTGGGGCTGTTCGACGCCACCATGATCGGCGTCGGCGCGATGATCGGCGCCGGCATCTTTGTGCTGACCGGCCTGGCGGCGGGGGTGGCTGGCCCGGCGGCGATCCTGGCCTTCGGTCTCAACGGGATCGTGACGCTGTTCACCGCCTTCAGCTACGCCGAGCTGGCCAGCGCGATCCCCGAGGCGGGCGGCGGCTATTCCTACATCAAGCGCGCCTTCCCGTCCTGGGTGGGTTTCCTCTCCGGCTGGATGCTGTGGTTCGCCTATACGGTGGCCTGCGCGCTGTACGCGCTGGGCTTCGGCAGCTACTTCTGGGAGTTCTTCCACAAGTACACGCCGGAGCTGTCGCGGACCGCACAGGAGGCACTGACGCTGTGGCCGGGCAGTCACGTCGCGATCGTGACAGTGCTGATCGGCGTGGCGCTGCTGACGCTCAACTATCGCGGCGCCGAGGTGACCGGCAAGGCCGAGAACATCTTCACCGTCTCCAAGATCGTGGTGCTGGTTGTATTCGTGGGCTTCGGTCTCTGGCAGGCGATCGCCAATCCCGAACTGGTCACCGCCGCGTTCACGCCGTTCTTCGCCAACGGCGTTGGCGGCGTGGTGGTGGCGATGGGGTTGACGTTCATCGCGTTCGAGGGCTACGACCTGATCGCCACCGTCTCGGAGGAGGTGCAGGATCCCGAGCGCAACATCCCGCGGGCGATCTTCATCGCGCTGGGTATCGCCGTCCTGCTCTACCTGCTGATCCTCTTCGTTGCGATTGGCGCGGTACCGACTGAGGGCGGTCTCAGCAGCTGGCAGTTGCTGGGAGAAAAGGGCGAGACGGCGATCGTCGAGGCCGCGAAGGCATTCATGCCCGCCTTCGGCGTGGCGTTGATCGTACTCGGCGGCCTGCTCTCCACCCTCAGCGCGCTCAACGCGACAATCCTGGCGTCCAGCCGCGTGGCCTTCACGATGGGGCGCGACCGACTGCTGCCGCGCGTGCTGGCCAGCATCCACTCGCGGGCGCGCACGCCGCACGTCGCCATCGTCGTCACGGGCGTGATCCTGCTGGGGCTGGCCGTCACGCTCGACATCGCGGTGGTGGGCAGTGCCGCGTCGGTGATGTTCCTGCTGACGTTCACGCTGGTGAACCTCTCCGTGCTGATTCTGCGCAACGACCGCAGCATCAAGCGGCGCTACAGCATCCCGCTCTATCCCTGGCCGCCGCTGCTGGGCGTGGTGACCTCCGTGTTCCTGGCGGTGTACCAGCTCAACCTGGGCAGCGAGGGGCTGCGCAGCTGGACGGTGAGCCTGGGCTGGATTGTCATCGGTCTGGCTGTCTATTTCGCGTTCTTCCACCGCGAGGCCGTCAGGCAGGCCCCGAAAGAGATCGTGCCCTATCCATCGCGGGCGCCGGACGTGAGACCCGCCAGATACCGCGTGCTGGTGCCGGTCTACAATCCGGACAATGTGGCGACGCTGGTCGGTCTGGCCTGCGAACTGGTCAAGCCCTACGGTCCCGAAGGTGAAGTCGTGGCAGTCAGTGTGGTTGAGGTGCCGGTACAGCTGGAGATCAGCGAAGGATTGAAGTTCGTTTCTCAGCGGGAGTCGGTGCTCAGGCTGGCCCGGGCCGAGGGCGAGCAGCGTAACACGCGCGTGCGGACCGAGGTGCGCGTGGCCCACAAGACAGCGAGGGCGCTGCTGCGAATGGCGGTGCAGGAGAGCGCCAACATGCTGATCCTCGGCTGGCGCGGCTTCTCGGGCAAGCGCGAGACGGTCTTCGGCAGCGTGGTCGATCAGGTGATCGACAACACTCCCTGCAACCTGCTGGTCGTCAAGTTTGATCCGGGACTGGAAGTGCCCGTCCGCCGCCTGCTGCTGCCCACCGCCGGTGGGCCAAGCGCGCGCTATGCGGCAAGCATCGCGGGGGCGCTGATGGCCGATGACGGCGTGCTGGTGCTCGCGGGGGTGGCGCGCGGAGACGCCGGTGAGGAAGCCACAGCGCGGGCACGCCAGGGTGTTGCCGACACCATGGCGGAAATCCCCTTCGATGTTGAGGCGGATCGCAAGCTGCTGACGGGCAGCAGTGTGCCCGCTACCGTGATCCGCGAGGCCAAGGAGAACCGCTACGATGCGATCATTGTCGGCGCGACGGCGGTCGGCTGGTTCCAGCGCGCAATGTTCGGCAAGATTCCGGAGCAGATCGCGCGCTACAGCCAGGCACCAGTGATTCTGGTCAAACACCACGAGGGGGCCAAGACGTGGCTGAACCGGTTCCTGGGCAACTGACTCGGTGTCATCGCGCTGAATGAGCCCCTCACCGGTACAGCTCTCGCCTGCATGACCGCGGGGGCGGTGTACGCCTGCAAGCCGCTAATCTGCAGCAAGCTCCTGCAGGGCGAGATCAACCAGGTCTTCCAGGCTCAGGGACTCGCCCGCCGCCTTGGCCTGGTTCTCGTCTTCGCGCTTGAGATGTTTGCTGACCAGGTGTGCTCCGTCTTCCAGCATCCCACCATCCATCGGATCGAGAGCCAGCCCTGATCTGGCCAGCTGCGCTCGGACGCCGGCGGCCAGCTGTGCCGCAATCCGGTGCTCATTCTGGATGGCCAGCAGGTTGCAGCTGATCGCCAGAGGAGCGATCATGCATTCACGGCTGCCGACCTCGCGCGCGATCGTCAGTGCATCACGCAGACAGTCTGCGGCGCGGGTGTGTTCACCGCGCTTGACCGCGATGTTCCCCAGGTTGTTAAAAGAGTAGGAACAGCCAATGTAGTCACCGATTGCCCGCTTGATTGTCAGGCCTTCTTCGTGCAGCTGCTGGGCCTCATCGTAATTGCCTTCGCAGTACTGGACATTGCCGAGGTTATTAAGGCTCGCGGCGATGCCGAAGCGCTCCCCGATGTAACGTCGGATGTCCAGGCTCTCGCTGTACAGGGCCCAGGCGGCGGAATAATCGCATTCGGCGAACTCGACGTTGCCCAGGTTGTTGAGAGACTGCGCGATGCCCCAGCGATCGCCGAGCAGACGGCGCAACTCCAGGCTGGCGCCGTGATGCTTACGGGCGGCGGTGTAGTCGCCTTCACGGTAAGCCATGTTACCCAGGCTGTTCAGACAGAGCGCCGCGCCGTGATCGTCTCCCAGGGATCTGTAGATGCTGAGCGCTTCGTCAACCAATGGTCGCGCTGCAGCGAAGTCGCTCTCCACTTCCGCCACGCGAGCAAGGCCGAACAGCGCCTGCGCCGTGCCGCGGTCGTCTTGCAGCTCACGCATTGCTGCCAGCCCGCGGTGCAGATGAAGGCGGGCGGCGGCATGATCACCGGCCAGCCGTTCGAGGTCGCCGAGCGTGAATTCGGCGACCGCCACGCTGTGAGGCTGCTGAAGACTGCCCGCGGTCAGGGCTGCCTGGATGCAGTGCTGTCGGGCACCTTCGTAGCTGCCAAGTCTGGTCAGCGAACGGCCCAGTGCCAGATCGCACAGCATCCTGATCTCGGCGGTGCCGTTATCCGCTGTACTCTCACGGACACGCTCGTATTGCTGCGCGCAGGGCCCTGCGGCTCCGATCAGCAGCAGATACTCCTGCAGCTGTCGCACCAGGGGCAGCTGCAACTCGATGTCGCCACGCTGTACGGCCGTGTCCAGCGCAAGATGGATATTCTCGCGCTCGGCGTCCAACTCGCGCAGTGCAGCTGCCTGCTCCGAGCGCACGAGCCCGCCGCTGAGCCGTTCGATGAGCTGGCTGTAGTAGCGGCAATGCGCAACGGCGGCCACATCGAAATCACCGGAGTTCAGGAGTTGCTGATAGGCGTACTCCCGAATGGCCTCGTTGTGCAGGTAGTGGCGCTGGCCGGCGGGATGGGGCTCCGCTTTGAGCCAGCTTTTCTCAGTCAGCGCCGCGACAGTCTCAGACAGATCGATGCTCGGCAGAACGGCGGCTGCCGCATCGAGCGTGAACCCGCCCCGAAACACGGACAGGCAGCGCAACGCCAGTTGCTGGTGCGTAGTCAGCAGCGAGTATGACCAGTCGCACGATGCACGCAGGCTGCGTTGGCGCTCAGGTACATCCGCATCGCGCGCCTTGATGTCCAGCTGGTGCTGAATCTCACGCTGTAGCTCCTCCAGCACGAATGAGTCTGTCCAGGCCGCAGCCAGTTCGATCGCCAGCGGCACCCCCGCCAGCTCGCGGCAGACAGCCGCTACCTGCTGCTCGTTCTGGTCTGTCAGCGCAAACTCTCGGTCAGCCAGCGCTGCGCGGTCGGCGAACAGCCTGACAGCGGCCGGTTGTTGGCGCGTGAGGGCGGCTCCGTTGCCGTTGGCCACGGGCAGAGACCCCAGCTGCAGCAGATGCTCCGCCGGAAGCCTGAGGGGCTCACGCGAAGTGGCAATCACCTGCAGCCCCTGCAGCTCCGTGAGCAGGTTGCTGATGAGCGGTGTGCCGTCCAGCAGATGTTCGAAGTTGTCGAAGTGGATCAGGGCGCTTCTGCCGCGAAGAAAATCGACGAGCTGCGGCAGGGGATCGCGATCGTCCCGCAACTGGAGCCCGACGGCCGCCGCGGCAGCCCAGGGAATCCGACGGTGGTCACCCAGCCGGCCAAGATAGACCTCGTAGCACTCGCGCTGCCGCTCGTGGACCATGAGCTCCAACAGCCGGGCGGCAAGCCTGCTCTTGCCGTAACCACCCGGCGCAACGATCGTAATCAGACGCTGTCCCTTATCGAGCAGCCGTATCAGTTCTGCCAGTTCGTCCTGACGCCCTACGAATGTGGGCTGCGTTTGTGTTGCTGAACTGCCCTTCACTTGAGTCACCTCTGGTTCTTTGCCACAGGACGCTGACGCGTTCGGGTGTCGTTCACGCCTTTGCCACTATTCTACGACAGACCGGTCAGCTTGAACGTGCTGCGAATACCATGGTCCTGTGACAGGTAGCAGTGATATCATCTGAGCCCATCCAGCAATATCCGGGAGTACAACTTGGACAGCACTATTCAGCACCGTTTCATTCTGCTCTGGGACCGGTTCTTCCCTCACGCCGAACTGCCGATCGTCTACTACTACTCGGACACTGACGAGGGTATCGACCGTGCGCCGCCGTCGGAGCAGCACCGCTGCATGATCTGCGATCTGGCCCGTGTCCGCGATGGGCGCGACCTGTGCTTTGGCGTAGAGGGCGCCGTCTGTGGCGGGGCGAAGCGCTATCTGGGCTTTACCCAGGAGCTTGCCCCCAACTTCGATTACTTCCTGTCCTGCGGTATTCCCGGCAAACTGGAGGGCGAGCGCTACAAGAAGTCGCCGGAACTGGTGCGCCAGCTGGTGGAGGAGGCACCGCAGTTCGAGGCGCCGGCACGGTACATCATCTTCAAGCGTTGGGACAACCTCGCAGCCTACGATCGCCCGGAGGTGGTGGTGTTCTTCGCCACCCCCGACGTGCTGTCCGGCCTGTTCACGCTGTCGGGCTTCGACGATGCGGACGTGGATGCCGTACGGGTGCCGTTTGCCGCGGGTTGCGGCTCGATCGTGCACCACCCCTATCTGGAACTGCTGAGCGAGAATCCGCGGGCCGTCCTGGGCATGATGGACGTCTCCGCGCGGCCCTGCGTGCCGGCCCGGGTGCTGAGCTTCGCGGTGCCGATGCCGCGCTTCGAGCGGATGGTGGCCAATATGGAGGAGAGCTTCCTGATCACGGAGTCCTGGGCCAAGGTGCAGCGGCGGATCGACGACGACGGCAACGAGTTGCACTGACGACGGGTCTCTCGCCGGCCGGTTCAGTCGGGATCGAGAAGAGAGAGCTGAATCAGGAACTCGTCATCCGGCGCGGTACGCCACGGCGAGGTCGCCGGGTCGTCGTCGTCCGCGAACCAGGGCGAATAGGTCCTGACCTGCACCGTCCTGCCGTCGGGCCTGAATTCCAGCAGCCTGATCCAGCCCTCGCCGCCCAGCGGCAGGAACTGGGCGTTGAACATCAGCTGGTGCACCGTGGCGCCGTGGACGCTTTCGCTGGCGAGATAGCCCACCATGTCGCCGCCGACGTGTCCGCAGAGCACCAGCTCGAAGCCCGGAATCATGTTCACGAGTTCGGTCCACAGCTCCTCGCCATCATTGGTGTCCTCGCTAGTGCCGGAGTAAGCGTGGGGAGTCGCGCCCTGATCCGTCCCCTTGCCGGCCCAGTCGTAGCGGGTGTCGTCGTGATAGAGGTAGGCGTGGGTCAGCAGCACCTTGGTGTGGCCCGCGTACTGCTCGCGGCCGGCCACCTCGCGCGCCCAGTCCACGGCGGCCTGGCGCGGCCCCCACTCGAGGGCCAGGATCAGTAGCTGGCGGCCGTCAGGTGCGGTGAAGTCGTAGCAGGCGTTCTCCAGCGTCAGGTTGCCATAGGCGTTGGGCCCCAACTCGGCCAGGATGCCGCCCTCAGCGGGATCGATCAGGGGATTGTCGGCAGGCTTGAAGAAGTCGTTGAACTGGGTGAAGCGGCCGTCGGCGTCGACGAGACCGTAGTCGTGGTTGCCTGTCGCCATGATGTAGGGAACGATGCCGTTCAGCCGGTGCATGGCGCGCTGGGCGTTGGTCCACTGCTGGTGGCTGTTCTGATCGCCGCTGCTCATGCTGGCCAGCGGGACGCCGTTCTGGAAGACGATGTCGCCGACCTGCAGCACCAGCCGGATATCGCAGGCCTCGCGGTTGTCGATGATCCACTGGATGACCTGCTCCAGCAGGGGGTAGTGCGCCGAGTGGTCCACGTAGCTCTGGATGTCGGGCAGCACCACCATCGTCCAGGAGCCGTCCTCAAGCAACTCCGCAGGGGTGTGGGGCGCTGCCTGGGGCGTTTCGTCCTGCGCCGAGGCGCTGAACGCCGCCAGCAGGGCGGCCAGCAGGCAAGTTAGCACGATGGCGCGCATCGCAGGGATTGTATACCAATGCAATCCGCGATTGGCGCGTGTGTTGACGGTAGGCAGCCGTTGAGTTGCGCTGATGGCGACGCGGGCGGTAGACTCGCTTGGTGAAGCACCGGCTATACGTGGATGAGGTTGGCAATAGTGACCTTGGTGCGTCGGCGGACCCAAACCACAGGTATTTGAGCCTGACCGGTGTGATCTTGGAACTCGATCACGTTGCCGACGTCGTCGTTCCTCAGATGGAGCGTCTCAAGACGGCGTTTTTCCGGCACCATCCGGATGAGCCGCTGATTCTGCACCGCAAGGAGTTGATGAACAAGAAGTACCCATTTGCTGCGCTTCGTGATGCTGTAGTGGAATCGCAGTTCAATGAGGAGCTCTTGGGACTGCTGCGTTCATGGGACTACGTAGTGATAACCGTTGTCATGGACAAGTTGGAGCACAAGAACCGTTATCACGTGTGGAGATATGACCCGTATCACTACTGCCTTCGCGTTCTTGTGGAGAGATTCGTACTCTGGCTAAGAGCCAGAGAGGAAGTGGGTGACGTGATGGCGGAGTCTCGTCAAGGTCGCGAGGATCGGAGGCTGAAGGATTCGTTTGCTCGGGTCTACGCTGGCGGCACAGAGTTCATCCCACCAAGTGAGTTTGAAGAGCGCCTTACCAGTTCGCAGTTGAAGGTCAAACCCAAGGCCAACAACATCGCGGGACTGCAACTGGCCGACCTTATCGCGCATCCCAGCTTCAGGGGTGCGCTTGCCCGCAAGAACAGGCAGGGCTTACCAGCCAACTTCGGTGGGCAGATAGCGGCTATCCTGGAGGCATGCAAGTACAACCGTAGCCCCGGTGGGCAGATCGAGGGGTGGGGCAGGAAGTGGCTCCCCTGAAAAGAAAACGGCCTTGCGGCCGCGAAGGCATCTGACCTTCCACCTCCGGTGATCCGGATTAGTAGGATGATAACAGATTAGGCGATGCTTGTCTACATGCTGTGGCTGGTTGGTTGGAGTAGCGTGTTGTCCGCTATGTCTACGAGGGGAGATTCACTTGGATAGGCTTGGCGGCGGGTGCGAGTTCCCCTTCCAGTGGTTTAAGGCTGTCGAAGAGATACCGTTCAATGCCGTCGCGATACTGGAGTTCAGCGGGCGCCCATGTAGCGTAGAGGGTGGCGTTCTTGCCGTGCCTCGTGATTGAGGTGTCATTCCTGTGGGCAGACAGCCTGTCTTTGATGTCCCCCTGTCCGACGCGGACGGTGCGGGCGTCGCTACCGCCATGCCAGATGACGTAGACTCCTTTCATGTCGTCGAAGTGGCTGCCGTCAAGGTTGACTGACATAAGGGCACACCACTGGTCGCCTTCGCATTTGATCCAGTTTAATTTCATTGAGAGCTCCTAGTGACTTGAGTGATTTCAAGTATGAATTTGAAGTATAACCCGAAAAAACACTGATCGCAAGTATAGCGGTTCTTCGTTGGTTATGATATACTATACGTGTGTATAGCGCGCGGATAGTCTGTCTGGCGGACCTGGACTGCTTCTTCGTTGAGGTCGAGCGGCTGCACCGGCCCGATCTTCGGGGCCGGCCGGTGGTCATCGGCGGCGAGCCGGGCTCGCGCGGGGTGGTGGCGGCCTGCAGCTACGAGGCCCGCCGCCTGGGCATCCACAGCGCGATGCCGATGGCCGAGGCCTACCGGGTGGTGCAGGACGCCGGCGGGCCGCTGCGCACCAAAACCGCGTTCCTGCACCACGGGCTGCACGGCAACTACACGCTCTACAGCAAGCGCGTCCAGGACATCCTGCGCGGCGAGGCGCCGTACTTCAAGGCCCGCAGCGTCGACGAGTTCGAGCTGGACATCAGCGGCTGCGAGCGGCTGTTTGCGCGCGACCACGGCGGGATCGAGCAGTTCGCCGAGCACGTGCGGCGGCGGGTGCGCAACGAAGTGGGGCTGCCGCTGTCGATCGGTATCGCCCCCAGCCGGATCGCAGCCAAGATGGCCAGCCGCCACGCCAAGCCCGACGGCATCTTCCGCGTGCTGCCCGGCGAGGTGGAGCAGTTTCTGGCGCCGCACGATATCCAGGCGGTGCCGGGCATCGGGCCGGCGATCGGGACGGCGCTGCGGGCGCGGGGGGTGCACCGCGTCGGCCAACTGCTGGACCTGCCGGAGCGGATGTTGGATAACAGCTTCGGCTTGGCGCTGACCGCGGTGGTGCGGGCGCTGCGCGAGGGCGACGGTTCGGTGCGCCGGCAGGCGGGCAACACCGGCGCGTTCGGCCGGGGCGAGGCGGACCTTTCGCGCCGCCCCAAGAGCATCGGCCACGAGACCACCTTCGAGCGCGACGTGATCGACCCGGCGGTCATCCGGCAGACGCTGTGGCGGCTGACCGAGGACGCCTGCCGCCGGATGCGCGAGCAGGACCTGCGCGCCCGCCACGTGACGGTCAAGATCCGCTACAGCGACTTCAAGACCCTGACCCACGGCGGCTTCCTGCCCGAGGCGACCGATGCCGACAGCGCGGTGTTCGAGCGGGCGGTGCAGCTGTTCGGCGAGGGCTGCAGGCGGCGGCTGCGGATCCGGCTGCTGGGGGTGCGCCTCTCGCGGTTCACCGCCGGCGCCAGCCAGCTGCAGCTGTTTACCACGCCGCGTGAGCAGCGCGAGCAGTGGCTGTTCGTGGCGGTTGACCACATCCGCCGGCGCTACGGGCGCGACGGGGTGGTGGTCGGCCCGGGCGTGGCGCGGATCAGGCAGCAGCGGCCGGTGGAGGCCAACAGCACCGCGGGTATCCAGAGCGGGTTCATGCCGATGCGGGCCTCGGGGTAGGGCGCGATGCACCTCGACGCGCGCAGCTGGTACTCGTTTCACGACGGCGTCAGTTCGCCGGCGGCGCTGTGCGCCCAGGCGGCGGAGCTGGGCTTCGAGACCCTGGGGCTGTGCGACGTGGACGGCATCTATGGCCTGATCGGCTTCTACAAGGCGGCGCTGAAGTGTGGCCTGAGGCCGCTGCTGGGCCTGAGTCTGACCGATCCGGCGAGCAAAGGGCATGCGGTCGCAGGGGGGGTAGGCGCGAAGCCACGCTTCGCCCCCGGTGAAGGCGCGGGGGATGCAGGGCGAAGCATGGCTTCGCCCCTACGAGATGGCGGTGATTATCCCGCCTATCTCGACGGCAAGAAGCCGCTGCCGCCCGGCAGCAAGGGTGCGCCCTACGGTCGCAAGGGGGATGCCGACAGCGTGCCGAGTGCCGCCGCGACGGTGATCGCCCGCGACCGCGACGGCTACGGCGAACTCTGCCGGCTGGCCAGCGCGCGGCGGCTGCGCGCGGATTTCAAGCTGGCGGAGGCGCTGGAGCGCGGCACGGGGCACTGCTACGTAATCACCGACCAGGTGGAACTGCTGCGGCGCCTTGGTCCGCGCCTCGGTCCACGGCGGCTTTTTGTGCGCCTGGCGCCGGACTACGGGGAGGCCTGCCGCGCGCGCCAGCTCAGGCAGCTCAAGCTGGCGGCGCACTTCAGGCTGAGTCCGGTAGCCTGCACGGACGTGCGCTTCCTGCGGCCCCAGGACCAGCCGGTGCACCACGTGCTGCGCGCGATCGGCCAGAACGCCACGCTGCAGACCGCGCAAGGCGTCTGCCCGCGGGAGCACTACCTGTCGGCGCCGGTGGAGCTGGGCGGCTACTACTACGACTGCCCGCAGGCGCTCGACACCGCGCGCGAGCTGGCCCAGGGCTGCGAGGTGGACTTTGAGCTGGGCAAATGGGTCTTCCCCGACTATCCGCTCAGCCGCGGCGAGAGCCCGCAGCGTGCGCTACGCGACCTCTGCCAGCGCGGCCTGGTCTGGCGCTACGGTCGCGGCGGCGACAGCCCCGCCGGCTATGACCAGCGGCACTTAAGCCGCTTGGACTACGAACTGGACGTCATCGACAAGCTGGGCTACACCAGCTACTTCCTGGCGGTCTACGACATCGTGCGTGCGGCGGGCAGGCGCGGCATCCCCTGCCTGGGGCGCGGCAGCGCCGCCAACAGCATCGTCAGCTATCTGCTGGGCCTGACGCCGGTGGACCCGATCGCGCTGAACATGTACTTCGAGCGCTTCCTCAACCCGGCGCGCCAGAGCCCGCCCGACATCGATATCGATTTCAGCTCCAAGCGGCGCGATGAAATCCTCAAGTTCGTCTACGAGCGCTGGGGGCGCGAACGGGTGGCGATGATCAGCACGCACGTCACCTTCCGCGCGCGGGGCGCCTTCCGTGAGGTGGGCAAGGTCTTCGGCCTCAGCGACAAGGAGATCAGCATCATCGCGCGGCGTATCCCCCATACCTCGGCGGAGGGCCTGACGACGATCAAGCAGGACTTCGCCGAACTGCGCGGCGTCGATCTGAGAGCCGAGCCCTACTGCCACATCATCCCGCTGGCCAGCCAGCTGGGGGGCTGCCCGCGGCATCTGGGCATCCACTGCGGCGGGGTGGTGATCGCGCCCGAGCGGCTGACCGACTATACTGCGCTGCAGCGGGCGGCCAAGGGCTTCGTCGTCACGCAGTACGAGATGTTCAGCGTCGAGGACGTCGGGCTGATCAAGATCGACCTGCTGGGCAACTGCGGGCTGGACGCGCTGGAGGATACGCTCAGAAGCCTGGCCGCGCGGGGGATCCGCCCGCCAACTCAGCGCCTCGAAACGGCGGTGCAGGACCCGGACACGGTGGAATTGGTCCGCGAGGGCCGGACGATGGGCTGTTTCTACATCGAGAGCCCCGGGATGCGCCAGCTGCTTAAACGTCTGCGCACCCAGACGTTTCTGGAGCTGACCGCCGCTTCGAGCGTGATCCGGCCCGGCGTCGCCGAGAGCGGCATGATGCAGGAGTACATCCGGCGCGTGCGCGGCCAGGAGCACAAGCTGCCCAGCCACCCGCTGATGCTGAAACTGCTGCCGGAGACCCGGGGCGTGATGATCTACCAGGAGGACGTGATCCGCGTCGGCCACGAGCTGGCGGGGCTGAGCCCGGCCGAGGCGGACCTGCTCCGGCGCGCGATGAGCGGCAAGCTGCGCAGCGCCGAGCGGATGAATGAGGTCCGCGAGCGGTTCGTGGCCGGCTGTGAGAAGAACGGCATCGACACCGCCAGCGCGCTGACCATCTGGCGCCAGATCGCCAGTTTTTCGGGCTACTCGTTCTGCAAGGCGCACTCGGCGGCGTTTGCCTCGCTGAGCTGGAAGGTCGCCTATCTCAAGGCCCACCACCCGGCCGACTTCATGGCCGCCGTGCTCAGCCACAGCGGGGGCTTCTACGGCTCGCGGGCCTATCTCAGCGAAGCCGAGCGGCTGGGGCTCGGCATCCTGCCTCCCGATGTGAATTACAGCGACCTGGAATACAAGGCCGAGTATTCGGTGGGACGGGACTCCGTGCCCGTCCCGATGACGGCCAGGTTGGCGCACCAACAGGATGGGAGCGGGCCAGACGGGCACGGAGACCCGTCCCACGAGCCCGACGCGGTGCGGGTGGGGCTGCAGGTGATCAAGGGCGTCGGCACTGCCGCCCTGGAGCGGATCGTCACCGCCCGCACCCAAGCCGGCCCATACAGCAGCCTGCCGGAATTCATCCGCCGCGCGCGCCCGGGCCGCGGCGAGCTTGAGATCCTGATTCAGTGCGGTGCGCTGGACAGCCTGAAGATGAGCCGCCCGCAGCTGCAATGGCTGGCCGACGGCGAGCACCGTGCCGGCTTGCGGGGCGGCAGCCTGCCGCTCAGCGAGGACGAACGGCTGGCGGACTTCTCACGGCAGGTGGGCGCCAGGCTTAGCGACCACGACGAGCAGACGCGCTGCAACCTGGAGCTGGAGCACTTCGGTATGCTGGTCAGCCGGCATCCGCTGACGCTGGTGGCCGGGCAGGTGAAAGGTGTGATCCGGGCGCGTGAGCTGCCGCGGTACGTGGGCAGGCCCGTGCGGCTGCTGGGCTGGTGCATCGCGACCAAGCGCGTGGACCTGACGCGACGCCGGGCGGTGCGCGATACGCTGGCGCTGCAGGGCGGGGATCACGGTGGCCCCAATCCGCTGGCGGCGGATGAGCTGGACGAGGATGAGCCGCGGGAGAGCGCCGCGGCCGAGCTGGGGATCATTCGCAGCACCAGCAATGGGCGCCCCCCGCCGTATCACTATTACGAGCACAGCCGCCGCGCGCTGAAGTTCATGAGCATGGAGGACCTGAGCGGTACCTTCGAGGTGGTGCTGTTCCCCCAGGCCTACGAGCGGCTGGCGCACCTGACCGTCTACGCCGGGCCGTTTGTGGTCAGCGGCACCGTCGAGGAGCAGTTCGACACCTATACGGTGAATGCCACGGGCCTCAGACTGCTGACGCTGGCCGGCGATCAGCAGCGTTGAATCCGGATGAAAGGCGGCGCTGATCATCCGCGAACAGCTGAAACTGAAGTATAATGCGCCGGACCCCTATAGCTGCAAGAGACCGGACCGGGTGCGCAAGCCGACAGGCTTAAGAGGAGCGTGATCTGGAGCAGTTCGTCGAAGCACTAAGCAGCGCCGCGCAAGCCGGGCCGCAAACCAACGGCGCGATGCTGGACGTCATCATCGCGCTGACGGTTGCGGCACTGCTCGGCGGATATCTGGCGCTCGCCTATCACATCACCTATACCGGCAAGAAAGAACGGCGTGGCCAGATGGTCTATACCCTGGTGCTGCTCTGCCTGGGCGGCTCGCTGGTGTGGCTGATCGTGGCCAATAACCTGGTGCGCGCCTTTGGACTCGCCGGTGCACTGGCGATGATCCGCTACCGCACGCGGATGCAGGATCCGAAGGACACCACCATGGTGTTCTTCGCCATCATTCTCGGCATGGCCTGCGGCCTGCACCAATACTTCACGGCGATCTTCGGCGCGGCGTTTATCGGGCTAGTGCTATGGGTCATCAAGCTGATCAACGACCACACGGCGATGGGCCAGCGCAACGGGCTCCGACCCGGCGCAACACCACCGGCGAGCAAGGGCAGCGTCCCGACCAGCAAGGCCCCCCCGCAGGCACCCGCGGGTCAGCAGGAAGATGACGATGTGGCGAGCATTGAACGCCATTAGCCGCTGCATCCTGTTGGTCAGAGTGCCTAAGTTGATGCTGACGGTCTGGCTCGTGCTGGCCTTGGCTGTGATTCCCCTGCACGCGAACGCGGATGACGGCAGTGATGAGAACGCCGCCAAGGCCGCCCTGACGCCAGATCGAGGTGAGAGTGTACCCAGCGACTGCGTGGTGGTCATCAAGTCACGGGACGAACAGGAAGACGACGAACTGCCTGGCGGGTTCGCGGAATCTCGGGCAGCCGACGAGTCAGAGCGAGGGGTGATCGAGCGATTCTGGCTCGACGGCGAGGTGGAGTATCGCTATGAGGAACTGCGCCGCTTAGCGGGGGACGACGACGGCGGAGTGACTGACAGGGGTTACGAACGCGATGTCGCGCTGCTCTTGGGAGCCAACCTGGAATTCGCCGGTGACTGGCGGCTGCGGGCCGCGTTGCGGTCCGGGCGAGAGGGCCGACCGCTGACCAACTGGGTTGGTGTGGACGATCTTGGCGATAAGCGGTGGCTGGGACTCGAGGAGTACTGGCTGCGCAAGGACCTTGAAACCGGCAGAGGGCAAAGCCTGAGGCTGCAGGGCGGGCGGTTCACGTTTCCGTTCGAACTGACGCAACTCACCATCGACAACGATCTCTATATGAGTGGTGGCTACGCTCAGTATCGCTGGGAGCCCAACGGGGGTGAGCTGGCTCGCATCCGGCTGTCCCTGCTGGGCGCGCAGCTGCTGAGCGGCTGCGAAGGAAGCGGGCCGGCCCGAGTGTTGAGCGCCCGTCTGGATTCACGTTGGGAGGTTGCCAAGTCAGTCAGCTGGGATGCGGCGCTGTCCTACCACGGACTCAGCAATGCGGACACGATCCAGGCGGCGGTGGCCGGCGGCGACTGGCGCGTCGGCGGCCCCGCGAGTGGCGGCGTAACGACCAACGCTGTGGTGGACGGCAACCCGATGAATCCGCTGGTCTCGGACTTCCGGATCGCGGACCTGTGGCTCAACGGCGTAATGCGGGCGGACGGCGACTGGCCGATTGAACTCGAATGCGAGTATGCGCGGAACCTGGGCGCGCGTGGCCCGGCGCAAGGCGAGTGCGATGCAGTGCTGACTGGCGTCAGGGTGGGCCGGCGTGGCGATCCCGGCGACTGGCAGTTCGGCCTGGAGCATGTGATCGTGGAGCAGGACGCGGTGCTGGCGGCCGTCAACCGCGGCAAGTACGCCACCAACTACGAGGGCACTGAGCTGGAAGCACGATACTGTCCGTATGACGGCGTTGAATGGCGCGTTACGTATACGCTGTCGCACAACCTCAAGGACCTGGTTCCGGGCTTTCACTTCGACGATCGAGAACTCAGGCTCCTCGTTTCCTACACCTGGTAAAACCAGCCTCCGTGAAACACAGCTGAAACATGTTGCATTTCGCCGTTTCGCGGGTATAATCCTGCTGTCCGGGGATGTGCGGGTTAGCGGTTCCGGAGCCTGCCGTATGTCCCCGGACCGGGCTTTTCCAAGGGCCGATTAGTCCCCTGAACGTTCGGCTATCCCCCCAGGTACGCTTCCTTGACCTTCGGATCGCGCCCCAGTTCATCGCCCGTGCCGCTCATCACGATGCGGCCCTGCTCCAGCACGTGCGCCCGGTGGCTGACTTTGAGCGCCTGGTAGGCGTTCTGCTCCACCAGCAGGATCGTCTTGCCCTCGCTGTTGAGGAAACGGATCTTGTCGAAAATCTCGCGCACCAGATTCGGCGCCAGACCCAGGCTGGGCTCGTCGAGCAGCATCAGCTGCGGGTCCTGCATCATGGCGCGGCTGATCGCCAGCATCTGCTGCTCCCCGCCGGAGAGCGTGCCCGCCACCTGCCTCAGCCGCTCCTTGACGCGCGGGAACAGGGTGAAGACCTCCTCCAGCAGCTGTTGCTTGCGGGCCTTGTCAGCAGTCACGAGCGCACCGATATCCAGGTTTTCACGCACTGTCAGGTTGAGGAACAGCCGCCGCCCCTCGGGCGCCAGCGCCAGCCCCTTGCGCACGATCTGATGGGCGGGCTGGTTGGTGATCGAATCGCCGGCGAAGATGACCTCTCCCTGGCGGCACTTCACCAGACCGATGATGGTGTTCAGGGTCGTGGATTTTCCGGCGCCGTTGGCCCCGATCAGGGTCACGATCTCGCCCGGCAGCACGTCGAAGTTGATGTCGTGCAGCGCCTTGACCGCGCCATAGGCGACATGCAGATCCCGGACACTGAGCAGCGGCTGGCTATCCACCTGCGCCGTCCTCCCCGCCGCCGTTGCGTGCCTCGTTGAGCCCCTCACCGACGCGGCGGTCGTCTTCATCCTGCGTGCCCAGATAGGCCTCAATCACCTTGGGATCATTCTGCACGTGCTTGGCGTCGCCCTCGCTGATCTTGGCCCCGTACTCGATCGCCACGATGTGCTCGCAGATCCCCATCACCAGCCGCATGTCGTGCTCGATCAGCAGCACGCCGCAGCCCGTCTCCGACATAATTTCGCGCACCTTGCCCATCAGTTCCGCGGTCTCGGTGTCGTTGAGCCCGGCCGCGGGCTCGTCGAGCAGCAGCAGGCGCGGCTTGGTGGCGTAGGCGCGGGCGATCTCCAGGTACTTCTGCTTGCCGTAGGGCAGCGAACTGGCCGGGTCGGCCGCGACGTCGAGCAGATCGAAGTACTCCAGCACCGCCCGGGCCTGGCGGTCGATCTCGCGCTCCAGTCGGCGGCAGCGCGGGGTGCGTAGCACGGCGTCGACGAAGCTGTAGCGGAAGCCGCGGTGCAGGGCCACCTTGACGTTGTCCAGCACGCTCATCTCCTTGAACAGCCGGATATTCTGGAAGGTGCGCCCGATGCCCAGCCGGCAGATGCGATGCGTGGGCATGCGGTCGATGCGGCGTCCATTGTGCCGCACCTCGCCGGACGTGGGCGGGTAAACGGCCAGGATGGCATTGAACACCGTGGTCTTGCCGGCGCCGTTGGGTCCGATCAGCCCGACAATCTGTCCCGGACTGACGGTGAAGCTAAGGTCCTTGACCGCGACCAGCCCGCCGAAGACCACGCTGACGTTGTCAATCTCAAGCATCGTTGCCCTCCGCCTGAGACTCGTCAGCCGGCCTATCGCCGAGCAGACGTCTGAGCCCGCGGTCGGCCCTGGCCCGGATCAGCTGGCCCAGCTCGGCGGTGCCAAGCAGGCCGCCGGGCCGGAAGATCATGAACAGGATCAGGATTAACGAGTAGAACACCAACCGCCACTGCCCGAGGAACCGGAGCGCCTCCAGCAGCATGGTGATGATGGTGGCACCGACGAAGCTGCCGGTGATGCTGCCCATGCCGCCGAGCACGACCATCAGCAGCACGTCGACACTCTTGAAGAAGTTGAAGTCCGTGGGTTTGAAGAGCGGGATGGTGTGGGCCAGCATCGCCCCGGCGAGGCCGGCCAAGGCACTGCCGAACATAAAGTTCTGCAGCTTCATCCAGGTGCAGTTGACGCCCAGGTTCGTCGCGGCGATCTCATCCTCGCGGATGGCGACTACGGCGCGGCCCGGCAGACTGATCAGGTAGTTGCGGATCAAGAGCGTGACGACTGCAACCACGATCACGAAAAGCAGGAACAGCACCCACTGCTGGCTGTCGAAGCTGACGTGTCTGAGCGCGTTGCCAAACTGGAAGATGTCCAGAAACGCCACCCACAGGCGCTTGCCGCCGACGATGGCGGAAGCACCGAACAGCCCGACGACCCCCCACCGCCAGTAAGGCCAGTCGAACCGCTTGATCAGCAGCCGCTCAAGGAAGTTCGCAAAGGCCCAGACGCCCCAGACGATCAGACCCACAAACAGAAGAGTGAACAAGACCGTGAAGATCAGGTTGCCGATTCCGTTCATCGCCGTCGTCGGCGGAATGTACTTGTCAAAGCTCTTGATGCTCTGCATCCCGGTCGGCCCGCCGAACTGCTCCTTGGGCAGGGCGTTGGCGACGATTCGGGTGATTTCGGCGAAGCCGAGGGTGGCGATTGCCAGGTAGTCCCCGCGCAGGCGCAGGCAGGGATAGCCGATGATCACGGCCGCCACGATCGACAGCAGGATCGCCATCAGGATGCCGGCCCACAGCGGCCAGCCGAAGGTGGCGGTCAGCGAGCCGCTGGCGTAGGCGCCGATGGCCAGAAAGGCGGCGTGGCCCAGCGAGAACTGGCCGTTGTAGCCCAGGATCAGGTTGAGCGAGACCGCGAAGATAATGTTGATCAGGCAGAGCAGGATGATGAGTTCCCAGTACGGATTAATCATCACACCTTCTCCTTGACGGCGCTGCCGAAGATCCCGGACGGCCTGAACAGCAGCACCGCGATCAGAATCGCGAAGGCCAGGGCGTCGGACAGGGCGCTGTACTGCGCCGGAATGTTGCCCTTGACCAACGCCTCGCTGATGCCCATTATCATGCCACCGGCAGCCGCGCCGGGGATGCTGCCGATCCCGCCGACCACGGCGGCGACGAAGGCCTTGATGCCCGGCAGGATGCCCATCAGCGGCTCGATCGCCTGGTTGTAGATGCCGACCATGTTGCCCGCAACGGCCGCGCAGGCGCCGCCGACGGCGAACGTCTGGGCGATTACCTTGTCCGTGTTGACGCCCATCAGCTTGGCCGCGTCGCCGTCGAAAGACAGGGCGCGCATGCTGATGCCGAACATGCTGCGGTTGATCAGCTGATTCAGCGCCCAGAGCAGCAGCAGCGTTACCACCACGATCACGATGTTGAAGACGGGTACGCGCACGTTGGTGTCCTGGGCGGTCTTGAAGGGGAGCATGATCGCTAGCTGCTGGCCCTGGGCGTCGCTGAAGACCGGCCGCATCTCGATGTCCTCAATCCGGCCGCGCTCCCAATTGACCACGACAGTCTCGCGCCCGCCGCTGGCCTTGCGCGAGTATCCCAGCGAAGGGATTGGAGTGACCCCGGCCTCGGCCGGCGGCGGCAGGTCTCCCTCGGTGAAGCCGCGCTGCTGCTCGACTGGCACGTGCAGCACCGGGCTCCAGTCCGAAGTGCCATCCTTGGCCACCAGCCGGACTCGCACCCAGGATTCGCGGCGGAAGCGTGACGCCGGAAACACCCGCTGGGCTGCATCCATCACCTCGATTCGGCGAGCGTCGGCGAACGAGGGATCCGTGGCCATTTCGACCTGGTAGATTTCAAGCGACTTCGGCTCGTAGCTCTTGGGATTCGGGCCGAACACGATCAGACCGGCGTTCTCCAGCAGGAAGCTGACGCCGACGGCGGTAATCAAAGCTGCGATCCGGCTGGAACCGCGCAGCGGGCGGTAGGCCAGCCGCTCCATCACGACTGCGATAACGGCGCAGACGACAACCGAGACCAGGACCGAGATTACCCAGCACCAGATCAGCGATACCCCGCCGGTGAAGTGCAGCCAGCGAATGGTGATGCGCAGCATGTAGTAGCCGATGAATGCGCCGAGCATGTAGATGTCGCCGTGCGCGAAGTTGATCAGCTTGATTACGCCGTACACCATGGTGTAGCCGAGTGCGATCAGGGCGTAAACGCTGCCCAGGATCAGGCCCAGGATCAGCTGCTCGATGAAGCCGCCGAAGGTCAGCTGTGCACCGTCGCAACCTACGAGCAGGGGAATCAGGCAGACCGCGGCGAACAGCGGCCAGCGAAAGAAAGAGGCACGCCTAATGTGTGGACCGTCTCCCATCCCCGTGGCGACTATTGTAGCTAACAACCCGCCCCGCGCCTATGTCTGGGCCTCAATCCGCTCGATGACGTCGGTCAGGTCGGCAATGCGTCCAATCGTGAAGTCCGGCACGTCTCGCGGATAGCGCGGCCGCTGGATGCGATACGGATCCGCCAGCACGCGCACCGTGGTCATCTCCAGCCGGTTGGCCGGCCAGATGTCGTTGTCGAGCCGGTCGCCGACCATCAGCACTTCGCGTGGATCGACGCCCAGGGCTTTGCAGGGCTGGAGGAACAGGCGGGGATCCGGCTTGTACAGGCGCTCGACATCGCTGACGCTCAGATGGCGGAAGTACTTGCGGATGTCGTGAATCTCCATCCAGCGCTCGACTTCAGCGAAGTGCTGGCTGACGACCGCCAGCGCGTATCGCGCCGATAGCCCGTCCAGCAGCTGATGCACGCCGGGAAACAGCGGATTGAGCCGGCTGAATTCGCGGGGATCGGCGAAGCGGCCCTTGGTCTGTTTGATCAGCTCAGCCATGATCTGCTGGTACTTCCGCTCGTCGCCGTCGACGTACTGCCAGACTACGGCCCGGTTGAGCGAGGGGCTGTAGCTGGCGATCATCTCGTGAGCCTTGGCCTGGATGTCTGCTCGGGACGCCGCGATGCCGTGCTGCATCAGCAGCCGCTCAAGCACTTCCCAAGTGAGTTGCACTACGGGATAGTCGTCCCAGAGTGTGGAACCGAGATCAAAGAAGATCGCCTTCCGCACTCCCGCATCATATCGCGAGGTGCGGATGCGCTCAGTGCCCCGCCAGTTTCCTGGCCTTGGCCAGGTCGAGCTTCCACTCGGGGAGCAACCGCGCGTTGCGCAGGATCATGCTGGGATGGTAGGTTGGCAGGTACAGCTGGCCGTCTTTGACCAGGTGCTGGCCGTGAATCTTGCTGATGCGCAGCTTGGGGTCGATCAGCAGGTTGAGGCTGTGGCGCCCGAGCGTCACAACCACCTTCGGCTGCATCAACACCAGTTGCGCCATCAGGAAGTGGCGGCAGGCGCGAACCTCATCGGGCTGAGGATCACGATTGCCCGGCGGTCGGCACTTGAGGACGTTGCCGATGAAAACCTCGTCCTCGCGCCAGCCGAGCTCGACGATCGTGCTGCGCAGCAGCTGGCCGGAGCGGCCGATGAACGGCCGTCCGACGCGATCCTCGTCCGCCCCCGGCGCCTCACCGATGAAGACGACATCGGCACTCGCGGGCCCCTCGCCGGGGACCGCGGTGGTTCGGGTTGCATGCAGCGGGCACGCCGTGCAGGAGTGCACCTCGGCGGCGATGTCCGCCAGCAACTGGCCGGGGGAGTCAGCCATAGACCTAGTGTAGCAGGCTCGGGAGCACACACTCTCCCGGTTCAACGATGGTAGAATACAGCCGGCAACCCAGTAATCGAGGTCGAAAGACATCCTGAAGACTGATTCGATTGAGCTTCGCTCCCGCGACGAAATGCAGGAGCTTTTCGGCGACTTCGACAGCAACCTGCGGCTGGTCACTGAGCAATTCCGCGTCAAGGTATATGCCAAGGGGCTCGAAGTGTTCATCGCCGGCGACGGGCGCGACGTCAAAGGAGCCCGGCGGGCGCTGCTGGCGATGCTGCGTTCAATCCGCGATGACGGGCAGCTAAGTTCCGAAGCCGTCGGCGCCGCGGTCGCCGAGCCGGCCAACGATCACAACGGCGAGCCGTCGCTGGCCCATCTGCCCAACTTCCAGCCGCAAACGCCCGGGCAGGAGGAGTATCTTCAGGCGATCGAGAAGCACGAGGTGGTGCTGTGCTTCGGTCCGGCGGGCACCGGCAAGACCTACCTGGCGGTGGCCGCGGCGATCGATTACTTCCGCCGTAAGCGCGTGCAGCGGATCGTACTAACGCGCCCCGCGGTGGAAGCCGGCGAGAAGCTGGGCTACCTGCCGGGCACGCTATACGAGAAGGTCAATCCCTATCTGATTCCGCTGTTCGATGCGCTCAACGACCTGCTGCGCTTCGAGCGCGTCCGGCGACTGATGGAACGCAACGTAATCGAAGTGGCGCCGCTGGCCTTCATGCGCGGACGTTCGCTCAACAACAGCTTCATCATTCTCGATGAGGCGCAGAACACGACCTATAGCCAGATGAAGATGTTCCTGACGCGCATGGGGCGTGGCAGCCGTGCCATCGTGACCGGCGATATCACGCAGGTGGACCTTGAGACGGGGCAGCGGAGCGGATTCGTGGAGGCATTGACCATCCTCCGTGACGCCCAGCCGCACGTGGGTCTGGTTGAACTTACACGCAGGGATGTAGTCCGGCATCCGGTGGTTCAGCGGATCATCGACGCCTATGATCGCTTCGAGCAGCGTGCGGATGAATGAAGAGAAGTAGACTGGCAGTGGGGTATATCCGCTTGTGACGGATAAAGGTGCCGGGAGCTGGTGGACGTCTGGGCTGATTGGAGCTCAGAACCCTTGGCGCAACTGGTTGATTGTGGTGCTGTTCTACGCCGTGGCTCTGGCGATGCTGTTTGGGCACCTGCGGATCTGGCCGCAGCAGTTCCAGGTTGGTCAGGTGGTCCCCTACACGATCTTCGCGCCCGTCACGTTCGAGTATGAGGACAGCGCGAAGCTTGCCGAGCTGACCGGTAACGTCGGCGAGGGCGAACCCTACAGCTTCGTCGACACCGCCAAGCGCGATCAAGCGCTGGCACGGTTCACGTCCTTCAAGCAGGACTTCTTTGAACTGCGGCAAGCCCTCGCGAAGCAGGAGCCGGCCGACAGCGAATCCGGCAGTCGTATTGCGAATCTTGGCCGGCAATACGGCGTGCACGAGACGATCATCAGCAGCTTCCTCAACTACCAGGATGATCGTCTGAACCATGTGTTCAGCAGCGCCGAGCAGCTGCTGGACGAGGCAATGCAGCAGCCGATCACGGCGGCCTACGTTCGCTCAATCAAGCAGGGCGGGATCCCGGAACTGCTGATTACGCCTGAGAACATCTACACGTACTTCCTCACCGCGAATCTGGAGCAGTACAGCCCGCCCAACCTGCACGCCGAGCGGAAGCAGCTGGCTCGGGTGGTGATCGAGAAGGGCAGCGTGATCATCGTCGAGGGCGCGGTTGTCGACACCCGTGTCCACGAGCAGCTGCAGGAGTTGTGGCCGCATCTGCTCAAGCAGGGCATGTTCCGGTTTCTGGGGCTGGCCCTGGTGCTGCTGGCGGCAATGCTGTGGTGGTATCTGTATCTGCAGCGCTTCGCGCGGCAGCTGGCGGAAAACGGAAGCCTGACGCAGATCGGCATGCTGTTCCTGTTGTTCCTGGCGATCGGGCTGGTGCTTGGCAGGCTGCCCTTCAACTACTTCTACTACGCAACGGCGTTCGCGGTGGTAGCGCTGACGACTGTGGTCGTGCTGGTATACGACTCGATCTTCGCCCTATACCTGGGCTTGGGGCTGGGTCTGGTGCTCAGCGTGGCACTGAGTTTCGGTGCTGACCTGATGCTCTATACGCTGGCGGGCGCGCTGCTGCCGACGGTGTTCATCGCGCCGGGGTCGTCCCGGCGCCATCAGGTGTGGTTCTGCTTCGCGATTGCGCTGGTCAATGTAGTCCTGGCTGCCACAGTGGTGCTGATCAGCGTGCAGACCCTGCACTGGGAGGTGTTCGTCATCGCCGGGCTTGCGGGCTTCGCGGCGGCCGTTATGGCCCTGGGCTTGCTGCCGGTGGTGGAGACACTGACCGCCCAGCTCACGCCGAACAAGCTGGTGGAGTTGGCGAATCCGGAGAATGAACTGCTGAGGCGACTCAAGCGCGAAGCTCACGGCACGTACGTGCACAGTGAGATGGTGGCGGACCTTTCCGAGGAGGCCTGCAAGGAGATCGGCTGCAACTGGCTGCTGGCCAAAGTCGGGGCGCTGTATCACGACATCGGAAAGCTGAAGCGGCCCGGCTTCTTCGCCGAGAATATCCACGATCTGGGCAAGAATCCACACCAGGGGCTGCCGCCGGAGACGTCAGTCAAGATCCTGCGTGACCACGTGTCGGACGGACTGGAGATGGCGCGGGAGGCGCGGCTGCCGCAGGGGTTGCACCAGTTCATCGCGGAGCACCACGGGAATTACCTGATCAGGTTCTTCTACTTCAAGGCACAGCAGATGCACGAGGAGCAGCCGGACGAACGTGCGCTGCCACGGCCCGAGGACTACCGTTACCAGGGACCGATTCCACAGAATCGTGAGAGCGGAGTCGTGATGCTGGCCGATGTTACTGAGGCAGTAGTGCGGGCACGCGGGATAGTGGACACCGAGGAGATTGAAGCAGTCGTGGCGAAGATCGTGGCCGACAAGCTTGAGGAAGAACAGCTGGTTGACAGCGGTCTGACCATCGGCGACCTGCAACAGGTTAAGCGGGCGTTCTGCCGCATCCTGGTGGCTCAACGACACAGCCGGATCCGCTATCCGGAGGAGCGTGCAGCGCCCGTTCAGTTCCACTACGCGGAGCAGAACGGCATCCGGCCACCCAGCCCTGCTGGAGCAGCAACCGCCAGCGACAGTTCCGGGGATCGCTGATAGCACCGACGCCCGGCTGGCTCACCATTCCCAGCGAAAATAGACTCGCGCTCTGCGGCCTCCGCGAGTCCATGTGAGTCATGTAGTATAGAAGGCCATGGGGGACACTTCCCGCCGCGCGACCGAGCCAGCTCTGACACACTGGCGCAGTCCAGCTGAACTCTCGCGCGTGATTCTGCGGCTGGCGCTGCCGGTGACGGCCACCAATATCCTGCAGGCGCTGATCGGCTTCGTGGACGTGCGGATGATCAGCGTGCTGGGCAGTGAAGCGCTGGCCAGCCTCAGCGTGGGGCGTCAGAGCATCTGGCTCGTCAGTGCTGTCTTCCTCGGACTGGGTACCGGAATCACCGCCCACGTGGCGCGGTTCACCGGTGCTCGGGACCACACGCGCGCACGCGCCTACGCGACCATCGGCGTCATCACCGCCCTGGTGATCGGCGTGCTGGCTACGGCAATCGGGCTGGCGATCGGCGGCCGGCCCGTGATGTTTATGGTCAGCAGCGAGGTGCCGGGGACGGACTCCGCTGCCATCGCGCTGACGCGGCAGTACGCTTGGGACTACCTGCGCGTGATCTTCATCGGTTTGGCCGGTATGGGCGCGCAGTTCGCCGTCGTCAGTATCTTCAACAGCCTGGGCCGCACGATCTACCCGATGTGGCTGCTGATCGTCGCCAACGTCGCCAACTTCATTGGCAACTGGTTGCTGATCGGCCCCTACAAGGTGGCGGGCTGTGCACTCTCGACCATCCTGACCTCGATGCTTGTGACCGCAGTAGCGATCGCGCTGCTCAATCGGCAGCGCGCTGTAAGGTGGGACGCCAGCATCCTGGAGGCGCCGCTGCGTCGGGCCTGGGAGATGCTGCGCATTGGTATCCCGGGAATGTTGCAAGTGATGGTCCGGTCGCTGGCGGGGCTCACCCTGATTAAGCTGATTACGTTCCTGCCCAACAGCGTTGTGGGCCAGAGCGCTCTGGTGGTGGGCCTGATGGCGGAGAGCCTGGCGTTCATGCCGGCCTTCGCCTTCAGCATCGCGGCCGCGACACTGACCGGGCAGAATCTCGGTGCGCGCAGGCCGGATCAGGCACGTGTCAGCGCGCTCTACTGCCTGCTGTTCAGCGAGGTCATCATGTGGGGTACCGGATCGCTGCTGTTCTTCTTCCCGCAGTGGTTCATCGTCCTCTTCACGGGGGGCAACGCTCCGGATGTCGTGGACGCGGCAACCGGATTCCTGCGTATCATCGCGCTGTGCTTGCCGGGGCTCGGCGTTGGCATGACGATGTATGGGGTGCTGCGCGGCAGCGGCGACACACTGGCCGCCGCGCTGATGACGCTCACCGCGATGTGGTTCGTGCGCATACCGCTGGCGGCGTTCATGGCGCTGGAAAACATCCTCGGCACGGGAGTCGGGCTGGGGCTCGGCCTCGACGGGGTCTGGTGGGCCATGACAATCTCGGTCTACGTGGAGGCCACGATGGTGTTCCTGCGCTTCCGCAGCGGCCGCTGGGCCCGGATCAAGCTGGCCGAGGTCTAGGCGGTCAGGGGCGGGCTAGGGCCGGCCGTGCTGGCCGATGAGTTCAGCGACTCTGGCGATTTCGTCATCTACGTTGTACCAATGCGGGCTGAGTCTGATCCCGCCCTCGCGCAGCGAGAAGACCACTCCGGCCTCATGCAGCGCTTCGGGCAGGGCCGGGCAGTCTGCCTGTCGCAGACTGACGATGGCACTGGGGCGCGAAGTGCGATCTGAAATGAGAGTGATTCCCGCTCGCTCCGCCGCGTTCGCCAGGCGGTCTGCGTGGCGAAGAGCGGCGGCCTCAGCGGCGGCGGGGCCGGCTTCGAGGAATACTTCGCAGGCACGGCGCAGGCCGAAGGTCGATGCTAACGGCACCGTACCCCCGCCGAAGCGGTTGGCATTGGTTTTGGGCCTGATGCCGCGGTCGGTGTAGCGTTCGTGGTTCAGTTCCATGGCGAACCAACCCTCGAGGCGCGGCGTGATGCCGGGGGCCACCTGGTCCGAGACGTAGAGGAAGCCACTGCCGAGCGGTGCGCAGAGCCACTTGGCGCCCTGACTGGCGAAAAAGTGCACGCCGGCTTGCTTGACGTCGAGGGTCAACATGCCCAGGCCCTGGATGCCGTCCACCACAAACCAGGCCCCGACCTCGTGGCAGCGAGCACCGAGCGCACCCAGGTCATGCCGGTAGCCGTGGAAGAAGTTGACCCAGGATGTGGCCACCAGCCTGGTGCGGTCGGAGACCTGGGCCAGGATGTCCTCGGTGCGGACGATCCGATCCCGCTGAACGGGCTCGACGGCCCGGACACTGCAGCCTCGCGCGCGCAGCTCGCTGAGGGCGTGATAGAGGCTCGGGAATTCGTCGGCGGGGAAGAGCACTTCATCGCCGGGGCCCAGCGGCAGCGCCGAGAACGCACGCGTCAAGCCGGCCCAGGTGTTGGTCTGGATGCAGATTTCGTCCCGACCGGCCCCCAGCAACTCAGCCACACGCTGCCGCGCCAGCCGCCAGCCGTCGAACCAGGCGTCCTGCGTGGCCGTGTCGGCCATCTGCTGCTGCAGCAGGTGCTCATTTGCCGCCGCAACCACCCAGTCAGACAGCGGCCCAACGCTGGCGTGGTTGAGATAGATGAAGTTGCCGGTGATCGGCAGCGATGCCCGATAGGCGGCGCGGAAGGCCTCGAAATCCGTCGATTCCTTCACAGGCGGTGCCGGCGGTGCTTCCGGGAAAAACGGCATCGCAGCAGTTTACATCGCGATGGCGAGAACCGGAACCGGCATTGGCCGGCTAGCCGCCGCCGTGGCTCTCGATGCAGAGGGGATTGCCTTCCGGGTCATGACCGTTGGCAACTTCGATCCCCGGCGCCGGCGAGAAAACCTGCTCCAGCGCCAGACCACGAGCAGCCAGTTCGGCTCTGGCGCCGACGATGTCGCTGACAGCGAAGACCAGCTTGGGAGTGCCGGCCGCCGCCCGGGGCCTCCCCCCGCTGTGCAGCGCCAGTCTGCAGGCGCCGGTCTCGAACACGACCCAGTGCTATTCGGCGTAGTTCGGCAGCTCGACGGGGTGGGCCAGCTTGAGTCCCATTGTGTCCCGATAGAACTCGACCTGTGCCTGCATGTCGGCTACGTACAGGATGATCCCGCTCAGTCCGCTTGTCTGCATCATCGCTCCGGTTTGGTGGGTTCCTCGGAAGGACTACCCGCCGGCCCACCGGCTTCACGCGCCTACTGGCTGCCTGCGGCGACTGCTGCGCACCCGGGCCGCTTCGCGGGCGGCCTCGATCGGCGGGATCAGTCGCTCAATCGCCTCCCGCGTCGAGACGTACAGGGTGTGGTAGTGATACAGCGAACGGCGGATGAACTCATTATCGGGGCCCGCCTCACCCGGTCGGATTGCCTTGACGCCGCGGGCGAAGGCGTAGATGCCTGCCTGGTTGGCCATCTCGATGATCTTGCCCGCCTCGGGGCTGCCGACAACCTGCTTGCGGATGCCGACCACGCGGTTGTACTGCCTGACGATTTCGCGACGGTTGGCTGGCGTCTGATCGTCCGCCTCCAGGGCTTCCAGGGCCCGGGCGACCGCGCCGACACCGCGCAAACAGGCTTCGTGGGCCGCGCGCAGGTCGGCGATCAGCTTGCTGAGTTCGGCCTCCAGGTTGGCGTGGTTGACCACGTCGCCGCGCCCGTGGGCCTCGTCGAGTATCTGCATCACGCCGAGTGGGGACGCCATGTACTGGTCGATCGCCTCGCGCAGCGTCATGACGGTGACGCGCGGGCTCTTAAGGATGCCTCCCTCGGTGGCGTTGATGATGGTGCGGTCCTGCACTTCCGGGGCCAGGAAGCGGTTCTTAAGAAAGTTGAAGTAAGAGAACATCTGCTTGTTGGTCTGAACGGTGTTGCCGTAGATATCGACCATATCGATCAGGGAGGTTCCGGCCTTAGTCAGGGCCTCGACCGTGAGGTCCATCTTGTCCTCGGTCTCGAAGAAGGTGCCGCCTGCATAAGTTCGTCCACCGGGAAAGCTGAGGTCCTGGCCGATGAACACGATCGGGTCGGCGCCGAGTTTGACGGCGACGTCGTAGGCCATCACGGCCACGCTGCCCCAGACCAGCACTCGTCCGCGATCACCCAGCACGCGGTCGATCCACTGCATCATGTTGTCGTGGAACGTGCAGATGAACTTGGGGCCGCGCCAGCCGGTGAGCGAGGCGATCGGGCTCTGGGGCTCGGCGATCAGGTAGGTATCGGGCAGGTCGACGCCGCGCAGGTGCCGGGAGTTGGCCTCCTGGGGGTCGCCCGTCACCACGACATGGGGCGTAATGCCGGCGGCAAGCAAGGGTTTGGTGGCCGTATCCACCGCGATTATCAGCGCGCGGTCCTCGATCTCAGCGAGCAGCTGGACGTTCTTCTCCAGACTGGGACCTGCGGAGACAATGATGGCGGGGCGTCCGCTGAACGCGCCGAGCAGATGCCGGAACGGCGGATTGTCCATGATCTGGGGGAAGTTGAGGATGATGTTCATCTGCTGCATCTCCCCCATGACCATCAGCGTCTGGATGTTGCCGCCGACGGCCAGCAGCTCATAGCGGATGCGATCGGCCAATTCGTCGAAGGCGTCCGCGTTTGGCAGGCGCTCGAACGCGGGGTTTGAGAACAGCCGGATGCCGGTGAAGCCGGCCAGTTCGAACAGGTTCATGTACTGCATCATCGCGCCCTGCACGCTGGGATCGCAGGTGACCGTGGTCTTGTCGCGCGTGAGTAGCCAGCTCAGATCGGTGTGGCAGAACGCCAGGTAGAACAGCTCCCAATGCGGCTCGAAGACCAGCGCCCTGGTGTCGGCGCTCAGCTTGCCGAGTACATCACGCACCCCGTAGCCGAGACCCATGCCGAAAAACACCGCGAAATTGCCCGGCTGGTCATCGTCCAGTACCCGCGTCGCGTATTGCTCGGCCTCGCTCGCGGGGTCGTAGGGGCTGTGCAGGTAGAAGTTGCGCTCCTGATCCTCGCACTTCACCGTCGGCTCACCGCTGCGCCCCGTCTCCACCGTGAAAGGACCAAGGCTGAGGGGTTCGCCAGCCTCATCGTGATAGGCGAGCAGCCGGTCCGCCAGGGACTCACTGGTCCGGCGGAGAGCTTCCAGGTTTTGGGCGAAGTACGAGTTCATGCTTCCGGAGTCAGGCATACATCTTGCTTATCGGCGTCAGCGCGCCTCGGATTGAGCCGTGGCCGCGGGGTTGACGGTACCGCGTGGATGTGGTTTGATCCTGCGGTGTTTGATCCGCGAAGGCTCACAGTGCCCCTGATTGCGGCGCTCGTGGTACTGGCCCAGACTGGCCAGACGGCGGCGACCCCCACGCCGTGCATTGAGCTTCCGCCCGATGAGCGGGTCATCGATCTGGCCTGGCAAGACAGCGGCAGCCTGGTTGTGGTTGTCGCCCAGACGCAGGGCTACGCAGTGCGACGACTGGAACTGGCTACGGGTGATCTGCTGGTCATCAGCGCGCCGCGGAGCTTCACGAACGTCAGGCCCGACAGCGCGCAGTACACACCGGAGTTCTATCTGGCACCCAACGGCAGCGCCCTGGCCGTCCTGGAGCGAGCAGCCACGCCGCTGGTGGCCCACGATCTGACGGTCTACCGCGTGGGCATGGACGCGCTGGTACCGGTGGTCCTGCGGCAGATCCCAGACGCGTTCTGGCCCGAGCAGGTGGCCTGGGAAGAGAGTGGAAGCGGCCTGGTGATGTCGGCGCGCCAGTATCTATTCCCCGACCAGCCGTATAGCCTGGGACGGCTGGACCTGGCTACTGGCGGCTTCACAGGTATCGCACTGAAGGCCAACGTGGATCTGATCGATGAGCTGGTGTACGTGCCGCAGCGCGGAGCTGCGGCGGTGCGCTGCCGGGGCTATCACGGTGACTATCCCGCCCAGGCGATGATCGTGCTGCTCGACCCGCACGCTGGCCAGGAGCGAATCCTGCACAGCCGCGCCGATGAAATGAGCCTGCACGTGCTGTCGAGCGGGCAACTGCTGATCGTGTCCGGCGAGCCGGCGGGTGGCAGCGAGTGGATCCTGGGGTGGGATGAGACGGCTCTGCGTCGTGCTCGATGTGCGGTCGGGGAGTCGATTGCAGGTCTGCAGGCAAGCGCCGATGGGGCCTGGCTGGGATTCATCGCCGGACGGGACGAGCTGGAACTGGAAGGGGAGGGGGACACCCGCTATCTGGTGCTACAGCGCAGTCGCGACGGCCGGACCCTGTTGACGGCTGAGCCGTGCTCGAGGTTTGTGTTCTCACCGGCCGGAACCCAGGTCTGCGCCGTCAGCCCCGAGGGTGATCGTCTGCACTTCTACGTCATTCCTCAGTAGGTGCAGCGGTTCCGGCGTTGTAGGACACCAGTTTGGCGCCACCGCCGGTTCTGGCCTTGAACGTGCACTCCTCAAGTGCCTCCATCACCTCAATGGCGCTCTTCAGCCCCTCGGCGGGAAAACACAGGTGTCCCAGGTGCACGTCAAGGTGTACCGCGCGACCCTCGGATGACACTTCCAGCAGCTCGAGCTTATTTCGCACGTCTTCCGCGACGAGCAGGCTGTCCTCCCGCGAGATTTCCGGCAGGAGGAAGGCGAAGTCGTCCCACTTGTAGCGGGCCACGATGTCGGTCTTGCGCAGTCGGCCGGCGAGGAACGCCGCAATCTCCTTCACCACCGCGGTGCCGGTCTGCTCGGTAAGCTCGTGGCCCTCGGCAGCGAAGTCCACGTCAGCCAGCAGGACACCGACGGCATACTTGTAGCGCGTGGCGCGGTACATCTCCTCTTCCAGCCGGCGCAGGAAGTATTTGCGGTTGTAGAGACCGGTCAGACGATCGGTGATCGCGGTTTCCAGCGTGAGCTTGCGCCGCTGGCCCAGGATGGTCAGAACCTCCAGCCGTCCCGCCAGCTGGGCGGGATCAAGCGGCAGAAAGGCGTAGTCCTGGTTGACAATGCTGCCGGCCTGGGTGAGCAGTTCGATGTCGGCCGCGTTCGTCAACAGGTAGAGGACGGGAGGCGCCAACTCGACGTCCAGGACATCCAGCACGCCGACGACGGTTTCCAGGCTGAGCGTGGCCGCGGTGAGATCGAAGATAATGACATCCAGTGACTCGGCGGCGGCCCTGATTTCGAGAGGGTCGATCAGCGACAGGAACTCGGCTTCCAATCCCTTCGTTGCGGCCGCATCTGAAATGGCCTGGACGACGTCGTCGTTGTTTGTGTAGGCGCGGATCATGGGGTGCACCCCTTTCGTGATCGAGTGTGGTCAATGATAGCACGGCAGGAGGAGCGGGCCGGTTCAAACGGAGTCGAATTGGATCAGCCCCCGCATGATGTCAAGCAGGTCGGCTCGTGAGGCAGCCAGAATACTCACCGCCCACTCGTCCTGCCGGGGGAAGCGCCACTCGAATTGCCCGCCCGCCTCGCGGATCAGCAGCATCCCCGCCGCCACATCCCAGAGCTGCAGCGACAGCTCCCACATGCCGTCGAAGGTGCCGTCGGCAATCAGGGCCAGATCGACAGCGGCTGCTCCCAGGCGCCGGACCTTGTGAAAGCGCTGCTGCATCCGGCAGAAGTTGCTCAGGTTCGTGCCGGACCCATCCGCGGCGAGGTTGTATGGGAACCCGGTGGCGAGCATTGCATTGTCCAGCCCGCCGCCCGGCGGTTCGTGCCGCACCCGAATCGGAGCACCGTTCAGATGTGCTCCCTGGTCGACGGCGGCAGTCCAGGTCCTGCCCAGGAGCGGGGCGTGAACGACACCGGCCAGAGCCGCCGGCTGAGGCCCCGTCATGTCACAGAGGGCGATAGAGACCGCCCAGATCGGCAGCCCGGCCAGGTAGTTGGAGGTTCCATCCAGGGGGTCAACAACCCAGTTCAGCTCTTGCTGTCCGTCCATCCTGGAGCCGGAGGTCTCTTCGCCGATGAATCCGATTCCCTCGCTGTCCGCTGGCAGCAGTGTGCGGAGCAGATCCTCGGAGTCGCGGTCAGCCTGCGATACCAGGTCGATGGCGGTGGATTTGTGCTCAATGTCGGCCAGCTCCACGCGGCGGAAGTATGCCGTGAGTAACTCGCCGGCGCGGTGGGCGGCCGTCGCGGCGATGTCCCGGTAGCGGGAAACGTCCTTGCTTTGCACGGCGCCGATCATACACCAGTTCCGCCCCGAGCCTCGCCGGTGGTCAGAAGGGAAGCAGGCGATCCAGCCAGCCGCCCCCCCGCGGGGGATTCAGGCAGCCGAGCCAGGAGACGTTGGAGACGTCCTTAAGCTTGATCACGTTTGGTGCGCCCTGGGCAGGATCGATCGGTATCACGCACAGCAGGGGGTCGGCGTCACTGTCGATCAGGAAGACCAGCGCGTCGTCCTCCGGCGAGATGTCCCAGAAGGAGATCTTGGCGTAGTCCGACCACAGCTCGCGCAGCTCGCCGGTTTCCAGATCGATCCAGAGGAACCGGTCACGCGTTGCAGTGGACTCCTTGACGATCACGGCATTGCTGCGGTTGACCCACTTGGCCGTGGGCCTGGTGAGCACCAGACCCGGCACTTGATGGAAGCTGTGATCCGCATGCACGTAGTAGCCCAGGGAGGCCTCGGCGCTGCTGCTCACGACGGCCAGCAGGGTGTCACCGTCGGGACTGGCAAGCACCTCGGACGCGCCGGGGAACTCGACCCTGGCCAGCTGGCTGGCATCGTCGAGCGACAGCAGGCTGAGGACGGGATACTGCGCGACCGACATCGGATCGGCGATCCAAAGTCCGCGGGGTTCGATCGGCCGCAGCCCGTACAGGCGAAAGCGGTTGCCCTCGGCGGGCAGGGAGCTCTCATCCTTGGTCTTGAGGTTGTACCTGACGATGTTGTTGACCGGTCCGGGCTCATTCACGGAGTAGTAGATGACATTGGCGTCGCGCGGCGAGAAGTACACCTGGACCGCACAGAACAGCGGGAACTCCCTGATGATGCTGATGGCGCCTTCGTCCATCGCCAAACTCACCGCGCATTCGCGCCGGTGGCTGCCGGACGAGCCCTCCACTGAGCTGCTGGCTGCCACACCGACGATCCAGGAACCGTTTGGTGAGTCAGCGAGGATGCGGGCGGGGAAGTTCTTGGCGTAGACGCTGATCTCGCCGTTGCGCGGGTCAATCAGGATCAGCGGATTCTTGATCTGCTCCTGTGGGCCGCCGGCGGTCATGATCTCCTTGACGTACTCGCCAACCACGCCGATTCGGAAGTTCAGATTCAGCGGCACGTACGGAGGCACTTCCTGCTGGCCTTCAAGCACATCTTCGAGGGGAGGCAACTCCGGTGGTGGTGTCTGCTGACCGTCCTGCGCCGGCGCGTATCCCGCCGCGGCAAGCACCAGGATGGTGAGCACGATCAGTCTGGCTGCAATGGTGTGTCGCACCTTAGCCCTCGTTGTCCGTGTCGCGCATCATCATGTTGATCACGTAGGTGTATCCCACCACCTGATTCCGTCCGCCGCGCTTCGCGAAGTAGAGCGCAGTGTCGGCGAACTCGATGAACTGCGCCAGGCTGGTCGGCTTGTGATCAAGGTAACTTGCCACGCCGATGGAGACGGTCACCTTGATGAAAACGTTCGTGTTGGGAATGTAGAAGCTGTTGTTCTCGATGAAGCGCCGCAGGCGGTTGGCCATGATCTCGGAGTTCTTGTTGTGCGTCTCGGGCAGGACGATCACGAACCGCTCGCCGCTGTAGCGGCTGACGAAGTCCGTGGTGCGCATGTTCTCCATCAGGATCCGGCTGATTTCGCGCAGGAGCAGATCACCCGTCTCGAAGCCGTAGGTCTCGTTGACGTCCTTGAAGTGATCGACATCGATGATTAGCAGGCAGAGCGGCACGTTGTAGCGCGCGGCCCGATCAAACTCGCGGTCCATCATCTGGAAGAAGTGCCGTTCGTTGTAGAGACCGGTCAGCGAGTCAAGCGTCTGCATTTCCTGATTCTGCGCCAGCAGCAGGCCCTTCTTGACGTCCAGCATCAGATGGTGCGCCAGAATGCTGAAGAGACGCATCCGATGGCGGTCAGTCAGGACCTCCTCGGTTGTTGAAACGAGAATCAGGGCGAAGAGATCGTTGTCCAGGAAGATCGGAAAGGTCTCGGTGCACCCCATCCTCAACTCCGCTGGACAGTCGCCCTCCCGTTGCACGAGCTCGCCGCCGAGTAGGACCGCCTGTTCCAGTTCGAGGCTCGGCGCCCGGCGGTGGCGTCGCTGCCACTGGCTGCTCAGTCCCGCGAACAACTCGCTTAGGTCATCGTGATGCGCGGGCCGGCGCACGCACAGCACTCCGTGCTGGACGTCGTTGAGCGAATCGTGCACGATCGCCAGCATGTCGAGTGGGACGTACTGACTGATCAGTTCGATGAACACTGAATACACATTCCGCGTGTCAAGCGTCTGGCCCAATCGCTCGATGAGTTCTGAGATCAGCCCCAGTTCGTCGTCCGGCGCGGGCTCGCACGATTCCTCTTCGATCCCGGCGATGGGCAGCAGCGCGCACAGCTGGTGCAACTGCGCAACCAACAGGTCCCAGTCCGGCCCCGCATTCTCCAGCTGAATCAGCTGTTGCCGTGACAGGTTGCTGATGCAGACCACGGCGTAGGCGTGGTGCTCCTGGAACAGCGGGATCGCGGCGAAGGCGTCGGTGCGATAGGTGTCCGCCCAGGGCGCCAGTAGGTCGGCGTGCTCGGCCCGGATGTCGTATACAAACAGCCGGGAGCGATGGCGCACAACTTCCGAGATCACCTTGCTGCTTTCCTGCCACTCGCTCTTCTTGAGGCTGAAGCCGGACTGGAACATGCCGACGATGCAGGGCTTGTCAGGAGCCAGCAGGACGAGGCTGACACGGTCAGTTCCGAGGTGCTCGGCGAGCAGCCGAACGATCCTGGAACCCAGCGTCTTGGGGTTCGTGAGGGGCAGCTGCGCCAGTTCGAGACACAGCTCCACGAGGTTCAGGCTTGAATCGGGTCTGTCGTGGCGTGACGATACCGCCAATGCCCGTCTCCTGCGTGCTCTGAGATTACCGGCGAAAGTTTAACACAGTCCAGATGCGGAATGGGAGGCGACGGATCGAGGCCCTGCGGGGCTGTCAGACAGCGGCCCCAGATCGTGAGCTATTGAACATCGGGCTCGAAACAGTTATGATCTAAGGTAGAACGCAGGGGCGCTGGAGGAGAACATGCTTGTCAAGAGAACTTGCCCGTTCTGCCAGGGCACGGGTGTGCGGATGGTGCAGGCCAGTTCCTTCCTCGGCCTGATCAAGAAGGAAGTGCCATCCACCTGTGACCAGTGCGGCGGTAACGGCCATATCCTGGAGTTCTCCACGTGTCAGTTCTGCGAAGGGCAGGGGCTGATCGGCAACGAGCGCGAAATCTGCCGGGCCTGCAACGGCACAGGCCGGGTCGACACGTTCGGCTTCATTCCACGTAGCCTCCTGAAGCCCAACACGCTGTTCGAGCGACGCTGTGACCAATGCGGCGAGCGGACGTTCGAGATCGTGAGCAACATTGAAGAACACAAGATGACACGCTCCTGGGAGCGTGAGGAAGAACTGCGTCAGGTTGAGTTTGTTGAGCGAATCAAAGTCCGCTGCACGGCCTGTGGCCACAACTACTACGTGCCGGTGAACCCCGATTGGCACACCGAGCTTTCGCCCGAAGCCATCGGGAATCTCGAGGACATGGGAGTCAACCTGAGCTTTATGTACCAGTAGCCTCGATTCCGGCGCTGCGCTCGGCGAGGGTCACTGCCAGGCGCGTACCGCTGCCGGTCATCCCCGCCTGCCCCCAGTACTTGTCCTCCTTCTTGGCGACGAACGTGCCGGCGATATCGAGGTGGACGTACTCGGTGCCGCCGTCGATGAACTCGTGCAGGAACCAGGCCGCGGTCTGGGCGCCCGCCAATGGCCCACCGATGTTACGGACGTCGGCAATGGTGCTCTTGAGCAGCTCGCGGTACTCGGGATGCAGCGGCAGTTCCCAGGCCAACTCACCGCTGGCATCCGCGGCGGCCAGTACGGCGGCTTTCAGCTCAGGGGAGCGCGACATGAGACCGATGTATACGTTGCCCAGCGCGCGAGCGGAAGCACCGGTCAGCGTCGCGAAGTCGACGATGCGCCGCTGCCGCAGCGTCTTCTGCGCGTAGAGCAGTGCGTCGGCCAGCGCTAGTCGCCCCTCGGCATCCGTATTCTGGATTTCAACGGTACGGCCGTTGCGGAAGCGCAGCACGTCGCTGGGCAGGTAGGCCTTGCCATCGGGCATGTTCTGAGCGGCAGCAACCACGGCCGTGACCGGGACCGGCAGGTTCAACCGAGCAATCGCCTGCATGGCGCCGATCACCGCCGCGGCGCCACCCATGTCGGCCTTCATGTCCCACATGCCGTCCCAGGGCTTCAGGTTGATGCCGCCGGCGTCGAAGCACAGGCCCTTGCCGACCAGACACAGGTGCTTCGCCCCCCGACGCGGACGGGCCGGTGTATGGGTGAGGGTGAACATCACCGGTGGATTGGCGCTGCCACGACCGACGCTGGTCAGGCCGATGTAGCCGGCGCGTTCGAGCTGCTTTGCGGACATCGACTTGAATGCCAGTCCTTCGGCTTTGGCCAGCTGCCGAGCGTAATCCGCCAGGTCCAGGGGCACCAGGTCGCCGGCAGGGGCATTTCCCAGATCGCGCGCCGTACACACGCCGGCATCGATCGCCTGCAACCGCCGCACCTCGGCCCGGAAGGCACGTGCATTGCCGCCAGCCACGACTGTCAGCTGAGGTTCCGCGTTGGAGCGTGGTTTGGACTTGTAGGCGTCATAGGTGTAGCTGGCCAGCAAGCCGCCGGTAACCAGCTGATTGAACTGCTCGAGTGACACGCGGCCGTCAAGCAGCCAGACCAGTTTGGCGCCGTTGGCCCGGCGCAGCTCGCGCACGGAGACGCCTCCGGCGACGCGGCGAGCCTCGGGCGTGTCGTAGCTTGCGTAGTTCTCGATGTAGAAGCGGAACGACAGCCAGCTTCGCTCCGCGCCGATCACGAACGGCGCGTCTGGCGGCGGGTCAGGCAGCCCTTTGTCGTGCCGCGGCTGCTGATATCCTCTGCCCGACTCGTGGAAACGGCAGACTGCGTCTGGCCTTAGGGACTTCGGTAACGTGCTGGTGATCTTGATGCGCACTGCTCTGCTCCGTGCCGTGGTATTGCTGGGATCGGGGCTCGATTCTAGCACGACGTATGCGGCGTCACTGCCGGCGCGCCAAGGAAGGCAAGCGGGTGGGGCGCAGGTGGTGGAGGGGGCTGGATTCGAACCAGCGTAGGGCGCTGCCCAACAGATTTACAGTCTGCCTCCTTTAGCCACTCGGACACCCCTCCACGGAGTCTGATCAGCCACCGGGCCGAAGTGCTCAGGCAGAGCCGGCGATCCGATTCGAACGGACGACCTGCTGATTACAAATCAGCTGCTCTGCCAACTGAGCTACGCCGGCCGGTGACGCTAAAGCCTGTAAAAGATACAGGCCGGCTGCCCGGCTGTCAACTAATCGCGAGAATCCGGGTCGCCGAGGCCAGGCGAACATCGGGGCAGAGGTTAGAATGGTCGCGTACACTGTGGAGGTGCGATGTGAACTGGTTGATAGGGCTGATGGCGGGACTGCTGCTGCTGGGCGCCAGCTGTGATCTGGCCAAGGAGACCGCGGATGAGACTGAGCAGAGTGGCCAGGGCGCGGTGGGCATTGCTGAGCAGATGGCGGGGGGTACGGTCGGCGATGCTGACATGGACACAGGCGAGTCAGCCTCGGCCGAAGAGGAAGAAGATGGCGACACCATGGAGGACATCGAGGAGTAGCCTGCTTGCCGTACTGCTGCTGGCCGGCGGAATGCTCGCCTCGGCTTGCCCTCAGATGGCGGAATGGCGTGACAGCCAGATAGAGACGTCTCACGAGCTTGCTGCCGGGGACAGAGTCGAGCCGCCCGCGACACCGATCAGCGTGCCACGCAAGGTTAGTGAGGCGCTGCCGCTGAACCAGTCATTCGCGGTGCTGGAGTATACGTCCGCCGCGGGGCAGACCGATGTCCAGCTCACCGCCCTGTCGAGCTGGGATGTCGAGCAGACCACGCTGTGGATGCTCGGTGAACTGGATCGGCTGGGCTACACGACAGACGACAATCCCAGCAGAATCCTCGAGGGCGTTGAGTACGCGGGAGGGGGCGACGGCTTCGCGATCCTGCGTGTGCAGGTGACATCCAACAGTGCCGGGCAGTGCATTGTCCACCTGGAGGGCAGGAATCGTTGAGTGGCATCACCCATCTTCGAGCGTGGGCTGCAATCGCCGCCGCCGCACTGCCGCTGTGTCTTGCACTGCCAGCGGCAACCATCGCCGATGGGGCAGGGGAAGGCGAGGACGGAGGTGATTCGCGCCCCTGGCTGGCCGGAATGGACGAGACGGCCAGGGATCTGGCGCGTTACTACTTCAACCGCCGCGCTCCGGTGCGGGTCTTCGGCCCGGCAGTAATCCCCTTCGAGCATCCGACGAGGCCGACGGTCAAGGTCAGGATCGGTGACACGGTCTACCCGCTGTTGTTTGACACCGGAACCTATACATGTGTTTATTCCGAGTCCGGAGGCTGGCCGCCGCCGAGCGGAGACAGGACCGTTAGCGCGACGGCGGTTGCCAGGCTTGAGAGCAAGACGACCATCGATGACGGCGTTGAGCTTAGCTATCTGTGGGTCGGTGCGCTGAGCCTGGGCAGCGTCCATCTGCGAGACGTCCCGTTCAGGTACTACATCCCACAGCAGGAGCTAAGCAGGGACTACGCCGGCGCGTTTTCGCCATACCTGCTGCGCGACTACGTGATCGAGGTCAGCAACACCAGGCACGAGATCAGGCTGCTCGACCGCTCCGAGTACATGCCGCCGAGTGGTTCCATCGTTCTGCCGCTACTGGTGCTGCCGCGCGGTGTGTTTTTGCCGCTGAATATCGCTGGCCAGCAGTACTGGTTCCACATTGACACAGGCTTCTCTGGTGAACTGGGAGTGCTGAAGCGTGTAGCGGCCGCTCACCCCGATGCGTTCAGCGCGGGGGAGGGTGCCAGCGCCTTCGGCGGGTGGCGCGGCGACTGCGAGTATCAGGAGCTACGCATGCGCCAGGCCACGCTGCCGGCTTATGAATCGCTGACCTGGGCCAGCCCTGCGCCCATCGATCTCGGTGCGGTGCATGCAGTCGTTTACCCGGATCGCTATGTGGAACTCAGCGGCTACGGCGTGGGCGGGATTGTCGGCTCCGGCCTGTTGTGCGACTATGACTACCAGCTCGACCTGGACCTGGCGCGGTTGTTGATCCTCGGTCCAGCGGAATAGGGCGAAAAAAATCCTGGCGCTGTCCTACTTTCCCACGGGGTCGCCCCCGCAGTATCATCGGCGCTGTGAGGCTTAACGACCGGGTTCGGGATGGTACCGGGTGTGACCCTCACGCTATTAACACCAGGGCCGCGTATTTTACACTGATCCCCGCCGATGTCAACCCCCGTCGCCGGACTACTGCGCGGGCGGCTCCTCGGTCTTGGTCTCGGCCGGCTGCGCATTCTCCGTCTCGTCGTCCGAGGTGCTAACCGCATCCTTGAACTCCCTCACTCCTTGTCCAAGCCCCCTCATCAGCTGCGGAACCTTAGTCGCACCGAACAGAACCAGCACGATCACCAGGATGATGATCAACTCCTGCGGACCCAGCCCGAACATGATGCCCAGCGGCACCATCCCTATGCCTGTATGCATTCTCTGCTCCAGTTTCAGCCGCGCGCGGCGGTTGCTGCGAGTATAGCATGACTCACCGTCGAGCATCGCTGTCGCCGCCGGAGATCGGCAGAACGCCACTTGGCAGCGGGCAAATCGATGATTGCAACATAATCACCCTTATGGGAACCGTCTCGAATCAAGCTGGTGTGTGTGGTGCTGTGCCCTTCCGGCGAAGGAAGAAGCTGCGCGGGGCCGGTAATGGACGTAGATGTGTGTTATTATGCAGCGTAAGGGCGGTGGGATGCCGTCCGGGGGTGAGATGAAGCTCTAGGGAGGCCAAAGATGGCCGAGAAGTACTATCCGGACTTCTACCTGAGAAAGCGCGAGCGCGACAGCAGATACCGCCGGTATAGCTCGCTTGTGATCGGATGCGTATTGGTTGCTGTTGTGGGCGGTGTACTGGGGTATCTGGGCTACGTGCACATCCTGCAGCCGAGCCGGCAGCCGCGGACGGCGGCGGACCTGGCGGACGAAAAGAGAGATCTGGAGCAGGAGCAGCTGCTGGGCAGCGGCAGCCCGGGGGCAGAGGAGACGCCGGGCAGCGTGGACGGGGGCGCGGAGCAGGCCGGGGATGCTGAGATTGGTGATCTCAGCAACGTGGATTACAGCCCGTCGATGGCAGGTGTGAGCGTGGAGGTGGAGGGCGGTACTGGGCAGGACGGATCAGCTATGGCTGAGGCTGGCAGTGCGGAGGAAGCAGAGAGTGGGAGCGCAGCCAGCGATGGTGACGTAGCGGGGCAGGACACCCCTACCCCTCCCTCCGAGGAACCGGCGGAAGAGACTTCCCCAGCTGAGACGGGGAACTCCGGAGTTGCGGCGCCGGAAGAAGCGGAAGCACCGGCGGCTGCGCCTGAGCAAGAGCGGGACAGTGAGTCCGAGGGCGTTGCCGAAGATGCAGAGGATGTGGCTGAGGACGGGTCGGGAGGTAGCGGACCGGTCTTCAAGGTATACGCAGGCAGCTTCACTTCCAGGGAGGGCGCGGAGACCGCCAGGGCTGGTCTGGCGCCGCTGGGCCTCCAGGGCACGATTGTCGAGATGGAGCTCGAGTATTTGGTGCACGTTGCCACACTGGATAGCTACGAAGACGCGGAGGCGCTGCAGGCCAAGCTGGTGGCCAGCGGCTTCGCGAGCGCCTTCGCAACGCTGAAGCGTCACTGACGCGTGCTGAGAGCGGTTCACGGGAGTCGGCCCGAACCGAGTTCGGCGGCTAGCGCCATTGCGGCCGCACGCGGGTCAGCGACACGCTGCAAAGCTCCGATGGCAGCGACGCGCAGGCCGCCCGCCTGGACGATCGAACTGGCGTTGGCCAAGTTGATGCCGCCGATGAAAACCACCGGTCCAGGCAGCGCGGCGGCGTCGGGGACGACGCCAAGTCCCAGTGGCGGGCCGTACTTCAGCTTCTCAGGCGTGGGGAAGACCGGGCCGACAAAGACGTAGTCCGCACCGGCGGCAAGGCAGTCCTGTGCCTCCCCTACCCCGTGCGTCGAGAAGCCGACCGCCAGCGAGGAGCCGATCAGCTGGCGCACTTCTTGGATGGGCGGATCGGCGATGCCCAACTGGATCGCATCGGCTTCCAGACTGACGGCGAGGTCCGGGAAATGACTCATCACGAAGGGCACGCGGAGTTCGCGGCAAGCTTCACGCACTTCCGACGCCAGCCGCGCTACATCCGCCTCCGGGGCATCCTTGATTCGACACAGCACGGCATCGACCCCTCCCGAGACCGCCAGCCGGGTCACTTCCGGCAGCGTCCGTGGCTCAGCGGCGTGGCGGTCCAGAACCAGCCACAGCCGGCTGGGGGAGATCCAATCGTGTGCCATGGGGTACCTCCCGCTGTAGGTGGCTAGTAGGCAGAGGAACCGGGTGCCAGCCGAGTGCGCCTTACACCATTGCTGACGTACTGGCCAAGCGTCTCATTGAACAACGACAGGCGGTACGCAATCTCCGTGCAGCTGCTGGGCAGCGGCAGCAGGAAGCTGTAGGTTCTGGTTGCAGGATCCACTGCAGCTGAGATGCTGGGGTGGCTCCGCGGATCGATTGTGATCACTGACTGGTTGGGCGCGATACTGGCCCAGGCGCTGTCGCCGTTCTCGGCCTGCAGTGGCCTCAAGTCGATGCGGGATGGCTCAGAACTGGCCGTCGGCGCCAGCCAGACGTCCATGGCGTAAGCCAGCAACTCCGCCTCGGCGGCGCCTGGCTCGCGCACGAACATCACCTGCAGCTGGTAGCTGTTGACGGCCGGGCTGCCGGGCAGCATGTCGACGGTCAGCTGGAGGTCACGCATGGTATCCAGGCCGGTGGTCCGTGAGTCAGGCAGCAACGCCTCGGTGACGGCGACCATCAACGGGCGATAGCTGGGGCTGTCCGCGCCCGCGACCATCTGGCGGGCTTGTTCGGTCGACAGGTCACGGGCCACCAACCGGCCCTGCGGATCAACCAGGAAAGTGGCCGGGATGGCGTCGACGCACCAGTTGCGGGCGTTGTCGCTGAGCCAGCCGTCGCCATCGTAGACTACCGGGAAGCGCACGCCGTACTCGTCGGCCACTTCACGGATCTTGTCCTCCGACTCGGCCTGATCGAGGCTCACCGAGAGCACCGTGAAGTCCGACCGCTGCCCCATCTCCTCCTGCAGATCCACCACACCGGGTAGCTTGCGCAGGCAGGGCTTGCACCACGTTGCCCAGAAGTCGATGTAGACCCACTTGCCACGCAGTTCCGTCAGCTCCTGGGAGTGACCGAGGATGTCCACGCCGCTCAGCAGCGGCGCCGGACTGCCGATGTCGAGCGTGCAAGGCGCGGAGTTGGCCGGGCTCGCCGGCAGCAGCAGCACCATCACCGCCAGCAGGATCGGCAAGCCTGCGGGTGTCCTGGTTGGGTTTCGATTCGGCATTTACAACTTACCCTCGCCGGGTCCGCTAGCTATTTCATCGCTCCGGCGACGCAATCTGTTAAAGCCAGGCTCTATCCATACCGCTGCGGTTATGCTACCACCAGACACGAGAGCTTCCCGGCATGTGACCCAGGCTCTCAGGCCTTGTCTATGCTCCAGCGGGAGCAATGCTGGGCGAGCAACCCGATCGCGGCGCAGTAAGCCTCTTCCGGGTCCACGGTATGCAGACACTGCCTGATGTTCTTGCCGTACTGCACTTCGCAGCGCGGGCAGATACGCTCCGCGCGGACGACCACCGCCCTGTCGCTCTGGTACGGTCCGCAGCGTGTCGGATCAGTGGGCCCAAAGAGCGCCACCACGGGCGTGTTGCGGCCCAGTGCCAGATGCATCGGTCCGCTGTCCGGTCCGACAAACAGGTCGGCACGGTCAATCGCCCACGTCAGTTCTTCGACTGTCGTCTGGCCCACCAGATCGACCACGGTGTTGTTGTAGCTGTACACGCCCTCATAGAGCCGCCGCTCCGCCGGCGCACCCAGGAACACGAAGTCCGCGCTGTTGACCGGGAAGCGGTTTAGAAAGGCATGCAGTCCTGCCGCTGACCAGTGCTTGAAGTCCTTGGTGGCGCCGATGCTGACGGCAATCACCGGACGGTTGCGTCCGAAGTTCGGCCCCAGCGTCTCGTGCACCCACCGCCGCGCGCTTCCCTCGTCGATGAAGACCCGCTCGCCGAGATCATCCACGGTGATTCCGCACGATCGCAGTAGATCGGCCTTGGTCTCAATCAAATGCTGACGCCGCTCCGGCAGGCGGAATCGATGTGTCAGCAGCAGATCGCGGCCCTCGTATCGGTAGCCAACCCGTTGTCGCACCCGGCCCATGAACGTCATAAGAGCGCTGCCGATACTGTTGTGGAACACGAAACCGAGGTCGAAGCGCGATCCGCGCAGCAGTCGAACGGCCTTGCGAAACGACTGGATATCATAGTCGCCTTGCGACCGGTCATAGGGAATCAGTTCGTTGACATCCGGGTGGTGCTTGTAGGTGGCAATGCTGATCGGCTGACCCAGGATGGCCAGATGAGCTTCGGGGAAGTGCAGCCGAATCGCTCTCACACAGGGACTGAGCATAATGAGGTCCCCGATCATGGACCAGTCGACGATTACGACACGTTTTGCCCTGAGTGCCCGCAAGGGCTGTATTATAGCCCTGCGGGCTTCTCCCCCACCGCAGTCAGTCATCTGGTCACCGCCGTGACCAGAGAACCGCTGAATGATCGAGACCGGAACCTGCCTACGCTATAATTGCCGCATCGCAAACGCCACAAGTTGGCACATGAATATGGGCGGGATCATGGTATCCATCCATTGTCCCGAGAGCAGGTATTAACGCGGAAGCAGGAGTGTAAGCAGGCAGATGCTGGGTGCTGGTACGGTTCTTGCGCTCTTGGGCATGAGTGTTGTCTTCGTCTTCCTGACCCTCCTCATCGCCGTAATCCACGTCTGTTCCAGGATTCTGGCGAGAGAGACCGCCGGCGAGGTGGCCGCCCTGGCCTCCGCGCCTCAGACAGTGCAGCAGGCTGGTCTGGAAGCAAGAAGAAGCAGGCAAATCGCCGCGATCACGGCGGCAATCGCTGCCCATCGGGCTGCGCGCACGCGCGGGTAGCCTCACACCCTTGATAACCAATCACAGCCGGGAGAGATCGAGTTGAAGAAGATACAGTTTATGGACACGTCCTACCGGGACGGATTCCAGTCCGTGTTTGGTGCTCGGGCACTGACCGAGGACTTCCTGCCGGCGGTCGAAGCTGCCGTGGATGCAGGAATCACACACTTCGAGGCCGGTGGCGGGGCGCGTTTCCAGAGCCTGTTCCTGTATTGCGGCGAGTCGGCCTTCGATATGATGGACGCCTTCCGCAAGACTGCCGGCCCGCAGGCCAATCTGCAGACCCTGGCACGCGGGATCAACGTCGTGGCGCTGTCAGCCCAGCCCAAGGACATGATCAACCTGCACGCCCAGATGTTCGCCAAGCACGGCATCAGCCACATCCGCAACTTTGACGCGCTAAACGACGTTCGCAACCTGGTCTACTCAGGCAAGTGCATTGTTGAAGCCGGACTGCATCACCAGGTTGCGGTGACCATGATGGAGCTGCCGCCGGGCTGCACGGGCAGCCATGACGCGGAATACTACGTCAGCGTGCTGCGCCAGATCCTGGAAGCGGAGTTGCCGTACCACTCGGTGGTGTTCAAGGATGCCTCGGGCACATCCAATCCCCAGAAGGTCTATGACACCATCAAGGGCGCTCGCAAGCTGCTGGGCGACGACACGACGATCTGGATGCATTCCCACGAGACCGCCGGCACGGGCATCACCTGCTACAAGGCAGCGGTCGAAGCGGGCGCGGATGGAGTCTGCTGCGCGCGGGCTCCGCTCTCCGGTGGGACGGCCCAGCCTGACCTGCTGTCGATGTGGCACGCGTTGAAGGGCACCGAATACACGCTCGATATCGACGTGAAGAAGGTTATGGAAGCCAACTCGGTGGCGCGGGAGTGCTTCAAGGACTACTTCTTCCCGGCCGAAGCCCAGAAAGTCTCCTCGGAAGTGATCCTGTCGCCGATGCCGGGCGGCGCCCTCACCGCCAACACGATGATGATGCGCGACACCGGTACGCTGCACTTGTATCCGCAGGTGATCGAGGCGATGAGTGAGTGCGTGGCCAAGGGCGGTTTCGGTACGTCGGTTACGCCGGTAAGCCAGTTCTACTTCCAGCAGGCCTACGCCAACGTGACGCAGGGGCCGTGGAAGAAGATCACCGATGGCTACGGCAAGATGGTGCTGGGCTACTTCGGGCGTACGCCAGTGGAGCCTGATCCGGAAGTGGTCAAGATCGCCGAAGAGCAAATGGGCAAGCCTCGTTTCACCGGAGATCCCCTCGAAATCATCGAGCCGGGCATCCCCAAGGCCCGGAAGATCCTCGAGGAAGAAGGCTTGCCGGTGACCGACGAGAACATCTTCATCGTCGGCGCGCTGGCCACGCCTGGTGGCAACAAGGGGCTGGACTTCCTCAAGGGCAACTTCGAGATCCGGGTTCGCAAAACCGAGCCTGAAGCAGCACAGGAAGCTGCGCCCACGCCCGCGCCCGTGGCCGCGTCACCGGCTGGGAACGGCAAGGGGGAGTACAAGGTCACCGTTGACGGCGAGCTGTTTCACGTCGTGGTTGAGGAGTCCAGCGGGGCGGTAGTGGCGGTCCAGGAAGCCCCCGCAACGCCAGCTGCCGTCGGAGCCGGTAACGAGGTCAAGGCGAAAGTCCCGGGCAACGTGCTCAGTTTCAAGGTCAAGGTTGGAGACACCGTGAAGCAAGGTGACGTACTGCTGGTGCTGGAGGCGATGAAGATGGAAACCGAAATCGTGGCCCCGGCTGGTGGCAAGGTCGCCAGTATCAATGTTGAACAGGGCCAGGTGGTCAAGGCCGGCGATCTGTTGCTGGTGATTGCTTAGGCGATGCACGCGATGATGAGAGCACTCTGCGCGGCGGCCCTGGCCATTCTCGTCGTGTTGACGCTCGCGGCTGCCGCCCCGCTGTTCGCTGCCGAGGCTGTAGCCGAACGGCCGGAGGTGCATCAGCTGCCACCGGCAGGCGAACTGGTCGTCGAGTTTTTGAAGACCACGGGCGTCTACGGCTTTCTCGTGCCCGAGGACGGTGGCTGGATTAACGGCATCGGCCGGCTCCTCATGATCGGGGTCGGCCTGTTGCTGCTCTACCTGGCGATCAAGCGCAAGTTTGAACCTCTGCTGCTGGTGCCAATCGGCTTCGGGTGCATCCTGGCCAACGTCCCGCTGGCCGGCATCAGCGACGAGGGTGGCGTGCTGTACATGATTTACGACATCGGGATCGCCACCGGGATATTCCCCTTGCTGATCTTCATGGGCGTCGGGGCCATGACCGACTTCGGCCCGATGCTGGCGAATCCGAAAACGGCGCTGCTGGGGGCCGCGGCCCAGTTTGGCATATTCACCACCCTGATCGGCTCGCTGCTGCTGTCGAAGTGGGTGCCGGGCATCGATTTCGATCTGCTCGACGCTGCCTCCATTGGGATCATCGGCGGTGCCGACGGGCCCACGTCGATCTTCCTGTCCAGCCAGCTGTCGCCGGAACTGCTGGGGGCGATCGCCGTCGCTGCGTATTCCTACATGGCGCTCGTGCCGGTGATCCAGCCGCCGATCATGCGACTCTTGACGACCGAGTCCGAGCGTCGTATCAGGATGGAGCAGCTGCGCTATGTAGGCAGGCTGGAGAAGATCATTTTCCCGCTGGCGACGCTGGGGCTGTGTATCCTGCTGTTGCCCAGCGCCGCACCGCTGATTGGCTTCTTCATGTTCGGCAACCTGATGCGGGAGTGCGGTGTGGTAGAGCGGCTGTCGAACACCACGCAGAACGCCCTGATCAACATCGTCACGATCTTCCTGGGGCTTGGCGTGGGCGTGAAGCTGTCGGCGCAGCTTTTCCTGAACATCGAGACCCTGGGAATCCTGGTGATGGGCGTGATCGCCTTCGCTATCGGTACGGCTGGCGGCGTATTGATGGCCAAGCTGATGAACCTGCTGTCCCACACCAAGATCAACCCGCTGATCGGTTCCGCGGGCGTGTCGGCGGTGCCGATGGCGGCACGTGTCTCTCAGGTGGAAGGAGCCAAGGCGGACCCGGAGAACGTGCTGCTGATGCACGCCATGGGTCCCAATGTCGCCGGTGTACTGGGCTCGGCGGTGGCGGCAGGCGTGCTGCTGACTTTGAAGGTCCTGGTGCCCTAGGCGGGATCAGGCCGAGACGCATTCCCGTGCCGCTGCAAAGAGCCCCAGTTGGGCCGTTTCATTGTTGCTGACGAGTCGCTCGACGCGGGCTATACTAGTGAGTGTCGGAGGTCAGCCAAGGCGACAGCTTGCGCCGCTGATAGCTCCCCCCGCAACTAATAACCCTGAAACTAAGGTGAAGGCATGATCTCGCACATATCCAGTTACACGATTACTATGCGCATCGAAGGCAAACGCCAGGTGGGCATGGTGCACACGATTCTCGGGGTCGTGGCCGAGACCGGCGGCCTGATCGGCGCGATCGACCTGGTGGATCAGAGCTCCGAGTCCTGGACTCGCGACTTCACCATCCACTGCTCCGATCCCGACCACGAGCGTCGCATCACTGCGGCGGTCAAGACGGTCGCGGACATCAAGGTCATCGCCGTCTCGGATGAGACCTTCCGTATGCACCTCGGCGGGAAGCTCACCGTCGAAGGCAAATTCGAGCTGAAGACGCGTTCCCAGCTCTCAATGGCCTACACACCGGGCGTGGGACGCGTGTCATCCTACGTGGCCGAGGACCCCAGCCGGGCCTGGGCGCTGACCATCAAGAAGAACACCGTGGCGGTTGTTTCGGACGGTACGGCAGTCCTGGGACTGGGCGATCTTGGACCGGAAGGCGCGATGCCCGTGATGGAAGGCAAGGCAATGCTGTTCAAGGATTTCGGCGGCGTTGACGCCTTCCCTCTGTGTATCGCCGAGAACGATCCCGACAAGATCGTCGAGTTCTGCCGGCAGATCGCGCCGACCTTCGGCGGGATCAATCTCGAGGATATCTCGGCGCCACGATGCTTCTACATCGAGGAGCAGCTGAAGGAACTCGTCGATATCCCGGTGTTCCACGACGATCAGCACGGCACAGCGGTCGTAGTGTTGGCGGCGCTGCAGAATGCTCTGCGGCTGGTCAAGAAGCGGCACGGCGACCTCAAGGTGGTGGTGCTGGGAGTCGGTGCCGCCGGCATCGCCTGCTCCAAGATCCTAATGGCGGCGGGCGTGCCGAACATCATCGGCATCGACCGTAAGGGCATCCTGTACGACGGACGTGACACCGGCGGCAATGAGATGAAGGAGTGGTTTGCCAGCCACACCAATCCCGACAAGGTTCAGGGCGATTTGCAGACCGCGCTCGAGGGTGCGGATCTGTTCCTCGGGCTGTCAGGTCCCAATCTGCTGGAGCCGGAATGGATCAAGACCATGGCGCGCGATCCGATCATCTTCGCGATGTCCAATCCGGTGCCCGAGGTGAAACCGGAGGAGGCGGTGAAGTACGCAGCCGTAATCGCCACCGGACGCAGCGACTACCCGAATCAGATCAACAACGTGCTGTGCTTCCCCGGCATCTTCCGCGGCGCGCTGGACGCACACGCCCGCGACATCAATGAAGAGATGAAGCTGGCTGCAGCCAATGCGATCGCCGACTGCGTGGAGCCGAAGAAGCTGGGGCCCGACTACATCATCCCATCAGTATTCGACCGGCGCGTCTCCAAATCCGTGGCTCGGGCGGTGGCACACGCAGCGCACGACTCCGGTGTGGCGCAGCGGCGGCGCAAGGTCACCCAGATCATGCCGGACATGTAGCCGAAGCAGCTGGACCGACTGGCAGCCAGAGAGCGATCTGCCCGTGCGTGGTATAGCATAGGGTAATGGCGGAACCGCGCGAAGAGAACTTCCTCAGCGTGCCGCCCTGCCCCTTTCGGCGGGTGAGCTTCGGCACGGCACACTGCACCATCAGCACGGACAGCCACGTTAGTGAGATCGATCCGCTGACCTGTCTGAACTGCGAGGTTCCAGGGATCATCGAAGAGCCGCGCTGCCGATACCTGAGCCTCGGCACCGAGCTGAAGCCCTACCGGGGCGAAGGCAAGCTGGTGACCGCCCTCGCCTGCCGTGCGCTGAACATCAGGTTGTATAGCCTCAAGACCTGTGATGAGTGCCCGCTGTACAGCGAGGTGCCCAGCCTGGCCGAGCAGCTGTCAGAGCACTACGCTCAGGCGGAAATCCAGTTGCCGCTCCGTGAGGATTTGGTCGAGGAAATCGCCCGCGACATCAAGTATGACTACGGCGTGCGGGATGAAGACGCCCCGCCCCTGCTGCCGATCAGGTGCTGGCGCTTTCCCGAGGGCCATTGCCGCAAAATCCCCGTCTACACGCCCGGCAAGGTGACGGTGTTGCTCAAGTACAGCGATCGTAACAACGAGATCTTCCGCACGGCGGTTCTGCCGGCCCTGCAGGAGCTGAAGCTGCAGGTATACCGCATCGACGAGGAACTGATCAGCGACGAGGAAGCCTGTCGGGCCTGCGAGAACATCCAGGAGAGTGACTATGTGGTCATGAACCTGGATGACTGGACCAGCAACGCCGTCCTACTGACCGGCATCGTCTACGGAATCGGGCGCCGGCTGGCCCTGCTGAAGAATGACAGCCTACAGCCCGTCCCGCTTGTCGATCTGATGGAGCATAACGTGGTGCGCTATGTGCAAGTCGGTGAGCTTCGCGACCGGCTGATGGACCACTTCATGCCATACGTGAAGCCGCGGCTGGCCGGTGATGACGGCGGCCCGCAGGTGTCGGAGGACTAGTCGATGCGCATTGACCTGCCAGAGCAGCTGACGCTGTGCTGCCCTCACTGCGACGCCTCCATTGGCGTGCGCTCGAAGTCGCTGGACGGGCATGGTGAACTGGTCTGCCCATTCTGCGCGGAGTCAATCAGTCTGTACGATGCACTGCCCGTTCAACTCCGGCGCCGGGTGTATCACGCCCTGCGTGATGCGCTGGAATCCGACGTATACCATGTATATAGACGCCGGCATCGGGATACCGCTGATCCCTGGGCCACCGATACCGGCACCGAAAACAGCGATACCGACCAGTAGTGACGCAGCGCCCCTTCCACATGGTCCTGCCCGCACTGGGACTTGACAGGCGTGGTATCATAGCGGCGGCAAAATCCCTGACGTGAGGGTTCAATGGCTGCGAAGAAGCGCGCTCTGATCAGTGTCTACGATAAGCGCTACGTTACGAATCTGGCACGCGATCTGATCAAGTTCGGCTACGAACTCGTCTCTACCGGCGGTACACACAGGAAGCTCAAGGAGGCCGGGATTCCCGTCAAAGAGCTCTCGCGTCTAGTCAAGTCCCCGGAGTTGCTTGACGGCCGCGTGAAATCGCTGCACCCACACATTCACGCGGCGATTCTGGCTGACCGTGATAACGAGCAGCACATGAAGGAATTGGCGAAGCAGCGCATTCAGCCGATTGACATCGTGGTTGTGAATTTCTATCCATTCCGCGACAAAGTGAAGATCGGCAAGACCGCTATCAAGTCGGCGGTCGAGATGATCGACATCGGTGGACCCACGATGGTACGAGCCGCAGCGAAGAACCACCGGCACGTGGTGGTGATCAGTCGCGTGGACCAGTACCGTGAGATCGCACGTCATCTGCGGGACCATGACGGTGAGTTCGAGGCGGCATTCAGGCTGGAGTTGGCCCGTGATGCATTCCACGCCACGGCCGAGTTCGAGTCAGCGGTGACCGCGTACTTCGACGCCGTCGTTCCCGCCAGGGGGGAAGAACCGATGGAAGCTCCGGCGGCCCGAGCGCTGCCCGCCGAGTTGCTGCCAAAGAAGCTGAGCCTGCAACTTAAGCTCAAGGACAAGCTGCGGTACGGTGAGAACCCACACCAGCAGGCCGCGCGTTATACGGCGGCTGGGATCCCGCAGCTCACATACAAGGTCCTGCAGGGCAAGGAGATGAGCTACAACAACTACCTGGATGCCGCAGCCACGTCCGCGGTCATCACGGCCGCCTATCCCCTGCCCTACACGGCCTGCGTGGTCAAGCATCTCAATCCATGTGGGATCGCCGTCGGCGAGGACCCGGTCAAGACGTTCATCCGGGCGCGCGATGCCGATCCCAAGAGCGCGTTCGGCGGAATTGTCGGACTGAGCTACCCGGTTGATCTTAAGCTGGCCAGGGAACTGCGTCGCACATTCTTCGAGATCGTAATCGCGCCAAGCTTCGACGACGATGCGCGGGAGCACCTCGCCAGCAAGAAGAACCTGCGGCTGATCGAAGCCGACCTGGACGAATGTCGCACAATGCTCGCCAGCAGCGCCAGGTTTGCCGCCAATCTGCTGGGCGTATTCCTGCAGGGCTACGACGTCGTGCAGGAGGAGTGGGATCAGCTGCACGTGGTTTCCAACATCGAGCCTGATGAGGGGCTGCGACCCGACATTCTGCTTGGCCTGACGTTCATCCGGTTCCTCAAGAGCAACTCGCTTTGCGTAGTCAAGAACGGCGTGATGATCGGCCGTGGCGTGGGGCAGATGTCACGCGTGGATGCAGCTGAACTGGCGCTGAAGTCAGCCGGTCGGAAGTGCGCGGGGGCCGTATTGGTCAGCGACGGGTTCTTCCCGTTTGCTGACAGCATCGAGCTGGCGGCCAAGGCGAAGATCGGTTGCGTGGTGGCCCCGGCCGGCAGCAAGCGCGATCAGGAGGTTGTCGCCGCCGCCAACAAACTGAAGCTACCGCTTGTCTTCGCGCCCTATCGGCACTTCCTGCACTGACGTCAGGGCGTTAGCGCTTCTTCGGGTTGTAGAAGGGCAGTTCGACTACCTGGGCGGCGACGCGGGTGCCGCGGATGTCCACCAGCACCTTCTCACCGATGCCCGCGTACTTGGGAGGGATAAGAACCAGTCCGATGCCGATCTCGAGCGACGGACTGAAGCTCCCGCTGGTAACCACTCCGATCTGCTGCCCAGTCTTGGAGTAGACCGGCGCGCTGTGGCGCGGTGCTCCGCGCTTCTCCTGGACAACGATTCCGGCAACCGTTCGCTCCACCCCGGCGTCACGCTGCCTCACGAGCACATCCTTGCCCAGGAAATCCGGACCGAACCGGACCGTCCACGCCAGATTGGCCTCCAGAACGGAGATGTCGTCGGACAACTCGTGACCGTAGAGGCTGTAGGCCATCTCCAGGCGCAGAGTATCCCGTGCACCGAGCCCGATCGGCCGGGCATCAAACTCGCGGCCTGCGTCAGTGAGCCTGTCCCATAGCCACTCCGCATCGGCGTTGTCGACGATCAACTCGAAGCCTCGCTCGCCCGTGTAACCTGTGCCGGCCACGATGATCCGCTTGCCGTTCAGCTTGGTCCGCCGAAAGGTGAATGCTCGCTGCGACTTGATACCCTTGACGCCGATCGCAGTCAGCAAATCGTCCGTCCGCGGGCCCTGCACGGCGACCAGACTCAGTTCGTCGCTGCGGTCGGTCACCTTGCAGTCGAAGTCATTGTGCTCGACGATCCAGCTGAAGTCCTTCTCGATGTTGCTGGCGTTCACAACCAGCATGTAGTCCTCGGGATTGAACTGATAGACGATCAGGTCATCGACGACTCCACCCGCCGGGGTGGGCAGCAATGTGTACTGGCACTGCCCGTCACCGATGCGGCGCAGGTCATTGCACGTCAGGTGCTGGATCAGGTCGAATGCCTGCCGGCCTTTGACCATGACCTCGCCCATGTGTGAGAGGTCGAAGAGGCCGACCTTGCTGCGGACGCACAGATGCTCATCCTTGATGCCGGTGTACCACAGCGGCATCTCGAATCCGGCGAAGCTGCCCAGCCGGGCACCCAACGCGACGTGACGGTCGTACAGCGCAGTGCGTTTGAGGTTAGTGCTGATCGAGCTCATAACTAGTCCTTGGTGTCCGGGGCTAGGTCGAAGTAGCGTCGCTTGACGACCCTTACAAACCCCTGGGTTTCCTTGTAGGGCGGCACGCCCCCATACTTCTGCACCGCCCCAGCCCCAGCATTGTAACTCGCGACGACCAGATCGAGCGAATTAGCAGAACCACGCCAGCGGTAGAGCTCGCGTTCGATGTACTTGACGCAGCCATACAGATTCTGGATTGGATCGAATGGGTCGCGGATCCCGAAGGACTTCGCCGTCGCGGGCATCAGTTGCGCCAGCCCCATAGCGCCCACTTTGCTGACCGCATCCGGTTTGAACGAGCTCTCGGCCGAGACAATGGCCATCACCAGCCGCGGGTCGACAGCCCAGTTGGTCTGCTCGCAGTACGTGAGGATCGCCCGTACGATCACCAGCGCCTCGGCGTCGGAAAGCCTGGAGTTGTAGCGCCGCGCAACTTGCGCGTACTGCAGCTCGACGTCCGGATAGGCTTTGATCTGCTCTGCCAGGAGCGGCATAGCCCCCAGGCTGGTGCGGTAACCCTCCAGATCGCCATAGGCCAAGCCGGCCCAGCTCGGTTCTTCCGGAGCCGCATCGTAGTACTCGCGGCTGTACTTGTTGCGGTCCTCGTCGGCCTTGCGGGCTGTGGCATAGGGCTCAAGTGCTCCCCAGAGCTTGAGGGAAGCCTCGGTGAAGCTGGCGTAGGATGCCGCATTGAACTCGCCGCGAGGCCCACACCAGTAGTGCTTGAACACGTCGTCCATCGTCTCGCTTTCTTTCAGGATGACCCGCAGCTCGGATAGCGCGGTATCAAGGTCACTGAAGACATCTGGATGCTGCCCCAGCGTGGTGCCGGTCGTCAGCTCGTACATGGTCCAGGAATCGTACCGTGCCCAGCTGATGCCCTTGCCGTACATCGCCTCCGCCGCAACCACGGCCAGGGCGAACTCCGGAATGATCTCGTAGCGGTAGGCACTGCGCTCCAGCCGGTCAAACAGCTGATCCAGTTCCTGGGCGTGTGCGGCGGCGTAGGCCGAAACCTCGCTGAGTGGCACGCCTTTTGCGCTGGCCAGCACCTCACGATATGCCTGCGCCGCCGGATAGGACTGCGCGGCGGCCCCGGTAGCATTCTGAGCAAGAGCGAGGATGGGAAGCGCGGCCAGCAGCACGCCGCCGATGAATGCGACTGCCCAGCAGCGGTAGCCCGTGCGGACCCAGCTACTCATCGAGCGCTCGCCACTCAAGAAGTACTTGCCGCTCGAATTCCTCGACTGAACCATCGTTTCTCAGGACGGTGTTTGCCTGCTTTTCCTTCTGTTCCATTGGCAGTTGCGCGTCAATCCATCGCTGAGCCTGCTCGCGATCCACGTTGCGGTGTTTTCGCATCCGTGCCAGCTGATGCTCTGGCGTGCAGCTGACAACCCACAGGTGATCGACAAGCGGGTGAAGACCCGCCTCGATGAGCAATGGCGCGACAATCACCAACGGCTGCTGAGTCTGCCGCGCGTAGTCGATGTTGGCTGTGACCACTTCCTTTATCGGCGGATGGAGGATCGCTTCCAGCTGTCGGCGCCTGCCCTCTTCGCCGAAGACAATGCTCGCCAGAGCGGCTCGATCCAGAGCGCCACCGCGGTGAAACACAGCGGGGCCGAACGCCGCCAGAATCGCCTCGAGGATACACGGCTCGTACCTGGTCAGGTAGTGCGAAACCTCGTCGCAGTCGATGATGCGAACGCCAAGGCGGTCTATCACTCTGGCGGCGGTGCTCTTGCCCGCGCAGATGCCCCCGGTAATCCCGAGGATCATGCTAACCCTCCGCTTTCTCGGCCTGCCCCTCCGCGGCTTCGGCGTCCTCCCCTGTATCGTCGGCAGTTTCCTCGTCGCTGGCGGGGTCTTCAGCATCAGCTGCAGCTTCGTCCTCAGATTCCTCCGCGGTGGCTTCTGCCTCCGGCTCCACGGCTGCCTGCTCTTCCACGGTGTCCTCCGCGAGTTCGGCGTCGGCCGCCTCCTCAGATTCAGTCTCAGACTCAGCCTCCGCCTCTGGTTCAGGCTCAGCGCCGGCGTCAGACTCAGCAGCCGGCTCTTCAGCATCATCTGGAGCCGTTTCCGCCTCATCGGCAGACTCGTCCTTGACCTCGACGGGAGTCCCCTCGCCCTCGGCGGGCTCCTGGTCGGTTGCCTTGTCAGCGTCGCGCGGCGCCACGGAGGTCAGATCGAGCTTGCTGCCGAGGATGTCGCCGAGGGTGACCTTGCCCGCCGTCGGAGTGGCGTCGCGGACGGCGGAGACATCCGCGGTGACGACCGCAGCCTTCCCATCGTCCTGCGCCCGCTCGTGGATGCGGCGGAGGCTGACGCGGATGCGGCGCTTGGCGGAATCGATGGACAGGATCACTCCCTGCACCTGCTGGTTCTCCTCCAGCACATCGCGAGGATGCTTGATGCGTTCCTCGGCGATCTCGCCGATTGGCACGAAGGCCTCGAAGAAGTCGTCGAGCTTGACCACCGCGCCGCTCTGCAGCAGCTGGGTAACCGCCCCCTCAATGCGCTGGTCGACCATGTAGCGGCTGTAGACATCTTCCCAGGGGTCGCGCTCGCAGGCCTTGGCTGAGAGGCTGACGCGCCGGTCCTCCAGCTGGACCCGCAGGATCTTGACGCGGATCGGATCGCTCGGCTTGAACAGCTCCGACGGGTGCCCGAACTTGCGGTAGGACAGCTCACTGATGTGGACCAGGCCGGTGATACCGCTGTCGAGCTTGACGAAGATCCCGAAGTCCGCGAGGCTCTCCACGGTGCCGTCCAGCTCCTCGCCGGGCAGCAGCGAGATCAACGGATCCTTCAGGGTTGCCTTGCGCGAGAGTGAGATCTTGTTCTTCTCGCGATCGATGGCCAGGATCTTGACCTGCACCACGTCGCCGGGCTTGAGCACTTCCGACGGCTTCTTGACGTGGTCGAAGGAAAACTCGCTGATATGCAGCAGGCCGGTCAGATGATCGGTGATCTTGACGAAGGCACCGTAGGGGGACAGCTTCTCAACTACGCCCTCGATCACCATGCCTTCCTGCAGCATCGAGTAGTCACGGGCCAGGGACTCTTCTTCCTCACGCTTGAGAATGTCCCGACGAGTGAACACCAGCTTGCGGGCCTTGCGATTGAGGTCGAGCACCTTGGCCGTGTACTCCTGACCCACCGTCGGCCGGCCCTTGAAGTTGGTGTGATGGATGAAGCCCTCGAGGATGTCATAAGCAACGGCCATGTATCCGTTCTTGACCTTCTCGCGGACGATCACCGCGACCTCGCGGTCCTCGTTGCGGTCCTCCATCAGCTTCGCCCAGGCTTCCTCGTAGTCAACGCTCTTCTTGGAGAGCTTGTATTCGCCTTCGACCTTCTTGACGATCCTGACTCGCAGGGGGCTGCCGACCTGGAGCTTGGCAAGCTCTTCCTGGAAAATCTGATCGAGTTCGAGGTGTCCCTCGCTCTTCGCGCCGATGTCGACGAACACGCCATCTTCGCTGATCTGGACGACCGTGCCGTCCACCACCTGACCCACTGCGAGGGATCGACCAGCGAGATCTTCCTCGAGTAGGTTATTGAATTCACTCGTCATTACGCCTCTCCGCCGGAGTTAAACCGAACAAGTATGCTAGCATCAGTGAAACGCTGGCGCAACCCTGCACCAGCATCTACCGTGATACCTGAAGCACATATGTCTACCCCGCGCGACGCCGGTTTCCTGTGTGATTCTCACCTATAATCGAGAGATGCGAGCGCGCGGAGTTGCGGTCCTGGGACTGGTTTCGCTGGCACTGATCGCCGGGGCCTCCATCCTGTTCGGCCGGACGGTGGGGGACGAGCAGGCCGACCAGGGCGAACTGACCGGGATTGCGATGTCCAGCTGGGAGTTCGACGGTTACGTGCCACTGCCCGAGGTACCGGAGCCTTCGGGGCTCTGCTTCCACCCGGGCCGCAACACGCTCTTCATGGTCGACGACGGTGACATCGGCCACCCGGCAGGCATCTACGAGTTGGATCTGCATGCCACGGTGCTGGCCAGCGCGGAGCTTGGCGTGGACCTGGAAGGCGTCTGCTACTGCGCCGCCGATGGGATGCTTTATGTCTGCGACGAACAGGAGGAGCGTGTCTACATCGTTGACCCTGATGGTCTGGGGCTTCAGGGCCAGTTCCAGGTCTCGCGGCATCTGCACGGGCGTGAGGTGCTGCTGCCCGCGGGCAACGGTTTTGAGGGTATCGAGTACATACCAGCCGGTGAACGCGGTGAAGGCGATTGCCTCATCCTGCTCAACCAGGACGACCCGCACGCATTGGTGCGCGTTGACTACGCCGACATTGTTGATCGCGCGGAGGGCGTGCCAGTTCCGCTGAAGGAGATCTGGCCCCTTGCGGAGATCAACACGGGTGAGCTACACTACGACGCCGCGGCTGGGCAGCTGTGGGTGATCCATTCCTGGATGAACGTGATGGAGGTGCTCGACATTCGAACGATGGACGTAGTGAGCTGGGAAGTGTTTCCCGGAGCGGCGCAGGAAGCCGTGACCGTCGATGCGCAGGGCCGGCTGTGGGTCGGCTATGACCTGGGCGGCATCGCGCGCTACGTACGCCGGGAGGAATGATGGGATCGGGGCACGAGTCGGTCCGCAGTGAGGTTTACCAAGGCGTGCGCCTGGTCTACGCGCCGCCGGTCAAGTGGTACTACTTCAGCCTGCCCTACACCAGCCAGCTTGAACGTGAACTGGAGCCTGCCCGCTCCGGCGAGGAAGCCGCCGTTGTTGTGGCGCCCGACCGCTTCACCGCCCTGATGCTCAAGCTGGAGGGCTTCGGCCCCGCGATTCCGGTGATCCACGGGGAGCGCGCGGCGAAGCAACACGTTGACGATGAGGCCCGGCACAAAGGCAACTCCAAGTAGGCTGATATCCTCATTACGCTGCGGCACCCACAGATCGGGGGCCTGAGGAGAACAGCCGTGATCGACCTGCTAGTATCGCCGTGTGGCCAGTTGCTGACACTTGAGGGCGCTGGCGGCCCAGTCCCACGACGCGGGGCTGGCATGTCGGAACTGGGTGTGGTTGAGGGAGGTACGCTGGGTCTCACCAGCGCCACCGGCAGGATCGCCTACGTGGGATCCTCAAGCGGCTTGGACCGCTCGTTGCTAACCGACGACTGCACGACGATCGATGCCAGCGGCTGCGTCGTGATGCCGGGCTTCATCGACAGCCATACACATCTGGTCTTTGGCGGCAGCCGGGCGGATGAGTTCTACCGGCGTGCGCGCGGCGAGACCTACCAGGAGATTGCCGCGGCGGGCGGTGGCATTCGAAGCACGATGTCGCAGACGCGGTCGGCCAGCCAGGAGCAGCTGCTGGCCGACGCACGCTGGCGGTTGCTGCGCATGTACGCCAACGGGACCGCGACAGTCGAGACGAAAAGCGGCTACGGGTTGCTGCCCGATGCCGAGCTCAAACAGCTGGAGGTTGTCGCCGAGCTGCGCCGCAGTGTGCCGGGCAGGATCCTTAGCACTTACCTGGGGGCGCATCTGATCCCGCCGGAGTACGCCGAAGATCGGGCCGGCTACGTGGACATTGTGATCAAGCAGCTGTGCGAGGTCGCCGAAGCAGGGCTGGCCGACTTCTACGACATCTTCGTGGACCCGCTGGCGTTCACGCGCGAAGAAGCCCAGCGGATCGTCGCCGCGGCGGACGGCCTACCGTTGGGGCTGAGGCTGCACGCCGATGAATTCGGCGATGACGGCACGACTGCCTGGGGCGTCTCGGTCGGCGCCCTGTCCTGCGATCACCTGGGTGGCGTCGGTGACGAGGGCATCACGGCGCTGGCCAGCAGCCGGACGGTGGCCACGTTGCTGCCCGCCACGATGTTCTTCTCCGGGCACGGTGAGTACGCGCCGGCGCGCAGGATGATCGAAGCCGGCTGCGCCGTGGCCCTGGCTACGGATCTCAATCCGGGCTCCAGTCTGGTGTACAGCATGCCGCTGACCATGACGCTGGCAGTGCTCGAAATGGCGATGAGCGCCGAAGAGTGCATTGTGGCCAGCACGATCAATGCCGCCTGCGCCCTGGACATGGCCAGCGAAGTGGGTAGTCTGGCAGTCGGGAAGCGAGCGGACGTCCTCGTGATCGACCTGCCGCATTACAACGAGATTGCCTATCACGTAGGCTGCGATGCCGTTCGCGACGTGCTGATTGGAGGGCAATGGGTCAAGCGCGGCGGCTCGATGCTGCTGCGCTGACCCAGGATTACCTGTGCCGGGTGGCCGGTGGCTAGCAGGGTGTAGACTGTTGACGAGGGGGTGCGCTGGGGCCCGCAGACGGTCCGCGAAGACCACGCAGCAAGGAGCAAACGCATGGCGTTGACGATTGACGACGGCCACTTGGCGATTGAGGACATCGAGCGAGTGGCGCGACACGGAGAGCCGGTGGCACTGGCGCAGTCCTGCTACGATCGCATTCAGGCCAGTCGCGATCTGGTGCTGAAGCTGATCGACGAGGGGGCGGCGATCTACGGCGTGACCACCGGAATCGGCGAGTTGGCTCGTATTCGTATCAGTCAGGAGCAGTGCGAGGAACTCCAGCGGCGGATCATCTACAGCCACTGCGCCAGCACCGGTGACGTGCAGCCGGTGCCGGTCGTGCGGGCCGGTATGCTCTGCCGGCTGAACGCTCTCGCCCGCGGGTGTTCCGGCGTCCGCCGCGAACTGGCCGACCATTTCGTCGAGATGCTCAACCGCGGCGTTACTCCCCTGGTCTACGAGAAAGGCAGCGTGGGATGCTCCGGAGATCTCTCGCCGCTCAGCATGATGGCGATCGCGATGCTGGGTGAGGGTGAGGCGTTCTATGAGGGCCAGCGGCTGCCGGGGGGGGAGGCCCTGAAACAGGCTGGCCTGGAGCCGTTCGTGCCGACCGCCAAGGAAGGCCTGGGCATGATCAACGGCACCCAGATGATGACCGGGGAGTCGGCGCTGGAGCTGTGCGACACCGTGCGGCTGTACAAGAATGCGCTGATCGCGTACGCGATGGCGCTGGACGCCCTCAAGGCGGTGGAGTCACCCTACAGCGCGGAAGTGCACGCGGTGCGCCCCTACCCCGGTTCGCAGGCCGCCGCCGCCGCCCTGCGTCAGCTCTGGGCGGGCAGCGAGATCATGGCCCACAAGAGCGGCAAGGTGCAGGACGGCTATTCGATGCGCTGCACCCCGCAGGTGATGGGCGCCAGCATTGACGCCTACCACTTCGCCCGCCGCCAGATTGAGACCGAAGTCAACAGCGCCATCGACAACCCGCTGTTCTTCGCCGAGACGGGCAACTACTTCGGGGCCGGCAACTTCCACGGGCAGCCGGTGGCGATGGCGATTGACTTTATGGCGATCGCTACGGCTGAGGTAGCCAGCCTCGCCGAGCGGCACACCAACCGGTTGCTCAACCCGGTGCTGAGCGGCCTACCCGATTTTCTGGTGGAGGGCAAGGGCCTGAACAGCGGGCTGATGGTGGCGCAGTACACCCAGGCGGCGCTCTGCAGCGAGAACCGGGTCCTGAGCCACCCGGCCGTGGTGGACAACGTCAGTGTCAGCGCCGACCAGGAGGACCACGTCAACATGGGGCCGGTCGCGGTGCGCAAGTACAAGGAGATCCTGAAGAACACGCGCGGGGTGCTGGCGATCGAGATGTACGCGGCGGCGCAGGCGATGGACTTCCGCGCCCGCGGACGCACCCGTGATGAGGAAGGTGGCCCCAGTCTGAAGCCCGGGAAGGGCACCGGCGCGGCCTACCGGGTCATCCGCGAACATGTCGACGTGCTCGACGACGACCGCCCGATGGTCTACGACATCGACAAGATCATCGAGTTGATCGAGAGCGGCGCGATTCTGGCGGCGGTGGAGGCGGAGGTCGGCGAGATCAGCCTGGCCTGAGCCTGCTTCGTGTGTCCGTGTTGCCGGCCAGACTAGCCCAGCACCGCCCGGCGCAGTGTGACGGCGATGTCCTCCACCGGCAGGCCCCCGTCGCCATCGAGGTCCTTGGCGGCGTCGTCCAGCATCACCATGCAGAACGGGCAGGCCACCGCGATGCCAGCTGAGCCACTGGCCTTGAGTTGCCCGTAGCGCCAGTGATTGACGCGCTGGCCCTCGGTCTCCTCCATGAACATCATGCCGCCGCCGGCCCCGCAGCAGTAGCCCTTGTCGCGACTGAAGACGGCCTCCGCCAGTTGGACGCCGCGGACGCTGCGCAATACGTCGCGCGGCTGGTAGTAGATCGAGTTATAGCGGCCCAGATAGCACGAATCGTGGAACACGATCCGCTGCTGGGGATGCTCCTGTTGGGGGCTGAGTTTGCCGGCGGTCAGCAGGCGCGCCAGCAGCGTGCCATGGTGCAGTACCTCATCGAACTCGATGCCGAACTGCGGGTACTCGTGCTTGAGCGTATTGAAGCAGTGCGGGCAAGCCGTGACCACCTTCCTCACCCCACCCTCTTTGAACTGCTCGGCGTTCATCTCGATCAGCGCCTGGGCCAGATACTCGTTGCCTGTGCGGCGCGCGGGATCCCCGCAGCACGTTTCGGCGTCCAGCACGGCGAAGCTGACGCCGGCATGCCTGAGCAGCTCCACCAGCGCGCGGGCGGTCGCCTTGTTGCGCTCGTCGAAGGACGCCATGCAGCCGACGTAGTAGACGTACTCCGCACCGGGATTGTCGCTGAGCGTCGGTACTTCAAGCCCCTCGGCCCAGTTGAGACGCTCGTGAGCGCCGATCGCCCACGGATTGCCCTGGCGCTCGAGCCCGTTGAAGGTGGCAACCAGTTCCTTGGGGAAGCGGCCTTCCTCCTCCAGCACCAGGTGCCGCCGCATCTCGACGATCGGCTCGACGTGTTCGATGAACAGCGGGCAGTGGGTGTCGCAGGCGCCGCAGGTTGTACACGCCCAGAGCGCCTGGTCTGTATGCACCTCACCCACGAACGCCGGCTGGCCCTCCTCCGGTGCGGGCGGGTCGGCATCACCATTGGTCGTGGTGCCCAGCGCCTTCAGGATCGCCGGCTGGCAGTCGCGCACGCGATCGCGAGTGCCGATGATGATGTGGCGCGGGCTCAGCTCCTTGCCGGTCTGGTTGGCCGGGCAGAAGTAGTCGCAGCGGCCGCACTCGGTGCAGTTGTAGGCGTCGAGCAGGTTCTTCCAGGTCAGGTGGCGCAGTTGGCTGGCCCCGTACTCCTCAGCCTCGTCGTCCTCGAAGTCGACCTTGCCGAGTTCGCCGGCGGGACTGAGATTGCGGAAGTACACGCCGAAAAGGGAAAGCAGCACGTGGAAATGCTTGCCCAGCGGCAGGAGGTTGAGGAAGAACAGCAGGCTGACCAGATGCACCCACCAGCAGATGGAGTGTGTGATCAGCAGGGCGGACCGGCCGAGGCCGCTCAGCCACGAGCCGACCAGCAGCTCGGCGGGTGAGTACCACTGCGCGGAGACAGCGGCCATGGCGCGCTCAGCGCCGCCCATCACGAAGTCCGTGAGCATCAGGATCGCGATCAGGCCCAGGATCAGCAATGCCTCAGTGCTGAGTTCCAGTCGGCGCGGTTTGGTGACCAGTCGCCGCCAGCCGGCATAACCGACGGCGATGAGGACGAGCAATTCGAACAAGTCCCGCAGCGTCAGGTATGCGCGACCGAGCCAGGCCTCGCGGCCCAGCAGCGGTAGTTCGAAGTCGGCGACCGGTCCCTGGATCAGGAAATGCGCCGTGTTGAGCAACACGACGAGGAAGCCCCAGAAGATCAGGAAGTGCATCAGGCCGGCAGCCACATCGCCGTGCAGCAGGCGCCACTGCCCGAATACGTACTTGAGCACTCCGCCGATCCGGCGATCAACGTTGCCGCGCGCGTCAGCGGAACGTCCCCAGGCCAGCACCCGCAGGCGCCGCGAGACAGTGACAGCAAACCAGCCGAGGCTGACCAGCAGAACGACCAGGTAGACAACCAACAAGCTGCTCATCCGGCTCCCCCGTGAAATAGGCGTGTAGTCACGCCCGGCCGCCATGCCCGACTGCCGCAAGATTCTGCGTCAAGTGCACGGCATACCGTGAACTCAGGGGCGATTATAGCCGACGCAGAATCTCGGCGGCAATCGCCTGCCACCTCCACTGCTAGTCAAAGACCGGTACTCGCTCCTCGGGCTTGCGGGAGAGGATTGCGTTGATACCGATGCGGCGATGGTCGGTGTGCATCAACTCGTCGCAGAGATCCGCTTCCTCCTGGGCCGCCTCGGCGAAGCCGGCCAGCAGCTGGTCGTAGGGCTTAGCGCCCCAGCGGGCGGCGTAGTCGGCGAGCTTGCGAACCGCCTCGGGAGCGAGCGGCTTGCCGAGCTCGCCAAGCCGCTTGTTGACCGTCCTGATCAGCGCCTTGAGGTCATCCTTGCTGGGCTCGGCACCCAGGGCCGATGCCTGCTGCGCAATCTCGGCCTGAAGCGCGCGATATGGCTCTGGATCGGTGCGTCTGCGCAGCTCCTCCTCATGCTCCTCCGCCGACACGAGTCTGGGCGCGTCTCCCCTACTTGGCTCTGCCTCAGCTGTCGCGAGGTCGAGCGCGGCCTCCAGCAGCATGTGCTGGCACTGCCCGGCATGGGCCGCCCAGAGGCCCGGCCACTGCTCCGGAGGGGTGGACCGCCGGTCCGGGGGATCCGGCGTGGCGCTCAGGCTCTGCACCAGACCGATCCGCTGCAGGTCGTGGGCATCGACGGCGTTGCCGGTCTGACCCATGTAGAGCCCATTGTCGGCGGAAGACTTGAGCATCACGTTCAGGATGCCGTTCCAACCTGGAACGATGCCAAGATGCACCTCGCTGAACTGCAGGCGCGTCTTGTCGTCGCAGACCGCCCACTGGGCGAACAGCGGCCACTCGACGCTGCCGCCGTAGCGGTCGCCGCAGAGGATCGCCACGGTGCGCAGCTTCGGCCACAGCGCTTTGAACCGGACATCAAGCGCCGTGCCGCGATCGAGGTGCTCCTTGATCGCCGCGTAGTCGCAGTCCCCGGCGAACTGGGTGATGTCGGCTCCCGCGTGAACCGGGTCGTAGGCGCCGTGGATCACGCAGAACGAGAGCTCCGCCGCGGCCGCCTCGATCGCGGCGACGCCGGCTTCCAGTTCCTGCATGCCCACCACGTCGACGGCATGCAGCTTGCGCGGGTCCGGGTTTGCGAAGTACAGCAGCGCGCCGCGCTGACCGCCGTGCTCCAGCTGCTTGACCCAGACGTAGCCGCCGGGCCCCTCGTACATTATCGCGAGCGAGCGCTCGCCGCTTCTCTCAGTAGACATGCCTTCTCCTCTCGTGGCGGCCGCTTCATTCGCCCCGGGCCACTGGTAGTTGGTACGGTTCGTATCCGCTTTCCATTATGCCACGCCGCGCAGGCCGCGGGGCGCCGCATTACTCTACAATGGTGCAGTGGATCGGTGTCTGCTGATCAGGCTGACCTCCGGCCGTCGCCTCAGCGGCAAGGCGCGCCTGTTGGGCGGCCAGGTGCAAGGCGATGTCAGCTTCAAGGGATTGGCGCAGCTGTGCGAGCCAGTCGAGAAGGCCGCCGAGACCGCAGTGGTCGTCGCGGGGGGCCGGCCGACTTCAGCCGCGATGACCGAGCTGCGGGCTCAGTGGCCGGGCGGGCCGACTGCGGTCTGGCACATACGAGACCTGGCCTACCTGTTCGACCAGGCTCCGGCGGAGTCCCTGGAGGCAATGGAGGGGCTGGCCGCGGCGGTGGTGGCCGGCCTGGCGTCGATTGCCGACGATCTGCTGGCTCAGATCTGCCAGCTGGTCCAGGAGTGGGGACTGGAGTCGCGGCTGGGCTGCTTCGTGCACGAGCTGCACCGCCGGCACGACGTGCTGGATCTGCCGGCGGCCGGCGCGGTTGACCTGGCTCGCTACTTCCCGCCGGCGCGCAGCGGTGGCGCGGCCGGCGCGCAGGAAGTGGCCGCGGACATGCTGGAGCGCGTCTTCGCGGCGCGTGAGTCCCTGGAGCGCGCCTTCGCGGAGTACGAGGATCGTCCGCAGCAGATCGAGATGGCGCAGGCGGTTGAGCAAGCGCTCAGCGACTCGCGACCGCTGGTGGTCGAGGCCGGCACGGGCGTCGGCAAGTCACTGGCGTATCTGCTTCCCCTGGCGATCCACGCCGCCCAGCACGGCAAGCTCTGCCTGGTCAGCACCAACACGATCAACCTACAGCAGCAGCTTGTGGAGCAGGACATCCCGCGGCTGCTGGAGATCCTGGATGCGCTGGAGCTGAGGATCACGCTGCTGAAGGGACGCGAGCACTACCTGTGCCTCAAGCGGCTCAAGGAAACGTGGCTGTCGCTGAGCGCGGGCAACCGCGCTTGGGCGCGGGACGCGGCGGGCGGTGGGGAGGCCGGCCTGCTGATGATCCTGCGCCTGCTGCTGGCTTTCGACGGCCGGCCCCAGGAGGACTTCGACGCCCTGCCCTCACCGGCGGGACTGAGCCAGCCCGAGCGGGCGCGGCTGCTGGGCGGCATCGACTGCCGCTTCCAGACCTGCCTCGGCGACCGCTGCGAGTTCAAGACGAACTGCCACTACTTCGACCGGCGCGCCGCGGCGATGGGCAGCCACATCGCGGTCGTGAACCACGCGCTGGTGTTCTCGCTGTTCAATCCGCTCGATCAGGACGCGGACAACGTGGTCACGCGCAGCGCGGCGATCGTCTTCGATGAGGCGCATAACCTCGAGAGCGCGATCACCAGCCAGAACACGCTGGAAGTGACCCATCAGACGCCGATCGACCTCGCCAACCGGATCCTGGCGGTGCTGCAGCACGAACTGGTGAGCAAGCGGCTCAGCCTGGCGGCGGCGAGCATCGACGAGCAGTGGCGCGCAGCGCTGGGCGAGATCCAGGAGGGGGCGACGTCGCTGCCGGAGTGGGTGAGGTTGAGCGTCGAGGTCCGTGATCAGATCAGCAGTCTGGTCAGCCAGGCCGCGGACAAGGGGCACGTCTCGGCCACCAACTCCTCGCAGCTGACCCCGCCGACGGCCAGCGCGGGCCAGCGGCAGGTGCTCGACCTGCTGGCCAAGCTCGCCGCGCGGCTGCATGCCGTACTCAGCCGGATGCGGCAGCTGACCTCGGCGCTCAAGCTGCTGTTCGGCGAAGAGGAATCGGACCTGTACATCGACGACGACTACCTGCAGATGGAGTTGCAGGCCGTCTCGATCGATCTGGCCGAGGCCGAAAGCGCGCTGGCTCACTGGCGACCCGATGACACCGACGCGATCACCTGGTTCAACTGCCGGCCGGCCGGTGGCGACACCAGCTGGGATTACCGCACGGCGCCGCTGCACGTCGGGCCGGTCTTCCAGGGACTGCTGGGCGGACGAGACTGCGTGATCCTCTGCGGAGCCACGCTCACCGTTCGCGACCGCTTCGACTACCTGCAGGAGAGCCTGGGTTTCAGCCCGGAGACGGTCGGGTTCACCACCTGGCTGCAGCTTGACAGCCCCTTCGACTTCGCCAGGCAGTCGCTGCTGCTGGTGGCCACCGATCTGGCCGGGCCGACCGGCAACGAGCGTGACCGGTATCTGCTGCAGCTCGAGGAAGTAGTTGGCGGTGTGATGGACTCCTTCCCGCGCGGAGTGCTGGTGCTGTTCAACAGCTACCGCGATCTCAATCACATCGCGGAGCAACTGGCGGCCCACGCCGCGGAGCGACGCGTCCTCGTTCAGGGCGTCAGCGGTACGCGCGCGGAGCTGAGCGAGCGGTTTCGCCGGGAGGGCGACAAGGTGCTGCTGGCGACGCGCAGCTTCTGGGAGGGGTTCGACGTGGCGGGCGAGGCGCTGACCTGTGTGGTGCTGGCCAAGCTGCCCTTCGCCAACTTCCGCGATCCGATCCACGCCGGCCGCCAGCAGGCGATCCAGGCCGAGGGCGGCGACAGCTTCCGTCGCTACAGCCTGCCGCAGGCGGTGATGCAGCTCAAGCAGGGCTTCGGCCGGCTGATTCGCACGAAGACCGATCGCGGCTGCGTGTTCCTGCTCGACAGCCGGGCCGCCAGCGCCAGCTACGGCAGTGCGTTCATCGAGAGCCTGCCCGGCCCCCGGATCATCCGCGACGGCTACCGGGCCTGTCTGCGCAATGCCGCGGAGTTCATGAAGCAGGGACAGACCACGGACGATTCCAGCCGGCGCCTGGAGGCTGATGGTGGCTGAGTCGCGTATCGGACTGGTGGGGGCCGGCGCGGTTGGCAGCCTGCTGGCGGCGACGCTGGCGCAGAACGGCCAGCGTTTCCACTGGGCGGAGCGGGATAAGGCGCGGCGGCGCGCTCTGACGTCCCTGCGCTGCAAAATCGGGGGCGCCGACCTGGAGTTTGCTGGGGACCAGTGGGAGCTGGTCGATGACGCCTCCGCTTTTCCGGCGGAGCTCGACTGGGCAATCGTTGCGGTCAAGGCTCCGCAGGTGGGGGGCGTGGTCGGCGCGCTCAGGGATCGTGATTGGCAGGTGCTGGTGGTCGCCAATGGGCTGCACACATGCCCGGTTCACCTCGGCCTGCTCTACGGCGGCGCCAGGATCGACGGTGCCGTGCTGCGGGCGACCGCAACCAGCAGGCTGGTCATGGGGCCACTGGGAGGCATCCGTGACCGGGCGCCGGAGCTGACTGGCGTCCTGACCACCCCGTGGCTGGTGGCGGGCGCCAAGGAGGAGATCGGGACGCGGATGTGGCACAAGCTGGCGCTGAACTGTGTCGTAAACCCGCTGACGGCGCTGCTCGACTGTCCCAATGGGGAGCTGGCAAACGCCGGGGAATCGCGGCTGATACGGGGCCTGCTGGCAGAAGTGGCGGGCGTCGCCGCGGCGGAGCTTGGGGAGCGCTGGGGCTATACTGGCGAGCATCTGTTTCGCGATCTGGTACGGCTGATCGACGAAACGGCCGCCAACAGCAGTTCGATGCGCGAGGATCTGCGCGCGGGGCGCGAGACGGAGATCAACTACCTGAACCTCGCGGTGGCCGCGACCGGGGGGCGCCGGGGCATCCCCTGCCCCGTCAACCAGCGGATCGGAGACATGATATGCTTGGTGGCGAACAAGCGAACCTTGTGATGCGTCCGGGGCATTGTTATCATTTAATGTGTCACAGGGAATCAGGAACGGAAGGCGCAAACCAATGAGGCGGATCAGTCTTTTCATCCTCTGCGTGTTGCTCGTTGCGGCCACTGCGTGTACCAGCAGCAGCACTCCCACCAATATCAGCACCGGCAGCGGGAGTTACGACGACAACTACGAGGCCAGCGCCCGCGGTGCGCGGGGTCAGCAGCAGGTCAATCCGGAGGAGGCCCGCACGGACGAGGATCCTCCGGTGGTGATCATGCTGATGAGCATGGAAACCGGCGACGTTTATCCCGGTGAGGACTACTACGTCTACGCCGTGGTCGACAACCCGGACAACCGCGATCTGGAGTACGTCTGGTCGGTGGCGAACGGCGAGGTGCGCGAGGTGCCGGAATCCGAGCGCGGACGGCTGGCCACCGTGGTGGAGACGGAGTACGACTACGCGCAGGCAACGGAAGTGCCGGGCGTCGAACCCGCCATGGATGAAGCAGCTCCAGTCGAGGGCGAGGAGCCGCCGCCGGGCGAGGGCACGGGCGAGCAGCCGCCCGAGGGCGCGGGTCTGCCCGGCCAGCCACCGGCGGGTACCGGTGAGCCCCCCGCGGGCGGCGGTGGCGGTGGTGCCGGAACAGCCCCCCCCCGTGGCGGCACGGGTGAACAGCCCGGCGAGCAGCCGGCCGAGCAGCCGGGCGAACTGCCAGCATTCATGGATGCACCAGAGGATCTCTGGACCAATGAAGAGATAAGCAAGTTCAGCGACATCAAGTACCGCATCGACACCGGCGCAGAGCCGCCACCGGAGCCGCATGAGATCGATATGATGCGGGAGTACTTCGACTACTACGACCAGTACAACGAGTGGCTCCTGCAGGGCGGAAGCGCCTGGATCCCTGGCACGGCACAATCTGCTGGAACCGA